>Ga0066376_10005688_pt1 | contig 10477 bp, 8 predicted proteins | sample Knorr_S15_td_Bot_FD_77009 | JGI IMG/M metagenome (GOLD analysis project Ga0066376, IMG submission 77009) | Marine microbial communities from Southern Atlantic Ocean transect - Knorr_S15_td_Bottom_ad_5009_LV_A | ecosystem: Environmental > Aquatic > Marine > Oceanic | place: Southern Atlantic... | reverse complement strand
GCGCATCGAAGAACACCATCTTCCCAGAGAAGCTTTCCAGTGGTATCTTGACCTGCGCAAGTATGGAAGCGTGCCCCACTCCGGTTTCGGAATGGGCGTGGAGCGGGTGGTGGCCTGGATTTGCGGCATTGACCACGTCCGTGAAACCATCGCCTTCCCCAGGATGCTCCACCGGATGTACCCCTGACCGCTGACGGCGGTCAGGGGAAATTTCAAATCCAAAAAATCCAAATCCCAAACAAATTCAAAGCACGAACTTAGAAACACGACAAGTGACAGATCCCCTGGTTTGCTGATTGGAATTTGAGATTTGAGATTTGTTTCGAATTTAGGATTTGGAATTTGGAATTTCTTCTCAGTTGTCCACTGTCAGCTGTCCTGCTAACATCACCCCTCCTATGGAAACCAGAGTCATCGATGGTAGAAAGGTCGCCGAGTTAATCAAAGCAGAGGTTTCTGAAGAGCTTCAAGAGCTCTCCAAGAAGAATCTGGTACCCGGCTTGGCGGCTGTCCTGGTGGGTGACGATCCGGGCTCTCAACTCTACGTGCGCATGAAAGCCCGCACCAGTAAGGAACTGGGCATGCACTCTGAAGCGATCGAGCTTCCCGCGGAAACGACAACGGAGGAACTACTCCAGGTTATCGACCGACTCAATGGAGCCGATGACATCGACGCGATTCTGGTTCAGCTTCCCTTGCCCAATCACATCGATGAGGATCAAATTCTCCTGGCCGTCAGGCCCGACAAGGATGTCGATGGATTCCATCCCTTGAATGTCCGCAATCTGGTCACCGGGAAAGTGGGTCTTGCACCCTGTACTCCCCTGGGGATCATGTATCTGCTGGAAAGCGAGGGCATCGAACTTAAGGGCTTGGAGGCGGTGGTGGTGGGGCGCAGCAACATCGTGGGCAAACCGATGGCCTTTTTACTGCTTCACCAGCATGCAACCGTCACCCTTGCTCACTCTCGCACCCGGGACCTGCCTGCCGTGTGTCGCCGAGCCGATATCCTGGTGGCCGCTGTTGGACAACCTGCCCTCATCACCCGGGACTATCTTAAAGAAGGCGTCGTCATTATCGACGTGGGGGTCAATCGAGTTGAGTCCGTTGAAGAGGGTGTTCGCCTTTTTGGAGAAAACTCAAAGCGAATCGGCCGAATCGAAGAGAGGGGTTACACGCTGGTGGGAGATGTCCATCCTCGCGATCCCTTGGGATTGGCCAAAGCCGTGACTCCAGTCCCTTTCGGCGTCGGTCCACTCACCATCGCGCACCTTATGAAAAACACGGTTACGGCCTGCCGCTTGAGGCGAGGATAGCGCCCGAGGCGCGCTTCGCGCGCGTTCCAGGTTCCAAGTTCCAGGTTCCAGCTTTTGAATTTTGAATTTCAGATTTGTTTGGGATTTGGAATTTCCGCTGACGGCAGTCAGCGGTGTCTGCGGTCGGTTGAAAATTGACCGTTAAATTGCTACCGTACGACGGTGGAAGACTCATGAAAACCAACCAGCTCACGAGAACGGTCTTACTCATTCTGATAGGACTGACGAGCCTGTCAGCGATGCGCCTCACACAGGTCAAGAAAATCAAGGTGGGAGACGCTCCCACCTATGCTGCCATCAGCCCCGATGGCCGACTTCTTTTCGTCGCCAACTTCGCATCCGATGAGATTTCGGTGATCGATACGGCCACCCTTCGCACTGTAGAGAAATTTTACGGTGGACATGAACCTGTGGGTATCGCCATCACTCCCGACGCCGACAAGATCTTTGTCACCAATCTGGCAGGAGGCTTGATCAAGGTGATCGACGCCAAAACCTACGAGGTCACAGACGACATCAAGGTCGGAGACACGCCCAGTAACATCACCATCTCACCTAGAGGTGGACAGGCCTTTGTAACCAACTACGGAAGGGGAAAGATAGGAAGAGTCGACTTCATCGACACATCGACTCATCGTGTCCTGGGAGAGGTTGAGGTAGGTGTACGACCCCTGGCTGCCGTGGTCTCGGAGTTGGAGGACCGTCTGTACGTCGTGTGTGGAGGCTCGAACGATCTTTACGTCATCGACACCGCTACTCGCAAAGTCATCACAAAGTTACCGGTTGGACAAGCACCTGATGCTCTGGCCTTTTCACCGGATGGAAACACTTTGTACGTTTCCAACAGCGGAACACATGATATTTCCATAGTGGATCTGATTGATCTGAAGGAAGTCCGGCGTGTCGGTGTCGGCTCCAAACCGTTTTCCATCGCCGTGAATCAGAATGGGTTCATCTTTGTGGTGGAAAGCGGAGACAAGACCCTGTCTCTTTTCTCACCCGACTTTGAGAAGGTCACAAGTGTTAAGATTGGGGACCGTCCCATCGATGTCGATCTCTCACCCGATGGGCGCTTCGCTTACGTCACTGCCGAGCAGGACAATCGCGTTTTCGTCTACGAAATAACCGATGACCGCTGAAAGCGGTCATCGGAAATCCCAAATTCAAAATTCCAAATTCCAAACGAATTCAAAATCCCAAACCTGGAACCTGAAACCTGGAACGCGCGCGAAAGCGCGCTGCGACCTGGAACTTGGAACCTGGAACGCGGGTGTAGAGCGCTTTGCGCTCTACACCCGCATCTCGTCCAAGTGTTCCTCCTTCTTATAGAGTGAGTAGAGGATCAATCCCGGAATCGCAGTCAGCAGATAGAGGCAGAAGGTTACCAGTGAAAGGCTGACGGCCGTTTCCACAGGAAGCCCGATCTGGGAAAAGAGCAGATAGAAGAGACTCTCTCGCAGGCCGATGCCGTTGATGGTTAAAGGGACCATGATGCTCAGGTTAATCAGCGGAACAAAAATCATAAAGATTCTAAAAGGGGCGTCGATGTCAATGGCCAGCGCCGCGACCCAGACCATCACCACGGTTAGGAACTGAATGAGCAGGGACAGGAGAAGGGCCAGCACAATGGAACGCCTGTTACCGCGAAGCGCGTGCAGCCCGCTGTAAACCAGTTCCATACTGGCTTCGATCTCCTCCAGGTTTCTCTTTTTCAGAAACGAGCTGATCTTGCGGTGGATCCAGGCATGAAAAAGCATGAGATTCCCCAGCAGATAGAGGGTGATAAGAACCAGAAACACATAAAACAGAGGTACCCCTTCCACTCGGAGGTCCTCGAAAGCAGCGAACAGGGTTCCGATGACCAGCAGAGCGCAAAGGCCCGCACTGCGTTCCAAAAGGGTGGTGGTCACGGTGGTCGACATCCCTCGATTTTTTCGCTTGGAGAGATAGTAGGCACGAAAGAAGTCTCCACCGATCCCGGAGGGTAAAAACAGATTGAAGAAAAACCCGATAAAGGTAATCTTGGCCAGGGGTGAATAATCGATGTGGATATCAAAGTTCACCAGAATCGTCCTCCATCGAACGACCGACAGCAAGACGCTCATTAGATGAACCAGGGTTCCCAACAGGACCAGCAAGGGACTTGCCGAGACAAGAATAGTCCACAGTTTACTCAAATCCATCTGATAGGCCAGGAACGCCAGCAATCCGAGAGTGATGCCGACCCTGATGAGAACTTTTCCTTGATGAGACATCCGGAATCCGATTGTGGCAAAATTGCCAGAAGCGCGTCAAACGGCTTATAATTCCCGGTATATGCCCGTTTACGAGTATTTGTGCGGGGAATGCGGACGGCGCTTTTCCCGGTTCTTCTGGAGGATCTCTGACGCCGATGGAACCCGGTGCAAGTGTGGGAGCGACGAACTCGAGCAACTCATCTCAAGAGTCTCCATGCCGCGCTCAGAAGAGAGCCGCCTGGAACGTATGGCGGATCCCTCGGGATGGGGCGACCTCGATGAAAACGACCCCAAATCGATGGCTCGGATGATGAAGAAGATGGGAACGGAAATGGGCGAAGACCTAGGTCCGGAATTCAATGAGGTTGTGGACAGGCTTGAAGCGGGCGAGGATCCTGAATCCATTGAGAGTTCCCTGGCCTCAAGTGGAGGAGAAAGCGACACAGACAACCTTTTCTGAAACCTCTCACAAGGATGTTTTATGGCCGATCCTGACACCCATTGGTACGCAGTCACTACCAAATCCAGACATGAGAAGGTGGTGGCGGAACAGTTATGGCAAAAGGATATCGAGAGCTTTCTGCCACTGCGTGAGGTACGCTCGAAGTGGAAAGACCGCTATAAAAAGGTCCAGTTCCCCTTGTTCCCGGGTTATCTTTTCATTCACGCCCCGATACAGAAGCGGCGACTGGACATTCTGAAGATCCCCTCGATCGTTCGCATCGTCGGCTTCAATGGTGAGCCCGCCTTGATCCCTGAAACGCAGGTCCAGGATGTCAAAAAACTGGTCTTCAGTACCCTCCCCTACGATCCCTATCCCTATATTGTGGAAGGGGATCGGGTGGAAATCGTTCAGGGTCCGCTCAGAGGACTCCAGGGAATCCTTATCGAGAAAAAGGGTACCTACCGCTTCATTCTGTCGCTTGATCTGATCCAGCAGGCGGTGGCCTGCGAAGTCGATGCCTGCGATGTGGTGAAGATTTGACCGCAGACGGCTGACAGCCGCCTGCGGAAATTCAAAATTCCAAATCTTAAATCCTAAACGAATTCAGATTCTGGACTCAAAGTTCAAAACTCCTGAGAGTTTGGGTTCACGGACTGTTTAAACTGAGTTTGTTTGTGATTTGGAACTTGGAATTTGTGATTTGTTTGTGATTTGGAGTTTAGGATTTGGGATTTACGCTGACCACGGTCAGCGGCCGCAGCACTTTTTATACTTTTTGCCCGAGCCGCAGGGACAGGACTCATTGCGACCGACTTTGCGAGTGTTTCTGACCACCGTTTTCACGGCTGCTGCACTTTGCTGCCCCTGGGGCTGACTGGGCTTCCAGACGGGCTCGGGGTTGTCCTCGGGTTGGGAATAACTCAAGGGCTGCTGCTGACGGCGGGTCCTCAGAAGGTCTCGTTCGTCTTCCTCGGTGATGGGTCGCAGCAGGAAGAGCATCCGAACCATTTCCTCAGTCGCCCGGTTCCAGAGCTCCTCGAACAACCCAAACGACTCTTTTTTGTACTCCACCAGAGGATCACGTTGTCCATAACCTCGCAAACCGATTCCTTCTTTGAGATGGTCCAGAGCCAGCAGGTGATCCTTCCACTGCTGATCCATAATCTGCAGCATGACCATGCCCTCGTACCATCGCATCATTTCCGTCCCGACCTGGCTTTCCTTTTCCTGGTACTTCGATTTAATTCGATCGAGCAGTTCTTCTTCCAACTCAGGACGCGACAATTCATCCACATTTTGAGGAAGATCAATCCCGTAAACCCGACGCAGGTTGATCTTCAGGTTCTCCAGATCCCACTCCTCCGGCTCGGTCTCCAGGTGAGCATAGCTATCCAGAAATTCGATAACGATGTCCTGAGCCAACCCCAGAATGTACTCTCTCTGGTCCTCTCCCTTCAACATCTCGCGACGGAATCGGTAGATTTCCACCCGCTGCTTGTTCATGACATCGTCGTACTCCAGGAGGTGCTTTCTGACTTCGAAGTTCCTGCCCTCCACCTGCCCCTGGGCCCGTTCAATCTGGCGGGTGATCAACTTGGATTCGATGGGAACGCCTTCCTCCATCCCAAGTTTATGCATGAGTCCGGAAATATTGTCGGAGCCAAAGATTCGCATGAGATCGTCCTCAAGCGAAAGATAAAAGCGGCTGGAGCCGGGATCTCCCTGGCGACCGGATCGACCGCGGAGCTGATTGTCAATGCGCCGAGCCTCATGTCGCTCGGTACCAATGATGTGAACTCCACCCAGTTCGATCACCTTATCGTGCTCCTCTTGCCAAACCGGAGAAAGCTTCTCCACTTCTTTTTGATACTCCTCCTGATGCTCCTTCGGGTTCAGGTTTCGAGCCTGCAGATTCATCTTGGCTTGAGCCTCCGGGGAGATTCCTCCTAAAACAATGTCGGTGCCGCGCCCGGCCATATTGGTGGCAATGGTCACTGCCCCGATTTTGCCCGCCTGGGAGACGATCTCGGCTTCCCGCTCATGATACTTGGCGTTGAGAACCACATGCTTGATGCCACGGCGTTTCAGGAGGGTGGAGAGCCGCTCAGACTTTTCGATGGAGGTCGTCCCTATCAGCATCGGTTGCCCCAATTCATTGAGTTCCTTGGCCTCATCGGCTACCGCATTGAATTTCTCCCGCTCCGAACGGTACACCAAATCCGGATACTCGCGTCGAATCAGTGTCTGGTTGGTGGGAATAACCACAACCTCGAGCTTGTAGATCTTCTCGAACTCAGTGGCTTCTGTCTCGGCCGTTCCCGTCATGCCCGCCAACTTGTCGTACATACGGAAGTAGTTTTGAAAGGTGATGGTGGCCAGGGTCTGGTTCTCGCGTTCAATGCGCACACCCTCCTTCGCCTCCAGCGCCTGGTGTAGGCCGTCTGAGTAGCGGCGCCCCGGCATGAGGCGCCCCGTAAACTCGTCTACGATGATCACCTGGCCGTCCTTGATCATGTAATCCGCATCTCTCTTGAACAGCGTGTGAGCCTTCAGGGCCTGTTGGATATGATGCACCAGCTCCATGTGGTTTGGATCGTAGAGGTTCTCGATTCCCAGAAACTTTTCCCCTTTCTCAACACCTGATTCCTGAAGGACGACCGTCCGGGCTTTCTCATCGATCTTGTAGTCCTGTTCACGAACCAGCCGCGGGATCAGTTTATCGATCTTGTAATACTTGTCGGTGGATTCTTCAGAAGGACCGCTAATAATCAGAGGCGTCCGGGCTTCATCCACAAGGATGGAGTCCACTTCGTCGACGATGGCATAGTGGTGAGACCTCTGGACGCAGTCCTCGAGCGTGTATTTCATATTGTCGCGCAGGTAATCGAAGCCAAACTCGTTGTTGGTCCCATAAGTGACATCCGACTGGTATGCCGCCCTGCGTTCCGGTTCGGGCATGTCGTGCCCGATCACACCGACGCTCAAGCCCAGAAACTGGTAGATCGGTCCCATCCATTCGGCATCACGCCGGGCCAGATAGTCATTCACCGTGACCACGTGAACACCGTTACCGGACAGGGCGTTGAGGTAGACAGCAAGAGTGGCAACCAGGGTTTTCCCTTCCCCCGTCTTCATCTCAGCAATTTTGCCCCGATGAAGGACCTCACCACCGATGAGCTGCACATCGAAATGACGCATACTCAGGGTACGTCGACCCGTTTCGCGAACCGCGGCAAAGGCTTCGGGGAGAATATCGTCAAGCGATTCGCCCTTTTCCAGACGGGATTTTAATTCGGGGGTCTTCGATTTCAGATCAGCATCCGAGAGCTGGGAGATACTCCCCTCCAGCTCATTGATGCGAGCCACCAAGGGCTGAATCCTTTTCAACTCTCGCTCGTTATGACTCCCGACGATCTTGGTCAGAATCGTGTTGAACATGGCCTCTAGATTCTACCACCATCCCGCAGATCACGCGTTTCCGCGGGGTTTGCGGAATAGCATCTGCGTGATCCGTGAGTTATAATCCGTTAATGGAGATCCCTGAAGCCTTAACCTTTGACGATGTTTTGCTGATGCCGGCCAAGAGTAAGGTCTTGCCGGGTGAAGCAGATCTTCGAACCCGCTTTTCTCGAAATGTCCCCCTGAATATCCCTCTGTCGTCCGCGGCCATGGATACGGTGACCAAGGCCAAGCTGGCCATTGCCCTGGCCGGGCAGGGGGGGATCGGGATAATCCACCGCAATCTGTCCGTTGAAGACCAGGTTGCCGAGGTGGATAAGGTGAAGCGCTCCGAATCCGGCATGATCGTGGATCCTGTGACCATGCGGCCCCAGGATCGAATCCGGGATGTACTAGAGGTGATGGACCGACACAAGATCTCTGGCGTTCCCATTACCGACAAGAAGGGGAAACTGCTGGGTATTCTCACCAACCGAGATTTGCGATTTGAAACCAATCTGGATCTTCCGGTCTCGCAACTGATGACCAAGGACAATCTGATCACGGTGCGCCAGGGAATTTCCATGGAAAAGGCCAAGAAAACACTCCACGAACACCGCATCGAAAAACTGCTGGTGGTGGACAAAAATAACCTGCTGAAAGGTCTGATTACCATCAAAGACATCATGAAGGTGATCTCCTATCCCGATGCAGCCAAGGATTCCTATGGCCGCCTGCGGGTGGGAGCAGCCGTGGGTGCCAGCGGAGATTTTCTGGAGAGGGCCAGCGAATTAGAGAAAGCCAAGGTTGATGTCATCGTCATGGATACGGCTCATGGACACACGGCACGTGTCTTGACGGCAGTCCGCGAACTCAAGAAGATCTTGAAAAAGGTGGACCTGGTGGTGGGTAATATCGCTAGCGGGGATGCGGTCCGCGAACTGGGAGATCTGGGCGTGGACGGTGTCAAGGTGGGCATGGGACCCGGGAGTATTTGTACCACCCGTGTGGTCACGGGAGCCGGAGTCCCCCAAATCACGGCCATCATGAATACGGCCAAGGTGGCCCGTAAAATGAAGCTTCCTCTCATTGCTGACGGCGGAATCAAATATTCGGGGGATATCAGCAAAGCTCTGGCTGCAGGCGCCGACTGCGTGATGGCAGGGAACCTGTTTGCGGGCACCGACGAATCTCCGGGTGAATTGGTCTTTTATCAAAACCGCAGCTACAAGACCTACCGAGGAATGGGTTCGCTGGGAGCCATGGGTGAGGGTGGCGCCGAGCGCTACGGACACGACGAGGCCATCGATGGGGAACGCAAAGTGGTTCCCGAAGGCATCGAAGGGCGAGTTCCCTACAAGGGCAGCATGGAAGATCTGATCCCGGTCCTCATGGGCGGAGTCCGGGCTGGCATGGGGTACTGTGGGGTCAAGAACATTCAAGAGCTGAGGACCAAGACCCGCCTCATCCGAATCAGTCACCTGGGACTTCGCGAATCCCATGTTCACGACGTCATCGTGACCAAAGAAGCACCCAATTACCGGTTAGGGGATTAGCGCGCTTCGCGCGCGTTCCAGGTTTCAGGTTCCAAGTTCCAGGTGTTGAACTTGGAAGTTTGCATTTGTTTGGGATTTTGAATTTGGAATTTGGAATTTCCGCTGGCCGCAGGCCGCTGACGATGGTCAGCGGCCTGCGGTCAGGCGGTGGCGGTCTTCCTACCCACTGCTCCCGCAATCACTTTCAGCTCTCCCATGAGATCCTCAAACTGTTCCAGGGTCATGGTTTGAGCCCCATCGCAGATGGCATTGTCGGGATCGTGGTGGACTTCCAGGAGCAATCCATCCGCACCCGCTGCCATGGCCGCTCGTGCCAGTGGTGGAACCTTATCCCGAAGTCCAATGGCGTGGCTGGGGTCGACCACAATAGGCAAATGGCTCAGTTCGTGAATCACCGGGATGGCCGAAATGTCCAGAGTATTCCGGGTGTGAGTCTCAAAGGTTCGAATCCCTCTCTCACATAGAATCACGCGGTGATTCCCTTCCGCCATGATGTATTCGGCGGCCAGCAATAGATCGGAAATGGTGGCGCTCATTCCGCGCTTGAGAAGGGCGGGAATCTCGGTCTGGCCAATGTCGCGCAGCAGACCATAGTTCTGCATGTTGCGGGCTCCGATCTGAATAATGTCGATGTATTCCTGGGCCAACGGCAGTTGACTCGATTCCATAATCTCGGAAATCACCAGTAACCCATGATTGTCAGCTGCCTTGCGAATACTCTTCAATCCCTCCTCGCCATGTCCCTGAAATGAGTAAGGCGAAGTTCGAGGCTTGAAAGCTCCACCGCGCATCACCCTGGCTCCTGCGGCCCTGATTCTTTCCCCGATCAGATTGCACTGCTCGTAATCCTCGATCGTGCAAGGACCCGCCATGACCACCGTCTCGCCACCGCCGATTTTCACATCCTTGATCTCGATAACGGTTCCCTCAGGGCGAAAGGCTCGTGAAGCCAGCTTATAAGGCTGGGTGATGCGGTGGACCTCCTGAACACCTTCCACCAACTCATAGTCGCGAGTGTCCACCACCTTGGCACCTACTGCTCCCAAAATGGTGCGCTCCACACCCGTGGAGCGATGCACGTCAAATCCCTGAGCGACCAGTTTTTCGACCACCCCTTCGATCTGACTGTCTGTAGCATGTTGTTTCATGACAATAACCATGGTTTGTTACTCCTTCTCTATCTAGCCCGGATTATGCATAGGTTCTTGTGACGAAGCGACGAAAGCGCCGACCCGAACAAGGGCGGGGGCACCCGCTTGCGGGTCGGAGGCCCCCGGAAAAGTACTCTCTGCAGTACGTTGAGGAGGCCGACCGAGTGCAACACAGTCAGGGCGGATGATTTCGTCGCTGCAGTAGAGAATTTATGCATAGTCCGGGCTAATGTTCCTCTGTCTTGCCCAGGTCTTCGGGGCTGCTGGACTCCCGCTCAGCCCGCCTGGACTCATCGATAATTCTTTCGAACAGGCGCTTGACCGCCTCCTTGCT
>Ga0066376_10005684_pt1 | contig 10479 bp, 7 predicted proteins | sample Knorr_S15_td_Bot_FD_77009 | JGI IMG/M metagenome (GOLD analysis project Ga0066376, IMG submission 77009) | Marine microbial communities from Southern Atlantic Ocean transect - Knorr_S15_td_Bottom_ad_5009_LV_A | ecosystem: Environmental > Aquatic > Marine > Oceanic | place: Southern Atlantic... | reverse complement strand
TGGCATTCGATTTAATCTCTCCGACTTGGCTTTTCGCCTTATCCATGGCATCTTTGAGCAGTTGCATCACACCTTCTCTGGCTTTGTCTACATTTGATTTGTCGAAGTTTCGGGCTTTTTCCGAGTCATACGTAAACCCTCGGCGCATAGAAGGATTCTGGATCGTCAATTCATCGAACTGAAAGGAGCGCTCTTCTGAAACAGCCGCAGTTCCCTCTGCATCTTTTGGTTGCAGGTCACTGGCTTGGAATTGTTTGGATAAATCAGACAAGGGCTTCACCTCGACCCATTACAATAGCTCCGGACTCTTCGAGATCTTTGCAGATAGAAACAATTTTCTGTTGTGCCTTTTCTACAGCACTTATTTTTGTTGGACCCAGTAATTCCAGATCTTCGTGTAACATATTTGCGGCTCGGTCAGACATATTGGAAAATATTTTTATTTTTAACTCATCGGATGCGGTTTTTAGGGCCACCAGTAAATCGTCACTACTGACATCTCTTAAAACAAGTCGGATGCCTTCATCATCAATTTTTTGAATATCTTCAAATGTGAAGCGAAGCTCACGAATTTTATTTGCCATATCCGGATCAATCTCTTCCATGGAAGATAAAATCATAGATTCCGTGTTTTTGTCCATAGCCCCTATCAATCTGGCAGCAACCTCTTTGCCGCCCAGCTTGTTTCCGGAAAGGTTTCCGAAATATTGAAATTCGGTTTTAAGAGCGTCATCGAGTTCTCTTAAAACTTGTGGAGAAACTCTTTCCAAGGTCGCCAATCGGTGGACAATTTCCATGCGTTTGTTTTCAGGTATTTCTTTGACAGTCTGGCTTGCTACTTCCGGTTCCAGATGGGCCAGAATGATTGCGGCAGTTTGTGGATGCTCGTTTTCAATGAAATTGGCAATAACCCTGGGGTCAAGAACGCGGATCGTTTCCAGACCGCTACCCATTTCGTCACCTGGAGAAGTAATATTATTCAAAATTTCTGTTGCCTTGGCAGAGCCCATTGCCTGATGTAGCGTAGACTTAAGAAAATCCGTTCCGGCTTTTCCCAGTCCAGATCCACCTGATTCCAGTAAATTATAAAAATCTTTATTGACCGAATCCATAACCTGCATGTCAACATATCCGAGAGATGACATATAATTACCGATGGTTTGAATTTCCCGCTCATCCATATTTGCCAGAACCTGAGCGGCTTTTTCTTCCCCAAGGTTCATCAATAGTATAGCGGCTTTTTCAGCGCCTGATTTTTTTCTGTTCATAATTCTCTATTCCTTCGTTATTTTTTTTCAACAGGATTTTTTTCCCGCATCCATTTTCGGATCACGCCTGCTGTATATTTTGGGTCGTTTGTAACAAACTCATTTACCGATTCTCTGATATGAGCCGCTTCCGTTGCCATTTCAGTGAGTCTTCTTTTTTCCTCATCCACCGAATCAATATCAGCGGCTCCTAACTGATCGTCTTCCGCAACCACTTCAACCGTTGTTGTCATCCACGTGATGATGGGGCGAATGATCCGCGTAAAGAACATGATGAGAAAAATCAAGCCCACCAACAGTTTGCCGACTTCCATTGCCAGGTCAATTTGTTCTGCGCGTTCGATGGCTGCTATTTCTTTATCCAACTGCGAATGGTCAAATTGAATATTCTCAACCTGAATCACATCGCCGCGCTCGGCATCGTAACCTACAGCCGACTGAACCATTTGCAGATATTTTGCCATTTCTTCCTCAGTGCGAGCTTGATACTCGGCCGGGTCACCCGTCATAGTTCCGTCAATCATCACGGCTACACTGAGTTTGGCAATTTCGCCGACCGGCTTGGAGACCCGCCGAACCACTTTATTGATTTCGTAATTAAAGACCGCATTGGATTTGGTTCTCTGTGCCGCCTGACCGATACTCCCGCCTGCGCCCTCTCCAGAAGGAACGAAAGCTTGCACTCCTGGAATGCCTCCCGGCGGAATGGCACCTACCGAGCTTTCGGTAATCTGGTTTTCACTGCGGACCACCTGTGAATCCGGATCAAAAATTTCTTCTGTTCGCTCCACTTGCTCAAAATCCAGATCGGTGGATACTTTGGCGATTACTTTTCCTGCACCCAAGGCGACTTCCAGCATTTTTATAATTTTTGTCTGCAATTCTTTTTGTACGCGCAGTTTATGTTTGAAATTGGAAGAGGACATCATGGCACCCTCCGAAGGCTCTTTACCGCCGGACAAAAGGTTGCCCTTCAAGTCAACGATGACCACATTGGCCGCTTCAATGCCTCCCACACTGGCTGAAACTAAATGCACGATTCCCTGAATCTGCTCCGCAGAAAGAGATTTTCCTGATTTAATTTTCAAAGTGATCGAGGCTTTGCCTTTTGGTTTTTCTTTGCGGAACAGATTGTCTTTGGGGATCACCAGATGAACGCGCACTTGCGCAACCGCATCCAGGGTTTTAATGGTACGCGTCAACTCGCCTTGAAGGGCGCGTTGAAAATTTAGTTTCTGGATAAACTCTGTCATTCCCAGAGGCGTGTCCTCAAAAATTTCCAGTCCGACTTCAGAGCCCTCAGGCAAACCTTCACCTGCAAGTTGCAACCGGGTCTCATGGATCATGTCAGAAGCGACACGAATGGTACGTCCGCCATTTGATATTTCATAAGGAACTTTCTGACTTTTCAATTTTTCAACAATCGCACCCGCATCTTCTTGTGAAAGGTTGGCATACAAAAGTTGAAAATCGGGTGCCTTCAGCCATATGGACATCACAAGTAGCGATGCCAGAGCCAGAGCCACCAAAGAAAGTGCCGCAACTTTTTTTCCTTGCGACAGTTCGTTGAACCGCTCGCCAAGTTGTCCTAGAAAATCCTGAAAATTATCCATGGGAATTTAGTTTTTGTGGTTAATATTATTTTTCATTATCGCCCGAGGTCAATGGCTCTTGTCGCCATTGCCTTGGACGCGTTGATTGCAGTTACGTTTGCTTCAAATGATCTTTGTGTGGTTACCATATTTACGATCTCAGTCATCTGGTCGATATTGGGCATGGCCACATAGCCCAGGTCATTTGCATCCGGGTGTTTGGGGTTGTAAACCAGACGCGGTTCTGTTTGGTCTTCGATCACTTCCGTAATTTGTGGTTTCGTCAGCCTATCCCCCAGCTTGTTTTTAAAAATACTGCCGAATTCACTTTCCATAGGAATCGCGGTCACTAGAATGTCTTTCCTGCGGTAAGGGCCGCCTTCGGGAGTCCGCGTGGTTTCGAGATTGGCGAGGTTGCTGGCAATCGCTTCCATGCGTTTTCTTTGCACGTTCAATCCTGACGAACTGATTTTCATATTGGTGAGAAAATCCATGATCCTGCCTTCCTTGGAAAAGTTAGCTTCAGTTATTAATAAAACCGGCTCTTTGAGAGGGTTTTGATATTAAGTGAGCAAGTTCCATACCATTACAGGAGTCGTCAGACAGCGCAGTGAAAACACAGAGAAGGTCTTTAATTTGTATAGGTTTATGGGGATGGTCGGGAAGGAGTGGGGTTGAGGAAAGTGCCGCAGAGGGTTGAAAAACCCGTCATATTTTTGGCTTTATGGGGGAGGATATAACCAGGCTCCTGTTGTAAACGCTCACCTCATCTGTCAAAAAATAAAGGAGTTTGATCGTATCTTGAAGGTGGTCGTATCACTGAAATCGATGATAGAAAACTTTATATCATCAAATTTTGGATGGCCCTGGACTTTATCTATTACATTCGAAACTTCATCCAGCCGAACATCATCATGAAACCTTATAGAGAGAATCCGGCCTTGCCAATTAATTTCGTGCGGAATAGGCTTCCAAAATAGTGTTACTTTCTGGTTTTGCCGTGCTCCTTATCCATTCGGATAGCTAATCGCTTGGCCCAGCGCTGAATTACATTCTCCGCATTACCATATTTGGTCAGACCATCAAAACCTCTTTCCCCTTTTTGCGACTCCAAAGCAGCAGCAACAACTTTTCCTGATAACGAATCGATAAATTCCGCTTCGGCGGAAGCACCCCCCAGGCCCGCACCGGTCAAAATGCTTCCGGGATGAATATTCAATGCAATTATGGCGGGATCAACATCGGTTAGTGCCAAACGAATCGTCAAAGTTCCGGGGCCAGACTCTCGCACGATTTCATATCCGCTTTTACTCAACTCTAGCGCAATTTGTTTGCGGGTATATTTTGCCAGCTCTGTTAATTTACTGCGGTCCACATCGTGGTCCCTGCCTTTCTTGGTAAGGCGGATTTGCACAGGGTTTACTATAAATTTGGAATAATTTTTTAGTGGAAGGCCTGGTTTAATTCTTTAAACCTTGATCCTCCTATAAACAAGGGAATCCGCAGATTCAATTTTGCCGACCACCCATTTTCAAATTTATCATCAAAGGCACTTTGATTAGCCGCACTCAGTCCGATACTATCCTCTTGAACTTGTTTGAAAATATCCGCAGTCAGGCCCAGGGTGGGAAGAAATTTGGACTTAATGGCTTCTTTGTCAGATTCCACCTGACGAATGCTGGCCTCAATGGATTCGAGCTCGGCAGAATTTGCATGAGCTTCTTCTGCAAAAAAATCTCTCATAATTCTCAATCCCAATCCGGTTCGAAAATATTTTACAAACCGTCCCGTCCTATTTTTGTACATTTCTACATCGAAGGGTTGGTATTCCAGATTGTTCTCCGTTTCTTCAGGAACGTTCAACAGGTTGTTCAGACGAACTCGTGACCGAAATAAAGACTCCTGCGCATTGACCAACTCGATCCTGGCATTTTCAAGCTCGATATTTAGCCGGAGTACATCACTTCGGTCTGTATCACCCAGTTTGAACTTCAAATCAGCTATGCTTTGGTTTTTTCGAATAATGCTGAGGAATTCTCGTCGAATATTTACGATCTCTTCTCCGGACAGGTTGTCCATATAAGCGAGGCCAACTTGTTCTGCAATATCCTGGTTCAGTATCTGCAGAGTTTTCTTTTGAACTTCATTTTGGTGTTCGAGGGATTCGATATTATTCCAAAGTTCAAGATCGAATATTTTCTGCTCCAACGAAAGGGTAATTTTTGTCTCTCCCCTGGGAGCTAGCAAGGCATCAGCACGAGCAGATTTGCCTTGGTCGTAACTGAGATCTGAAAATAGCTGAGGGTAAAACTGTCTTTCAGTAATTTTCACATCAAAAAGCGCCTGGTTCTGAATAAGTGATTGAACCTTGATATCGTAATTCTGGTTTAGAGCAATTTGAAATGCAGTTTCAAAAGGTAAATCCTTTTTACTTGCACGGGATCCATATAGGGTGGCCTCATCAGCAAATTCCAAAGGAATCTGGTATTTTATTTTACGTGAGGTTTCCAGATTAAAAATCAAACGAGTGCTCCAGTAATCCCTAACCTGAATTTTCTGCATGGGAATTTCTTCCAGAATATCGAATACTTTAAGAGCAAAATTCCTTCCAATTTTTTCAAAGTTGTAATCCTGAATCGATACTAAAGCGCCTTTTTCTATGCCATAAATCCCATCACCTGTATAAGCCGGTATATTTTTTTCTGCAAGCTTGGTAAAAACATCCTGGATCTGGGCTTCGGAAAATCCGTGCAGGGGAAACACATATACCAATGGGGACTCAAGGGTAGAAATTTTTTCAGAATAGTCTTGCGGCGAAAGAATCAGGACCTCAGACTTCATGTCTATTCCTGGCGGACCTTTTTTCAAGACCTTAAATATCTCGGGCTGGTTTTCGCATAAAAAACGGGGACAGATCGCGGTTATTTTCTTGAACGGGGTAAGCTTGGGAAAAAGGGAAACTGTATTTATATCTATGGATGGATCATAAGAGGTGATCCAGTTTGGGTTTTTTGGCTTCAGGGTTTTTACTTCCAGAAGATCCAGGGCAATCGGAAAGTGAACCGACATAGCCACTACTGGAATCAGTAACGGCTCCATCCTTGAAAATGTGGATGCCGATTGGGTGCCGATCGTCAGAATCACATCCAAATCATGATCGGTAGCCATCTGCGATGCGTATTTTTTAATTAATGCGGGATCGTATTTCCCGTTCAAAATTGAACCCGTTGGATAAACAATGGAATATCGGTTTTCTTTGAGCCTGGCGAGTTCTTTTTTAACATTCGAAATAAGAACTTTATTTACCCAATAAGGGCCATCAACAAGGATTCCGATTTTTTTGATTTCTTCAGAATAAACGACAGTAGTAGACCCTAAAATCGATGTAACCAATCCTAAGAAAATGTAGATAGCTATACGAGAGATACGATACAAAACTTACCTCATTGAAGGTTTAAACCCATAGGACCAACTGGGATATTTAAAATATTGGTTTCTGAACTGTTCAAGCGAAATTCAAGGTTGTGGTTTCTTATCGGAAATCGCTGTAAAATATTGAGTTATAAGAGTTTAGGGTCATCCTATAATTTTTAATTCAATTTAAGGGAGAGGGTCAATTTGGTTGTGCTCACTGACCTGTTTCCCCAGTTTTGCTTGAACAAAGGAGTAATTCATAACACCTTTCCGAGTAGATCTCCCACCCGTTATACAAAAAGCTTAAAAGGTGAAAAACATTTGACCTCTCGGCAACGGGAAAGGCATGCTCTACTTCCATGCTTTCTGAAAAAGGTTTCTTGACTATTTTAATGGTTCTTGATTAATAAAAAGAAGTCAAGTCCTTTAATAAAAACTCTTTTTAGAAGAAAAGAAACTGAATATCTGAAAGGCTTTTTGGAGTAAATTGATAAGTGGATTTTCCAATAAAGTATTGCACCAGGAAAAAATAGGTAGGTCTGTTTAGAAGGGAAATGGAGATGATAGAAAGACTAGCTAAAAACCTTAGGGTTAAAAGAGTATTTTAAACCCACCGTTTATCCAGCCTATACTAAAAGGGAACTATTTTTTATCCCCGCCTCCGCCATATTCGTTGAGTTTGTTGCGCAGGGTGCGAATGCTGATGCCAAGAGAATCGGCGGCTTTGGTTTTGTTGCCGCTGACTTCTTCTAGAGTTTGTATGATGAGTTCTTTTTCCATTTCATAGATGGTTCCCGACATGCGCGGCGCGCCTTTTTCATTCGATTGCAATGCCTCATCGAAGAACAAATGCGTGGGCAGCATCGTGTCGCCCTGACACATCAGGCAGGTACGTTCAATTATATTCCCTAACTCACGGATGTTCCCCGGCCAGCGATATTTTTTGAGAAGGGTCAATGTTGCGGAGTCCACCTTTATGGGTGATTTATTATTCTCCTGACAAAACTGGCTGACAAAATTTTCAACGAGAACGGGGATGTCATCGATCCTCTCCCGTAAGGGGATGAGGTTGATCGGCACCACGTTCAATCGATAATACAGGTCTTCGCGAAACTGCTGATCTTGAATGCGTTTTCGAATATCACGGTTGCTGGTGGCGATCACCCGCACATCTACGGGGATAGGTGCGCGACCGCCGATTTTATCGACTTCATGTTCTTGTAAAACCCGCAACAGTTTAGCCTGCAACGGTGGCGACATTTCTGTAACTTCATCAAGAAGCAGGGAGCTGTTGTTGGCCAGTTCGAATTTACCTTCCTTGCTTTCGGTGGCTCCGGTGAACGACCCTTTTTCGTGACCAAACAATTCTGATTCGAGTAAACCCTCTGGCAGAGCGGCGCAATTGACGGCCATAAAAGGTTTTTCGGAGCGTGGACTGCATTGGTGGATATAACGAGCGAACAATTCTTTTCCCGTTCCGGTTTCTCCCATGATGAGAATGGTGGATTTGCTGTAGGAAACGTTTTCGGCAAATTGTAGAAGTTTTTTCATCTCTTCATTTTGCGTCACAATTCTTTTCATGTTTCCCAATGATGCCATTTGCGTGGACGGGCGAGGGGCAGGGGGGACAAAGCTTGCCGGATCGAGAAACGCACGCTTTACGGTTGATACTAAAACGTCAGCAGAAAAACCGGAACCTTTGATCAGGTAGTCAAACGCGCCTTCTTTCATTGCCTCTACAGCATTGTCTATGGTTCCATAGGCAGTCATCATCACTACCTGTGTTTTTGGCGATTTTTCTTTAATCGCGCGCAACAATTCCAGTCCATTTAATTTTGGCATGCGAACATCTGTCAGGACTAGATCAAAATCAGTATCTTCAATTTTTTCTAACGCCTGTTTTCCGTCTTCGGCGCAGGTGAGTTGAAACTTCTCCCGTTTCAGTGTGGTCTCCAGAGCCACACGCATTTCAGATTCGTCATCAACGATCAGAATTTTTTTGGACGCATTATTTTTCATCGAAATCCTCATCCCAACATGGGATTTTTACTGTGAACGAAGTTCCCTTTCCCTCTTCACTGACTGCGTCTATCGTACCCTGATGCGCCTTGATGATGTTGTGGGAAATGGCCAGGCCGAGACCTGTGCCTTTATCTTTTGTGGTGAAGAAGGGATTAAAAATTTTTGCAAGGTTATCGGCCGACATGCCGATGCCATTATCGGTTACGGTAATCGCAATGTATTGCCGTTCGGTTGTACCACTTTCTGCTCGCGGGCTGGGAACAGAGGATTTTTGCGTGATGAGGTTCAACTCACCGCCATCGGGCATGGCCTGGATTGCGTTATTGATGAGATTGGGAAATACCTGACGTAATAGTTCGCGGTCACCATTCGCCAGCATGGTGCCATGACCTGATTTGCGGATCACATTTATATTCTCCGGAATGCGAACATTATTGACCCCTTCCAGGCATTCGGTGAGCAATAAATTGATATCGCATTGTTGCCGAGAGGGCTGCGCGGATTTCGCGAACAAAAGCAGAGTTGATATAATGCGATCCATATTTTGCACGCCTGCCCGGATATGTTGTACCAGATCTTCCTTCTCGCTATCTCCTTCCAAATCCTTGTTGAGTAGAGAAGCAAACAACTCAATGCTGGCCAATGGATTCCTGATTTCATGGGCGATGCCTGCGGCCATTTCTCCCATCTCGCGCAGCCTTTGATTGCGTTGCGCCAACTCTTCCATTTTGCGGAACTCGGTCATGTCTTGCAGGATCAATATGGTGCCGATCTGTCCCCCGTGATTATCCCAGAGAGGGGATCCGGAAATGCGGATGTGCACCGTGCCGCCATTTGCATTGGCGATGTCTTTGTCCTGACTGAGGGTTTCGCCACGGGTCTTAGTCAACCGGGCAACGACGGATTCGAATAAAGGAAAAACTTCGTTTAAAGATTTACCAAGACAACCTTTAGGTTTTACCCCTGTGAGAGTTGCTGCTGTTTTATTGCAGGTGGTGATGTTTCCCATGCGGTCGACAACGATAACCCCGTTGATCTGGCTTTCCAGAATATCGTTGAGATAATTTTTTACACGTTCTTTTTCGGCAAGGTTCTTTTCCAACTCCTCATTTTTGTCGGATAGCTCGAGGTCGAGCTTTTTAACTCTTCCTTGAAGTTCATCGTAGGAGTTTTGCAACTGCGTAGTGACTTCGTTAAAAGCCTGCATGTTTTGAATGAGGGTTTGTATTTCTTTACTTTTATTACTGCCGGGGTTTGTCATAGGAAGGATTGCAGTGGGTTTTCAATCTGTTTCTATTATAAATTAAAATCATCCTTCTTTTAATTGTTTTTCCCATTCCTGAATATTAGCCCGGGACTGGGCAGCGCGCTTGAGAATAGGATCGACATTTTCAGCTTTGACCAGCCTGTTGATTTTATCCTTTGATTTGTCAATATCCCCCTGCTGTTCATAACTTTCGATCAAAAGGTAATCGGCCCAATCTCTTAAAGGGTTATCCGGAAAAAGCTCCTTCGCGGCCTCAAAAGCATCAATGGCGGCTTTAAACCGATTGAGCTTGAAAAGTGAGGTGCCCAGATGATAATACGATTTCTGGATATAGTCGAGAATAACACGTTCCTTCCTGTCGTATTCGGCAATTGCATTTTGATAGGACTGTGCGGCGGCCGCATATTTTTTCATCTCGGTTTTAGCTTCGGCAATAAAATAATGAATCTCGGCTCTGTTTTTTGACAGGGTCAGCAACTCTTCAAACATCATCAATGCTCCGAGAAAGTTTCTGTTTCCTTTATGGGCCTGAGCAAGCAGTTTTTTAGCTTCGAGTAATCTTTCGCTGCGAGGAAAGTTTTTGATGAAGGCACGGCCAACCATAATGGCTTCATCAAAATTTTTCTCTTCCAAATGAATATTTCCCAGGTTCAGAAAAATTCTATCGCGAAAGGCTTTTTCAGAATCGAGCCCCTTGACTTTTTCATAAAACTTGATTGCCTCAGGATACATGCCTATGGCCTGATAGGCCTCCCCTACCTGCAACAGCGTTTTGGCATTCTTAATATTCCTGACCGGCAGACTAACAAAATCGCTATATGAATAAAGAATGGGCAACATGCCATTTTGCTTTGAATATTTATCTACAAGGGCAATAAGAGCCTGTTTGACAAACCTTTCAGCTTCCTGTGAAAAC
>Ga0066376_10005683_pt1 | contig 10481 bp, 5 predicted proteins | sample Knorr_S15_td_Bot_FD_77009 | JGI IMG/M metagenome (GOLD analysis project Ga0066376, IMG submission 77009) | Marine microbial communities from Southern Atlantic Ocean transect - Knorr_S15_td_Bottom_ad_5009_LV_A | ecosystem: Environmental > Aquatic > Marine > Oceanic | place: Southern Atlantic... | reverse complement strand
CAGGGCGACGCCCTGGAAATCCTGGAGGGTTTGGAGGGAGAGTTCGACATCATCTTTAATGATGTCAGCAAAACCCACTATCCGGAAGTTTTCAAAAAAGCCGGTCCTCGCCTTCGAAGCGGAGGCCTTCTGATCTCTGACAACGTTCTCTGGCACGGTCAAGTTGTGGAATCCCAGCCGGATGAAGACACCCACAGCATTCTCGAGTACAACCGGCTGATTTTTGAAAGCCCTGACTTCTTCTCCAGCATCATCCCCATCCGGGACGGCATATCGATCAGTATCAGAAGTTAATTAAAAATCCTGAACCTTCTCCCACACCTCTCTGACCCCATGTCCCCGGCTCATGGTGCCCTTCAAGCTTAATCGAGTCCCCTCCTGATTCAACTCAAATTGGCGTCGGGGGTGCCGCTCAGCATGTCCTGGAGTGGCAGAAACAATAGGATTGAAGAACAAGGTGTCGTTTTCAAATCTATAGGTTCCGCTCGCCCCCGCAAACTTTTGATGCAAGGCCTCCACCATGTCGGTCTTCTCCTGATCCGATAGATCGGCCGGACTCTCATATCGATCCTGGATCACGGGCCGCTCTTTGGCCATGTAATTGCGACTAAAGTACTCCGAGGTGATGATCATAATGCCTGTCCAATCCATCGCCTGACCCTCGCGAGCATAGTCCGTCAACTTCCACACACCATAAAGACGCTCGTCCTTTTGTCCATAGGCACCGTTTGCGAGCATGAGCACTGCCAGGATTGAAGAAATAACCCATCCGAATTTCACTGCTACCTCCAGAAAAAAAGGGGTACAAGGAGACGGTCACATCCGGGACGGAATAGACCGGAAAAGCTGAGATCAAAACACCTTGATATTTCTGCCGTTGCGGGTATAGGGGGGGGCTCCCAACACGAGAAGCAATTCAATGGTCGGTTCGTGCGGTCCCCCCAGACGCCTCCGGAACCTGCCATCGTAATTGTAGTCCTTGAGGTGCCGATAAACCAAACCGTCAGGATCCGCCAAGGCGATGCTCATAGCCGTCTGCCCATACATATCCATGGCCTCCAGGTCGGCACCTTTTTCGGCCAGGAACTGAACCACTTCGGTCAACCCGTACAGGGCCGCGCCGTGCAGTGCAGTCCGGCCGCCCAGGCCCACCGCCTTGACGTCACCGCCCCATTGTTCTGCCAGCTTGACGGCCTCCAGAAACTTTTTCCGCTGCTCTCTGGTAATGTTCCTGCGGTCCGGACCTATTCCCGCCGCCACCATCATGGGGGTGATCTCCTCTGTGGTCGCCAGGGTGGGATCGGCTCCAGCTTCCACCAGCACATGCATGGCATCCAGATCGGCGACCGCTGCCGCCAGCAGGAAGGGAGTCGCGCCGGTTAGGCCCACCTGGGGATGAGAAAGCCCCCGGCTGCGGCCAAACCGATGGATGTCATAGGGCAGGAAGTCTTTCTGGATTCGGGCATTCGGATCCGCTCCGTGATCCAGGAGCGCCTGCACCAGTTCCAGCATCTGGGGATGCAACCAGAAACGGTCCGTCGTCGATGGACGGCTAAACAGTGCGACGATCCCCTCCTGAAGCGCCCAATGCATGGCGGTCAGCCCATAACCATCCGTTGCCTTCGGGTTGGCACCCTTTTCCAGCAAGAATAAGGCCACCTCTTGCTGGCCGTTGGAACTCGCCAGTACCAATGGGCTGCCATCGTCGGGCGTGGCATCCTCGATGGACGCTCCCGCTGCCAGCAGGATGCGGACCGAATCCAGATCACCCGCCTGGGCGGCGAACATCAAGGGCGTGAAGCCACCCCTCACCTTGGGAAAATAGACGTTCTCGTTGTAGAAATCATACAAGGCGACACTCTTGTCAATGATTTTTGGCGTGTAAAGAGACAATGTGGCCGAGCGGGCATTGAGGTCCGCCCCATGTTCAACCAGGGCCCCCACCACCGTCGGGTGTTTTTGAGCCGTCGCCCACATCAAGGCCGTCTGCCCACGCTCGGCTTCCGTCGCGTTAACATCCGCTCCGAAAACCAGAAGCGACTTCACCGCCTCGGTGCTGCCCGTGCGCGCGCAGGTCATGATTGGAGTCTCTCCCGTCACCTGGGCGGCATTCGGATTGGCCCCGGCCTGAAGCAGTTTTTGAACCATGGCCGCATTCCCGTTGGTACAGGCCAGTGAGAGAGGGGTGACGCCGTAGACATCTGCCCTGTTCACCCGGGCACCGGCATCCATCAGAAGCTCAACCATTTTCAGATCGTTCCGGTCAGCTGCCCAGGCCAGAACTGTCGCCCCATAGACCTGGGGAGCATTCACATCAACATCCCCTTTCAGCAGGGCACGTACCGCCCTATGATCGCCCTCTCTGACCGCATCCACCAGCTCAAGGTCACTGCCGGCGGCAGTGCTGGTGAGAAACAGCAGGGGTACCATCCACAGAAGTGGCCACCCTTTTACCTGAATGTCCATATTCTCAGTCCTCTCATCTACATGGTGACCAGATCCAATTTTCCGGTCGCGTCGCTGTACTCGCTATCGATGAAGCCTTCGGCGGGAACCTTGGCCGTGTCCAGAAGGGTCAGGAGCAGATTCGAAAACGGCACATCCTGATAGTGGAGATGGCGTCCTCCCTTGACCTTGCCTCCTCCCCCACCCAGCAACAGCGTAGGCACGTCGTGGTGAATATGCCCCATGCCATCGCTCAAAGCACCTCCGTAAAGAACCAGCGAATTGTCCAGCAGGGAGCCGTCCCCGTCCGGCGTGGATCGCAGGCTGTCCAGGAACTCGGCGAACAGCCGGGAATGGAAAGCGTCAATCTGCACGCAGTTCTCGATCAAGTCAGTCCGACCCCCGTGGTGGGACGATGAGTGATGCCCCTCCGAGACGCCCAACTCGGAATAGTCTCCCGCACCCTGTTCCTGGCCCCACATGAAGGTAACGACACGAGTCAGGTCGCCCTGGAAAGCCAGAACCATCAGATCAAACATCAACCGGGCATTTTCTGAATACGTGGCCAGGAGACCGGCGGGCCGCTTCACGTCGGGCAGTTCCCGGGAGGCCTGTTCCTCGGCCAGCTGAATACGCCGTTCAATATCGCGAATCGACTCGAGATATTCGGTGAGCTTGCTACGGTCACCCGGCCCCAGCTCCCCCATCAGGCGGGCCACACCCTGGGTCACCGAATCCAGAACGCTGCTTTGTTCCTTGACCAGGCGGCGGCGCAGGGCCGGGTCGGTGCTGCCCTCTTCGCCTAACAGGCGTTCGAAAACCTTACGCGGGTTGTGTTCCATGGGGAGAGGTGTTCTGGGACCACGCCATGAGATCGTTTTCAGGTAAGAGTCCTGGTAAGCGCCGTCGGTAATGCCGACGATATCGGAGGATTCCATGGTCAGTTCAAGCGACCCCAACTGGGTAACTTTTCTGAATTCCCTGGCCGCCAGCTGGTCCGCGGAAATACCCACTGCGGCGTTCGGCCTGGGATGAATGCCCGTCAGGTAAGCGGCACAGGGACGTGCATGGACTCCCCCGGGTTCATTTCCCCGCGCGTCAGCAGCCTTGACGTCCAGTCCGCTCAATACCAGAAGTTGATCCCGAAAAGGAGTCAACGGCTCCAGAGTCGGGGTCATCTCAAAAGCGGAGCCCTCGGTGGCCGGCGTCCACAGTCTCATGATTCTCCCGTTGGGACCATAAATAAATGCCAGGCGAACCACCGGCTGAGCCGCCTCGGCTCGGGCACCGAACACCGGAACCATTCCATCCAGCAACGGCAAAGCTATGGCTGTCCCCACACCACGCAAAAAGGTGCGGCGGGGGATGGCCTTTTTGAAAATCATGCTCATGGCTGTGACCTCCTCATTTGAAACGGTGTGCTCTGGATGACACCTGAGATCAGGGAAGACCAGCGGTAGCCGCCGGGAGCGGCTTCCCGCAGGATATTGCGAACCGTTGGAGCATCGTAATACTCGAGTTCTCGTCCCAAAGCGTAGGTGAGAAGTTTCCTGGTGACGTTCTGGGCAAATTGTTGGGGACGGCTCAACAACACCTTTTGAAGCCCGGCAGGGCCCTCGAACGGGGTGCCGTCAAGAAGAGTTCCTGAGGCATCGATAGGGGCGCCCCCCTCGCTGCTTCGCCACCGACCGATGGCGTCAAAGTTTTCCAGTGCGAAGCCGATGGGGTCCATTCCTGCGTGACAGTTCGCGCACACCGGATTGACCTGATGCTCCTGCATCCGCTGGCGCATGGTGAGGCCCCCGACTTCGTTTCTTTTTTCGTTCAGGGGCGGAATTTCGGGCGGCGGCGGTAGCGGCGGCGTACCCAGCAGGTTTGCCAGTACCCACTTGCCGCGCAAAACCGGGGAGGTCCTGTTGACCCGAGAAGTGACGGTCAGAATACTGCCCTGCCCCAGCAGTCCTCTTCGGTTCTCATCTTCTAGCGTCACCCGCCGAAAGCTGCTCCCGTAGATATTGGGAATCCCATAGTGCCTGGCCAGACGTTCGTTGAGAAACGTATAGTCTGCACTCAACAGGGCCAACACGCTGCGATCCTCGCGCAACATGCTTCTAAAAAATAGTTCTGTCTCCTGCTGCAGTGCCTGACGCAACTCGCCATCGAAATCAGGAAACTCTCGCGCCAAAGGCTTCCAGTTGCGCAGATTGCGCAAGTACAGCCACTGGCCGGCGAAATTGTCCACCAGGGCGTTGGAACGCCGATCTGCCAGCATGCGATCGACCTGCTGCTGAAGCACCGCAGGATCTTCGAGCCTGCCTCGCTCGACCAGATCGAGAAGGGTGTCGTCGGGAATGCTGCTCCACAGAAAAAACGACAACCGGGAGGCCAGTTCCAGGTCGCTGATCGGATAGGCGGTATCGGGCGGCAGGTTGGCGGGATCGCGCTCCACCCGAAACAGAAACTCCGGGCCAGCCAATATTCTTTGCAGCGCCAGCTCGATTCCAGACTCGAAATCCCCGTCGTTGAGACCGGTCCTGTAAAGATCAAGCAGAGACTCGACATCGGCATCCGTGACCGGCCGACGGTAAGCGCGGCGAGCCAGAGTGGAAAGAATGTTCCTGGCGCAGGATTCCTCATCCTGTTTACCCGGCACACCGGACACCGTTGAGACGGGGTTTCCCGGTTCCCTGCTGCCGCCTGGGTGGCACACAAAAATCTGACGGCGGCTGGCCGTGTCCCCCACCCCTGTGGCCTCATAGGGTCCGGTGATGGTGACCGTGTCCACGGCAGGGTCGCCTCCTTTATAGCGGCGGATGTCCGGGGCCATGGGACGGGGCCCAACCTCCAGCACACCTTCCGGCTCCAGGGGTTTCTTCAGGAAGGTCACCGCCACCAGCCGCGTCCCCGCCCGGGCCGTGAAACGGACTTCCAGGTTGGCATCGGCCTCCGTCCTCTCGTAGGCCGTTTGTTCCGGGTCACCTAAGTAAACATTGCCGGTGCGCGTATGCAGGAGTCCGGTTGCTCCACGGCGCTCACCCCCAATCGAGAAGCTCTGGATTCTGGTGCCATCCACAAAGACATCGAGCTGATGGGGTTCGCCCAGTAGGCCGCGAATAAAATGAATGGCGTCTCTTTGCAGGCTGATCTTGAGCACGTACTCGCCGTCGAGTGGAAAGTGATGGCGAATGGCGATTCCGCCACGCGAGTTGAAGGGAAGATCCTGGCTCAAACGGCTGTCTTGCATGAAGCTGTCCGACACCTTGTAGACCTCACCGAGGGTAGGGATAGAGTCATCGCCAATGGCGATGCGAGCAATCTTCCGTGCCGCTGACATATATCGTTCCATCAGCACCGGAGAAACGCTCAGGACGGCGGCAAAATTGTCGAAGCCATCGCCCGAATGGTCCGGGGGAAGATACGATACCGCATCGAAATCCACTGCCAGCAGGTCGCGAATGGCGTTGCTGTATTCGGCGCGGTTCAGGCGATGGATCACTGGCCTGCCCGGATTGGGACTGGCTTCAGCCGCACGGTCCAGCTCGCTCTCCAGATAGGTGGCGAAGGAATCATAGATGGCCTGATCGGGTCGCGGCATGCCGGCAGGGGGCATGGCACCGGCCCGCAGTTTCTCGGCCACCTTGTTCCACACCTCCGGGTCCCGGCTAACGTTCTCGACGTCAGCTTGATCCAGCAAAAGATCTGCCGTACGGAGATTCTCGTTGTGACAGGTCACACAGTAGTTGTTGACGACTTCACGGTATGGGGAGGCAGGCGAAGCAGGAGGGCTGAAGGACTCCGGCTGGGCTGAGGTTGAAATGTAGCCGGTTGAAAGCAACACGACTGCACTCCAGCACAAGATGGGTCTTTTCATTCTGACTCACACTTACGGGCAACGAGTTGCCCGCAATCTGAGTTTTTCTGAATTCTGTAAACTTGTACTGAATATACTTCCAATGGGGGACTAAATCAAGACACTTGAGTTCTCAGTTAGCAGCGGCTCTACCCAGCCGGTCATGAATGATTTTCCCCGCCAAACCGGTCATGACGACCTTCAGATCGAGAACCTCTTCAATGGGAATCCTGAACAGATCCTTGTCCAGTACGGCAAAATCGGCGTACTTTCCCGGCTCCAGAGTGCCGATGGTGTCCTCAGCCAGCAGGTATTCCGAGGCCCAGGTGGTGGCCATCTTCAGTGCCGTGACTCGATCAATGCCTTCTTCGGGAACCAGGGTGACGGTTTCCTCATCACTGATGGCAATCCGGCGGGTGACCAACTGATAAATGGTCAGCCAAAAATTGGAACCGGCGGCCTCAAAGGTAACCCGCTGCCCGTCGCGAAGCCAGGTCTTGACCGGCATCACAAAAGGTCTCAACGGCTCGCCATAAATCTCCAGCAGTTCGGGAACCCGCACCAGATTACGAGGATTGACGTTAATGATAATCCCATATTTTTTGATGCTGGCCATGATATCGGGCACGTTGCCAAGCAGGTAGTTGTGTTCGATGGTGGTGCGAAGGTTCCTGATGTACTCGACCGAGAGATTCCCCTCCTTCATGGCCTCCTCCAGCATCTGAATGTAGAGGCGGGCACCGTGACTGGCCGTTCCGTGAGCCTGAACGGGACGCCAGCCACTTAAAATGGCGGATTTATAGGATTGCCAGGGCTTGCTCTGAGGGCCGGGACATCGCTCCCGGGCCTTGATTCCAGGTGGGGCTGCTACGTCAGAACCCAGGCAGGGATCGTTGAAAACGGAATCCCAGATCTCATTGCACATTCCGTTGAGCCACAGCATCTCACCACCGTTGGCATGGTCGGACCAGGGTGCACCCATGGCTTTGTAAAACTCGCGGGTGGAGTCCATACCCATATGGCGTCCCCTCTGAGATTCGATAAAGTAGGCCAGGCGGTGGGGCATTCTGCCCTCTCGATTCAACTGGTGATAGGCGGCCACCACCCGCGGGCTCACGATTCGGGTTCCCAGCGCAGTGATGCCCAGTTTTTGCAGATCCAAGCCGTACAGATAAAGAGTTTCCGCCAAACTCTCGAGAGGCTTGTCTTTCCACCACAATTCCCAGGTCAGAGCGTCCACTCCGGGAACGCCCACGTACCCGTTTTGGGCCGACCCGGGACCATTTTCCAGATCCACGCTTTCTTCAAAATCGGGAAACAACTTCTTCATTTCCTCAAGGGCCACATCGTTGAAGATGGGGTGGGTCCCACCGACTTTGACCACCACCGGATGATCCGGGGTCACGCTGTCCCACTGCCTCCTGTTGATGCTGCCGGAAAAAACCCATCGGTAGGTGGTCCCCAAAGAGCCCTTGCCCCGCCTGAGATCCATGGTAATCCATTGCCCCTTGGGAATACTTTGGACCTTGATGGCGTTCACCAGGGCCTCCCGCACCTTCTTGGCGGTGGCCTCTGCCGTCTCCTCAGCGATCACCACCAACTTGACGCTGGGGTCCACCAGTCCCTGGCCGGGTCCATAACTCCTGGCTGCCGGGGTATACAGGTGAAAGTGAGTTTGAATGAGACCGGGGATGACGGTTCGATTCCCCAGATCGACAAAAACCGTCTGGGGTCCTGCCAGCTTTCTCATTTCCTCATTGCTCCCCAGGGCCATGATCTTCTTTCCCTTGATGGCCATGGCTTCATAGATGTGCCCGGGAGTGTCGGGAACGTTGCTTCGGTTATCCATGCTGACAATTTTTCCGTTGGTCAGAATGATGTCGCCGTAACCCTGTTGCCCCACCAAGGCAGGAACCTGTTGAGCAAGGATCGGACCCGCCAGGAGCCAACCCATTAGAGTCACCATCAAGATGTTTCGAATCATTCGTTCCTCCAAGCTTATTCGTCTATCGGCACCAGGCGTTTGAGTTCCTCGAACCATTTGAGGACGACACTTATTTGGCCTTGGCCGCCTCCTGCCTTGATCATCAAGAACCGTTGCCCGTCAGGGGAGATGTCGTAGTACTGCAACCCGGGACTTATTGAGCTGCTATGATACGATCTCTCAAATAACACCCTCGGCCTACCCCATTTAAACGTAGGCTCCGTCTGAACCGACACCACCATCATCTGATCGCCACTGCGATAAAACAGCTCACTACCATCCGGCGACCACACGGGTTCCGCTCCGCCTCCATCCACCGATACCAACCATTTCACCTCAGGCTCCAAATAGGGACTCACATAAACTTGCAGCTGACCCCGGTCTCGTCGACGATAGGCAACCCACTGCCCATCAGGTGAGAACCTGGAGAAGGCTGCATCATTTGTCGACGAGATAAAAACCTGTGGCTCTCCCTCTCCCTCCATGGGAAGCATCCAGATGGCAAAACCCCTCCCTCCACCTTGAGTGAAAGCCAAGACCTGACCATCAGGGGACCAGGAACTTGGCATCTGCGCTCCAGCTTTTTCTGTGATCTGTTGGGGGGAACCACTCCCATCGGCCACCTGTCTGTACAGAGCACGTCCGTCCGCGCGGCTGGACTGGTAGACAATCCACTTACCATCAGAGGGGGACCAGGCGGGCGTACCGCTTCGCCCCTCAAAGGTCAGACGTCGGAAGGACTCACCTTCCAGATCGTAGATCCAGACGTGTTGCTCATTCTCTCCGAAAATGGTGACGGCCACTTGCTTTCCGTCTGGGGAGATGCGGGGCACTGTATAATTGCGCTTCTCTTCAACGACCAGACTCTCTGTTCCCTGTCGATCCACCCAGACCAATTCATGCTCCGTGGTTGCCTGCCGGGGAACATAGATGAGCGTTCCGTTCTCGGAAAAGCTGTAGTCTACAGCAGCATTCGAGGTGCTGTGGTGGCGGACGCCCGCAACCATTGAGACGGGGTCGCCTGTGACCTCAAGCTTATCAAGATCGAAGGACACCGCCATCAGGGTCCCGGTGCCGGGCGTCTCGTAGACTAAATGTCCCGTGGGAGCATATCGAGGAGCTCTAGCACCTTCGAGTACCCTCTTCTTCTCTCCTGTCTCGAGGGACACCACATCGGCGCTGGCGCCAGTTTCGAGGACGGTTTGAAATAGCACCACCTCACCTCCCGGTAGAAACTGTGGACTCGTAAATCTGAGTTCTCCCTTGTCTGGTTCTGGGATTGCGAGAGGCTTCGGTTCACCTCCTGAGGCGGAAATGAGGTAAAGACCCAGACCAGCACCAGAGGCAGCCGAGAAAACGATGGTGTCCTCAGGGCCCCAGCTCCCACCCCCAAAAAACCCAGGAGCATTGCCGAGGATCATCGGTCCACCTCCTGTCACACCAACTCTTCTAAATTCGCCAGCGGCGGCAAAGGCGATGGACTCTCCATCGGGCGAGAAGAAGGGATATAGAGCAGCCCCTTCAGTGCCCGGGATGGCCTGAGCTTCCTGATTTTCCAGGGTGCGCAGGTAGAGCCGAGTCGTGCCCTCGCCTACGGCACGATAGACGATGTGCCTTCCGTCACCGGAGATCGCCAGTTCACGGCCAGGGCTATTTGTCAGAGGCACGTCCGGGGGGGGGATGATGGCGAACTCCACGATAGACCCTAGCCTCAGAAGTGGCGAAACTGGTCGCATGACACTCCAGATCGAGATGCCCGTTGTGATGGAGGCCAGAGCAATCAGACTCACTGTCATCCCTCGCTTCCATCTTGGAGGGCTTGCAGCAGTGAGCCCAATCGTCGATACCGTTGTCGCTCCGCTCAATGCCTCCTCAATTAATATCCTGGCACCATCAATGTGCTGAAGACGTTTGCCAGGGTCTTTTTTCAGGCATCGGCTCAAAAGAAACCGGATGGTGCCGGGGATATCTTGGGGCAACCGATCCCATTCTGGTTCGCCTTTGAGCACTGACGCTAGGGTGTCAGTTACCGTTTCTCCTTCAAACGCTCTCTTGCCTGTCAGCAACTCATACAGCACACTTCCAAAAGCAAAGATATCTGCTCTCTTATCCACAGGCTTACCACGGGCCTGCTCCGGACTCATGTAGGCGGCCGTTCCCAGGATCACCCCCGCACGAGTCATCTCCTCGGTAAGCGTCGGT
>Ga0066376_10005681_pt1 | contig 10482 bp, 9 predicted proteins | sample Knorr_S15_td_Bot_FD_77009 | JGI IMG/M metagenome (GOLD analysis project Ga0066376, IMG submission 77009) | Marine microbial communities from Southern Atlantic Ocean transect - Knorr_S15_td_Bottom_ad_5009_LV_A | ecosystem: Environmental > Aquatic > Marine > Oceanic | place: Southern Atlantic... | reverse complement strand
CAGCGTCCGTCTCGGTTGACCCTCTTTCGCTCTTTCTCTCCAACATCTAGTCACTCTCCCTCCGCCCTGTGGTTCAGTAATTCCTCCAGTCTAAACCGTCTCACTGGATGTTGGCAGAGAGGGACGACCCACTACGATGAGGGCGAACTCAGCAACACCCCTTCCGATCCTTCGCCCCGGGCCCTCCTCCATATTTTCTACCTGGTTGACGACACTCTCGCAGCAAGCCACGCGCGATAGCAGCACGCTTACGAGCCTCGACTGATACCCGTGGGGCCAATCCGCGTTTCTACCTAACTAACAAGTGTATCGCGGCGTGGTCCTCATTATCTACAGGAATTACGTCGCGCCGTCGCAACTTGGGCCGATCGGCCGTGGTGTCGATGGGCGCTGGCCCGGACTGGCTTTTCGCCGGATCGTGCGAGTCATATCGCTGCGTATGGGCGCAAGAATATTGGGCGTGGGGGGGAAGCTCGCGTTGCTACATAATCCCCGCCGGGGTCACGTCCTTGATCGGAGTTCGGACTCTGGCCGCTCATCGTTGGTAGCGCGCTCGCTGCGACGGGGGTGCACAGACCCTACGGTTTTGCTCTCGAGGCGGACGCTCTCAAGAAGCGGACCGCCCTCTACAGAGACACGCACTCGGCATCGCAATAGGGCGGGCTTATTGCGTTGACGAGGGTCGAGTTATAAGCGCGGCAAAACGCTCGCCGCCACGCGCTCCACATACCGCGCCGTCCCAGCTTTCTCCGACGTCACAATCACCGTGATCGTCACCGGCCGCGAATCGTCCAGAGCGCGCACCGACCAGGAGACGTCCCTCCGTTCGGGGCTCCCCCCGTGGGTGCCGGGCAGGACCCCGAGGTCGACGACAGGGTCGCCGCTCGCCAACGCCGCGTTGTCCAGCTCGAGGCTGATGCGCACAGGCTTCGCGGTCCCCAGCGACTCAACGGCGTGAGCCGTCGCGGTGGCCATCCATCCGACGTTGGCGACCACAGCCTCGATCCGTATCACGTCGCCATCGCCCACGCGCGTAGCTGACGCATCGAGGATCGCGACCTGAGGGGTCTTTTCCGCAAAGGTGAGCACCCAGTCGACGTTTCGTTCGATCTCGTCGGCCATCATCGACTCCGGCGGACTCGATGTGGACCAGCGGTCCCAACCGCCCAACTCGACGGACCCCAGGTCGGGATGATCGAAGGGATACCAGTCGATGAAACCACCGCCGTCGAGCACTCGATCGTTCCAGCGGAAGAGCGCTTCGGAACCCTGCCCTATCGCGTGTGCCCACATCTCGGTGGTCATCGAGAGCACACCGAAGACCTTGGACCCCCAGTCGTTGAACACACCGTGGCCCGGGCTCATGAGGTCCACGATCGACTGCTTCTCCACAGCGAAGTTCTGGTAACCGGTCAGCACCACTCCGTCCTCCGCGATTCCTCGGTACTCCTCGATATCGGCCGACGGGAACCCGAAGTCCTGGTCCCCGAGGGTCGGGAAACGCAGGATCAGTCCGCCACTCGTGTGGAAGGTGTGGATCGCGGCAATGTTCGGACGCGCGGTGATGTAGGTGACTAGGGCGTGCGTCTCGGGCTCTGAGAGCGGAAACGGGCCGGACGCGAACTGGGCCGCACTCCAGTTGGCGGGAAAGTTGCGATTGAGGTCCACACCGCCCACCCGGTCCTCGTTGAAACGCCCGTCGCCGTCGTTGTCGACCCCCTCCGTGACCACCTGGTACCGTGGCGTGGTGTCAGCCGTCTGCCGAATGCGCACCATTCGCCGTGGATCGTTTGCGTCGACCGCCCAGGCTCCGTCTGGATCGGGGATGCGCATCTGAAGCATCCGCCCGTCTCCGTCGAGATCCTCGGGTGGATCCTCGTCGACGAGCCCATCGCCGTCCTCGTCGGTGGGTCGAACGTTCCAACGGTGGTTCTCCGGCGTATCCACGGAGATCGCACGCCCGTCCGGGTTCACGATCGGGACGATGTAAAAAGCACGCGACTCGACCAGCGCAGCGATACCGGCGTCCGTGCCGAACCCTCTGAGGATTCGGTCGAGGAAGGCGAGCGCCCCCTCCCCACCGAGCACCTCCCCACCGTGGATGTTTCCGTCCACGTAGAAACCCGGTTTGTCTTCGGCGAGACCCGTGGAGGGGTCGTTTACATCGACGGCCCAGATCGGCCTGCCTCCGCGACTCCGTCCGATCTCATGCAGCGTCACCAACTCGGGGTAGCGCACGGCCAGGGCCTCTAGGTAGACCTGGATCTCCGAGAGCGTGTGGTAGTGGTCGAAGACGATCAGCGGTGCCTCTTGAGCGCGCGATGTGGGCGGTGACGCCAACATCAAGACCGGCGCAAGCAGCAGGTAGAAGCGAGAGCATCGCGGCATCGAAACCCCTCGAACGGGAGGACTACTGAGCGCCAACATGGCGGTCGCGGTCGCGGTAGGCCACAATGCGCCCATGAACTCAGACCTATGCATCGAATCCGGTGTCGTCATCCACGGCGGCGTCGGGATGATCGCGCGCAGCGAGATGACGGCGGAGCTGGAGGCCTCGTATCGGGCCACCTTGATCGAGTCGCTTCAAGCCGGCCGGGAGTCGCTCGAGACAGGCGGCAGCGCCGTGCACGCATCGGTCGCGGCCGTGCGCGTGATGGAAGACTCGCCGCTCTTCAACGCGGGCCGCGGCTCCAATTTCGACGAGCGCGGGGTGGTGACGATGGACGGCTCCATCATGGACGGCTCCACACTGGAAGCGGGCGCGGTCGCCGGCGTGGCCGGCGTGCGTTATCCGGCCGAGCTCGCGAGGCTCGTCATGGAATGATCGGATCACGTGATGCTGATCGGCGCCGGCGCAGAAGCATTCGCGCGCTCGAAGGGCATGGAAATCATGGATGCTTCCTTCTTCCATACGGACCGCCGCTGGAACGAGCTGGAGCAGGCGAGGAAGCAGTCCGGGCGGCGACCCAATGTGCTCGAACAAGAGGACCCGGTCGGCAAGTCAGGCACGGTCGGAGCGGTCGCTCGCGACCGGACGGGTCGACTGGCGGCGGCGACCTCCACGGGTGGCATGGCCAACAAGACCTGGGGTCGCGTCGGTGATTCTCCGATCATCGCGGCGGGAACGTACGCGTCGTCTTTGTGCGCGGTCTCATGCACGGGCTGGGGTGAATACTTCATCCGGCACGTGGCAGCCTACGACGTGCATGCGCGCATGCAGTACGCCGGATCGAGCCTCGCCGAGGCCGCGCACGGTGTCATCTGGGATACCCTCGAGCGATCCGTCCCGGGCTCCGGGGGACTCGTCGCCGTCGACGCAGAGGGGAACGTGGCGTTCACCTTCAACACGGCCGGCATGTACCGAGGGTGGATCGACGAGCGGGGTCGGGCGGAGGTGGCGATCTACTTGGATGACTGAGGGGTACGGCCAACAGCGACTGGCGGACGCGGCGGGCTATCAAAACGGAGGGGTTGGCCTGGTTACGAGAGCGGTGAAGCGACTGCTGGCGGTACTGGCCGTTCTGATGCTTCCCTCGGCCGTGGGCGCGCAGGTCGTGGTGGGTCGGGTCGTGGACCAGCGCACCGGACAAGGCGTCGCCACAGCCATGGTCCGGCTGGTGGACCGGGATGGTGCGTATCGCTCGTTCGTCATCGCGGATAGCGCGGGCACGTACCGACTCGCACTCGACGAGCCGGGTGAGTACTTCCTGGCGGCCGAGCGGATCGGATACCAGCCCGTTCGGTCACCACTGCTGGCCATCTCGAACCCGGACGGTGTCTATCCGATCGACCTCGAGGTCGTGGCCGCACCGGTGGGGCTGCCCGGCCTCACGATCACGGCTAGTCAGAGAGCGGCCGCGGATCGGAAAATCCGCCTCCACATCGGGATGAGTCCTAGCGCGTTACGAATGGCCCCGCTCACAAGAGCCGACCTCGCGGTCCATCTCGACAAAGCTCGGGCCCTCGAGGACGTCGTGCGCTGGGCGCACACCCCCAGCATCACCGTGGTGACATCCATTGAGGGCCCCTGCTTTCAGTGGCGCTCCAGGCAGTGTATCGAAGTGTATTTGGACGGCTTCCACGTGAATCCGGAATTCGTGAACTCGGTCCCGCTCGACCTCGTGGAATCCCTCGTGATCATCGGGCCATCCGAGTCCATAACGTACGAGTCGGGCGCGATCCTCCTGTTCACGAGCGGGTGGTTTCGATAGTCCACCGGAGTGCCACGAGGCATTCGGCTGGTTACCTTCGCGGACGACACGGCCTAGAACGAGCGGAGTGATCACGATGCTGAACCAGAGGTGTGCGGGATTCCTTCTCTCGGCTCTCTGCACCACGATCGTCGCCGCCCCGGCGACTGCGCAGACCGACCAAGTGGCGCGGATCATCCAAACGAATTCGGCCGGGACGAACGCGCACATCATCGAGCCCGAGACGCACGAAGTGCTCGCCGTGGTCGAAGGCGTACCGCACGTGCACGGCGTCGCAGAGCATCCCGAGGGCCTCTACTACTACTTCTCGAACGAGATGCACAGCACCATCGATGTGGTCGATACACGGACACTCGAAGTCGTCGATCGCATCCCGCTTTCCGGGCGGCCCAACAACGTCTCGATCAGCAAGGAACTCAGGAAGCTCTACGTCGGGATCAGGAGCGCCCCTTATACGGACGTGATCGACGCGGAAGACGCGAAGGCCGGATATGGCGCGTTCCGCTGGTGGGCGCCGTCCTGCTCGCGACCACCGCGTGCGGTGCTGAGCCTGACCCTGCGGTCCTCGCGGTCGAGTTGGCCACGGGCCTGGACTTCGACTCTTACATCGCGAACGTGGAGCCGATCTTCACGAAGCCACGCGGAGGCTTTTCGCTCGACAACCCCGGCGGACCTTCCTGTGTGATGTGCCACACGTGGCAGACCAATGCCCCACTCAAGCTGGAGTCCCTCGAGGAGGGTTCGGCCGGAGAGACCTATTGGACCGGAGAGCAGTCCGGCAAGAACTTCGTCGAGGTGGTACGTCTGGTGACGCCGGGACATCCGGATAACAGCCGCCTGCTCAGGGCCCCGCTGGCGAACGCGCAGGGCGGACGAGCCCGACACACGGGAGGTGTGTTCTGGGAGTCGAAGGACGACCCCGAGTGGCAGGCGCTCGCCGAGTGGGTGCGAACGGCCCAAGCGCCGGCGGGCTCAGCCGAGGCGGTCGCCGCCCCACCCACCGTGGACTTCGCGTTCTTCCAGAGCTGCGTTCAGCGGATCTTCCTGAATACGACGCCCGGAGCGCTCCCCTGCACCGAGTGCCACGGAGCTGGGGCAGCGGGATTCGCCCGCCCCATCGGCGACGCGCGGGACTTTTGGGACGAAGCAGAATCGAGGCGCAACTTCTCGGTGGTCGAACGCCTGATCGAGCCCGGAGAGCCGACCCGGAGCCGACTCCTCATGCATCCGCTCGCGTACGAGGGCGGCGGGGACTACGCGCACAACGGCCCCCGGCGCTGGACATCGATGGATGACCCGGAGTGGCAGATGTTGGCCGCTTGGGTGAGGGGTGAGCGGACCGGGACCGCCTGCTCCTCCTGATCGATGACCATCGTCTCGACCGGTCCAGACCCGTGCTGATGCGGAGCGTAGTCGTTGGCGGCGCGGCGCCGGTATTGGCCACGACCGCGCTGACGGTCTCGATGCTGGGCCACCACCCGAGTCCTGCATCCACGCTCGCGGACGAGTCCGCCGTTCAGGGGTGCTGCGCCTACTACCCCTACGAGGGGTACCTGACGTTCGTGCGCATCCAGACCAGTTCCGGCTGGGGCGGGTACGGCCGAGGCGGTTGGGCGCACGACTATCCGGACGCCGACCAGAACATGTCGACGATTCTGCGGGAACTGTCCCTCATTCGCACGCGAGATCTGGCGATGGGTGGCAACGTACTCACGTTCGACGACCCACGGCTGATGCAGTTCCCGACCGCCTACGTGTCCGAGCCCGGCGACTGGCGAGTGACCGACAGTGAAGCCGAGGGGCTGCGCGCCTACCTGCTCAAGGGCGGCCTCGTGATGTTCGACGACTTCTTCGACTACGAGATGGCGAACCTCGTGGAGCAGATGAGCCGCGTGTTTCCTGAACTGGGCTTCATCCCGCTCGACGGCACCGAGCCGATCTGGGACTCCTTCTACCGGCTCGATCCGTTGGCGATCTACATCGAGGGCCCCCGCAAGTATGGAACGCCGCATTTTTGGGGCCTCTTCGAGGACAACGACAAGGGCAAGCGATTACTGGCGATCGCCAACGCGGGAGCCGACATCGGCGACATGTGGGAGTGGGCCGCGGAAGGATGGTACCCGGTCGACCCGACCAATGAGGCCTTCAGGATCGGTGTGAACTACTTCGTATATGGGATGACGCACTAACCATCTGGATCCGGCGGAAGCTTTGCCGCCGCGATTCGCGAGACCTAGACTGGCCTCGTACATGTATTGCCCCGCCACCAAGATGAGATCCATGAAGAGGCGCACTTTCGTCCGTTCCACGCTCGCAGCCTCCGCAGCTCTCGCGATTCCCCGCCGTCCTCTCGAGGCTTTCTACCGGGAGGCACCGAGCAAACCTCGGACAGCACCTTGTAGCGGCCAGACGGTCGACTACGAAGTGCGCGTCGAACGCCTGCTCGACGCGCCGATTGTCACCCCCGCGCTGCACCCGAGCATCGGCGAAAACATCCAGGGCCCCTCGCTCATTCGAGTCCCGAACTGGGTCCAAGGTCGACTCGGCGCCTACTATCTCTACTTCGCGGACCATAAGGGCCGGTACATTCGGCTGGCCTACGCGGACGAGGTGACCGGCCCCTGGCGCATCCACCCCCAAGGGAGCCTACAGATCGCCGACTCCCACTTCCTGACGGCCCCCCCCGATGTGTCCCCGGACGAACTCGAGCGTCTTCGAGAGAATAGGGGTGGGGCCGCGGCGATATCGCACGATCTGCTGACCGAAGTCACCACCCCACATATCGCTTCGCCCGACGTGCATGTGGACGAACAGAATCGACGCATCGTGATGTATTTCCACGGCCTCGACGGTGTGAGCCGACAGGTCTCTCGCGTGGCGACCTCGACCGATGGCATCCACTTCGAGGCGCGGCCGGAGGTGCTCGGGCGCACGTACATGCGGGTTTTTCAGCACGCCGGATACACCTATGCCATGTCGATGCCCGGACAGTTCTACCGGTCGCGCGATCCGCTCGGCGGTTTCGAAGAGGGACCACGCCTCTTCAACGGCAGGATGCGGCACTCGGCGCTGCTCATTCGCAGCGGGACGCTGCTCGTCTTTTGGACGCAGGTGGGAGAGGTCCCCGAGCTCATCCAGGTGAGCACGATCGACCTCTCCGCCGACTGGAACTCGTGGTCGGAGAGCGCGCCACGCGAGGTACTGCGGCCAGAACGCGTCTGGGAAGGGGCGGACGCTCCACTCGTGCCCTCCTTGCGCAGCACGGCGTACGGGCATCTGAACCAGCTTCGGGACCCGGCAATCTACGAGGAAGCCGGTCGCGTCTTCCTACTCTATGCCGTCGCGGGAGAGAGTGGGATTGCGATCGCGGAGGTGCACATTCGACCCCTACCTACAGAGTTGAGCAATGATGGTTGAACCCGGGGAAACCCGCATCGGTTGGATCGGGCTTGGAGTCATGGGCCGAAGCATGTGTGGACACCTCATCGACCGGGGCTTTTCGGCGACCGTCTACACCCGCACCCGCGGGACGGCGGACTCGGTGCTCGCGAAGGGCGCTGTGTGGGCAGACGGGCCGAAGGCGGTCGCCGAGCAGAGCGACGTCGTCTTCACCATCGTCGGATTCCCGAGCGATGTGCGCGAGGTCGTCCTGGGGCCGGACGGAGCACTCGCTGGATGCGAGGCGGGCAATGTGCTCGTGGACATGACCACCAGTGAGCCATCGCTCGCGGCCGAGATCTACGATGCGGCCAGAGCGAAAGGCGTGGCGAGCGTGGACGCACCGGTTTCCGGCGGGGACGTCGGCGCTCAGGAAGCGCGTCTGTCGATCATGATCGGCGGAGACGCGGACGTGGTGGAGGCGCTCGGACCCTGCTGGCAAGCCATGGGCAAGGCGATCGTGCGCCAAGGCGGTCCAGGGGCCGGGCAGCATACCAAGATGGTGAACCAGACCTTGATCGCCTCCGGCATGATCGGCGTCTGCGAAGGGCTGCTGTACGCCCACAAGGCGGGGCTCGATCTCGAGACGGTCATGGAGTCTGTCGCCTCTGGCGCGGCCGGGAGTTGGTCGCTGTCGAATCTCGGTACCCGCATGATCGCCAACAACTTCGACCCCGGCTTCTTCGTGGAGCACTTCATCAAGGACATGGGAATCGCGCTCGCCGAAGCGCACCGAATGGACTTGGCGCTGCCGGGCCTGGCGTTGGCTCATCAGTTGTATACCGCCCTGCGCGCTCAGGGCGGCGGCCGAAAAGGCACGCATGCGCTCCAGTTGGCGTTGGCGAGTCTCTCGGGTATCGACTGGGAGGGGCGCTGAGAAGCAGCACCGCGACTCCCCAAGACCCCTCACGTCTCGGGAAGCTCACCACGCAGCCGAATCGCTTGGTCTCGTACGGCCCTCTCCATCGGGGAGGTCGCCTCGATTGCGAGCACGTGCCGAATCTCCAGTCGCGCGAGGCCCGGCCTCGACGTGTCCCGGTAGAGCGCCGCCAGCTGCATGTGGTGGTCCGACACATCCGGCACCTCACGCTCGGCGAACGCAAGGTACCGTTCGGCGTCCTCCCAAGACGCGCCTGCCAGAACCGAGCCGCCGAACAGCCGTGTCGCGATGAACCGGGTGATCCGGTTCATTCGGCGCACTCCGGCGTGAAGACGACCCAACAGATGCTGAGCCCGAGCGTGCTCAGGCTCACGTTCGAGCACCGCGGTCAGCTCTTCGTACAGGCCCGCGGCCGCACGGATCTTCGTGCGTCCACCTTCGTACTCGGCTCGCAGGCCGAGAACGACCGCGAGGGAGAAGCGTAGCTCCACGCTCTCCGGGTTACCTTCGGAAGCTACACGAGCCTCGACTTCGGCCTCCACGAGCAGCGCCTTGGCCACCTCTCTATCCTCGGCCTCGCTTGCGGCCTCGGCCAGAACCCACACCGAATGTGGAACTCCCGCGCTCGCCCATGCCGGGCGTGCTTCCGCCCCCGGTTCAGTCGCCTCCACGGGCAGCATGCGCACCGCCGACAGTTGCGCGTCTAGAGCCCCGCTTGAACCCGCGAGCAGCACCGCGCAGAGCGCACCACCGACGATCCGGCTCCCCGCCCACGCCAGCCCCCCAAAGCGGATCGCTCGTCCGACGAATCCGGCGGCCACCACCAGCAACTCGGCATTCACGATTGGGATCACACCGCTGACGGCCGCGCCCAAGAACAACCCAGTGAGTACTTCCCATGTCATCATCAACCTCCTCGATTCGGTGCGTCAGCGGAGCTGCGGCTACCAGCCGAACACGCGCTGAGTATACGCATTCGCAAATACGTTGTCGCGGTCGTAGCGCCGCTTCGCCGCTCTGAATGCGACCCAGCTACCTGCCGGGTATGCCGCCGCAAGGTCGTCGTGACCCGGGGCGAACTCTTTGCCCCAATGCGGCCGCACGCAGAGGACATCCTTCAACGCCAGCTCGAGCTCGTGCAGGAACTCTGATGCGTGCGGGCCCTTCCTCACGTGCAGGTCGATGAAGATCACGTCACGCATGTGGTTCGGGCCGAGCAGGGTGTGGTCGCTTCCGCCCGTGTACCGCCCGGTGAAGTACGTGCCGAACTCGCCAGTCCGGGCACGGAAGGCGGCATCCACGCGTCGGAAGACCCGCAGGAATCTCGAGAAGTCCTCGGGCCGGATCGCGAGCTCCATGTTCCGCGTGCGATCGTCGTTCCACGCTTGGTAGACGAGCCCCGACAGGCTGTAGAATCGATTCACGATGCCCGCGTTCACGAACAGAAGCGTCGAAAATCGAGTGACCAGCGACATGCTCAGGCGGGGCGCGGGCAGCCTCCGCAGCATCCGGTGCACCAGCGAGCTCCGCATCAGGCCGCGCAGCAGCGCCACGACCCAGCGGGGGACGCTCGTCTTGTCGATATACCGGACCCGATCGAGCTCCGCTTGCGGAGGAGTCTCGGGGGTCGAGTTGATCGTGAGCACGGAGAAGCGCTCGGGGTGATAGCGGTTCGGGAAGAAGCGGAAGTACTCGTTGGAGCGCGCGTCCCGACACAGTCGCGACAGGAAGTCGGACTCATCGAGCGTCGAGAGCGAGTAGCGGACGAGCGACCCGCTCGGGATCAAAGACAGCGTGACGCTCGTGATCGTGCAGATCGTGCCCAAACTGACGCGCAACGCTCTCAGTTCGCGCTCGTCGTCGATCGCCAGGATCTGCCCGGTGCCGGTGATCACACGAGCCCCGACAATGAGCTCCGCTAAGAGGCCGCCGTCGCGACTGTACCCATGCGTG
>Ga0066376_10005679_pt1 | contig 10485 bp, 7 predicted proteins | sample Knorr_S15_td_Bot_FD_77009 | JGI IMG/M metagenome (GOLD analysis project Ga0066376, IMG submission 77009) | Marine microbial communities from Southern Atlantic Ocean transect - Knorr_S15_td_Bottom_ad_5009_LV_A | ecosystem: Environmental > Aquatic > Marine > Oceanic | place: Southern Atlantic... | reverse complement strand
AGAATAGGAACCACCGCCGCCGGATCCCGCTTGGCGTCTTGGTCGTATCCGGTGTTCTGGAGCGCCCTGGTCATGCCCTCCACGACCGGGTTCACGAACTCGAGGTGGCTGGGATTGGGAGCGAGTGTGATATGGATCGTGGAGCCGTCGGGTAGACTCTGTTCTCCTTGGGCGCCTTGATGGTACTTGACGTCTCCGGTTCCCTCGACCGTGAAGGTCCCTCTGGCCTGGATTCCCTCGAATTCGCGAAGGATTCCTGCGTAACCCATGCCCACATTGTGGGCCAAGACGTTCAGCCGGCCGCGGTGGGCCATCCCCAACACGACGCGTTTCCCGCCGACCCTTGCCGCCTCCTGGAGCACGAGATCCAGCATGGGGACCACGATGTCCGTGCCTTCGATGGAGAAGCGCTTCTGCCCGAGGTATGAACGGTGGAGAAACTGCTCCAGGCTCTCGACCTCGGTGAGCCGCTGGAGAAGGCGTACCCGGTCTCCGGGCTCGAGCGGGAGCGTGTGCGTGCCAGACTCGACCTGTTCCCAAAGCCATCGGACGACAGCGGGGTCCTCGAGGTGCTCGAATTCGTACCCGATGGTCCCGCAGTAGGACTTCCGGAGTCGCTCGAGCACCTCGGCGAGGGACTCGTCGCGTCCGGTCTCGAACACCAGAGAGGCCGGGATCTCCTGGAGCTCCTCTATGCTCGTGCCGAAGAAGGACGGGTCGAGCTGCGGGTGGCCGGGAGGCTCGGAGCCGAGAGGGTCGATGGTCGAGAGCTGGTGCCCGTGGTCCCGGTATGCCTGGACGAAGGACGTCGCGTGGGCGACCACACGGAGGAGTCGGCGCATCGTATCCGCTTCCTGCCGTGCGGCGCTCAGTTCGGCCGTGGCAATCGGCGATCCCGTGCCCGCCATTGGATGGCTGCTTACGCTGCCGTTCTTGGCCAGGCCTTCGGGAACGATCAGACCGGCCTCCACCGTGGTCCGTGGGCCCTGGTCGAAGAACCTCCGCCACTCCTCCGGTACACCCTCCGGGTTACGCGCGAACTCCTCGTAGAGGGCCTGGGCGTAGGCGGCGTTTTGGCTGTCGAACGGCTGTTCGTTCATCGGTGTCGTCGCTTGCTCCGGTCACCCTTCTGGAGGGGGGCTCCCACTGTTGATGGGGGCTCCCATTGCTGTCGGCGCCAGCTCTAAGCTAGTCACATTCTCCTCGGTGGGGAGTGTCCTTCGTACCCAACTTTATCGGCTGCTTGTCCCACTTTGATAAATAATATAACCTAGCAAGATGCGATTGAGACTCGTTATCATCTTTATCCCCCGGCCTAATGAAACCGCTCCCATGCTTGCTCGCGCTCAGCGCGGCGCTTCTCATCGCCTTTCCACTGGTCGCGCAGCGAGGGTCCGCCTCGGTCGAGGGGGTGGTCAGCGCGCAGGATGACGGCTCTACACTCCCGGCCGCGACGGTGGAGGTCGTTGGTGCCTCGCTCGGCGTGCTGACGGACGAATCGGGCCATTACACGCTCCGCGGGATTTCGTCGGGGACGATCTCGCTGCGGTACACGCGGCTGGGGTACACGACCCTCACGAAGACCGTCACGCTGGCCAGAAATGAAGTCCTGGTCGTGGAGGTGCAGTTGGGGACGGGGCCGCTCCGTTTGGACCCCCTCAGGGTACTCTTCAAGCGAACACGTATGGTGGGCGACCCACTCGGGGCGAATGAGGTTCCGGGTTCGGTGCATGTGCTGGTGAGGGAGGCTCTCGAGTTCCCGGCGTCCGCTTTCGACAATATTCACGATTTTCTCCGGCAGGTGCCCGGAGTGAACATGCAGGAGGAGGATGGATTCGGATTACGCCCGAACATCGGGTTGAGAGGGACGGGGGCGGAGCGCAGCTCCAAGATCACTCTGATGGAGGACGGTGTGCTGATTGCGCCGGCGCCCTACGCGGCTCCTGCGGCGAGTACGGCAGTCTCCAGGGCCACGCTCGAGTGGGCGCCTCTGGACCCCGACTAGGTTGGTTGGTGGAGGCATATGCGCTGGGAACCGGGGGCTTCAAGGAGTTGCCTGATGGAGCGGGTACCGGCTTCGACGTACACGATTACATGGCGAAGGTGCGCGTCAGCTCGGATCGCTCCGGGGTGTCCGCGGGGAAGCCCCATCCGGAGTCCCATGTGGACTCCTATCAAGAGCTGGAGCTGAAGCTGAAACTGGGGTACACCACGGAGGCGTCTGATGCGACCTACCTGGGCCTGACCGATGACGACTTCGGCCTCAACCCCTTGGCTCGCTATCCGGCCTCGGGTTCCGATCTCATGGAGGCTGCTCATTCACAAATTCAACTCCGGCACTTCTGGGCGCGGGGCAACGTAGACGTCACCACGACCGCCTACCGGAATGACTTCTCGCGCAACTGGTACAAGCTCCAGAGCGTGTTGGGCACGAGCATCAGCCGCGTGCTCGGCACGCCGGGGGACCACGCATCGGCCCTCAGCATCTTGAAGGGGGGAAGCAGCGCTCCCGATGCGTTGAGAGTTCGCGCCAACAACCGTGAGTACTTCGGACAAGGGTTGCAGTCGACTCTGGGACTCACCCTGGGAATGCACGAAATCGAGCTGGGTGCCCGGTTTCACCAGGATGAAGAGGACCGTTTTCAGTGGGAAGATGGCTTCCAGATGCTCGAGGGCTCGATGAGCCTCACGAGCGTGGGGGAGCCCGGGACGCAGTCCAACCGAGTCAGCTCCGCCACCGCGGTGGCAGCGTTCCTGCAAGACGAGATCACACTCGGGCCCTGGATGATCACGCCGGGCGTCAGGTTCGAGCGTATCGAATTCCAGCGCGTGGACTACGTCGTGGACGACCCGGCGCGGACGTCGCCCACGCGCACCCGCGTGAACCGGGTCCACGCCTGGATCCCGGGCGTGGGATTCTCTTATAGAGCGCGTGCCCTGAGCTTCTTCGGTGGAGTCCACCGTGGGTTCGGACCCCCCGGGCCCGGCGCGGACGAAGCCACCCGCCCCGAGAGCAGCGTGAATTATGAGATGGGAGTGCGGTGGCGGCGCTCCGGTCTAGCCGCAGAGGCCACCGGATTTCTGACTTCGTACGGCAACATCCTGGGTCAGGCGACCCTGGCCACCGGCGGGGATGGGAGTGGACAGTCGTTCAATGGCGGATACGCACGGGTCGCCGGCGTCGAGGCGGCCCCATGGACTACGATCTCGCGTGGGCCGCTGCCGGGGTCACGCGGGTGCCGTTACGGCTGTCCTATACGCTTACTCGTGCATCGTTTCGGTCCGGGTTCGTCTCCGACTACGATCCATGGGGCACGGTCGAGGCCGGCGATCAGTTGCCCTATCTGCCCGTGCACCACCTGTATGGGAGCATCGGCTACGACCGGTCGGCTTGGAGTGTCTCCATCTCCGCGAACGCCTCAGGGGCGATGCGGACAAAAGCGGGGTCTGGTCCTATTCCAAGGGGGCAAGGGACCGATTCCTATGTCGTTTTCAACGCCTCCGGCGAGGTCTCGGTCGGCGAGCACGGGACCCTCTTCGCGGGCCTGCAGAACTTCACCAACCAGATTCACGGCGTGGCCCGCAGGCCTGCGTCCTGGGCTGCCCCGCACGTTCGTGGCGGGAGTCCGGGTCGAGGGCGTGCGATAAACGTGCCACCAACCGGTTAGCTTTCGGCACGCGCGATTGCCTCGCGGCCCGTTCGACCCGCAACGCGGCCCACCCCCCTTTCCGATCACCCTCCTGGATCCCATGACCGAAGAGATCGCTGAGGTCGGCGTTCCGCTCTATGTCGTTGCTGACTGGGCAGCTCGGTTTCCATGGTTGTTTGCCGGAATCACGCACGCCGGGGCCGGCCCCGACCCGTTCGACCTTCGGTTCTTCGGAGAGCCGGTATCACAGCGGGCTCGGTCGCGGTGGAAAGATCTGCTCGAGGCGTCGGCCTTCGGGACGATCGTCCTTGCTCGCCAGGTTCACGAGACCCGAATCGTCGTTCATGAAGGGGTAGGCAAAGGCATCCTGGAGGCGGGGAGAGCCGCGGACGGCCACGCCACGGCCGATGCGGGCGTTCTCCTGGCCGTCACCGTCGCCGACTGCGTGCCGGTCTATCTTCTAGATGCGCACGCGCGAGCCGTGGCCCTTCTGCACGCCGGATGGAGGGGGACCGCGGCCGGGATCCTTCCCCGCGGGATCAGCCTCTTGGGCCAGAGGTGGGGGACCGATCCCAGCCGCCTTCTCGTGCACCTGGGACCGGCCATCTGCGGGGAGTGCTATGAGGTGGGCCCCGAGGTGTTCGAGGCACTCGGCGAGGAGGTTACGCCTCATGCGGCTCCCGTGGACATGAGGGGTGTCCTGGCCCAGCAGGCTGAGGCCGCCGGAGTGCCGCCCGAAGGTATCAGCGTCTCCGGCCTCTGCACACTCTGTGGGGACGGAAACCTGTTCTCCCATCGTGCGGGACGGTCCGAGCGCCAGGTGGCCGTGTTGGGCGTCCGACCGTGAGCCCGAAGGACCCACGGGGGGACGACCGGGATGACGCGCCGGATGGCGGTGGAAGGGCCGAGCCCGATGACGGTGGAAAGGCCGAGCCGGACGACGGTCGCAATTCCGACCCGAATGACGGGCCAAAGCTCGATCCCAGCGTGGGTCTGTGCGGTACCTGCACGTTTGTCCGGCGTGTCGAGAACCGGCGTGGATCGGTCTTCTACCGATGTGGTCGCTCGGCGGAATACTCCCGGTTCCCTAAGTATCCGCCTTTGCCGGTGCTGACTTGGACGGGGTTCGTGGCGACGGATCCTCCCCGTTTTCCTTGAGAAACTCCAGGACGATTTCCAGCGATTCCTTCGGCAACTCCTCCGGTGGGATGTGCCCGCAATCCTCCATGACTTCGAGGCGTGCGTTCGGAAGGGCAGCCAGCAGTCGCTCGGCCACGTCCAGGGGGACGACCCAGTCTTGCCTTCCCCAGAGGAGTAGCGTCGGAACGTCGATTTCGGGAAAGCGCGTCGTGAGCGCCTCGAAATCGGGAGGCATGAGACGCACGGCGGTCTTTATCAAAGCAGTGCGGTGGGCTGGGCTGTAGAAGGGCTCCGCATAGGCCGCGACCTGGGCGTCGGTTACTCCCTCCCGGTCGAAGACTATGGAGCGTAGCACCCGGCGAATCAGGACACGCTTCGGGAAGAAGCGAAGGGCCCACTCCGACAGGCGCCCGTGCGAGGCCAGGTATACAAATGGCGGCCGGCGCTGTGGATAGGCCGCGCTGGCCACCAGAACGAGTCGTTCCAGGCGCTCCTCCTCGAGCAGTCGAAGCGCCACCAGAAGCGCAACCCCCCCACCCATGGAATGCCCAACAAGCGTCAATTGCTGGAGGTCCTTTTGCACGATCAGACGGTACACGAGATCCGCATGGTCGTGGATCGAGTAGAGGTCGTCGGGTGGTGCGGGCGCCGAACCGTGGCCCTTCAACTCCAAATACCACACGCGGTGGTCCTTGGCCAGCGGCCCGATCCAACTTCGCCAGGTGGATGAGGTCGCCCCGAAGCCATGGAGCAGCATGATCTGGCGATCCGCATCGCCATAGTGTTCGACGTGAAGCGGAAGGGCGTATCCGCCGGACTCCTCTGCCGAATTCACGTGAGGTCGATCCGGTTGGCGCCCGCGTCGGTCAGTTCCTGCGCCCAGCGCTCGTGGCACGTCATGACGAACACCTGCCGCGTCTGGGAGATCTCGCGAAGGAGCTGAAAGCCCCTGTTCCGTCTCGCCGCGTCCCAGTTCACGAGGGCCTCGTCGATGAAGACGGGAAGGCGCTCCCGGTCGTGGTCGAGGTGACTCATGATCGCCAAGCGGATGGCCAAGTAGAGTTGTTCCCTTGCTCCAGTGGAGAGGCTCTCCGCTGCCACCGAAGCTCCGGCATCGCTGCCGAGCGACCCTCGGACATGGCATGCTCCGGAGTCGCCCACCATGATGCGGTCGTACCGGTTGTCGGTAATGGTCGCAAGGTATGCGGAGGCTCTACGAACGACGTCGGGCTGGTGTTCCTCACGGAAGCGGTGATCCGCCTCTCGTATGGCGTGCGCGAGGACGATCTTGCGGTCGTGCTCACGCACCAAGCGACGGACGTCATCCTCGAGGGCGTTGATCTCTCCATCGATCTGATCCGCCGTTGTCCGCTCCGCCGCCCTCTCGTACGTGTTCTTGAGGTCTTGAACCTGCCCTGCCAACGCCTCGATCTGATCCGACACTTCCTCGACCGTGATCTTGGCCTCGGCCAGCATGTCGTCCCCTGTTTGGTCGCCACGCGCTATTTGATCGCCATCCTCCGTTTGGCCACCGTGCTCGCCATCGAGCTCGGCCAGACGAGCCACTACGGCTTCGAGGTTCGGGTGGGACCGCTCGAGCTCGTTGCGGATGTCGGTCGCCTGCTCGCGCGCCCGCCGCATTCGAGCTGCGGCCTCGATCCCGGTCTCGATGCCGGCCTCAGTCCGGCCCTCAGTCCCGGCCTCACTCCCTGCCCCGACGTTTTCGCCACCCAACCTCCGGAGTAGCTGGTCCAAAGATTGAAGGTCCTGCCTTCGGCTGGCCAACTCCTCTTCGAGCTCGGCTTGGTGGTGATTCACGCGCTCTAGCTCGGCACGGGCACTGCTCGAGGCCTCCGCCGCCCGCTCTGCTTCCCGGAGTTGGGTCTGGAGCACATGGATCGCAGCCACCCCGGCCCTGGGGAGCTCGATGGCGAGGCGTTGGGCGAGCTCGCCGATCCGGCCATCGACGCTCTCGAGGGTCGCCTCCGACTCTTTGGCCTCGCTCCTTCGTGTTTCCAGCTCCTCCAACGACTCCTGAATCCGCGAGACGGTCGTTACGAGCTCAGGACCCGCCTGAGCCAGAACCTCCGAGCGGACGGGCAGGGCGGAGAGGAAGGCGTGGAGGACCGCAGCCGCCTCTTCGGACGCTCGAGCTAGCCTATCACCCGCGTCGGCTCCGGTATCCTCTCCTGGGTTGCTGTCGCGTTGGGCTTGGCGGAGCGTCCACCACCGGGCGCACATCACGCTCGCGGCCAGAGCCAGGACTCCGCCGAACGTTCTTACCCATGGTGCGCTGGTGGATGGGCCCCCTGTGGGCCAACCGAGCAGCACGGCGGCCGCCACAGCCATGACGAGGCCGGCGACGAGAGTGCGGGGCGAGGGCTTCAGTAGCGCCCGTTCGAGCGTCGCACGCATTGAGTGCTCCTGGACCCGGCTTCGGGCGGCTGACACGTCCCGAACCCGATCGTGTAGATCGCGCACCGTCAGGGCTCGTACCGCGGACTCCTCTTCACCTGTAAGCGCTCGCTCGAAGACCTTAGGGGTGTCCGACGTGATCCGGCGCTCCCGATCCCGGATCTCTTGGCCGAGGGTGCCGAGGCGGGCGCCTACCGGTCCGGAAGCAGCTGCGGCCACGGTGACCTCCTCGATGCACCGGCGTGCGTCCAAGATGGCCTGGTGGTCGGCCGAGAACGCCCTTTGACGCTCCCGCGGCTCCTCCGCGTCAGCCCGTGTTTTCCGGAGGCGCTCTTCCAATGAGGCAACCTCTTCCACAAGCCTCCTGCGTTCCGCCGAAGGATCGGCGGGAAGGCCGTCGAGGGCTCCAGGGAGCCCGGCCTCGACTTCGAGCCTCGCGATCCGATCCATCCGCTCCCGGATGGGAAGCAGCTGTGTGACTCGTTCAATGAGAAGGCGCTTCTGCTTTCGCTCGACCCGCGCCGCCTTGAGCGTCTCAGTGGTCCGCTCCAACTCCCGCATCGCCTCTCGCAGGACACGATCGGCTGCCAGGGCCTCGGTACGAGCGGCCTTGGCAACGCGAATCCGCTCCCTCAGCACCCGAATCTCTTGCCTCCCACGGCGGTTCTCGCGCCAAAGACCCTTGGCCTCAGTCTCGAGCGCCTCGGCCACGGAGCGAGCCGGCACCAGGTCGCGGGCCCCCATGCCGCCGATCAGCCGGTCCTGGATCTCGGACCAAGCTTGGGATTCGAGTGAGGCGATTTCCGCGAGCGTCAACGCGAAGACCTGGCGGAAGACATCGCGTGTCACGTGGCGGGCGCATGCCAACGTCCGGTTGCGGAGATCCTCGACGCCGTCCTGTCGCGTCAGCCACGCCGTGGGCGAGCCCGCCAGTTTCCTTCGGACGGCCCACTCCTCCCCTGACTCGAGCCTGATCTCTGCCTCCAGTTCGAGCTCCCGGCCACTCCAGGGCGTGTACGGGTGCTGATCTTTGGAGGCGGGATACAGGCCGTAGATGATCGAGTGCAGGAGGTGGAAGAACGTAGTCTTCCCTGATTCGTTCGGTCCCACGACCACGTTGAGGTCGGCCAGGGTAGTGGATCCAGAGTCGAAGTCCTCGAACCGCCCGAAGGCCCGGGCCCGAATCCGACGGAGCTTCATGCACCCTCCGCCAGGCTCTTGAGGCTTGCTGGGTTCTCGAAGTCCGGTGGGCTCTCAAGGCCGTTTGAGGGATTGGGCGGAGCCGCTCCTGGATCGCCAGGGGTCTTGAGCATCCTGGAGACGACCTCCGCTTCACCCGCGTCGAGGAGCCCTTCGACGTACTCCTGGAGCTGTTCGGGCTTGTCGAGTCCGATGAGTCGCTCGGCGGGAAGACCGGTGAGGCTGGCGTCGCCAGCGCGGACGTCCCGCACGAGACGCAGCGCCTGACCGAGAACGTCCGCGCGCACCAGGTGCTCGCCGACCCGAACTTGGGGGTAGACGCTCCCGATCTCGAGCGTCAGATCCAAGAGGCCGAGGCGATACGCGAGTTCCTCACGAAGATGCTCCTGGTCGTCGTCCCCCGACAACTCTCGCCAAAGCGGCGTGGCGCCCGAAATGCGAATCCGACCGATCCAGTCGGTCTCCGCTTCACTGCCGGTCACGCGGTCCCACTCTTCGGCGATCGTCTCGATCAGAGCGTCGAGCGTCATGGCTTCGGACGGGTCGCGTATCTCGACATCCTCCCACTGGATCGGCGCCAGCTTCTTGAACTCCACATGCGGGGGTGTTCCCGGTCGCACCTCGACGAGCAGACAACCATTCGCGCCCCGCTCGCCATGAGTGCGCCCCTGTAGGTTTCCCGGATAATGGATGCCTGGATGTTCACACAGGACCGAGCGCTTATGAACGTGCCCGAGGGCCCAGTAGTCGTGTCCGGACTCGCGGAGTCCCTCGAGTTGGGATGGCGCATAGCGCTGGTGTGCGGCCGACCCAGGCGAATCGACGACCTGGGTGTGGAGCAGGGCGATCTCGGCGAGACGCCCCTCGGGGGGCGGAAAGAGCACGGAAAGGTCGCCCTTCTCGGCCGCCGTCTCGTGGCCAACCGCCGTTACCATGCCACGCGGCTCACGGGCCCCGGACTCGCGGTCACGGCCCTCGATGGCGACGCGTACGACGGTTCGGTCGCGGGCGACCGTCACGTTGCCAGGCCACGGCAGTTCGACGGAGCGTAGCCCCGCCCTTCCCGGATCGTGGTTTCCCGTGGCGTAGACGACGGGAATGGACTCGGTGTCCAGGCGGTGTAGTTGCTCCAGCAAGAAGCGCTCGGTCTGGAACGAGAGCCGCTCGTCGTCGAAGAGGTCACCCGCGATCAGCATCGCATCCACGCGCTCATCGAGCGCCAGATCGACCAACCGCCGAAAGGCCAGACGAGACGCGTCTCTCAGCTGGTTTCGGACCGTCTCCGACCGGCTCGAGCACGGAGAGTCCAGATGTACGTCAGCCGCATGAAGAAAGCGCATCAATCGCCCATGATGGTCGAAGCGTGAATCGAAAGCGTGAACCTAAAGCGTGAACCGGCGCTCCAAGTTAAGCGTCCAAAGCTAGAAGATCCGGGTATGCATAGGCCAGGGTTGAACGGGTCGCGGTCGCACCGATCAGGGTTGAACGGGCCGGTCAACCGTCTCTATCTTTCACGTACGCGGTGAAAGAGCCCTCATTCCCGAGATGATCGCAGTCCCACAGCGAGTGAGCTCAGACCAACATGCCCTTGACCGACACCCCCGAGGCAGCGGTTCGCCACAACATCCGTGGAGAGTTTCCGGCGATCGACGCCGTATGCCGCCAACTCGAGCGGGAAATCGACCCGAACGAGACGGAGTCCCTAGTTGCGTTCGCCGAAATTTTCCTCTCCAAGGCTACGCGGGAATTTCTCAACGGACGGAGTGAGGATGCCCTCGCCCACATCGTCCTCGGTGCGTGGCGGTTCATGCAAGACAGCCGGCCGGAGCATGTCGGTGTTGAGGTCTTCAATCCTGAGGAGGACAAAGAGGGGTGGTACGCTCCGGTAACGGTCTTGAGGACCAGTATCTCTGAGCGCCCCTTCATCGTCGATACCCTCCGCGAGTTCCTGCACGACGAGGACTTGTCGATCGAAGTTCTCATCTACCCCGTGATGTATGTGGAGAGAAACGGGAACGGTGAGATCACCAGCCTGAGACACTCCGCGGACGGTGAGAGTAGGGAGTCGCTGGTACACTGT
>Ga0066376_10005676_pt1 | contig 10487 bp, 9 predicted proteins | sample Knorr_S15_td_Bot_FD_77009 | JGI IMG/M metagenome (GOLD analysis project Ga0066376, IMG submission 77009) | Marine microbial communities from Southern Atlantic Ocean transect - Knorr_S15_td_Bottom_ad_5009_LV_A | ecosystem: Environmental > Aquatic > Marine > Oceanic | place: Southern Atlantic... | reverse complement strand
GGTCTGTCACAGCGATCGGCTGAAAGATCTTCATCCGCCGATCAACTTACATCCAGCGCCGGGAACAGCGGCAGCTGTGGCATTGGCGCTGATATACCGAACCCAACAGACAGCACTTCGAGGTGCGGATCCAAATGAATTACCAATACATCACCGTCAAAGAAGACGGGCGCCCGCGGGTCGATCACCTCGCATCGACGCATGCCATGAAGCGCCAATGCCATGCCCCAGAGGGCCGGGAACGAAAGGTCCGCGAGGTTTTCCCGGATCGCGGCGAACAGATCGCGGTGTGCCTGGAGCTCCATTTGAAAATCGACCTTGAGAACGACCGCAATCCGAAGCAAAAGAACAGTTCGCCAAGAATACCGCCCGGGAGATCCACGGCCCTTCGGCTTCACGTCGGCAGGAATTAGCGCACGCCGGTTCGTCCACTCCCGCAACTGATCGGCCGAAAGATCGACCAAACCGAGCACGTCTCGTTTTTTTAACAGTTGCATGACGTTCCGCAAAATAACGGGTGCCGTGCCCACACTTTAACCCAAAGTGGGCGCCATGCCCACTTCTAATGGTTTATTGGGCCGGCTCAATCGGTGGTTAGGCGCTTCGAAAATATCCACTCCGCCCCCGTTGGTCACCCCCTACCCCGCCGGCAGGGTGATCCGGAACCTTGTCCCCGCTTCCCCCGTATTCACCAGCTCGATCTCGCCGCCGTGGAAGCGGACCAGTTCGCGGGCGATGGCGAGGCCCAGTCCGGTGCCGCCGGCGCGGGCCGAGCCGGCGAAGGGTTGGAACAGGTTGTCCTGGGCGCGGGCGGGCAGGCCGGGGCCGGTGTCGGCCACGTCGAGGGTCACGATATCGGCGAAGAAGTCGGCGCTTAGGCGAAGCTCGCCGCCGTCGGCCCCTTCCATGGCGTCGACCGCGTTGCGCCCGAGATTCAAGAGAACACGGAACATCTGCACCTTGTCGGCCTCGAGCTCGATCTCCTCGGGCACGTCGTTGACCCAGCGCACGGTTGAATCGGGAGCCAGCGCGATCATTTCCTCGACGTCGTCGACTAGGCCGCGCAGGGCGAACCGCGTGCGTTCCAGCTTGGGCTCGACCGACTGGGCATAGTCCAGGGTCTGGCTGCACAGGGTGACGGCGCGGTCGATGGCCGAAATCAGGCGCGGCGTGACCTTGCGGACGTCCGGGTCCTCGCTCAGCGCCAGGCTGTCGGATACCACCATGGCCGAGGCCAGGGAGTTGCGCAGGTCGTGGTTGATCCGGCTCATCGCCGCGCCCAGGGCGGCCAGGCGCGTCTTCTGCAACAGCGACGCGCGAAGCTGGCTTTCCATGGCGTGCAGCGCGTGCTGGGCCAGCGCGATCTCGTCCTTCTTGTCCGTCTCCTCGATCAGGTTCCTGGCGTCCTCGGGGTAGCGGCGAAAGGCGACCAGGTTCTCGGTGATATGGCGCATCGGTCGCACGATCATCCAGTGCAGGGCGAAATAGACCAGGCCCGCGGTGATCAGCGAGATGACAAGGGAAAGCTGCAGGATGCGCCCCGAGTAGTCGATCATTCCGGCGCGCAGATCGTGTTCCATGAGGATGACCTCGACCACCGTGTCGGCCTCGACCTGGGAGTCGTTGAGCACCCGGATGGTGCGCGGCGCGGGCGTCCACAGCACCTCGAAGGCGTCCATGATCAGGGTCGCGGCGCCGGCCTCGCGCAGGTCATAAGTGGCGTCGGTCGCCGGTGGCATCTTGGACGACAGCAACAGCATCGACGCCTCGGGGCGGCGCAGCACCACGCCCTCGACCATGGCCTGGGCGAGAAGCTCGGCCTCCAGCGTCTCGTCGAGCACGCCTTCCGGCGCGGCGTCGAGCGCGCGCGAGGCGAGATGGCCGGCGTCGAGCCGTTCCTGCAAAAAGCTCAGGCGGAAACGCGCCACCGAGGGCACATAGATCAGCACCTCGCCGATCAGCACGAACAGCATGGTCAGCAACAGCAGCCGCCCGGACAGACTGCGAACCAAGGACAAGGGGCTGGAGCGTGGCATGATCAATGGTAACTTTAGTGCATCTTCCGCGTCACGCGCCAGCGCCGCGAAGTCAGCCAAACTTGGAAAGCAACCGGACCATCCATCGCGTGCGCGGACCGAACAGGGACGGCGTGTAATAAGCGCCTGCGGCGCGCTTGGCGATCTCGCCGCGGGTCGGATAGGGCGCGATCAGCGACGCCATGGCGCCGATTTTCATTTTGCGGGCGATCATCATCGACCACGGCAACACAAGATCGCCAGCCCCGACGCCGACGATGGACGCGCCCAGAATTCGGCCGCGCCGCGTGGTCATGACCTTGATCAGGCCGTCCGTGTCGCGCTCGGCGCGGGCGCGGTCGTTGTCGGCGAAATTTTCGCGCAGCACCTTCACATCGCCGTGCGCGGCGCGCGCCTGGTCTTCCGTCATGCCGACCTGGGCCACTTCCGGGTCCGTGTAGGTGACCCAGGGCACCGCGCGGTAATCGACCTTGGCCGGCAGGCGGAATAGCGCGCGGCGGATCACCACCCCGGCTTGGTAGCCCGCCATGTGGGTGAACTGGTACGGCCCGGCCACGTCGCCGATGGCGAATACACGCCGGTTGGTGGTGCGCAGGCCCGCGTCGACCGCGATGCCCCGGGGGCCGAAATCGATCCCCGCCGCGTCGAGCCCCAGCCCGTCCACGTTCGCCGCGCGGCCCGCCGCGACCAGAAGAAGAGACCCTTCCACGCGTCCCGCCCGGCCGTCCGCCTCCGTGTCGACCGCCACGCCCGACGCCGTGGCCTCGACGCTTCGCACCGCCGTTCGTTCCAGAAGCGCGACGCCTTCCGCGCGCAGCCGATCGAGCGCCACGGCGGTGATTTCCGGGTCGTCCCTGGGCAGGCAGCGCAGCTTCTCGATCACACTCACGCGTGCGCCGAGCCGGCGATGGGCCTGGGCCATCTCGATCCCGATCGGCCCGCCGCCGATGACGATCAGGTGGTCGGGACATGTCGCGTTGTCGAAGATGGTTTCGTTGGTGAAGTACGGCGCGCGGTCGAGACCGGGGATCGGTGGCACCAGGGCCGAGGAGCCGGTGGCGACGACGAAACGGCGCGCCCGCACCGCCACCTCGCCCGCGACCACCTCGCGCGGTCCGGTGAACCGCGCTTCCTCCTGGATGACCCGGACGCCGAGCCCCTCGAAGCGTTCCACTGAATCGTTTGGCGCGATACCCGCGATCACGCCCCGCACATGATCGCGCACCTTGGCGAAATCGACGGCGGGCTCGACCGCGCCGATGCCAAACCGCCCGGCGTCGCGAAAGCCCTGCGCCGCGTGGGCCGCCGCGAGCAGCGCCTTGGACGGCACGCAGCCCGTGTTCAGGCAATCGCCGCCCATCGTGCCTTTTTCGATCAGCACCACCGACGCGCCCATCTGGCTCGCGCCCGCGGCCACCGACAGCCCCGCCGAACCGGCGCCAATCACGCAGATATCGGCCTTGATCGTCTCCACCATGCCACCTCTTTGGCGCCGCGCCGGCCTTGACCGGCCACGCATCGATGCCAACATATACTCTGTGCGAGGCCGCGAGGCTTGCGCAAAGGGGTGCCGATCACGGACCCGTCAATAAATGTGCGCTCGCTCAAGGAGGGGCCGTCATGCCGCGTTCGTCGCCGTTCGCCAGTCCGTTTTTCGTCGGTTTCGAGGAGTTCGAGCAACTGCTCGAGCGCGTCACCAAGACGTCCAGCGATGGCTATCCGCCCTACAATATCGAGCAACTGTCCGACCGCCGGTTTCGCATCACCGTGGCGGTGGCGGGATTCACCGAAGCCGATCTGGAGGTGACCCTGGAGGACAATCAGCTGACGTTGCGCGGCAAGAAGGACGACGACCGCGAGCGCGCCTTCCTGCACCGCGGCATCGCGACGCGCCAGTTCCAGCGCGGATTCGTCCTCGCCAACAGCCTGGAAGTGACCGGCGCGACGCTGGACAACGGCCTGCTGCATATCGACATCGAACGCCCGGCGGCCGAACCCCGCGCGCGGCGCATCGAGATCGACACCGGCCCCGCGCCGGCCCCCACACGGCTTAAATCCGTCAGCGCCAGCGGTTGATCGCCCGAGTGACCCAATGACGCGGCCAGCCCGGAGAGAATAAGATGAACACAACCGAATATCTCAAGTCCATGTCACCGGAGGCCTTCGCCGCCTTGGGCGCGGGCGACATGGCCTATATCAAGGCGATCGTGGTGCGCGGCAAGGCCGGCTTCGCGATCCACGCCGCGGACGGCAGCCAGATGGCGATCCTGGACGAGCGCGAGGTCGCCTTCGCCGCCGCGCGCCAGCACGACATGGAACCGCTCAGCGTCCATTGATTTCGACCTCGCGGTCCACGCGCACCACCACCGCGTCGCCGCGCCTCAGTTCAAACGCCCCACGATAGATGCCGGTGGGCCACGGCCCGCCGCCGCGATGCTTGCCGATAAATCTGAACGACCGGGCCAGGTGCCCGTCGAAGCCCTGTAAACGTTCGGCCAATACGGTCCCGTCCGGCGCCGTCATCCGCGCCCAAGCGATATCGTCGGGCTGTACACCGAACAATTCGACCCAGAAGGCCAATGCCGGCGCATCCTCGGACAAGCGGATGTCGGCAAAAACGCCGGCGCGCAACCGCTCGGCGCTCGGCACCTCGCCGGCGAATCCGGCGTCCAGCAATCCGGTCGGCACATAGGGCCAGGCGGCCACGGCGGCGGCGCTCCACAACGGCGCGCCAAGCACGCCACAAGGGCGTAGCGGCGCCGGCCCGACAAAGGGGTCGACCACCGTCTTTTTGAGGCGCACGCCAAAATGGACATGGGGGAACTCGGCGGCGCCCGACATGCCGATCTCGCCCAGCCGCTGGCCCGTGGACACCGTCTCGCCCACCGCCACCGCGACGGTTCCCTTGCGCAAATGGGCGTAGGTCGTGTCCCAGCCGCCGCCGTGGTCGATCATCACCAGATTGCCGGCGTCACGGCCCTTGATGGTGTCGCGGTCGATGTCGTTCACGTTGATGTCGTCCATGCCGTCGCGCACCGCCGTGACCACGCCGGCCGCCGCCGCCACCACGGCAACGCCGCGCGCCATGTCGGCAAGGCGGGGAAGCCGAAAATCAGTGCCCCGGTGCGCGGGCGAGGACAACCGGCCGCAGCGGTAATCGACGGTATCCGGTCCCGCGTCGCCATCGACATATTTTTGGATCAGGCAGCCGATTTCCGGGGGGCAAACCACCGGCGATTCAAGCACGGGCCATTCGCCGGCGCGCGTCGCGGCCACGCCCACAAGGAGCGCCAGCGATAACAATATGCCGGACTTATTCATGGCCGCCGCCCTCGACACGAGTCGCGGGAACTGGTATCCGAGCGCCAGTTCCTTACATTAACTATAGATCGTTTATCAACCGGGGGGTGCTCCGTGACCGTCATGGGCCAAGACAGCCTGAACGCGCGCCGCACGCTGGACGTCGACGGCCGCGCATACGACTATTTCAGCCTGCCGGCGGCGGCCGAAGCGGGGCTTGGCGACATCGCCCGGCTGCCGTTCTCGCTGAAGGTGTTGCTGGAGAACCTGCTGCGGTTCGAGGACGGCGTCTCGGTCACCGTGGACGACGCCAAGGCCATGGCCGCGTGGCTGGACGAGCGGCGCTCGACGCGCGAAATCGCGTTCCGCCCGGCGCGCGTGCTGATGCAGGACTTCACCGGCGTGCCGGCGGTGGTCGATCTGGCCGCGATGCGCGACGCCATGGCGGCGCTGGGCGGCGACCCCAACAAGATCAATCCGCTATCGCCGGCCGATCTGGTGATCGACCATTCGGTGCAGGTCGACAGCTCCGGGAGCAGCGGCGCCTTCGCCGACAACGTGGCCATCGAGATGGAGCGCAACGGCGAGCGCTACGCGTTCCTGCGCTGGGGCCAGACCGCGTTCGACAATTTCCGCGTCGTGCCGCCGGGCACGGGTATCTGCCACCAGGTCAATCTGGAACATCTCGCCCAGACCGTGTGGACCTCCGAGGCCGAGGGACGCACGGTGGCCTATCCGGACACCCTGGTCGGCACCGACAGCCATACCACCATGGTCAACGGCCTGGCGGTGCTGGGCTGGGGCGTCGGCGGCATCGAGGCCGAGGCCGCCATGCTGGGCCAACCGGTGTCCATGCTGATCCCGGAAGTGATCGGCTTCAAGCTGACCGGCGCGCTGTCCGAGGGCACCACCGCCACCGACCTGGTGCTGACCGTGGTGCAAATGCTTCGCGCCCGGGGCGTGGTCGGCAAGTTCGTCGAATTCTTCGGCCCCGGCCTCGGTCATCTGAGCCTCGCCGACCGCGCGACATTGGCCAACATGGCGCCCGAATACGGCGCCACTTGCGGCTTTTTCCCGATCGACCGGGAAACCATCGACTATCTCGCGTTCTCGGGACGCGATCCGGCGCGCGTCGCGCTGGTCGAGGCCTATGCCAAGGCGCAAGGCATGTGGCGCGACGACAACGCGCCCGATCCGGTGTTCACCGACACCCTCGCGCTCGACATCGCGACCGTCGAGACGTCTCTCGCCGGACCCAAGCGGCCCCAGGACAAGATCGCGCTCAGCCAGGCAAAGGCCGCGTTCGCCGAGGCCCTGGGCGAGGTTTTCGAGCGCGGCGCGGCCGAGATCAAATCCACCGCCGTGGCCGGCGCCGACTACCGACTGGCCGACGGCGCGGTGGTGATCGCGGCGATCACAAGCTGCACCAATACCTCGAACCCCAGCGTCATGATCGGCGCCGGTCTGCTGGCGCGCAACGCGGTCGCCCGCGGGCTCACGGTCAAGCCTTGGGTGAAGACCTCGCTGGCGCCGGGATCCAAGGTGGTCACCGAATACCTGGCCAAGGCGGGCCTGGGCGACAACTTGGACGCGCTCGGCTTCAATCTCGTGGGTTATGGCTGCACCACGTGTATCGGCAATTCCGGACCGCTGCCGGACGCGATCGAGCGGGCGATCGGCGACGGCGACCTGGTCGTCACCTCGGTGCTGTCGGGCAACCGCAATTTCGAGGGCCGCATTCACGCGCTGATTCGCGCCAATTACCTGGCCTCGCCGCCGCTGGTGGTGGCCTACGCCCTGGCCGGGTCGATGGCGGTGGACCTGCGCAACGATCCGTTGGGCACGGGGGCGGACGGCCAGCCGGTTTATCTGAAGGACGTCTGGCCGTCGAATGACGAAGTGCGCGAGACCATGCGCGCGGCGCTCACTTCGGACATGTTCGAAACGCAATACGCCGATGCCTTCACCGGCACGGCGGAATGGCAAGCCATCGAAACCCCGCCAGGCAAAACCTACCAGTGGCCCGAGTCGACCTACGTCAAGCATCCGCCCTATTTCACCGGCATGACGGCCACGCCCGAGCCCGTCAGCGACATTCGCGGCGCGCGGATTCTCGCGATGCTGGGCGACAGCGTGACCACCGATCACATTTCGCCCGCCGGCGCCATCGCCAAGGACTCTCCGGCCGGCCGTTACCTTGTCGAGGCCGGCGTCCAATGGAAGGACTTCAACTCCTACGGGTCGCGGCGCGGCAACCACGAAGTCATGATGCGCGGCACCTTCGCCAATATCCGCCTGCGCAACGAGATGGCGCCGGGCACCGAGGGCGGCTTCACCCGCCTGATGCCGTCCGGCGAACAGACCACGATCTTTGAGGCCGCCATGATTTACGCCGAATCGGGAACGCCCCTGGTGGTCATCGCGGGCGCCGAGTACGGCACCGGCTCGTCGCGCGACTGGGCCGCCAAGGGCACCATCCTGCTGGGCGTGCGCGCCGTGATCACGGAAAGCTTCGAGCGCATCCATCGCTCCAATCTGGTCGGCATGGGCGTGTTGCCGTTGGTGTTCAAGGACGGCGCGACCCGCAAGTCGCTGGGCCTGGACGGCGGCGAGGTGATCGACCTAGAGGGACTGGAAGCCGGCATCGAGCCCCGTATGGATGTGGCTTGCCGGATCACCCGCGCCGACGGCTCGACGCAAGAGATTGCGTTGCTGTGCCGGATCGACACGGCCGACGAAGTCGCCTACTACCGCAACGGCGGCATTCTGCATTACGTGCTGAGGCAGCTCGCCGGCGCTGCCTAGACCGGATCAGGATCGATCGAACCCACTTTTGGGGTTCGATCAATCCTGTGAATCCGGTCTAGCTTATAGAGTAGAGCAGATTCACGCGGTTGATGGGATCGCCTGCGGCGACTCCCATCAACCGCGATCTGCTCTATACGGCGGAATAGAGGGATTTCCGTCGGACCGGCTCGCGCCCTGATCACCGCCGATCAATCAGAAGTGATTGGCGCCCGCCACGCCACGACCCTACCTTTAAGCCATGGCCCCCGAAAACGTCGAAGTGGGCGTGGGGGGCGTCATGGCGGCGGACCTTATGAAAAAGCTCGCAACGGCGGTTTTCGTCACCTTCGCTCTCTTGCTTGGCGCCACGGCCTGGGCCGGCGACGCGCGAGGTCCGGTGGTGGTGGAACTGTTTACGTCCCAGGGCTGTTCGTCCTGCGTTCCGGCGGACCGGTTGATGGGTGAGTTGGCGGCGCTCGACGATATCGTCGCGTTGTCGTTCCACGTCGACTATTGGGACTACATCGGGTGGACCGATCCGTTCGCCAGCGCCGAGACCACGGCGCGCCAGCACGCCTATGCGCGCGCCCTCGGGCAGCGCAATGTCTACACGCCCGAGATTGTTATCGGCGGCGTGACCCACCGGGTCGGGTCGGACACCGACGCGGTCCGCGCGGCGATCCGCGAGGTGCGCGAGACCGCCGGCGCCGGCGCCAAGGTCACCATCGAAATGAACGGCCCGGACGTGCTGCGGGTCACGGTCGGCGCCTCTCACTATTCCGGCGCCGCCGACGTGCTTCTGGTGCGCTACGACGCGCGGCACGAGACCCCGGTGTCGCGCGGCGAAAACGCCGGGCGCACGGTGATCAACCACAATGTGGTGCGCGAATTCCGCAAGATCGGTTCCTGGTCGGGCCAGGAGACGTCGTTCGATATCCGATGGTCGGAAATTACCGATCGCGGCAGCGATAGCTGCGCGGTGATCGTGCAGGCGTCGGGCACCGGCGCCGTGCTGGGCGCGGCTCGCTTCGACATGATGGCCGAGCGCTGATCCCCCGCATCCCTCACGCACGCGCGGTGTAGCGCCGGCCTTTCCAGCGCGCGCCTTCGCCGCGCCAATGGCGCAACGCCGAAGTCCAGGTCATGGCCAGAAACAAAGTGCCGATGACGGGAAGCGCCAGCGCCCAGACCGGACTGCGCCGGTAATAAAGCAGCACGGGCAGATAACTCGCCGCCATCGCGCCCAGCGCCAGTGGCGCCGCGAAACCCGTGCCCGGCGCCACCAAGGACGCCACCGGCGCCCAGAACAGCACCGCCATCAGCGCGGTGCACAACAACAGCAACGCCGGCGAGTACAACAGCTGGGTGTAGGCGGTGCGCGCCACCATGTTCCAGATCGCGCCCAGGGTATCGTAACGGCGGTGGCTGCGCGCGCCGTGGCTGAGGCCGATCCAAATGCGCCGCCCCGAACCCTTGACCCGGCGCGCCAACGCGCAATCGTCGATCAGCGCGCCGCGCAGGGCCGTGAATCCGCCGATGGCGTCCAGCGCCCGCGACTCGATCAGGATACAGCCGCCGGCGGCCGCGGCCATCCACGGCGCCCGCCCGTTGGCTAGGCGGAACGGATAAAGCAGCTTGAAGAAATAGACGAAGGCGGGCATCAGCAGACGTTCCCAAAAGCCCGTCATGCGCAACGCGGCCATTAGCGAGACCATGGCGCGATCGCCGTCGGCGCGCTTGGCGCGCAAGGCCGCGATCATCCCCGGCGCCAGTTCGATATCGGCGTCCAGCAACAGGATCAGCGGCGTCGCGACGCGCGCCCGGCCCTGCTCCAGCGCCCATAATTTGCCGTTCCAGCCATCGGGTGGCGGCGTGCCGGCCAGTACGGTGAGCGCGTCGAGATCCGAGCCACGCGCGCGCGCCGCCGTGTCGTCGCCCGACTGGTCGTCGATCACGATCACCCGAAGACCGTTGCCCTGGTGGCGCAACGCGGCCAGGGTGCGCCCGATCACCGCCGCCTCGTCGCGCGCGGGGATCAGCACGGTGACGTCGGACAGGTCAGCCGTCGCGTCGGGCGCCGCCGGCGCCTCCAGCGCCTCGCGCGTGCTCCACGGACGCCACGGCACGAACAGTATGCTCAGCCACAACGCCGCGCCGGCCCAGGCCGGCCACGACAGAACCTCGATCGCCGTCATCGCCGGCGCCGCCGCGCCAGAACCCCCTCCCCCCAACGTGGGGGAGGGTTGGGGGGGGGGGGGGGCCCCCCCGGGGGGCGCGGCCGAAAAAAACAACCGGCCGGGCCAAACCCCCCTTCCGGGCCCCCACTACCCCCCGGCCCCCCCCCCCCCCCCCCCCCCCCCCCCC
>Ga0066376_10005674_pt1 | contig 10488 bp, 8 predicted proteins | sample Knorr_S15_td_Bot_FD_77009 | JGI IMG/M metagenome (GOLD analysis project Ga0066376, IMG submission 77009) | Marine microbial communities from Southern Atlantic Ocean transect - Knorr_S15_td_Bottom_ad_5009_LV_A | ecosystem: Environmental > Aquatic > Marine > Oceanic | place: Southern Atlantic... | reverse complement strand
GAGGCTCTAGAAGGGTCCGTCCCACAACAACGCGCGCCTTCCACAACACCCACGAGGTAAAGTGCTGGCAGCGTGCCAAACAATGCATTTCGTCCCGGAGCACCCTTTGAAACGTGTAATTATCGACACGGACCCCGGCATCGACGATGCTGCTGCGATCCTGATGGCCCTCGGCAGCCCCGAGATTCAGATCGACGCAATTACCACCATTTTTGGAAACACCCCGGTCGAGAACTGCACGACGAACACGCTAAGAATTCTGGAAGCCGCAAATCGTACCGATATTCCCGTGTACCAGGGTGCGAGCAGGCAGTTCAACTTCACAGTGCCAGCGTCCGCGTCGCATATCCACGGAAGCGACGGCTTCGGAGACACCGGCTTACCGCTGCCTGAAATCAAGCCCCAGAGCGGGAACGCCATCTTGGAGATAATCGACCGTGCCACGAGCGCACCGGGCGAAATCACATTCGTAGCGATCGGCCGTCTCACCAACCTGGCGCTGGCAATCAGTGTGGAACCACAAGTAGCCGACGCGCTGAAAGAGGTCGTCGTCATGGGTGGAACTGTGCATGTCCCCGGAAACGCGACCCCGGTGGCGACCGCAAATCTCTGGGGTGATCCAGAGGCGGTGAATGTTGTTTACAGTTCGGGCGCCAACATCGTCCAGATCGGGCTAGACGTCTGCAACGAGGTGGAGATCCCGCTCAAACAGCAAGAAATCGTGTGGGCTAAAAACACTCCAGCCACGCGCCTGCTGCAGGCAATCACTCCGTTTAAAAAGTCGCCCAACTCCAAACGAGAAGGACTCCCCAGCGATGGTGGCATCCACTACAACGACGTATCCGCGATGGCCTACGCCATCGATCCATCGTTATTCGAATGCACCGATCTAAATATCAGCATCGAAACGCAAAGTGAACTAACAAGAGGCCAGGCCGTCGCCGACTTCTCCTGGTCCGGGTCCAAGCCCAACACAAGCGTGGCGCTAAAAGTCGACTCAGACCGACTCGTGCAGATCTGGGTAAAACGTGTGATGAGGGCCTAACTACCACGGACGTTGACTCATACGACCAGCCCTAAACCCCCAGCGCCCGTTCCGCGTCGCCCACTGCGCCGTCTACTGCTGCTGTTAGCTCGTCGACTTCATCTGCTGTGATCGTTAGCGGGGGTGCTAGCGGGACTATGTAACTGCCTACCCTGATCCAGACCCCTCGGTCCATCAGCCCCTGCGTGATCTTCGGGCCGATCTCCGCCGACGCCGGCCAGTGCTCCTTCGTCTCCCGATCCTTCACCAACTCCAACCCCTGCAACAAACCGATCCCTCGGACATCACCCACGATCGGGTGCTTGTCCTTAATCTCCTGCAATCGATCCCACATCCGTTCGCCCTGGATACGGCAGTTCTCGACCAATCCCTCACGCTCGATAATTTCAATATTCGCCAGCCCTGCCGCACATCCCGCCGGGTGGCCCGTATAGGTGAACATGTGCTTGAACGTGGCATCGGGACCGCCGGTAAACGCGTCAGACACTCGTTTAGAGGCGATCGCCCCACCCATCGGGAAGTAGCCGCCAGTCAGACCCTTCGCGATTGTCATGATGTCCGGCGTCACGCCCACCGTGTCTGCCCCGAACCACTTGCCGGTCCGGCCAAACCCGGTGATCACCTCGTCAAAGATCAGCAGCACACCGTACTTGTCGCAGATCTCTCGGACGCGCTGGAAGTAGCCCGGCCCGGGCACCACACCACCTAGCGGTTGAGACACCGTTTCAGCAATGAAAGCCGATATCGACTCCGGGCTGTGAAAGAGGATCGCCTCTTCCAGGGAGTTGGCGCACAGCTCGGCGCACTCCTCTGGCGTCTCCCCGCCAAACGGGCAACGGTACGGGTTCGGATCGGCTATATGCACCACGTGCGCCGGCACCGGCTGGTACTCCTCGCGTGGCAGGAAGGGGTGCGAGCCGAGCCACATCGTCCCCCACGTCGCGCCGTGGTAGGAGCCCTTGCGGCTGATCACCTTGTAGCGGCCCCGCTCGCCGACGCGGTTGTGATAGCCCTGCGCCAGCTTTAATGCCGACTCATTGGACTCCGATCCACCGCTCGTGAAGAAGGTCTTCGTAAGATCGCCCGGGGTCACCTCGGCCAGCTTGGCGGCCAGCCGCACGGTGCTCGGCGTGCTCCCGGCGTAGACGTGCATCGACACGTCTTTCAACTGCTCGTAGATCGCCAGCGCAACTTCGTCGCGCCCGTGGCCCGTGTTGCGGAAGTACATCCCGCCGATGCCGTCTATGTAGCGGTTGCCCTCGATATCATCGACGTAGATGCCGTCGGAGCCGACGAGCATCAACGGCCCGCCCTCTTCGGCAAGCTGCGTTGCGTTGCGAGTTCCGACGAATAGGTGGTCGACGGCGGCCATGTGGAGGCCGTTGGCGTCATCGGGAGCCGGAACGTTTACCTGGGGCGACATGGCCACGTTGCTGTCCTCAAGAACTCGGTTGTAGATCTAATGTGGCGACAGTTTACCTACCGCGCCTCGACTGCTCCACATCCAGATTGGATTACACTCGCCCCAACAACGGCGCCCGGGGCGACTTGATTTCAGGATCGCCAACAATTGCGGGACAAACCCCAGGACTGGAGTTGGTGATGACGACGAGCCACATGCCGACCGGCATTACGTCCTATAGACCAGACCTTGCGGGCAATACCCACGCCGTTTCAAGCGGCCACCATCTCGCAACCGCCGCCGGGTTCCGCATCCTTGAGCAGGGCGGTAATGCCATCGATGCCGGAGTGGCGACGGGAATCGCCATCAACGTCGTGGTTGCCGATAACACCAGCTTCGGAGGCGTCGCCCCCATCGTGATCTACGACGCCGAAGCGGATCGCGTTTTCACTCTCTCCGGACTCGGGCGCTGGCCCAAATCCGCCACACTTGAGCACTTCCTGGAAGACCGAGGCGGGGACATACCAACGGGCATGGAACGGGTTATCGTCCCGGCGGCCCCAGACGCATGGCTCACCGCTCTCTCTGATCACGGCACGATGACACTTGAACAGGTCATCACTCCAGCACTGGAACTGGCAAGAGACGGTTTCCCGGTCAGCCGGGGAGTGGGCCGTCGCATCGCAGCCGCATATGAAGGCTTCCGTGACTGGCCGGCCACGGTCGAGGTTTTCGCCCCGGAGGGCCGTCCCATCGCGGCAGGTGAGCGCATGGTCCGCACAGACCTCGCCCGAACTTTCAAGCGGCTCATCGAAGCCGAGCGCAACGCGGTAGGCCTGGGTCGAGAGGCCGCTATACGCGCCGCGCGCGATCTGTTCTACACCGGCGAGATCGGCGAAGAGATCGTGGCGGCGGTTCAAGAGGGCGGCGGCTTCCTCATGATGGATGACATGGCTTCGTTCCAGGTCGGGAAAGAAGAGCCTGAGACAGGTCGCTTTTCCGGCCCGGAAGGCGAGTTTGAGGTTTACACATGTGGTGCATGGTGCCAGGGGCCTTCGTTCGCCGAGGCCCTCCAGATACTGGACGGGCACGACCTTCTCTCGATGGGCCACAACTCAGCCGACTACATCCACGTCGTCACCGAGGCCCTCAAGCTCTCATTCGCCGACCGCGACGCCTTCTATGGCGATCCGGACATGGTGGACGTGCCGATCAAGGGCCTGCTCGATCCTTCATACGCAGCCGACCGACGCTCCAAGATAGACCTTGAGGCCGCAGCTCCAAGAATGCCCGCCGCCGGCGATCCCTGGCGCTTTGAGGGTCGATCAGCGCCAGCTGGTTACGACTACCAACCACCGGAGCCGCTGGAGGCCGGGACAGAGGGCGACACAAGCTACGCTTGCGTGGTGGACGGCAAGGGCAACATGTTCTCGGCGACCCCAAGCGACACGATCGCCATGGCGCCGGTTATCAAGGGTCTTGGCTTTACGCCGTCCGGGCGTGGCACCCAGTCATGGCTCGACCCCAGGCACCCGTCTGCGCTGGAGCCTGGAAAGCGTCCTCGTCTCACGCCGAACGCGCTTCTTGCGTTCAAAAACGGACGCCCCTGGATGCCGTTTGGCACGCCCGGAGGTGATGCCCAGGTCCAGACCACGCTGCAATTCTTCCTCAACCAGGCCGTGTTTGGGATGACCCCGCAGCAAGCCGCCGAGGCGCCGCGATTCCAGTCAAAGAGTTTCCCGGATTCGTTCTGGCCGCACGCCTATCACCCGGGGCGACTGGACCTGGAAGGCCGAATCGACGACGAGACCGCAGAAGAGCTGTCACGCCGCGGGCATCTTGTGAATCGGATCGACGATTGGGCGCGCGTTACGGGCGACGTTTGCGGAATTACACGTGACTACGAAGACGGTACGGTCACGGCGGCTTCAGATCTGCGCGCCGATGCGTACTCAATGGCGCGATGATTTAAGACCTCCATGACAGAACAAACAACACCCGACAATTCATTCGGCGCATCCACATACGACCCGGAGAACCCTGAAACCCTGGGGACCTCTGGTAAGCCCAAACGCTCCTGGCTCCGGCGACCGCGATGGACCGTGATCGGCGGTGCGTTAATCGGTGGCGGAATAACCTTCGGCTACCTGCTCAATTCGTATTTTTTCTGCCTGTCCCAGACCAACTGTAGTCTCGCAGTCGAATGGATCCTTGCCTTCGCGATCATCGGGACCAGCGTCGGAGCTTTCTGGGGCTGGCTCGTCGGAAAGTTCTTCCGCCGCATGTACCGCATGATGCGCGTCGACTGACCTCATCCCCGAACACTCTAGCGGAGCCACACATGCCACCTGCCGGAGATCGCTTCGTCCTGTGGGCGATGAGCGATGCGCACGTTGGGTCTGACCTCATCAAAGGAGACGGCCGCCGGAGCCTCGCTGAAGCGATCGAACAGTCGGAAGGTCCCGACGGCTTCGATTGGGACGTCGCCGTAAATCTGGGCGACTTCTCGGGCAACCAGGGTTCGCCGGAGGATGACGAGGGCGAAGAGATCGTGCGGCAGTACGGCGCACTGAAGAAGCATCGACGGGAGCAGGTTTACGACCTGGTCGGCAACCACGACGCGTCCGGCCCAAAAGAACCGCAACAGTGGTGGTTCAAGAAGTGGCTCGACCCCACAGGCGAGAGCACTGAATTCTCAGGCGTCGATGCAAACCGAAGACCCTTCCCGGTCGACGGCACGTGGGAACGGTACTCATTCGAGGCCGGCAACCTCCTTTTCCTGATGATGGGCGACCGTAACGATGGCGGGCCTCCAGTCGGCCGAGACATCGACGGCGGCTACCCGGCGGGCGCGATCTCGTCGGAAACGCTTGAATGGTGGCGGGACAAACTCGCATCGAACCCGGACAAGATCATTATCTCCGCGCATCACCACATGCTGAAGGAGACGACCGTCGGATCGGCCGATTGGGAGGGAGTAGACAACCTGTATCACGGTCGCTTCGAGCGCGGCGCGCCCATCGGCGCGTCATACCTTTACTGGGTCGGCGGACAGCCCGATACGGGCGCCATAGAGGCCGAACTGGCGGGCGGCAACAATATGGGCAACAAAGCGCCCGTCATGGACTTGTGGCTCGGCGCACACACCCACGCCCACCCGGACGACGAGTTCAATGGTCGCTCGCACGTCGAGACAAAATGGGGCGTGAATTTCATCAACGTCGCCGCGCTCAACCGCTGGCACATGGACCGCAACCGCACCGGATACCCGCTGTCCCGGGTTCTGGAGTTCACCGATGGCAGTGACGAGGTTCGAGTTCGCTGTTATCTCCACACATCGCAGGTCGCGCCCCAAGGCTGGTACCCCCGTGTCGAGTGCTCGCTAAAACTGCGCCACGCCTTTCAGGCGCCTTGACCCAAACAAGTAGATGGAGCTTCCGGTAAATGCCCACGGTCCTCGAAATGCTGGATATGAGCGGCCGCAGCGCCATCGTCACCGGCGGCGGCACGCACCTTGGCCGCGCCATGGCGAGCGCGCTGGCTGAGTTGGGCGCGTCCGTCTACATCGCCAGTCGTCGCGCCGAGTTGTGTGAAGAGACGGCCGGGGAGCTTCAAGGGCTTGGACTGAACGTAACCGGCGTCGGCTGTGATGTCACGGAAGAAGCTCAGGTCGACGCACTGGTCGACAGGGTGATGTCGGACCGCGGTCGGTTGGATGTGATGGTCGCCAACTCGGGCGGCGCGTTCACGAACTCCTACATCCCGGACGCCAGCATCGATGAGTTCCGCCGCACCGTCGATCTGAACCTGACCGGGACCTACATCTGCGCCCAGTCCGCCGCTCGCGTGATGATCCCGGAACGCAGGGGTTCGATCGTCACACTCGGATCGATCCACGGTTTCCTAACGTCCGACAAGAGGATGTACGAGGGTTTGCCGACTTTCAGGCGCTCAGGGCCGCCTTATCAGGCGGCAAAGGGCGGCATCATCAACCTGACCCGCGGTCTGGCCGCAGAGCTGGGTGAGTATGGGATCACGGTCAACTGCATCAGCCCCGGCCAGGTCCCTAAGGTCACTACCGACGCAGGCCACGTCGAGCGATCACGTCAAGCGATCCCACTTCAACGGACCGGCACTTCAGACGATCTCAAAGGGGCGATCGCTCTGCTGGCATCGCCCGCAGGAGCGTGGATCACCGGCCACAACCTGATAGTAGATGGCGGCTGGTCCATCTGGTAGGCCCCACTGGGGCCGGTTATTTACAGGGGACTCGGTCGTTTTGCCTTGCGTTGCTGCGTATACGGACGTTTGGTAATACCTGTCTAAAATCGTTCGCCGCTTACTCGTTTTCCTCAGTCTTCGGCGCTAGCAGCCGCAACACCATTGCAACGTCGACCACGTTCGGACCATCGAGCGTCAGGGCGACCTCGACCTTTCGGCCCGGAAGCAGCGTGACTTCTCGCTCGCCGTCCAGCGCGATCGTCCCCGGCCGTCGTTCTATCAGCCGTCTTTCACCCGGCTGCAACACACCCCACTCTGACACCGATACCTCGGGCACCATTCCGGGCGCTATCGGCGCCTTCACGGAACGGGCCGTCGGACCATCGCCCTTGCCAAGCCGAATGCGCAGTCCAAACGGGTCGTCGATCGACACAGGTCTAAGCCGCGCGCCAACAGCAGAAATACCGATGCTGGTAGGTTCCGCCCGGGTCAAAAACACCTCTTCCACCGTATCCATATTCCACACGGCGCGCGCTCCGACAAACATCTCGGTAGAAACGGCGGCGTCGATCAACGCCATATCTACCCATTCATCGTCCACAAAAATATCGAGCCGCTTGCACCGGGTGACCGCCGCATCCACACCGTCGACCCCCGCAGCAATCGCGCCCGCGGCGATCCCGGCGAGCGTGCCCTCCACCATCTGTGGAAACACGTTGTTAGTTCCCGTCGAGATCGGAACCAGCGGCACATCACCCGCGCCCTTGGCAACGACTCGGTTCGTGCCGTCGCCACCAAGCGTCACGATCACCCCGGCGCCCGCATCTGCCATCAACCTCGCAGCCTGGGTTGAACCGTCCTGGTGATCGATACGCGGCATCTTCAGGTAACTGGCGTCGAGTTGCTCTTCTACGTCTTCCATGGCCGGTGCGGCGAGTCGGCTCAGGTCCGGCATGACAAGCACACGCTCGACGCCCGTCGATACCAACCCTGCGAATACGCGCCTGACCGTGTTGGCTTTCTCCTGGTTGGAAACGACCCTGCCCGCCGCAACTAGCCTTCGAATGTCCTTACCCGCGGCCGGGTTGGCGATGATGCCGACGGTAATCAGGAGGCCATCCACCCGGGGTCAGCAAGGTTGGCCGCGACGGCGCGAAGGAGTTCGCCTGCCGGGAATCCATCCACTGCACGGTGGTCAAATGTCAAGCTCAGGAAACACATAGATCGGGCCACGATCTCGCCCTCAAACACGGCCGGTTTCTGCACCACACGCCCCACTCCGAGGATCCCCACCTGGGGCGGGTCCAGTAGCGGGTCGAAAGCGTCCACATTGGCCGAGCCAAGGTTGGTGACTGAGAAGGTCCCTTGACGCATGTCAGCCACGTTCAGGTCGTTGGATTTAACACGTGACATCACCTCACGCACCCGGCGGGCTATGTCCAGCGTCGTCATTCCGTCAGCGCCGTGGATGACTGGGACGATAAGTCCGTCCGGCATGGCGACGGCAAACGCCAGGTTCACATCGGCGATCAACCGAATCTCGTCGCCGGCAAAGTGGGCGTTCATCCGCGGGTGATCTTTGAGCGCCCGTGCCGTTGCCGCCAGCACCAGGTCCTGGAACTGTGGCCGCAACCGATGCGATCGCCACTCGCCTACAAGCTGGCGCTGCATAGCAACAGCGTTTGTGACATCCGCCTCGGTCGTCAGGGTGACCGTCGGGATGCCGCCGCTCTCGGTCATGCGCCGGGCGATGGTTGCGCGTAGGCCGGTCAATCGGACGGTTTCCGCGACCGGCGGTCCGTCCTCGACCGGATACGATGGGCTGGCTGCGGGCGCTCCAGCAGGCGGCGCAGCGGCGGCGGCTCGAACGTCGTCTTCGAGTATTCGACCGCCCGGTCCGCTTCCGGTCACCGATTCAAGATCGACTCCCAGTTCACGAGCGACCTTTCGCGCGATCGGGGTGATCTGGCGTCTGCCGCCGGCAGCACCCTGACGCCCTGCCGGTGAAGTCGTCGAAGGCGTCGGGGCGCTGGCCTTCGCATCGGTCATCGGTTCGGGCAGGTCAACAGCCTCTTCACCGGCGGCAAGGAGCACCGCAAGAAGCGTCCCAGTATCGACCGTCATCCCTTCAGGAACGACGATGCGGGCTAACGTCCCCGCTCCCGGTGACTCGACCTCGCTATTGACCTTGGCGGACTCGACCTCGCAGAGCGGATCACCCTCTTCGACGGCGTCACCTTCCTGTTTAAGCCACTTAACAATGGTGCCATCGTTCATGCCCATGCCCCACTGGGGGAGAAGAACTCTGGTCGGCATACGGCGTTCCCTAGTCTGCTGATAACGAGTGGTCTAAGAGGCGGCGCGAGCGAATCATGCCTGCGGCGAAAGCATACAACCCATCGGACGCGTTCAGCCAGCGACGGGGGGTGATCTACCCGTCCACAAGCGCATCCAACAACGCCGTTGCCTCGTCCACACTCGGCGCTACCGCTACTCCCGCCGCGCCCGTAGCTCCGTCCAGCGCGAATGCGAGTATGCCACCCGGGCCGTCCCATCTGGCGATTGTCATGTCGTCGCCTTCCAGTCGTGTAAACGCAGCGTCAGCATCCAGCACCGCTTCGAAGGCAGCCGAGAACTGTAAAGCATCTGTGTCGGGGTCATCCCACTCGATCAAGAGACCCATAGCTGTCCGATCGCCCGGGCCATCCAGCAGTTGATACCCGTCTCGACCCCAGCCTGCGGCCGCTTGAGCGGCTACGGCGGTCTCTGTACCGAGCGCCTCCAGCCACAAACTGATGTATGCCTCACCAAGGACGTCATCGTCCTGAACACTCCACCCATCGCCGAGAATCGCGGCCATGTCCGGCAACGCCGGCGGGGCTTCCGGGTATTCGTCAGTCAGATACTTTTCTGGATGGATCACCTGCTCCGTCGTCTCCGGCAAATCGCCCCAAACGTCATTTAGCGCCGACATCCCGCCTTGTTGCCAGATGGAGTTCACGAACCCGAATCCGGCGGTATAAGGCCAGCTAATCGACGCCAACAGGAAGTCCGGCGTGGCCAGAAGCACCTCAAGGTCGGCGGGGTCGATGGCCAATAGCTCACCAAGATCCTCGGCCAAAAACGTCCTCGCCCCGTATATGGTCTCGATAAAAGTCGCCTCCCCCTCCACCAGCGCCTGGAGTGCGCCTTCACGTTCGGAATCGCCCTTTGCGTCCTCATACAGCACGCTGAGATCAAAGTTAGCGTCTTGAATCAGATGCGCGTACTCATGCGAGTAGACGGCCTCTTCCTTCACGGACACCTCCTCACCACTGACGAGCACCAACAGCTCCCCCGTTTCGTGGTTGTACAACCCCACCACGGCGCCTTCCAGCAGGGCCTGTTCAATCTCCATCAAGCTCGAATCCTGCGGAATCAGCCCTTGCAGTTTGAGTAACACATCAAGATCGGCGATCTCCGCCAGTACATCGGGGTCTGCGAAGTCTTCTGCCAACTCCTCAGCGATTCGCTGTTTATCGACCAGCGATACGTTTGGATTGCCGCCCGCGGAAAGCTCGCGAATTCCCGAGACAAGTTCGCCGATCCTGGCCAGATCCCCCGCCTTCCCTTCTGGAGTCGGGTCGGGCTGCGAGCCGGTTCCGGTGGATTGCGTGGGCACCGGAGTTGCGCCTCGACCGGGCGTGCTGGGGGTTGGAACCGGATCGGAGTTCGGGTCCGCGGTTGGATCAGGATCAACGCCGGTCGTCGGTCTGGCGGTCGATGCCGACGACCCGGCATTGGAATTAGCATCCGGGGTCGATGTGACCCCTGAAGCGGT
>Ga0066376_10005669_pt1 | contig 10492 bp, 12 predicted proteins | sample Knorr_S15_td_Bot_FD_77009 | JGI IMG/M metagenome (GOLD analysis project Ga0066376, IMG submission 77009) | Marine microbial communities from Southern Atlantic Ocean transect - Knorr_S15_td_Bottom_ad_5009_LV_A | ecosystem: Environmental > Aquatic > Marine > Oceanic | place: Southern Atlantic... | reverse complement strand
CGCTGATAAGCTTGGGAGGTCGGGTTTCACGCACCGTCCGGCGATCTGAAGCGTGTTCATCCGACACACTTGTCCGCTGATAAGCTTGGGAGGTCGTGTTTCGCGCACCGTCCGGCGACCTGAAACGCGTTCATCCGACACACTTGTCCGCTGATAATGGGTCAGTGGACAAATGTGTCCGATGGCCATATTATTGAGTTCGTTGTGCAGTGCGCCAGCCCGATATCTCCCATACGGTGCAAACGCGCTGTCTCAGCTGGTCGAGGTCACCCCAGCGAAGAGACGTGCGACAGTTCGACCAGAACTTGACCGCTACCGATAGTACCGTTTATCCTTCCTATCGTCCATCGCATTGATCTGCCTATCGACGATCGCATTGAAGAGGATGCAAAGTGCGTGGTGAAGGAATTCTTCAGATCTCTGCCGCGTGATTTTACTATGCTATCGCCAGGTTCCGGACAGTGAAAGTTGCGAGCTGCCCACGGACGAGGACGCGAAGAGTATGGAATGGCCCAATCCTGAAATATCAATGGCGGCGGCCCCGCTGGGCGGAGCAGGGCGCCCGCGTCATCTACCGTCTCAAGTGCCACCTGCGTCCGCTGTCAGGTCACGCCGCGGAGCGCGGCCAGACAGATGCTGGGCATCGCCCCCTCGGTCCTCTCCGACATCTTCCACCTCAGCCCTTAGTGTGATGCCGCAGCAAGACTTTCCTTTTCGGGCGCCGATTCATAGGGTGGGGGGAGACCGCGCTCGTGCGAACGGGCCACTTTTCGGCCCACTGCGTTGTGAACCGGGCGCCGGAGATCCTAACGGGTCTCTCATGCCCGAAATAAGCAAGCTATCTCTGCGACAGCTGACTAATTTCATCTCTGATCTGATCAGGTTATCCAGATGAATTCCGCCAATGAGTACCGCCCGTCGCTGATCTCCTGGAACCTCACGAAAATGTGCAACCTGCGGTGTCCGCACTGCTATCTAGACGCCGGCAAGAAAGCGGAGAATGAGCTTACGACCATTGAATGCCTTGCGCTTATTGACGAGATGAGGGCATTGGGAACAGAGATGCTGATTCTTACGGGTGGCGAGCCGCTATTGCGACAGGATATCTACGACATCGCAGAGTATGCATCCGAGCGGGGCATTTGGGTTGTGATGGGCACGAATGGGGTTCTGATAACTGACAAAGTTGTTCATAGAATGATGGACTGTGGGGTAAAAGGGGTAGGGATCAGCATCGATTCAATTTATCCCGAGAAGCACAATGAGTTTCGCGGGGGTCCAAAATCGTGGGAATATTCAGTTCGAGCGTTGGAAATCTGTCGAGCCAGCGGTTTGGAAGTTATCATTCAAACGACAGTCACGGAATCGAACTACGACGAGATTTCTCAGCTGATCGACTTTGCAGCAGAGAAGGGAGCCTGGTCGTTCAACCTTTACTTCCTCGTGCAGACGGGTCGGGGCCAACAAATGAACGACCTATCTCCACAGCGGACCGAGGCGATGCTCACACACCTGGCTGAGGCGCAGAACAAATATCGACCCATGCTGGTGCGCTCCAAATGTGCACCCCACTTCAAACGCATTGCCTTTGAGAGGGCCCTGGGAGGTCTAGAGAGCGGGGGATGCATGGCCGGCACCCAGTATGGCCGGCTTACACCTGAAGGAAATGTGACGCCATGCCCGTACATGACGGTCGTGGCTGGCAACATCAGAGACAGCAGCTTCACAGAGATTTGGCAGACTGCTCCAATTCTTAAGGAACTGAGGGACCTGAAGCAGCTGAAGGGCCGCTGTGGAGACTGTGAGTTTAATGAGTTGTGCGGCGGCTGTCGCTGCCGTGCCTTCGCTGCTTATGGCGACTATATGCAGGAAGATCCGGCCTGTACATACCAACCGACTGGACAGCCTCTGCAATTCGAGAGAATCACTTGGAGCCCGGAGGCCAGGTCCCGTCTGGAGCGCATCCCCATTGCCTTTATCCGCGAAAAGGTTGAGAAGGGAGTTGAAACGTATGCGCAGCGAATTGGGTCCGGTGTCATCACTACAGAACTGATGAAGATGGCTACCGCCGGCATGGAACGCCCGGGGACATTTCAGAAATTGAAGAGCTTGGTAAAGGTTGAGAGAGCAAAGGAACCTGACCTACTAATTTGACCAACCACGTCCGCCGGACCTGCAGCGGGGCGTGACTGGTTCGAGCTGGAGTCATCCGAGGATCTTCCAAATGAAGGGGCAGCTGTCACATATCTCAAATAGGTCATTTAAGGAGAATTATGATTGATGTAGATGCAGCGGCATTGGCGAAACATGTGGAGGTAGTAGAGGGTACTGCCTTGCTGAGGCAGGACGACACTGTTCGCGAATTCAAAATCACGGAACTACCCTCCAAATTCATCCGTTGGCAGCTTGACTACAAGGCAAGCATCTACGACGCCATTGAAAAAGACCAATACGTCGCTTTCAACGCAGGACATTTACCTGTGGTAGGTACATGGGACAAGGATTCACAGGTCCCGAATCTGGCCAATAAGGGAGTCGGATTCACCCCAAAAGATGAATACATAGATCACTATCTGGATCTCGTCGAGTCGGCGGTGGCCCAAATCGAAGAGCTACCATCACACGCTGTGAATGATACGCGCACCTTGAGACTGGCTACTGCCCGCGAGTTCTACGCCCATCCCGAGCACATCGATTGGCGGCGCCTGGGGCTACTTGAAATATTCGAAGGCTCTTCCTACCGAAATTTGACGGAGAATCCTCTGGCGTCCGTCCTCTGGACGGGGACCTCACCGGTGTTCGTCAGCTTTCAAGCCGACTTTGTCGTGGAGATCATCACACCAGAGGACCCCCGCTATCGTTTTTCGTGGGCTATGCGGCGACTTTTCGAGTATGAACCTTTTCATGTCGTTCAGACCCTTTACCCGTACGCCTATTGCTTCTGGGTTTACAACTACAAAGACAAGACGCCCAAACGAAGATATCCGGGGAAGCGAAGCGACAACACTGTCGATGATGGACGGGGGGAGAAAGACTCCGGGTCAGAATGACCGACCGCTTGTCATGGTCAAGATAGTTGGCGGAGTGAGTAGACTATTTGTCGATCGTTCAGCCCTGCTTCAATTCATTGTGCAACTCGATGAAGCGTTTATGCGGCCCGGATGCCTTTACATGATCGGCGAGACCACACAATTGTTCGAGGGCTGGCGCGATTGGACGGATCAGATCGAATTTGCCGCTCAGGTCGCCAATGAGGATAAAGCTGGCTTTGCCAAGGCTGTCATGGCGGTGCAAACTAGAGGGGATGTCCAGCTATTGGAGGAGTCCCCTGCCGACGTAATTCCCCTGCCGAGCGGATTTGAACAACGCGCTAGGTCGGTTGAAATGCCTGAAGCGAATAGAGGATTTGGCTTGCGGCTTTTCCACTTTGACCCTTACAGCGTTGCTTTCCGATTTATTGCTCGCGGGGATGAGCAAGACTATCGGGTCGTCTTACGTTATCTGGAACATGGATGGGTGACTGTCGAGGAGCTCAACGTCATGCTTGATGCCCTATTACCCGAATTTACCGTTGAGGTCATTCAGCAAGATGCACAGGAGTTTAGAAGGAAGTACAAGGGCTTAATTCAGATGTGGAGGGCTTCCCCGGAGCATGGCATTCCTTGAGTTGAATCCGAGACTCGGGTCTTAGCAGGCCGTTGATAAAGTCGCCTTGCTGGCGAGATGCCAGGGCGGATCGTAGTGTGAATGGACTTTATCAACGGGCTGTTGGCCAATGACCCAACCGATTCTATGCAGCTGAGCAACCAAAACGCACACTGGAACGAACTCGAGTTTCTTAGCTGGAAACAGTTCAAGCAGATGGCACCCTCTATCATCCAGCTGGAAATATCCCGAACTGGAGGCATGATCAATGCTCCGGCTTCGCACATCGACATCCGGAACGTGTTGGTAAGAACGCGGTTTGAATTGCAGAGATTCCAGGAGTGTCTTCAGCGGGCAGACAGACCGCCGCTGGCGGATTCTTGTGTAGCACACCTTCGGACGGCGATCTTGTCTCTCTCGCTGCAAAGTCAGATTCAGGACAAAGCAGTGGAAAGAACAGTGAAGTACATCTGTGACAGACTGAAGTCAGTGCTGAGGAGGATCGATCTGATATTCCAATACTCATAAGCAGCTGCCAAAGTCCTGGCCTTCTCGGAGGAACTCCCGGCAATGGCATCAACTTCGCGTTGACTTCGACAATGGGGAAGGATATATTCTGCCGCACAATTGTGTAGAAGTCTGCTTGGTGAGTTGAACCTCTGACATACCGTTCATGCAATTCCCATCCGGAGGTCAATAAGTGTTTAACAAGATCTACGTCCCTGTTGATAACTCTGAGCACTCGATGACGAGCGTGGAGCTGGCGATCGATCTGGCGAAGAGGTTCGGCTCAGAGCTGGTGGGCTGCCATGCCTACGCTGCAAGGATGCACGACATCCGCTTCAAGCAGATGGAGTTTACCCTACCTGAGGAATATCAGGTGGAAGAAGAGATGGAGAAGCAGCGAAATATACACGACACGTTGATCACAATGGGATTGGAGCTTATTTCGGATTCCTATTTGGAGATCATGAAAAAGAGATGCGAGTCCGAGAAGCTTTCCTTCGAAGCGAAGATGATGGATGGCAGGAACTTCAAGGTAGTTGTCGACGACATCAACAACAGCGATTACGACTTGGTGGTCCTCGGTGCGCTTGGGCTTGGCGCGGTGCGTGATAGCACTATCGGAAGCGTCTGTGAGAGAGTGATCAGAAGAACCAAGACCGATACACTGGTAGTAAAGAATACTTCCCCTCTGGAAAGTCAATTCAGTGGAAACGGCAATGGAGAGGTCAAACATGAACTTGGCAATGGGGGCAATATCGTTGTCTGCGTCGACGGCAGCCCTGAGTCCTTTGCCGGGCTGAGGACGGCTATCTCCCTCGGAAAGGCTGTCCATAAGGAGGTCGAGGCCATTGCCGTTTATGATCCCTATCTGCATTATACCATGTTCAACAGCATTGTGAATGTCCTGACGGAGAAAGCGTCGAAAGTTTTCAAGTTCAAAGAGCAAGAGCAGCTGCATGAAGAGGTGATCGATACGGGCCTGGCAAAGATATATCACTCCCACCTGGAGGTAGCACGGAAAATTGCTAAGGAGGATGACTTCGACTTGAAGATAACTCTCCTCGATGGCAAGGCCTTCGAGAAGATTATCCAATATGTAAGACGGGAAAGACCATGGCTCCTGGTTATGGGACGGATCGGTGTGCACAGCGATGAGGATATGGATGTTGGTAGCAATACCGAGAACCTTCTTCGGTTGGCACCGTGCAATGTTTTGCTGTCCAGCAAGAGGTTTGTCCCCGCCATTGATGTTCAGGCGGAGGAATCGATGACCTGGACCGAAGAGGCAACCGCTATGTTGAATACGGCACCGGTGGGAGTTAGGGGGATTGCTCGGACGACCATACACAGGTGGGCGATGGAACGGGGACATTCAGTGATAACAAGGAAAGTGATCGAAAAGTCAATGGCGAGTATCTTACCTGAAAAGGCAATGAGGGCCATGGGGATCATCGCCGAGGAAGTCGCCATCGAGAAAATAAATCTGCTTGAATCAGAGACCTACATCTGTCGCGAGTGTGGCTATGCTGCGCGCGACGTGGAACCAGTGCTCTGCCCGGTCTGCAGTGGTCCCGCGGAGGGATTTCAAAAAATCGACAAACAGGCGATAGAAAACCTTGCGCCGCTGGAGGGAGGTATCGAGGAAGAGAGGACGTTCGACAACCTGAAGCTAAAGTGGACCAGCGAAGCAAAGAAGGCTTTGCATGGTGTGCCGTCTGGCTATCAGAGGAGAAGGGCGAAAGCGCAGATTGAAAAGAGCGTTCGAATGCGGAAGCTTCCGACCATCACCAGGCAGCTGGTTCTGGAGGTCGCCGGGGACATTGTCGAAGAGACCAGAAACATGGAGGAGCGAGGGCAACTGAAGAAGGAGAAGCCCTCCGACGGGGAAAGCACTCTGGAGCAAGATGTCATTCAGGACGGAAAATTCCGCTGGAGCGTTTCCGCCGTCGCTAGGCTGAATCGCGTCCCTGAAGGTTTCATGCGTGATGGGACAAAGGAGAGAATACAGAATTGCGCCACGAAGGAGAATGCGGACTTGATTACCCTGAAAATCGCGGAGATGGGGATTGTCGAAAGCTTGGATGTCATGGCGGAGACGATGAAGCGAGACAGCCAAAATTCAGGTGAATGACCTGTGATCTGTCAAAAGTAGCTTCAACGTGACCTCAAAGAGATGGCATTTCTGGCAGCGCTGGTAGTGAAGGCACGAATCCACACTGTGCAATTAGAAGCATGAAGACCTACAAGGATATAGCCGGTGACGGCGGATCGAATATTCTTGAACAGGTCACCGCGCAGCAGGGCCGTGTGAAGTCAAGGATGGCTTCGGTGCGGCATATTGTTGCGGTGATGAGCGGCAAAGGTGGAGTGGGGAAGAGCTCAGTCGTTGTCAATCTCGCCTCGGCATTGGCGCTTCAGGATTACTCCATAGGTATTCTGGATGCCGACATCAACGGGGCTTCTATAGCGAGAATGACCGGGGTCCGCGGGCAGCCGCTGAGTACCGGTGAGACCGGAGTGATGCCCCCGGCGGCCACCCGGAATCTCAAGGTTATGTCGATTGATCTGTTCTTACCTGATGACAGCACTCCGGTCCTTTGGGACGCACCCACGCAGAAGGATGCTTACACCTGGCGTGGCATGATGGAGATAGCGGCGATTCGAGAATTCCTTTCTGACACAGAATGGGGTGAATTGGATTTCCTGTTCATTGACTTGCCGCCAGGAACCGACAAGCTGCCGAACATGGTGGACCTGCTCCCTAGGATTTCTGGTACCATCATCGTGACTATCCCTTCACAGCTGTCACAGTTCGTCGTGGGCAAATCGATTAGCATGGCGAAGGACTTGCTAAGGACACCGGTGATTGGGCTGGTGGAAAATATGTCGACGTATGTGTGCAGACAATGTGGCCATGAGGAAAAGTTGTTTCCTGGAGAGTTGGTGGAGGAGTTGGCGAGTCGTTATGACGTGCCCTATCTCGGTAGAATTCCGTTCGACCCTAGAGTGGCCGCCTGTGCTGATGAAGGTTCGCTATTTCTGGAAAAGTACTCAGGCTTACCGGCGACAACCGCGATCGAACAAATCGCTCAAAGAGTAGGTGATTTTTGTGAAATAGTAGAATCCGGATGACACGGATTTGCTGCTGATTCTGGTGAACACGGAGATGAAGATCGTCGAACTCGGGGGAGTTTGTAAGATCCGCCCATCCGTTCTATACATCTGACTGGAGTGAAATAATGAAATTCCTCTGCGTTGAATGCGATGAACCCATGAAGCTGAAAGAGACCAAAGGCCCGGTCGACGGCTCAATGACCGTCGTCTTCGCTTGCCCAGAATGTGAGCGCCAAATTGCCATGCTGACCAATCAGATGGAAACGCAAATGGTGCGATCGCTCGATATAAAGATTGGTGGAGACTCAGCTCAGAAGGAACCGATGGGTACCATCAGGGGTTCATTGGCCAAAAAGCGGGAGGACGTCTTCTCATCATCGATGCCTGCTATTGAGGAAACTGAGCAAACAGAGTCAGCGTCCAAGTGTCCATTTACCGGTGCAGTGGCTGATGCTTTCGAGGCCTCCAGCGAAATTGTTTGGACCCAGGAGGCAGAGGAGCGTCTTGGCAGAATCCCGCCGTTTGTTAGATCTATGGCCAAGCAGGGCGTTGAACGACACGCTCGTGAAAAGGGATACAAAAAAATAGACGATGCGGTGATGGAAGAGGTGAGAGATCAGTTCGGTTTGTGAAGGGGCCCAGGTGCAGCGCGGTTGGAGGCTAGAGGGCTGACAACCATTGGATTAGTGAAAACCTTAGGCATGGGGCTGTGAATGGATTGGGTCTGGGAAATCTATCAAGAGTACGTAGCCAGGGAGCTGGGACGTTTGGGTAATAACAATCCTCTTCAAGATGACCTGCAACATGCATTCTTCCAAACGCTGCGTGAATCATCGGTAACGGTCCTGGTCCAGGAACCCTGGCAGAACTCCGTCCGATTCAAGGGACTTGTGCGCTACACCGGCAACGACATGACCCCGCTGGTCAACGACCCCATAAATTTTCTGTTTGAGATGTTTGGCGGAGGGAAGTTCAAACTCAATTTCCATCATCACGAATTGAATTTCGTCGGCACACGGAATTTCAAGCCGGAAGGGGAGCCCAGATGGAAAGATGCGCCGAGAATCGATTTTTGATCTGGTTCTAGCAGTTGACCCAGGAGAGTTGACCCAGGAGGTCTAGGAACTATTAGCCTTGTCGACAGACGATGACAGAATTCGGGAGAGAGCTGTCGTTTTCCTCCTGTTTCTAACTTCGGAGGAGAGTCTGGAAGCGTGTCATAAGTTCATCGCGCCAGAAAATCTGTCCCTGAAGTTGGCGCGCATTTGGTTTGACGAAATCTATGTGCCGGGGGTACGGTATCTTGATGGCGGCCTAAGAGGGGACTATTCTAAGGGAGAGGTCGAGAGATTTCGGAGAAGCTTCACTGAGGAGGAACTCAACGCGTTAGAGCGATTTCATCGCTTTTTCGAACTCAGGCTGGAGATGATTCCTACTTCGTCCAGAGTGAGTGGTGTATGGCCACAAAACGACTCATGGGACAATGTCGTAAAGGATGCCAGGAATCTCCTGAACCTATTCGCGCTGGACGCAGATTCCTTGCGCAGTGAAGTTTTTGAAATATTCATGCATAGTTTGCGCAGGTCACTAGATATGCCGGATTTGTGCGAGGAATTTGCTTGGAAGAATTGAGAGCGCCCAGACCCTTCGCTGTAGCCGTATTTCTTTATTGATATCTCAATCCCAACCCGATATAGATCACCATGGCAGCCAGCACCAGATTTAGAATCGAGAGCAGGATTGTTTTGTTTCGCATTTTGTCGATAGAATCGGACCGAATGGACATTGCATCGTGGGGTGTAGCCAGCGCGGAAAATATCTGTGGTAAGAGACGATAGCTTTGAAATGACTGGACAACAATGATCGTGACCAGAAGCAGCAGTTTTAATCCTACCAGTCGTATGTAGGTTGTAGTGAAATTGAAACTGTTCACAAGCCCTACATTGATTAGATTGAAGATTCCCGTAAGAAATATGATACCAACAGCCTCCCAACTGATGTTCTGAAAACGTTGCACAGTCCGTTTGATTGTTCCGGACAGCTCTAGCGGAAAGGAGGTAGAGCGTTTCAATAACGGCAGCAGAAGTAAAGTTGCGAAAAACATACCGCCTATCCAGACTACTACTGCGCTCAGATGAAGCCAGAGGATGATGGTTTTAAACGTAAACACCTTATGTATACCGTTCCAGACTGTGACGAGTTTGGCTGGAATTGGCCATGGTAGCAACTATTGTTAGTCGCAACTCTTGTAATGATTCTACTATGGAAGATCTTTGAGACGGCATCGATGATGCTATTTAAGCTACAATGGCTTGGCTGGTCAAGCGGCTTTGGCCGGTTTCGAGTGGGTTATAGGCCTGAGGACCGCACTGTCCCGGAGTAGGCGCCTGCGTGGTCATCGGACACATCTGTCGGGATGCTGATTGCTCTTCACCGCCAGATTTGCAGTTTGTTTTGCGACTGCTTGCTATTTGTCGGTAATTGCTATAGCCTACCTGTGTCTTGACCTACATTGGTTGCCATCCCTCAAGGCTTGTAACGTAGTCGGGGTTGATGGACAGACGGCCCAGGTATCTCGTATCTTGGGAGAAGGAGGGGAGTCAATGAGCCGGAAGTACGATCGTCCAGAGTTCTATCGCCTCTCCTCTCTCTTTCCTCGCGACTAAGGGATAAGCTGTGAGCCCCCAATCGTCGGACATTGGTCCAAACACTAACCGATTCCCGCCCAGAGGTCCGCTCGACAGCGGACCTTCGTACGGCAGTTTGATTTCGACATTCGCCATCATTTATACCAGATAAATAATTATACCAGCAATGAGTGGTTTGACTACAGAGACAATCGACGGCTGGAGAGAGTCAAGTAGGGAGGTTGCGCGAAGGGAGGACGTGTCGGCTCTGCCTGTGAGTGCATGGTACAATACAGTCGGTGAGGATGTTCATGTGCCGGTCATTGGTTCTGAAATACCCTGCACCGGCGACAGCTACGATCTGGATGTGCCCGGCCTTTCTCTTCAGTCTGGACAGGGTCGGTCGACGCCACCTGAAGGCAGGATCGCGACAGATTTGCGCAACGGGCCTGCGGTATACCCTACGAGGGGAAAAAGCTTAATAGATGGTCTCAGTTCGCCGGCAACACTGACGACCATCGCTTTCGGTCTGACTCTTCTCTTCACGAGTACACCCGTTTGCTCGCAGAGCGCACTCTCCGACATCCCGGAGTACCGGG
>Ga0066376_10005668_pt1 | contig 10492 bp, 6 predicted proteins | sample Knorr_S15_td_Bot_FD_77009 | JGI IMG/M metagenome (GOLD analysis project Ga0066376, IMG submission 77009) | Marine microbial communities from Southern Atlantic Ocean transect - Knorr_S15_td_Bottom_ad_5009_LV_A | ecosystem: Environmental > Aquatic > Marine > Oceanic | place: Southern Atlantic... | reverse complement strand
ACTCGCCAACCAGGCCCTCTACAGTCTCTCGGAAGTCTACCGCGACGAGGAACGCTACATCGATCAGTTGAACCTGTTGCGGACCGTCGGCCGGTTGGGCCGCAACAGCAAGCGGACTCACACGCCCGGCCTGCCGCTTTCGATCGTGGTCCAGGACAGCGACCTGGGGATCAGCCGGGGACACAACCGGATCCCGGTGATCGTGACCACCGAGCCGGGTGGCGATGTCGAGGAAGTGTTCCTGATCAGTGGAGGTGCAGGCAAGGGTCTGTTCCGTGTCGACCTGCCGACGGAGTTGGGTTCGGTCGTGAAGGGGGACCGCAAGCTGCAGGTCACCGGCAAGGACAAGATTCGTTGCGACTACCCCGATGCCTTCAAGCAGGAATTCAAGAGTGTCCCGCTCTCGGACGTCGACATCATCATCGCCTCGGACGGAGAATTCTTGATTTCAAGCAGCCTGGTTGTGGATTCCCGGGAAGAGACATTCAGCGAGCGTCTGAAGCGTGAGGCTCGTGAGCGTGAGGAGGCCGACCAGCGAGTCTCTCAGCAGCGACCGGCGAACCAGATCAAGCCAGGCAATCCGATTTACCTGAGAGTCAAGGACAAGGACCGCGACTTCGGCGACGAATTCGACCGGGTGGTGATCAAGTTGACTGCCGAGAGTGGAGACCAGGTCCAGGCGACTCTCAAGGAAACCTCGCCTCACTCGGGCGTGTTTGAAGGAACGGCCGACACCGGGGAACTGCCCGCGGGGGCCCAGGCCAGCGACACGGCGATCGAGCACAGTCCGCTGATGGCCATCGACCGCGATCCCCTGACGTACTGGCAAAGTGAACCCGACGGAGCGACTCCGAAGCAGCTGACCGTCGACATGAAGGACCTGAAGCTTGTGTCCCGAGTACGATTCACGTCACCGGACCCCGAGACTCAGGTCCCGGTTCGGGGAGTGCTTTACGGCAGCAACGACGGTCGATTCTGGTTCCGCCTGGCGGGGAACCCGCCGCAGGCGACCGCTGCGGTGGTCTATCCTCCGCCGCTGCCGGCCGATGCCACCACAAAGACGGCGGCAGCGAAGGCGAAGGCCGCAGCTGCCAAGCCGGCCGCGTCTGCGATCCATCCCGGCCGCATGCAGTTGCGACTCTACGACGGGAACTACACCGGGTATTCGAACTGGGGCCAGGTTGTCAGCCTGGGCCGCAACAGCAAGTCGTTCGAGACGTCGGTGGTGGACCAGTTGCAGTGGTCTCGTCCCGAGGACGCCGAAGACGACAAGGCGCAGGCTCGGCCGTTCGCGGCGATCTGGTCGGGACTGTTCGTGCAGGAGCGTGAGGGAGCTGCCCGGATCGCGGTTCGAGGCGTGCGGACTGCCGTGGCCATCGACGGTCGCCTGGAAATGCCTGTCGGGACCGGAAACCGTTCGGTCGACGTCTGGCTGGAACAGGGCACTCACCAGTTGACCATCTTCGCTGCCACCACTGCCGGAGCCAGCGGTGTCGAGGCGACGATCGCTCGAGCCGATCACAACAGTGCGGGAGTGGCCATGCTGGGGTTCCGCAAGTCCGACTTCGATCTCGACCAGCCGTTCGCTCAGCCTGCCCTGGCACGCGACCTGGTGCAGGCTGATTTCAGCGACGGTGAGTGGACCATGCAGTTCGAACCACGGGAACTGCGTTATGTTCGTTTTGATGTTCTCGAGTATCGGGGCGAGGCGGTGGCGATCAGCAATGTCGAGGTTTCCGGAGAGGATGAGGATCAGAAGTACATCCCGACCCAGGCTGACGTGCTGGCACTCTCGAACAACTCGATTCTCGAAATCGCCGGAGGCGATGTCGTGACGGCGACTTACACCGACGAACTGACCGAACGCGACAATGCGACCAGCCGGTTGCTGACCGGGACATTGACGGCCACCTACTACAACGGAACGGTGACTCCGATCGACTACGACCTGGTTCGAGCCGCCAACGGGGGTGTAAACGAGACTCGCAAGCGAGTGATGCGAGTTGATCCGGGCGACAAGGTGGTGATCGAGATTGTCGATTACGACCGCGATGCGACCGGAAAGCAGGACACGGTCACGTTCGACGTGATCCAGAACGACGGCGATTCGGTCGAGTTCACCGCGACGGAGACCGGACCCTATTCGGGGATCTTCACGAAGGAGATTTTCACTGGTGCGAAGCCTGGAGCGAAGATCGACTTTGTGATCAAGCCAGGCGATCGGCTGTATGTCCGCTACATCGATTCACAGAACACCTTCCCCGGCCACGCGGTGCCTCGCGAGACTGTTGTGCTGGCCAACCAGCCGAGCGAAGCGCAAGTGACGATCATCGAAAGTCGCCTGGTGCCCGCAGCGGCCGGCAGCGACGCGCCCGCTCGACCGGTTTACTCGTATCGGCCCGAAGGCGAGGATGTCAGCCGGGTGGCGTTCGAGACTCCATTGACGGTCGAGGTGATCGATCCCGACCGGGCCAAGGACAGCCGCAGCAGCCTGGTGGTCCAGTTGAAGACGACTGATGGAGCGACCGTGGATGTCCGCTGCGTGATCTCAGCCGCCTACGGCAAACTGCCTCCGGGTGCCCCCGGTGCCGACGTGGCACTCGAAGAGGGCCGGTTCGTGGGACAGGTGATCCTGCAACTGGGCAGTTCGACCAGCCCCGCCGTTGTGCCGGTCACCGCAGAAATGCCGCGGACTCTGGTCGGTGGACCGGTGATTGCCGAGGAGGATGGAGACGCGGAGACGCAGGCGTTGGATCGCAGCCTGGTCACCCGGGTGCTGAATCTCACCGGCCAGGACCGGATCACCGCCAACTACAACGACCTGGCACGCCCGGACGGAGTCGCCAGGCTGCTCGATTCCAGCGGCCGGTTGATCTCCAACGGTGTCCTCGCCGTCACCGGCCGGGACTACAAGGATCCGATCACGCAGTTGCATGTCGGAGAACGGCTGTTCCTGAAGGTCGAGGATGCCGACCAGGATACGTCGGATCAACGCGACTCGATCACCGTGGAAATCACCGGTGAGTTTGGGGAGCGGGAATCGGTGACGCTCGAAGAGACCCTGGTGCACAGCGGAGTCTTCACTGGATCGCTGGCACTGAAATCGAACGACAAGCCGGTCGTCGGGAACTTGGATCCGGAACGTCCCGTGGTCGAGTGCTACTTCGGCGACACGCTGCACATGAAGTACACCGATCCGGTCGCTGGATCCGAGGACGGGACGCTGGTCTCGTCGGTCGATGTCCCGGTGGTGATCGGCACCGATGGCCTGGTGGCTGCCTTCAGCAAGACGTTCAACGACGAGAACCTGGCCGTGGAAACCAAGTTCCACATTGCCGAGAGTTACTTCGAGTTGTTCAAGAGTCACAAGGAGCTGGGGCGGGACGAGCAGAAGGTGGCCGACCTGCAGAATGGTCGACGAGTGCTCAGAGAGGTGATGGAGGACTACCCGGACCCGAAGTACGTGCCACGGATCAGCTACCTGCTCGGACAGTTCTCACAGGAACTCGAACAGTGGGCCGAGGCGATCGAGTCGTACGAGTTGATTGTCAGGCAGTACTCCGAGCATTCGCTGGCTCCAGATGCCCAGTACAAGCTGGCCCAGTGTTACGAGCTTTCGGGCGACTTTGACCAGGCGTTGGAGGGCTACGTCACGTTGGCGGCGACCTATCCCAAGAACCCGTTGATCGCCAACGTGATGATCCGGATCTGCGATCACTTCTACAAGAAGGAAACCTACGACATCGCAGCCCAGGTCGGCGAGAAGTTCCTCGACAAGTTTTCCGAGCACGAACATTCGGCTCGGATCGCCTTCCGCATCGGCCAGTGTCATTACAAGGCCGAACAATTCGCCGTCGCCGGCAAGGCGTTTGACCGCTTTTTCAAGCGGTTCCCCGATGATGAACTCTGTGCCGATTCGTTGTTCTGGTCGGGCGAGAGTTACCGGATGGGTCGAGACAACCGGTTGGCGTTCCGCCGCTACAACAACTGTCGCTGGGACTTCCCGGCCAGCGACGCGGCCAAGTATGCTCGCGGTCGATTGGCATTGCCCGAGATGTTGCGGCAGTTCGAGGCCGAGGCGGCGGCGCTCGAAAACGACCAGTAGATTGCTCGACACGTGCCTGCGATTGTCGGCATCACACCTTCACCCTGCTCGGAAAAAGACCAACCGATGAGATGTGTTCTTGCTGTCTGCCTGGTGTGGTTGTCGATCCTGTCAACCGGCGTTCCGGTTGTGGCCCAGGACGTGAAATCCAAGAAAACGTCTGCCGCGGCTGCTGGCGACAAGGCGGCTGCTGGCGACAAGACGGCAGCTGCGTCGAAGACGTCCGAGCCGGTTGCTCGGGCGACGGCACGTCCGGGGACCGAGGCGTCGCCCGAGGACACATCGGGTGGTTGGTTTTCGGAGATGATTCATTCTGGAGCGATCGGCCTGTTGATTGACGGTGGCTGGTTCATGCTGCCGATCCTGTTGATGGGGATCGTGGCGGCGGGAGTGATCATCGAGCGGTATCGCAGTCTGAAGATGCTGCGGTCCGACACTGGAGAATTGCGGCAAACGGTGCTCGATCTGCTTCGCGAGAACCGGGTGGAGGAGGCATTGAACTACTGCAATCTTCAGCACGGTCCGGTCCCCGCGGTGCTGTCGGCCGGGATCCGCAAGTACCTGATGCTCCAGCAGCTCGGTCACGATCCGGCTCGGATCGAGGAGCAGGTGGTCAAGGCGATGGACGACTACGGAGTCCACGTTGTCGCGGCACTGGAACGGCATCTCCCGGTGCTGGGCACCGTCTCGAGTGCTGCTCCGATGCTCGGATTCCTCGGCACCGTGGCCGGCATGATCACGTCGTTCAACGACATTGTCGAGCAGATGGGTGAAACGAACATTGTCGAGAGTGCGTCTCAGGGGATCAGCCAGGCGTTGCTGACAACGTGCCTAGGCCTGATGGTCGGCATTCCGGCGTTCATAGCGTTCAACTACTTCACCAGCGTGATCAACTCGTACGTCCTGGATGTCGAGGAATCGGCGACCGAGTTGATTGAGACGGTCACTCAGGAAATGGCACTCGGCCAGCAGGCCTAGGTCGAGTGTGAGGCTGACATGAAGATCCGACGTCGCAGTTCCAGCCTGTTGATCGAACCGCCTTCGAGCGCGACGGGGGACATTGCCTTCAACCTGATCATTTTTTTCCTGGTCTGTGCCAGCGTTCAACCCGACAGTGGCCGGCACCAGACATTGCCTCGCAGCGAAGAGACCGAGCAGAAGCAGGAGAAGGACAAGAACATCGAGGTGGTGGTCAAGCGGCAGGTGACCCTGGTCAACGGCGACGTGGTACCGGCGACTGAGTTTGCGGCACGGCTGACGGCATTGTTGGCGGGCAAACCGCGGCCCGCAGACAAGGTGGTTGTGGTCAAGAGTGACGACGATGTGCCCTACCACTTCTGGATGACCGTGACATCGCAGATCGAGGATGCCGGTGGGATTATCACGCTGCAGATCGAGGAAGAGCGCGAGATCCAGGTTCCGTGACGGGGATGAGTGGACCTGTTGGAAGTGAGTGATTCATGAAGATCAAACGCCGAGCGATCCGAGCCGACGTGCCGAGCATGGCGATGGGCGATATCGCCTTCAACCTGCTGATCTTTTTTGTGATCCTGGCTCGGGCTCAGGACGACAGTCACCTGCAGTGGACGCCGGCCGAAGCCCGCAATATCGAAAGCGCCGGACATTCGGTCGTCAGTGTCCTGATCGACACCGACGAAAAGCTGTATCTCAACGGACAACCCGTCGGAGAATCCGGTCTCGAGATGAAGATCGACGAACTGCTCGGAGATCTTCCCGTTGGAGAACGCATCGTGCTGCTGAAGGTGCACCGCGATGCGACGGCCCTGAGATTCGAGCCGGTCATCGAAGCGATCAGCAGTGCCGGTGGCGAACTGGTGCATATTGTCGAAGAGGATCGAGACTTGTGAACCGCGGTTTCCTGCGGTCTGTTCAAACTCCCAACCACCCGGCATGTCGGCAGCTCTGCTGTTGACCGAACCGACGAGGCGATCATGAGCCAGACTTCCAGCGATTCAGGGCAGCCCACCGGTGCGTTCAAGGATGTCCGTCGATTGAAGACCGACGGAACCGCTTCGGTCGAGGAGCTTCGCGAGTTCCTTGGTCAATTGAAGGGAAAGAGTCCCCAGGAGATGTTGGGGATCGTGACCGACAGCGGTTTGGTGCGAGGGATGGTCACTGCGACGGTGGGCATGGCTGCCGTGTTGTTCGTATTCACTGTTGGCCCGTGGGCTTATGGCGAGTTGGCTGGCGAATCCGGGGCGACTGGGGCTGTTGCCAACCCTGTCGGATCCCAGGATCCGGTGCCACCCGAGCCGATTGACCCGGCGACTCGGGCTGCCGCTGCTGCAGCGGCTGTCGGAGATCCCGGTCCGCAGTCGGCGACGTCGGGCACAACCGCGACTGGTGATCTTGGTGCCGCGACCAAGGCCTTGGGCATTGGAGAAACCAATACCGGCGAACCCAACCTCGACTCGCTGCTCGACAAGAAACTCGACGACTGACACCCACTTTCTGTCTCGATCGCACTCGGCATGAACCGTCTGCTGGCTCTTCTTGAACTTCTGCCGCGGCCTCCAGTCCGTGTCGCCATGACGGTGACTGGGGTGGTGGCCGGTCTGTGGGTTTTGGCGACTGCCGACTGGTTGTGGTTCCGCCCGGATTCGGACGGGTTATTGACAAGGGTGTTGAGGTTCCTGGTCTTTGTGGCCGGAGCGCTGTTGGCGTTAGGCTGGGCCGCCTGGGCGAGTCTCGAGCGAACCAGTCGCCCGCGTCACAGTTGTGCCGCCTTCACCGCCGCCTTCGTCGTTTTCTGGCAGATGTTCGTCTACGTCTGTGACGCCCTGGCGTGGCACGTGCTGACCACCCAGGCGGCTCGAATCGGAACTGCGTTGATGTTTCTGATCGGGTTGATGTGGGTGGTTTACGGAGTCGAGATGGCGTCGCAATTTTACGAGCGGATGCGTCGCGAGTCGGCCGATTCGTTGAGCGACTGGAACCCGTTGGACCAGTCGGCCTGGTACTACGGTCGGCACGCTCGAAAGTTGAACCAGTCGGTGACGGCCCTGGTCAGTTACAGTTTTGTCTTTGCGTTGACGTTTCTGTTGCTGGGCCAGATTGGTGGTTGCAGCGAGATTTACGAGATGCCTGCTGGAGGTGGCGAGCAGCAGCAGATTGTCCAGCAGGTCAAGGTCCAGAAGGTGATCAAGCGGCGGTACATCATCAATCCGTTCTCGGCGATCCTGTTCCAGGTCCCACCGATCGACGACATCAAGTTGCAGCTGACCGAGTTGACTCATCACGCCTACAAGGTTGGTTACGGGCAGGGCAAGGGGGCCGGGTATGCCGGCGGCACGAAGTTCGGCAAGGTCCGGTTCATCCGGCTGGAGTATTCGGGTGGCGACTGGGACCAGGACTTCGGCATCGGAGCCGACCTGAACATGCTGATCGAATACAACGTGCGGACTCAGCAGAAGGTCCACGACAAGACCGAGTCGCGGACGGTGATGCAGTTGAAGAACTTCCCGTTGGGCAAGAGTCCACCGATGGTTTATCTGACGGGCCAGAAGAGCATTTCGCTGTCACAGAACGAAGTCAAGGCGTTGCGGAATTACCTGACCGAAAAGCACGGGATGGTCTTTGGCGACAATGGTGGCAGCAGTCATTTCCACAACCAGTTCCTGTCGATGATGCGTCGCGTGCTGCCGACGATCGATCCGGTGCCGGTGCCGCTGGACGACGTGATCCACCGGATTCCCTACCAGATCCCCTTCCTGCCCTACGTCGCCCCGCATGGAGGCACGGTGGCATTGGGTTGGAAGGTCGATGGCCGCTGGGTGTGTTATTATCACCCCGGCGACATCGGTGACGCTTGGGCCGACGGGCATGCGGGGGTCAGCCCCGAGATCTTCGAGTACTGTTACCAGTTGGGCACCAACATCATCAATTACTCGCACGCGGAGTATTCCAAGTGGCTCGAAGCACGCAAGGACAACCAATGAAGCGTCCGAGTTCAGGTCTGTTGCTGATCGCATTGGTCGTGATGGGAACGTTGCTGAGTTCTCGGGCGTCGGCCGCTCGGCTCGATGAACTGTCGCTGGATCGCTGGAAGAAGCTCCGCGAGGTCGAGCGTTACCAGTTGAAGATTGCCGAGAAGTACTACGGCGAGAAGAAGTGGAAAGTGGCGATGGCCGAGTACGAGAAGTACTTGACGCTGTACGAGGACAGCGAGGCGGCTCCCTATTCGCAACTCAAGTGGAGTCTCTGCCAACGCCGACTCAGAAAACTCAACACCTCGATCAAAGAGGGTTTCCAGTCGGTGCTGGATTACTGGCCCGAGTCGCCCGAAGCGACCGCGTCGATGTACTACATCGGGCAGACGTACAAGGAGATGGGCGAGATTCGCAAGGCACAAAGGGCGTACCGCGAGGTGATGGCCGTCCATCCCGATCACCTGGTGTCGGTCTACGCCATCAATGATCTGATCGCGATCGCCACCACGCTGAAGGACACCAAGACGCGTGTCGAGTTGTGGAAGACTCTGGCATTCGACATCAAGCGAACGCGTGAAACGTCGACGATCTGCCGCGATGCCTCGAAGAACCTCGCCAGTTACCATTTCTACCAGGTCGCTTTCGACGATGGTGTCGCGGCATTGGAGACCACCTGGATGGGCCAGACTCTGACCAGCCAGGTGGTGGCTCACCTGCACGCTCCGATTCGAGGCTACAGTTCGGACGAGAAGCAGCGGGTCCGGGGCCACAAGTTGGCCGACGTTGCAGTGGCCTGGGTTGGTGAGAACGTGCCCAAGGAGCGTGAGACGGACGAGCAGAAGGCCGCGGCCAGGCAGCACTATTACTGGATCGCCGACCTGCACGAGTCGTCTCGTCGAGACAAGCGTGTCGAGGCAACGTACGCTGGGATCCAGAAGTCCTTCGGCACCGACGACGACGTGCTGGGCCGGCTGGCGGCGTTCCTGCGTCGCAAGGGTCGTTACGACGAGGCTCGCGGCGTTTACGCTCGATTCCAGAACAAGATCGAAGGCAACAACCAGGTGGCGACCAGTTACCGCGATCAGAAGCAATACGAGCCGTGCGTGCTGGCCTACCGGCGAAACGTTGCCTTGGATGTCGAGAACCCCAACCGTTGGTACGCGGTCATCGCCTACACCCATCACCATTATGCCCACCAGTATGACAAGGCGATCGTCGTCTACCAGGAACTGCTCAAGGCCGACCTCAAGAACAACCAGGCATGGCTTTGGAACATCGCCACGGCCTACCGCGACTGGGGCAAGAACAAGGAAGCGATCGGTTTTTACCGGCAGTGCACGAATTTTCCGAGCAATTACACCGAGATGGCTTTGTGTCATCGTCGGTTGAAGCAGTACGGCGAGGCGGTGATCCTCTACAACCAGATCATCGGTGGGGCTCCGAACTCTGCTCCGTGGGCACTGCTGCAGATCGGCTACACGCGAGAAGCGGCTGGCCAGAAGGAGCAGGCGATCCGGACGTTTCAGCAGGTTTGCAAGAGGTTTCCGAAACGGAGCGAAGCGAGTCGTGCTCATGCTCATCTGCAGACCAAGTACAAGATCTCCGTCACGTTGGGCGGAGCCAAGAAGGACAACTAGCCGGTGGACGTGATCGCATTCTCTTGGGGGTCGGTTCGCCGCCGATCGAGGCCACTTGGTCTGTTGCTGCTTCTGCTGGTCGTGCTGCCTGGTTGTGGAGGTGGTGACGATTCGGTTTCGAGTGTTGGAGATCCGGGCAGCGGGCCGGGGGCTGCGGGGGCTGACAGGCTGGCGGGTTCGGACACCGAGCCAGACCAGCAGCCGCCGGCGGCGTGGTCTTCACCACTGGAGTTGGCTGCCGATCATCTGGATCATGCCAGGCTCGATGCGGCCCAAGAGCAGTTGCAGGTGGCCGAGTCGTCGTTGTCTGAGTCTGCGGCGAGTGACGACAAGTCGGCTGGAGTGGTGGAGTGGAAATCTCTTGCGGCCAGGCTCGCCACGGCTCGGGAAGCGGAGAGTCAGAGGTTGGCTGCCGAGAATGCCACCAAGCGTGCCGCGCGGTTGAGTGAGGCTCAGGTGTTGCAGGAGTCTGGGAAGTTGGACGAGGCGACTGCGGCGTTGGATGGTGTGCTGTCGATGGCACCGACGGCCGAGCAACGCGAGACCGTTCGTCGGATCGCGTCTGCGATCGAGACTCACAGGTCGGCTCGCCGCAGGTTGGGGTCGTGGATGAAGATGCTCGGGTCGAAGCAGCGCAGCGAGGTCCGAGCCGCTCAGAACCAGTTGCGTCGCGACCCCGACACGGCCATCCCGTTGCTGCTCGAAGCGGTTCGCAGTCTGGATCAGCCGCTGCTGGTCAAGAACACGCTGGAATTGCTCAGGCGATTGAAACGACCGGGATTAGCCGTGCCGGCGATGGT
>Ga0066376_10005667_pt1 | contig 10493 bp, 8 predicted proteins | sample Knorr_S15_td_Bot_FD_77009 | JGI IMG/M metagenome (GOLD analysis project Ga0066376, IMG submission 77009) | Marine microbial communities from Southern Atlantic Ocean transect - Knorr_S15_td_Bottom_ad_5009_LV_A | ecosystem: Environmental > Aquatic > Marine > Oceanic | place: Southern Atlantic... | reverse complement strand
GCCTTCCGCTCCTTACTCGGCATCGCTGGCAACGTCAGCGCACCGACCTTTGACGAACTCTACTCGGGGAAATGGGAGCATCCCACATGTTGTGGGTAAGTGTGTTAACCGGATAGGCAAGGTCGAAACGGCCATCGCCGTGGGGGTCAATTCTTGCCTACCCCGGGCAAATTTTTCCGCCGCCATAAAATCAATTTTCCGACTCAGGCATCCGGATCGCTGATTTTCATTTCAGCGGTGGTCTCCCAGCTCATCCCGGAAGCGACGCCGCAGGACATGCCGTTGGGCATGGTCACGATGATCGTCCAGGAACCGTCTTCAGAGGCGACGACTTCGAGCAGGCCGCCATTGGCGGTCAAGCCCATGGCCACCGGCGCCTCCTTGTAGTTGTCGCTGAGATGGTTGAGGAAGTCCGCCCGATTGGCGCAAGGGGGCTGCTGCTGCTGTGCCTGAACGGGCACGGACCACAGCACCGCCACGGCGGATGTGAATAGCAGGCTCAAGCGGTACATGACATCGTCCTCCTATCCGAGGGAATGTATTGGTACCCTTAAACCTCGCAATAACCATGCCAGATGAAAAATATTCGCATTTGAAGTCACATAGTGTTTAATTGAGTTAAAAGGTGTTTACCTTTGCAAATAGATTAACAGGTTATGAATATTACCAACGATTTGAAATCACGGAAACCGGGAAACCGATCGTGGATAATCACCAATAAAACACAGCCCGATATCCGCTTTACGCCGATGCGCTCCCCGGTCATAAAAGCGGCCGTCCGCGGGCCGTCGGGCAGGCCGCTTCATAGGCTTGCGCGGCGCGCAGGGTCCGAGCGTCAGCAAATCGCGGACCGACGATCTGCAAACCAACCGGCATGCCCTCCGAGGTGAAACCGCAGGGCACCACCGCCGCCGGCTGCCCGGTCAGGTTGAAGGGATAGCTGAACGGCGTCCAATCGGGCCAGCGCGCATATCCCGATCCCGGTGGAACCTCGACACCAACCTCAAAGGCGGTGATCGGCAGCGCTGGTGTGAGCAGCAGGTCGTAATCCTGATGAAACGCCGCCATGCGCCGCGCAATCTCGTCCCGGTCGTTCTCGGCGGCCAACAGATCGAGAGCGCTGAAACCCGCCCCCTCGGCGGCGACCTCGACCAGGCCGGGGTCCATGGAGTCCCGTTGGCACGCCGATAATTTGCTCAGGGCCGAGGCGGCGCCGGCATACCACAGGGTGCGGAAGCAGACCCCCGCGGCGGCGATCTCCGGGTCGCGGGCGTCGACCACGGCGCCCAGGGAGACAAAAACCTGGGCCGCGCGGGCGGTTATTTCCGCCACTTCGCGGTTCACGCGGACATGGCCCAGATCGGCGGAATAGGCCATGCGCAGGCCCACGACGCCGTCTTCGAGGCTGTCGCGCCAGTCGCGCCCGTCGGGGGCCAGGCAGCGGCTGTCGCGCCAATCGGGCCGCGCCAGCACCGACAGCATGAGCGCCAGATCGGCGACGCGGCGCGCCATGGGCCCGACATGGGAGAGCATGCCGAAGGCGCTCGCCGGATAGGCCGGCACGCGGCCATGGCTCGGCTTGAGGCCGGCCAGACCGGTGAAACCGCAGGGAATCCGGATCGACCCGCCGCCGTCGGTGCCGATGGCCAGCGGCGCCATCCCCGAGGCGACCGCCGCGGCCGAGCCGCCACTCGAGCCGCCGGGCGTACGCTCCGGGTTCCAGGGATTGCGCGTGATGCCGCAGAGCGGGCTGTCGGTGACCCCCTTCCAGCCGAATTCACAGCTCGTGGTCTTGCCGAGCAGCACCGCGCCGCTCTCGCGCAGCCGCGCGGTCACCGGCGCGTCCTCGTCCCAGGGTTGATCGGGATCGATGGTCTTCGAGCCGCGCAGGGTCGGCCAGCCCTTGGTCAGGATGAGGTCCTTGACGGCCACCGGAACCCCGTCGAGCGGGCCCAGGGGCTGTCCCCTCGCCCAGCGCGCCTCGGAGTCCCGCGCCGCCGCGCGGGCGCCGTCGCCGTCGACCAGGCAGAAGGCGTTGAGCAGCCCGTTATGGGCGGCAATTCGCGCCAGGGACGCCTCTGTCGCCTCGATCGGCGACAGGCGCTTATTCCGGTAGGCGGCGACCAGTTCGGTGGCCGAGAGATCGGCGAGTTCGTCAGACATGGCGGGGAATTCTGCCCATGATGGGATAGCTCGGATCGGTATAGCCCGGCGAGCTGGGGTGGCCGATGGGCACCAATTCGTCGATCAGCGCCTCGTCTTCCGCGCCGAGCACGATGTCGAGCGCGGCAAGATATTCGACGAACTGATCGGCCGTGCGCGGCCCGGCGATGGCGGACGTTACCAGCCGGTTGTGGATCACCCAGGCGAAGGCAAACTGCGCCATGGTCATGCCCCGCGCCTCCGCATGGGCCTTGATGCGCGGCACCAGGGCAAGGGATTCCGGGCGGAACTCGGATTCGAGGATGCGCTTGTCGCCGCTGCCGGCGCGGCTGGCTTCGGACGGCTCGGCCCCGGGCAGGTATTTGCCGCTCAGCACGCCGCGCGCCACCGGGCTGTAGGACGCCACCGCCATGTCGTAATGGGCGCAGGCGGGCAGCAACTCGACCTCGGGTGAACGGTTGAAGGCGTTGTAATAGGGCTGGCTGACCACCGGCCGCGGCACCCCTTGCGCGTCGCACAGGCGAACCACCTCGGCGTGGCGCCAGGCGCGGAAGTTGCTGATGCCGAAATAGCGTGCCTTGCCGGCGGCGATGATCTCGCCCATGGCGGCCACGGTCTCCTCGAGCGCCGTGCCGGCATCCTCGCGGTGGAGATAATAAATATCCACATGATCGACGCCGAGCCGCGACAGGCTGCCGTTGATGGCCCGCGACAGCCAGCGCCGGGACAGGCCGCGCGCGCTCTCGTCATCGCCCATCTTGTTGCCGACCTTGGTGGCCAGCACCCAATGATTGCGTTCGGCCGCGATGGCCCGGCCGGTGATTTTCTCCGACTCGCCGTCGGTCGCGTAGACATCGGCGGTGTCGATGAAATTGACCCCGCCGTGGCGCGCCATGGCGACGATGCGCAGGGCCTCGGCCTGGTCGGTGCGATGGCCGAACATCATGGTGCCCAGGCACAGGGGCGAGACCATGACGCCGCTATGGCTGAGCATGCGATATTCCATAATTCCTCTAATTTATCCAAATACCGGGACGCCGCGCATGGCCATGGTCCCGTCGGGCCGCTCCGCCCAGAGCATCTCGGGCGTGCCCGCCAGGGTAAAGGGGGCGGTGTCGAACAGCGGCGCCAGCGCCTGATAGTCGAAGCCCGTAAGCTCCCTGTCGGGGGCCTCGTCGCGCAGCAACTCGAGCAGCAGGATGGCGATCAGCGGGCCATGCACCACCAGGCCCTCATATCCCTCGGTCCCTCTCGCATAGTCCCGGTCGTAGTGGATGCGGTGGGCGTTGAAGGTGAGGCCCGAGAAGCGGAACAACAGCGCCGGGTCCGGCGTGAATTCCCGCCGCCACCGGGGCTCCATGGGCGGCGGCTCGCCGGGGCGCGCGCCGGCGGCGGCTTCCCGGTAGACGATGTCGTGCTCCTCGGTGATCGCCGCGCCGTCGCCGCCCGATATGACGTGGCGCAGGGTGACGAACAGCAAATCGCCGCCGCGCCCCCGCTTCGGCGTGATCGAGATGATTTCCGTAACCCGGCGCGCCGTCTCGCCGAGCTTGAGAGACTTGTGGAAGATCAGCCTGCCGCCGGCCCACATGCGGCGCGGCAGCTCCGAGGGCGGCAGGAAGCCGCCGCGCCGGGCGTGACCGTCGGGGGCAAGCCGGCCGCGCGGCGTCGCTTCGAGAAAATACAGCCAATGCCACAGGGGCGGCAGGGCATCGCCTTCGCGCGGCGGCGGATCGCCGCGCCCCAGGGTTGCCAGGAGCCGCGCCACGGGCCCGGGAGAGATGACGTCTTCGGCGGTTTCGCGGCGGCCCAGCCAATCGTCGAAATCGGTCATCAGTACGACCTCGGCAAATCCAGCACATGCTCCCCGAGATAGGCCAGGATGAGGTTGGTGGAGATCGGTGCGATGCGGTAAAGCCGGGTCTCGCGGAACTTGCGCTCGATGTCGAACTCCTCGGCGAAACCGAAGCCGCCATGGGTCTGCAGGCACATGTCCGCCGCCTCCCAGGAGGCCTCCGAGGCGAGCAGCTTGGCCATGTTGGCTTCCGCGCCGCAGGACTCCTTGCCGCCATCGAACAGCGCGGCGGCCTTATGCACCATGAGATCGGCCGCCTCGGTGGCGGCGTAGGCGCGGACGATGGGGAACTGAACGCCCTGGTTCGCCCCGATGGGACGGCCGAAGACCTGGCGCTCGCGGGCGTAGGCGCTGGCCTTGTCGATGAACCAGCGGGAATCCCCGATACATTCGGCGGCGATCAGGATGCGCTCGGCGTTCATGCCGTCGAGGATATGGCGGAAGCCCTGGCCTTCCTCGCCGATCAGGCTCTCGGCGGGCACCTCTAGATCGTCGATGAAGACTTCCGTGGTGGCGTGATTGATCATGGTTCTTATGGGCCGAATGGTGAGACCCTTGCCCACCGCCTCGCGCAGGTCGATGAGAAATACCGAAAGCCCGTCGGTGCGTTTCGCCGACTTCGCATGCGGCGTGGTCCGCGCCAGCAGCAGCATCAGATCGGAATGCTCGGCGCGCGAGATGAAAATCTTGCTGCCGTTGATGACGTAACGATCGCCCCGGCGCACGGCCGTGGTGCGCAGGGCGGAGGTGTCGGTGCCGCTTGACGCCTCGGTGACCGCGAAGGCCTGGAGGCGCAGCGCGCCGCTGGCGATGTCCGGCAGATACGCCGCCTTCTGCGCTTCCGAGCCGTGACGGAGCAGGGTTCCCATGATGTACATCTGGGCGTGGCAGGCCGCCCCGTTGCAGCCCGATTTATGGATTTCCTCGAGGATCGCCGCCGCCGCGGCGATCGGCAGGCCGCTACCGCCGTAGGCCTCGGGGATCAGGGCGGCGAGATAGCCGGCCCCGGTCAGGGCCTCGACGAATTTCGTGGGATAGCCGCGCTCGGCGTCAAGAGCGCGCCAGTATTCGCCGGGAAAGCGCTCGCACAGCGCGGCCACGGCGTGGCGGATGTCGGAGAAATTTTCATCCGTGGCGTTATCGGGCATGGTGGCTCCACCATAGCATCAATCATCGGCGGACTTGTACCTTGAACCGCGTCTACCTATGTATTGCGGGTCAAAATAGGGTTGGAATCGAGCGTGTTAGAGTTTTTGAGCGGGCCGGCACTGACGGCTCTGGGCAGCGTTATCATTATCGATATCGTGATGTCCGGCGACAACACCATCATCATCGGCATGGCCGCGGCCGGGCTGCCGCCCGATTTGCGCCGCCGCGCCATCATCATCGGCATCATGGCGGCGACGGTGCTGCGCATCGTCTTCGCTCTGATCACCTTTCAACTGCTCGCCATCCTCGGCCTGACCCTGGCCGGCGGATTGCTGCTGGCCTGGGTGTGCTGGCACATGTGGTGCGAGATCCGCTGCGGCAACATGCGCGGCGCGTCTCCCGGCGAAGAAACAGAGACCGGCGAGACCCGCGAGACCGCCGGCCCGCCGTCGCCGGTCAAGACCCTGCGCCAGGCGCTGGTCACCATCATCATCGCCGATGTCTCCATGTCGCTCGACAACGTCCTCGCCGTGGCCGGCGCGGCCGGTGAACATCTCTGGGTGCTGGTGTTCGGCCTGATGCTGTCGATCGCCCTGATGGCGGTGGCGGCGAACTACATCGCCAAGCTGCTCGAACGCCACCACTGGATCGCCTATATCGGCCTGCTGGTGGTCGCCTATGTGGCCGGCGACATGATCTACCGCGGCGTCATCGAGGTCGCGGTCGCCGCCGTATAGGCCCCCCCGAATTCAGGACCGCCGATTTCCCGGCGTTGATCGGCGCGGCGTTCGGCGCGATAATTGCCGACCGGAAACATGGCATCGGAGGTAACGGTGGGCGAGGAAGCAATGATTGCAACCGGCGGCTGTCTCTGCGGCGCCGTGCGCTACGAGGTATGCGGGCCGCCGAAGGCCGGCACCTATCGCCATATCCCGACGGGTGCGAAACTGGGCCGTTGGGCTCTCCCTTCGAGCTTTCCTAGACTGCTATCAACTACATTCGGGTGGCCAACACTTAAGAACGGGAGTGTGTCATGGCTGGAATAGGAATGGAGTTGTTTAACACGGGCGTTCTAGGCAAAGAGATACCTTTATCCAGTGCCGTCAAGGCAGGGGATTTCGTTTTTGTTGGCGGCAGCATCGGTAACCTTCATGGCGAGTTTGAGTTGGTCGAAGGTGGCATTGCCGCTGAATCTCAGCAAGCGCTCCTGCATATGCGCGATGCATTAGAAGCCGCGGGCAGCTCGATAGATCGGGTGATCAAGTGCAACATTTATCTCGTGGATATGTCTGAGTTTGGCGAATTCAACGAGGTATATGGCAAGTTTTTCGGTTCGCATAAGCCAACCAGAGCCACGGTAGCGGTCAAGGAATTGGGTTTAGGGGGGCGCGTGGAGATTGAGTGTATTGCCCTGGCATGAACCGAATGATCGGCTGGGTCAACAATCCCTGATCTCCTATATCTGCTTGGCTGATAGCCGATAGCCGACGGCTGACAGCCCGCTTAGCGCCGCCCCGCCAGAATGATGCCGCTGGCCACTTCCGTGGCCAGGGTCAGGCTGCGCAGGTCCTCGGGCTCGAGGTTCTGAAGATTGGTCTTGCCGGTGCAGCGCGCCATCATCGAGGCCTCGCCGGTGCTCGCCTTGATGATGTTGGCCACCGCCTGGGCGCGATCCTCCTCGGCCAGATCGGCGGTAAACGCCATGTCGTGGCTGTCGCTGATCGAACCGCCGGCGGCGATGCCCAGGGGCACCCCGAACACCGCCGCCATGGCGCCGAGCGCAATCACCTTGGCGGCGTCCGTGCCCGAACGCAGGCCGCCGAAATAGACCAGATCGACGTCCTCCTCGCGGCCCATGCGGCGTAAGATTCGGATCGCATCGCGCATCATGGTCATATCGGGCGGGCCGGAAAGCTCGGCCCAAGGCGCCCCCAGCCGGCGGCTGGCGTCGATCAGCAGCACATCGAAATCATTATCGAGGGCATGGGCGATAGCCTCCTCGAGGATGTCCGGCGACGACACCGCCAGGCCGAGCAGTTGATCGTCATGCAGGCGCTTGGCGGCGAGGGGCGTAAATTCATGGCCGAGGGCGTGGATTAACGCGGCCGCATCGGCGCTGGGTTCGATCTGGCCGGGCATGACGAGTTGCAGCCAGGGCACGCCGTCGCCGATCGGCCGCAGGCCGAGATAGGGGCATTCGATATCGCTCAGGCCCCGCGCCACGCCGCGCCGCACATCGTCGGGCGCCTGATCGAAACCGCTGGCGATGAAGGGCCGGACCAAAGCCATGCGGCCGCCCAGATCGAAGCTCACCTTGCAGGCCTCGCGGTAGGGGTCGATCACCAGGCGCGACAGATTCGCCGGCAGGAACACCAGATCGTCAAGCGTCGCGGGGCGGTCTTTGGGGAACGGGTTGTCGCGCAGGGTCATGCGCTTGGCGAGCATCAACCCGTGGGCGGCGTGATCGGCGGCGTTGGTCCGCGCCATGGTGAAGATGTCCTCGCGGTGGCGCACCGCGTAATCGGCGGAGCCGGTCTCGGCGTCGCAGCGATAGCATCTCGCCGCCTCATTGCGGGCCTCGGCGGCGTCATAGGTCGCCTCGATCTCGGGGAATTCCACCGGCTTCTCGCCGAGGCCCAGGAAGTCGGGCTCATGGAGGCCGAGACGCTCCCACATCTGGTCCTGGGCAACCGCCACCCGGCGCGTGCGATGGGGCGTGCTGTAGGCCATGGGCTGGTCGCGGCCCTCGAGATAGGCGCGGATGTAATAGGCGGCGCGCTGGCCGTGATGCATGGCCATGACGATGGTCGAGCCGCCGAAGGCGCCGTCGCCGGCCGCGAACACCCCCGCCTGGCCGGTCGCCATGGTCTCGAAATCGGCGGTCACGCGATCCGCCGCCATCAGGCCGCCCGCTTGCAATTCCGCGCAGTCGGCATATTGGCCGACCGCCGCGATGATCATGCCGCAGGCGATGTCATGCCCGCTGCCGGCCACCTCCACGGGCCGATGGCGGCCGTCCGCGTCGGCCCCGCCGGGTTCGGTGCGGACGCAATGGAGGGTCAGGCCGGCGTCGTTTGCGGTGATCGACTTCTGGGCCGTGCTGTAGACGAATTCGACGCCTTCCTTGATGGCCCCCTCGAGCTCCACCCGACGCGCCGGTATCTCATCGGCCCCCCGGCGGTAGATCACCTTGACCGATTTGCAGCCGGGCAATCGCAGCGCCACCCGGCAGGCGTCCATGGCGACATCGCCGCCGCCGATGACGATCACGGTCTCGGGCATTTCGGGCCGCGCCCCGGCGTTGACCCGGCGCAGGAACTCGACGCCGTCGACGATGCGCGCGTCGTCTTCGCCGGGAATCCCCATGGATTTTCCCCACCAGGCGCCGATAGTAAGCAGCACGGCGTCGTGGCAGCTCTTGAGTTCATCCAAAGTGATGTCGCGCCCGAGCGCCGTGTTGAGATGTATCTCAAGCCCCGGACAGCGCTTCATCAGCCGGGTCATGTCCTCGTCGATGATTCCGACCGGCAGGCGAAAGGCCGGGATGCCCCAGACCATCAGGCCGCCGGCACGATCGGTCATTTCATAGACATCGACCTTGAAGCCGGCGACCGAAAGATCATGGGCGGCGACCAGCCCGGCCGGGCCGGCGCCGACGACGGCGACGCTTTGGTCGCGGCTGACCGGCACCGGGACCGGCTCATGGGAGCCGCCGAGCTTGTCCATGACGAAGCGCTTGAGGCTGCGGATCTGCAGGGTTCCGTCCGCCGAGGTACGGCGACAGGCGGGTTCGCAGGGCGCGTCGCAGACCCGCCCGCAGATCGAGGAGAACGGGTTAGTGGCGGTGATCGCTTCAAAGGCCTCGGCGTATTTTCCTTCCCAGATATAGGCAATATAGGACGGCGCATCAGTGCCCACGGGACAGGCGATCTGGCAGGGCGCCGGGACGAAATGGAGATCATTGGTGTCGTCGGCAAGCTGATCCTCGAGGCTGCTTTCCTGAGCCATCTCAGCCGGCCTTGAGCAACGTGTTATGGCGGTATTCCGGCGCGTAGGGCAGCCGGGTGATAGCTGCCGCCTCGGGGGTCAGGGCGACCAGGTCGTCGCGCTTCAACTCGGTTACCCGATCGTAGCCGAGAGCGTGGGTGAGCGCCGCGATCTGCCAGCGCACGCCTTCCAGATAGCGATGGATGTTGCGCGCCTCGACCTCGGGCTTGTAGCGTTTCTCATGCTCGGGATCCTGGGTCGCGATGCCGGTGACGCAGTTCCCTATATGACACTGCATGCAAGCGATGCAGCCGCCGGCAATGATCGTCGAGGTGCCCAGGGCGATGGCGTCGGCGCCCAGGCACAGCGCCTTGACCGCGTCGACGCCGTCGCGGATGCCGCCCATGAGCACGATCTCGATGGCGTCGCGGCGGCCGATCTCGTCGAGGGCGTCGAGCGCCTCGATGATCGCCGAGAGGGTCGGGATGCCGACATATTCCATGATCTCGGCGCCGCCCGCCCCGGTCGAGCCCTGCATGCCGTCGAGTTCGACGAAATCGAAGCCGTCCTTGACCGCGATCTTGATGTCGTCGCTGATCCGCCCGGCGCCGAGCTTGACCGAGATCGGCAGGCGATAGCCGGTCGCCTCGCGGAACTCCTCGACCTTGATGACCAGATCGTCGGCCCCCAGGATATCCGGGTGGCGCGACGGCGAGCGCAGGTCGATGCCCGCCGGGATGCCGCGTATGGCGGCGAGTTCCTTGGTCACCTTCTTGGCCATGAGCTGGCCGCCGAAGCCCGGCTTGGCGCCCTGGCTGATGTAGATCTCCAGGCCGTCAGCGCGGTTCATGTCGTGGATGTTCCAGCCCAGGCGGCCGCCGAGACATTGGAAGATGAGCTGCTTGGCGGCGCCGCGCTGGGCGTCGCTCATGCCGCCCTCGCCGGTGTTCTCGGCGATGCCTGAGAGAGCCGAGGCAAGGCCGATGGCATATTTGGTCGAGCGCGACAGGGCACCGTAGCTCATCGGCGCGATCAGCACCGGCATGGTGAGGTCGAGCGGATTGGCGCCGTTCTTGCCGCCGATCAGGGTGCGCATACGGACCCGGGAGACCGGATCGGCGACCGAACCAGCCCGGCTCACGTCGCGCTTGAAGGCGAGGTCCGAGAGATGGGGCAGCTCGCGCGCGCCGCCATAGCCGCGCACCCGGTAGCGGCCGATCTGGGATTTGATATGGATGTCTTCCTGAATCTTGGGGTTCCAGTAATCGGATTTGCCCGAGAAGCTGAAGAACGGCATGCTGCGCACCTGTTCCTCGGTGGTGCCGTAGCGCAGGTTCTT
>Ga0066376_10005666_pt1 | contig 10495 bp, 8 predicted proteins | sample Knorr_S15_td_Bot_FD_77009 | JGI IMG/M metagenome (GOLD analysis project Ga0066376, IMG submission 77009) | Marine microbial communities from Southern Atlantic Ocean transect - Knorr_S15_td_Bottom_ad_5009_LV_A | ecosystem: Environmental > Aquatic > Marine > Oceanic | place: Southern Atlantic... | reverse complement strand
TGGCAGGATGCCGAGCACGTCCGGGGCATCGTTCGCCGGACGTCGCTGGAGTCGTACCGTACGGCCGAGCCGGAGTGGGAGACGGTGCTCGATGTCGATACCCTGGCCAAGGCTGAGGATGAAAACTGGGTTTACAAAGGCATCGCTTGGCTCGCTCCCGGCTACGAACGCTGCCTCGTCAAGCTGTCGCGCGGCGGCACGGATGCGTCGGTGCATCGCGAGTTCGACACCTTGGCCAAGCGCTTTGTCGAGGGTGGTTTTGTGTTGCCGGAGGCCAAGTCCGGCGTCACTTGGCTGGATCGCGACACGCTGCTCGTCGGCACAAACTGGGGCGACGGTTCGCTGACGGCATCCGGCTACCCGCGAGTGGCCAAGCGCTGGAAGCGCGGCACGCCGTTGGCCAAGGCCGAGACGATTTTTGAGGGGCGCCACGAGGACATCGGCATCTGGCCGCGCGTGATGGATTCCGGCGAGGAGACGTTGGCTATGATCGAGCAGTCGCTGACGTTTTACACCGGCGCGTATCACCTCATCGGCGACGACGGCAAACTCAGGCGATTGCCGTTACCGGAGTCGGTCGCCTTGGCCGGTTTTTATTCCGGCCGAATCCTGTTCACGCTGCGCGACGCGTGGGAAGTCGCGGGGCGGACTTTTTCGCAGGGAGCGTTGTTGGCGATTGACGCGGCGGCGTTTCGGGCCACCGGCGAACTGCCGCGTGTCGAGACGATTTACACGCCGGACGGCCGGACGAGCATCGAGGGTGTCACCGTTTCGCGCAGCGGCCTTTACGTGTCGCTGCTGCAAAATGTGAAGGGGCGCATCCTGCGCTTCGGCGTGGACGCCGACTCCGGCAAGTGGAGCGCCGAGCCGCTGCCATTGCCGGATAACGGCACGGTTTCTCTCTCGGCGGCGAATCCTCATTCCGAAACGGTGCTGGTGAATTACGAGGACCACATCACGCCGGATCGGTTGAGCGAGTACGACGCCGTGGCGAATGCGCTGACGCTGCTCAAGTCGCTGCCCGCGCGTTTTCGAGCCGACGGCTTGCAGGTTAGCCAGCACATCGCCCGGAGCGCGGACGGCGAGGCGGTGCCGTACTTCGTGATTCATCGAAAAGGGCTGAAGCCCGACGGCTCGACGCCGACGATCCTGTACGGCTACGGTGGCTTCGAGATTTCGCTCAAGCCAAGCTACTCCGCGACCATCGGCAAACTGTGGCTCGAGCGCGGCGGCGCGTATGCCGTGGCGAACATCCGTGGCGGCGGCGAGTTCGGCCCGCGCTGGCACAAGGCCGCGCTCAAGACGAATCGCCAGCGCGCGTACGACGACTTCATCGCGGTGGCGGAGGACTTGGCCAAGCGCGGCATCACGTCGCCCGAGCGCCTGGGCATCTCCGGCGGCAGCAACGGCGGCCTGCTGGTCGGTGCGATTTTCACACAGCGCCCGGACCTGATGAACGCCGTCGTTTGCCGCGTGCCGTTGCTCGACATGTTGCGTTACACCAAGCTGCTGGCCGGCGCGAGTTGGGCCGCCGAGTACGGCGACCCCGAGGACTCGGTCATGCGCGCAGCGATCCTCAAATATTCGCCGTACCAAAACATGTTCCCAGAGTGCAAATACCCGAAAGTGTTCATCGAGACCTCGACAAAAGATGACCGCGTGCACCCCGGCCACGCGCGAAAAATGGTTGCCCGAATGCGCGAACAGGGCCACCCGGTTTTGTATTTTGAAAACACCGAGGGCGGCCACGCCGCCGGTGCCAACCTCAAGCAGCACGCCCGCCGCTACGCCCTCGAGTACGTCTATTTCTCCTGCCAACTCGGCCTCGAATGAGTGCCTGGCCAAGGGCGCTCACGAGCCGGCGAGGGGCTCGAGGGGGTGGCGGGTGAGCTCTTTCAACTGCGTTCGTTCGGCGAGGAGCTTGGCCAACTGCTCGTCATTCGCGCTGGTGAGCTGGCGCTTGATCCCGCCGAGGCGGCGCTCAATGAACCGGTTACGCAACCGCAGCACGATGTCTCTCAACTGCTTGGCCGGGTAGGGGATGGTGCGGCCGTCGGTCACGGCCTCGGTGGCGAGTCGCTTGAATGCATCGTCGTTCAGTGCGCCGAGCAACTCTGGCATTCCGGCGTCGGGGCTGCCGGCTGCGAGGGCAAAATGTTGCTGCAGAATCTCGCGCACGACGGGGTGCGCCACCCAGTCGAGATCGAGGTGCGCCTCGAGCCATTCGGTGGAGTCGCGGTCGATGAGCGCCAGCTTGAGCAGCCAAAACTCGACCGGGGTCGGCTTGGCCATCGGGTGCTCGGCCTCCCCGGGCGGCGGCTCGTCGTACTCCGATTCCGGCCGCGCAAAGCTGCGCTTTTTTTTCTTGAACTCGGCGCGCACGGCATCGGTATCGACGTCGAGGCGGCGGCTGACTTTTTGCGCGTAGGTGTCGATGAGCACCGGGTTGTTTGTTTTCTGCACGGCGTCGCGCATTTCCTGCACGATGTTGACGCGGCCGCGGTCGGAGTTGGCGTCGTGCACGCGGCAGAGGTAGGCGAGCAGAAAGTCGAAAAAACCGGGCGCGTCGGCGATCAACTGGCGAAAGGCGTCGGCGCCGTTTTCGCGGATGAAGCTGTCGGGATCGTGCGGCTGCGGGATGACGGCGACACGGATGGCCAAGCCGCTGGCGAGCAGGTCGTCGAGCGAGCGCAGGGCGGCCTGCTGCCCGGCGGTGTCGGAGTCGAAGCAGAGGACGACCTCCTCGGCGTAGCGCTTGAGGATGCGGGCGTGGTCGGCGGTGAGCGCGGTGCCCTGCGGTGCAACGGTGTTCTCGATGTCGGCCAAGTGGCAGGCGATCGTGTCGAGCTGGCCTTCGCAGACGATGACCGACTTGGCGTTGAGAATGGGGCGCTTGGCCTTGTCGAGCCCGTAGATCACGCGGCGCTTGCTGAAGATCGGCGTCTCGGGGGAGTTGATGTATTTGCCGCCCTTTTGCTCGGCGGAGAGCACGCGGCCGCTGAAGCCGATGACGCGGCCCTGCTCGTCGCAGATTGGGAAAATCAGCCGGCCACGAAAACGGTCGTAATGGCCCTTGTCGCCGGCGATGGCGAGGCCGCCTTTCTCGAGCAGGGCGTCGTCGTATTTTTTTGACTTGGCCCAGTTCATCGTGTCGCCCCACTCGTCCGGCGCGAAGCCGATGCGGAAGCGCTTCACCGCCTCGTCGCTGATGCCGCGCTTGGCCAAATAGTCGCGCGCGACTTGGGCGCGGGCGTCGTTGGCGAGCGTGGTTTCCCAGCGCGCGGCCACTTGCTCGTGCAGGGTGCGGAGTGCCTCCTTGTCCGAACGATCCTCGCGTTGGCCGGGGGTCATCTCGAACTCGATCGGGATGCTCGCCCGCTCGGCCAGGCGCTGCACCGACTCGACGAAGGAGAGGTTCTCGAACTCACGCAAAAACGTGAACACATCTCCGCCCTTGTGGCAGCCGAAGCAGTGGAAAATCTGCTTGGACGGCGAGACGTTGAAGCTCGGTGTTTTCTCGTTGTGGAACGGGCAGAGGCCGATGAAGTTGGTGCCGGTGCGCTTGAGCGGAACGACCGAGCCGATGACATCCACGATGTCGCTGGCGTGGCGAACCTGCTCGATCGTGGCCTGGGGGATGACGGGCAAGGCAGGTCTGGCGGCGGGGTTAATTGGCCCTGTTGCGAATGAGCCAGTAGCGGATGGCGACCGCCTGCGGGTGGCCGGGCTGGAGGCCGATGACGCGCTTGTAATGGACATTGGCCCGGGCCACGTCATGGAGCTTCTCGGCGTACAGTTTGCCAGCCTCGAAGTGGGCCTGCGCGCTGTCGGGATTGGATTGCAGATACGTCTCGAGTTCGCGGGCGGCGTCGGCGTAGTAGTTGCCCTGCGCGAGCGACATGGCGAAGTTGAACCGCGCCGGGTCGTCGTTCGGCTCGATCGCCAGGGCGTGCTCGAACGACTGCAGCGCAAGGTCGGTGTCGCCGGTGTAAAAGGCCGCTTGGCCAAGCTCGAACCGGGCGTCGAACCAGGCCGGGTCGGCCTTGGCCGCCTCGATGTACGCCGCCTTGGCCCGCTGCCATTCCTCGGTTTTCTGGGCGGTCGCGCCGTCGCTGAAGTAGGCCTTGGCCACCTGCCGGTCGCCGCTGTTGGGCAGGGCCGGGCTCAGGTATTTGTAGCGAGGGAAGGCCACCGCGCTGGGCAGGACACTGGCCACCTTCACGGCGTTCGTGGAGGCCTTGGCCAACGGCCTCGGGCTGGGCAGCGGCGTGGTCAGGATGGGGGTGTTCGAGCGCCATGAAATTTGGAATTTGGATTTTTTCTTCGGTTCGGCTTCTGTTTTTTCGTCGTCTCCACCGAACCAGTTCAGCGGATTCAGCCGTTGCTTCCAGTCCTTGGTCGGCTTGGCCGGCTCCGCCTCGGGGGGGGTGTCCACTGGGGCGGCTTCCGGCTCCGGCTCGGGTGCGCTTGGCTCGGCCGGTTCCGGCTTGGCCACGGGGACGGGCAACGGCGCCGGCTCGACCACGGTGACGACTTCCGGCGCTGGTGCGACCGGCTCCGGCTCGGGCGGTTCCGGCTCTTCGGTGGGCGGCTCGACGATGACAACCTCGGCCGGCTCCGGCTCGGGTTCGGGCACGACTTCCGCGACGACCGGCTCGGGCTTCACCTCCTCTTTCGGCTCCGGTTCCGGCTCAACTTGGGCGACTGGTTCCGGTTCCGGTTCGGGTTCCGGGATCGGTTCGGGCTTGAGATATTCCTCGAGTTTGTCGGCGAGATTCTTGATTTTGACATCCCCATTCGGCACGAGGTCGAGGTAGTCGCGGTATGCCTTCAGCGCGGCGGCGTATTGTTTCAGTTCCTGCCGGACGGCGCCGAGGTTGAGCAGTGCAGTGGTGTTTTTTTTGTCAAGCGCGATGGCCCGCTCGAAGTGTTCGGCTGCGGTGTCGTTTTTCTTTTGCTTCCACGCGATGTTGCCGAGGTTGTTTTGTGCGCGCGGGTCGGCGGGGATTTTGCCGAAACTTTCCTTCGCGTCGTCGATTCGGCCCGCGCCAAACTCGGCGGTTCCCTTCTCAAGCCAAAGATCAAACTTGTGCTTGGCGGACTTTGCGCTGGCAGTAGTGATGAGCAGGGCGTCGAACGCGTCGTCGGCTGCCTTCCATTCCTGCGCCTCGAGGTGGAGCCAGGCGAGGTTTTGGTATGCCTGAATTTTGCTCTCCGAGCTGCCGGTGTCGATGGCGAGTTCGAACCACTTTTTTGCCTCTCCCAATTCCCCGGACTTGGCGGCCCCGGTTTTGTCCTTGGAGAGGATTTGGTGCGCGAGACCAAGCTGGTTGTAGAGTGTGCTGACGACGACGAGGTTGGTCTTGAGGTTGGGGTGTTTTTCGATGCGTTCGCGGGCGTCCTCCAACTGCTTGATTGCCTCAGCCGGCTTGCCGTCGGCGAGCAGGCGGCTGCCGTTCTCGAGGGCCGTTTGCTCGGGCGGAGTGCACCCGGCGAGGGTGGCCACCAGACAAACGGCAGTCAAAAGCCGGCCGATCCTGTCGGTGGGATTTTGCGTGGTGCGCATGGGTGCTGGTGGTAGCATCGCGGCACGGGCGAGTCAAGGGAGGCACATCCTTTTGCAGGCCTGATTCATCGTGTTCCCCGAAAAACCCAACTGCCTTCTGCCGTTGTTCGTCCGGGCTTTTTGCCTTTCGTTGGCCGTGGCCGCGCTTGGCCAAGCGGAGGAGGAAGCCGCTCCGCCGCCCAGACCGCGCATCGTTTTGGTGGAGGACATGTCCGCGCTGCGCGAGTTCGAGGTCGATGCCGACAAGGTGGCGGGAATGGTCTCCGAGGGGTTGAAGCGGCTCACCGGCCGGCCAAGCGTGGCGGCGGCGTGGCTGTCGCTGGTCAGCCCGGCGGACACGGTCGGCATCAAGGTCAACTCGGTGCCGGGGCCGATCGGCGGTACGCGCAAGCCGGTGGTCGATGCCGTGGTGCGCGGGTTGCTCGAGGCGCGGCTGCCGCCGGACCGGATTATTATTTGGGACCAGTCGCTGGCCAGCCTGCGGGCGGCGGGGTTCGGCAGCTTGGCCAAGCGGCACGGCGTGCGGCTGGCCGGGAGCCGGGACGCCGGCTGGGATGAGTCGGTCACTTATGAGTCGCCGATCGTCGGCACGCTGGTCGCGGGCGACCTTGACTTTGCGCGTGGCGAGGAGAATGCCAGCCGCAAGTCGCACCTGTCCCGGCTGCTCACCGGCAGGATGACGCGCATCATCAGCATCTGCCCGCTGCTCAACCACAACCTAGCCGGGGTGTCGGGCCACTTGGTCGGACTGGCCGATGGCAGTCTGGACAACTCTCGGCGGTTCAGCCTGGACGCTACGATTCTCTCGGTGGCCGTGCCGGAGATCTTGGCGCTTGAGGACGCCGAACAGCGGCGGCATCTCGGCGACCGGCTGGTGCTCAACATCACCGACGCGTTGTTCTGCCAATACCTTGGCCAGAGCAAATGCCTGCTGCACTACACGGTGGGGCTTGGCCAACTGCGCTTCAGCACCGACCCGGTGGCGCTGGATGTCTTCTCGATCGAGGAACTCAAGCGGCAGCGGGAACGGCTCGAGGTGGACTACTCGCCCCCCGACTCTGCCCTGTATAAAAACGCGTCGCTGATCCAGCTCGGCAAGAGCGATCCGGCTCTCCGCGAGGTTGTGGAAATCTTCCGTTGAGCGGCCCGAGTGGAATCGCGGGTTGACACGACCCCATCGGGCCACCCAAAACAGGGCCCGCTTATGAGTTTGTTAACTGGCAAAGTTGCCGTGGTGACCGGCGCGGGCCGGGGGATCGGCCGCGCAGTCGCCCTCGCCTACGCCAAAATGGGTGCCGACGTGGTCTGCGTCTCGCGTACGGAGGAGAACTCGGCCAAGGTCGCCGCCGAGGTGGAGGCGCTTGGCCGCAAGACCTGGCCGCTGGCGGTGGATGTGTCCGACACGGCGGCGGTTGCGGCAGCGGCGAAAGAAATCCTCGAGTCGGCCGGTCGGGTGGACATCCTCGTGAACAACGCCGGCGTGACCCGAGACAACCTGCTCATGCGCATGAGCGAGGAGGAGTGGGATACCGTGATCAACACCAACCTCAAGGGGGCGTTCAACTTCACCAAGGCATTCTCCCGCCCGTTCATCAGGCAGCGCAGCGGGCGCATCATCAACATCGCCTCGGTGATCGGCCTCATCGGCAATGCCGGCCAGAGCAACTACGCCGCGAGCAAGGCGGCGCTCATCGGGTTCACCAAGTCGATCGCCAAGGAACTGGCGCCGCGCGGCATCACCGTCAACGCCATCGCGCCCGGCTTCATCGAGACCGACATGACCGCCGCGCTGGACGACAAAGTACGGGGCGAGATCCTCGCCGGCGTGCCGCTGAAACGGTTCGGTTCGCCGGACGATATCGCCCACGCGGCAGTGTTCCTCGCGATGGAGCCAAGCGGTTACATCACAGGCCAAGTGCTCACCGTGGACGGTGGGATGGTGATGTGAGGGGTTATCACCGTTGATTTTTAGAAATCGGGGCTTGACGAGTCCGGCTGGCGTTCTTAAAGAAGCCCCCGAACATTTGGAAATTTATGTCTGATAATTCACCCGCAGATCGCGTCACTAAAATCATCGTCGAGCAGCTCGGCGTCAACGAGGACCAAGTCAAGCCGGAGGCCAAGTTCGTTGAGGACTTGGGCGCGGACTCGCTCGATATCGTCGAGCTGGTCATGGCACTGGAGGAGGAATTCGGAACCGAGATCCCCGACGAGGATGCTGAAAAGCTCTTAAGCGTCGGCGATGTCACCAAGTTCATCGAAGACACCCAGTCCTGAGGGCTGGGACGGATTCCGGGGCAGATCGAGCCGCCGCTTGGCTTGGCTGACCTGCTGGCTTCATGGCCGACCCAACACGAAAGCGAGTTGTCATCACAGGCCTCGGTGTCGTCACGCCGCTTGGCCAAGGGATCGGTGTTTTCTGGGAAAATCTTCTCGCCGGCCAGTGCGGCATCGACTCGATCGGCGCGTTCGACACCGGGGGCTACCCCTGCACCATCGCCGGCGAGGTAAGGGACTTTGACCCCACACCGGCCTTCCCCTCGCCCAAGGAAGTGCGCCGCACCGACCGGTTCTCCCAGTTCGGCGTCCACGCTGGCTGGCAGGCGCTCAACGACTCCGGGATCGACCTCGACAAAGCCAACCGCGACCGCGTCGGCGCCTTCATCGGCTCCGGCATCGGCGGGCTCATCACCCTTGAGAATCAGCACAAGAAGCTGCTCGACCGTGGTCCGGGCCGCATATCGCCGTTTTTCATTCCGATGATGATCCTCAACATGGCGTCCGGGATGTTCTCGCTCCACCACGGCCTACGCGGGCCGAACATGGCCACCTGCTCCGCCTGCGCCACGGCCAGCCACGCCATCGGCGAGGCATGGCGCACGCTCGTCATGGGCGACGCCGACGTGATGATCGCTGGCGGCACCGAGGCCACCATCACCCCCTGCGCGGTGGGCGGGTTCGCCGCCATGAAGGCGCTGAGCACCCGGAACGACGATCCCCAACATGCCTCACGGCCGTTCGATGCCGGGCGCGACGGCTTCGTCATGGGCGAGGGTGCCGGCGTGCTGGTGCTTGAGGAGCTCGGGCACGCCAAGGCGCGCGGTGCCCGGATCTACTGCGAGATGGCCGGCTACGGCAACACCGCCGACGCCCACCACATGTCCGCCCCCGCCCCGGGAGGCGAAGGCGGCGCGCGCGCCATGCGCATGGCGCTCAACTCCGGCGGACTCAACCCCGGGGACATCTCCTACATCAACGCGCACGGCACCTCCACGCCGCAAGGCGACGCCTGCGAGACACAGGCCATCAAGACGGTGTTCGGCGAGCACGCCCGCCGACTGGCTGTCAGCTCCACCAAGGGGGCGACCGGCCACATGCTGGGGGCCGCTGGCGGCGTGGAGATGGCCGTCTGCTGCAAGGCGCTCGAGACCAACACCGTCCCGCCGACCATCAACTACGAGACCCCCGACCCCGATTGCGACCTCGACTACATCCCCAACGAGGCCCGCGAAATGGAGGTCAACGCCATCGCCAACAACTCTTTCGGATTCGGCGGGCATAACGCCAGCCTAGTGGCGAAGAAATTTACGGGTTAACCGGCCGCCCGCTTGGCCAAGCGCTGGGCTGCTTTCGGCATTATGGCATCTGAGAAAGTATTGCAACGAATGGAGCGTTGGCTGGCGAAGGCCGACTCGCACCCCTTGGCCAAGCGCGAGGCCGACTTGGCTCTGCTGTTGGCCAAAAACACCGAAGCTTGGGAGAAGTACGGCCAATTCTACGAGGGCTGGACCCTCGAGGAGGTGGCCGAGTTGCTCGAGGCAGTGCGGGCGGCGTCTTAGCGCGAGTGAATCAGGAGCAACATGATTGATGCCCATCAACATTTCTGGCAACTGAGCCAGCCATTTGATTACGCTTGGCTGGATAACCCTGATCTCGAGGCCATTCGGCGCGATTATTTGCCGAGCGACCTCAAGCCGCATCTCGACGCCACGGGTGTGCGCCAAAGCATCTTTGTGCAGACACAGCACAATGTTGAGGAGAACCGCTGGGTGCTTCGCATGGCTGAAGAGACCGACTGGCTTGCGGGCGTGGTCGGTTGGGTGGATCTCGCGAGCGAGGCATGCGAGGAGCAGTTGCTGGAGTTCAGGGACCACCCGAAGTTCGTTGGTGTCCGGCACGTGACGCATGATGAACCGGACGACGATTTCATCGTCCGGCCCGGGGTGTTGCGAGGCCTGAAGGTGCTGGAGAAGCATGGTGTGCCGTTCGATTTGCTCTTTCACGTGCGGCACCTGAAACACGCGGATCTGCTCGCACGGGAACTGCCCGGCCTTCCGATGGTCATTGATCATTTGGCCAAGCCCAAAATTAAGGGCCGGTCGGTTGACGACTGGCTGCCGCAACTCAAGGCTGCGGCGCAGCACGAGAATATCTTTTGCAAACTCTCAGGCATGATCACTGAGGCTGATTGGGGGAGTTGGAAGCCCGCCGATTTGAAGCCGTACGTGGATGCCGCGCTGGAGCATTTCGGGCCGGGCCGCTGCATGTATGGGTCCGACTGGCCGGTTTGCGAGTTGGCGGGGAGTTACGAGCAAGTGCATGGAGCATTGAGGGAAGTGTTGGGTTCCCTGAGCGGTGACGAGTCCTCTGAGATCTTTGAAGGCACTGCCCGCCGGTTTTACCGGATCGCCGGGTGAACGAATGCCAACCGCCATCGAAGCAGCTTCCAGCTGAAACGTTGAATGCTGTTAGTCACCCGGACGGCAATGTATGTTCCGCGCCCGCCGGAGGAATCGGTGCGTCAAAATACGCCCATTCCGGGCGCTGTAATTTAAACATGACACTCGAAAAATACACCGTGGGCGTGGGCGAACGATTTGCGCACCAGGCTGAGGCGCAGTTGCAGGCGTGTGTACAACTGGCCGCGGA
>Ga0066376_10005665_pt1 | contig 10496 bp, 9 predicted proteins | sample Knorr_S15_td_Bot_FD_77009 | JGI IMG/M metagenome (GOLD analysis project Ga0066376, IMG submission 77009) | Marine microbial communities from Southern Atlantic Ocean transect - Knorr_S15_td_Bottom_ad_5009_LV_A | ecosystem: Environmental > Aquatic > Marine > Oceanic | place: Southern Atlantic... | reverse complement strand
TGGTATCCATGAGCAGCGCCAACGCCACCGGGAGCTGGCTGGTCGTGAAGAACGTGACGTCCTGGATTGCGCCATCTTCATAGATCAGAAAGCCGCTCTGGTCGAGGTCGGTGACATAACGGTTGTCGCTGTCGGTGACGGTGACGTTGAGCGCCACCAGGTCAACGCCGGCCCGGAACGCCGGCTGGTCGGCTGGTTGGGCGGCGACGACCGCCCCGCCGACGGCCGCTGTCGCGACCAGGCCGTGGAATGTGCGGGAGAGGGTTCGAGGCATCGTCAGCCTCCGGCGCGTCTGACCGGTGTTCCGCGGGCACTGAGATCCTCGCGGCGCATCCGGACCGTGATCGCCTCCGGTGGAATCAGGCTGGTTGGTCGCGAATAGACGACCTCGTACTGACTGAGTATCACCGCTGCGATCTCGTCCAGGGTCGTGTCGAGCCTGGCGCTCAGCATGACGTCGTGCCGTTGCCCCCCCGAGGCGAGGGGACCCTGGTCGAGCACCATGTCTCGTTCCCGGCCGTTCAACCCCCCGAAGGCGGTCGGGTCCGCGTTGAACGCCGGGGTCTGCCCCCCCCGGAGGACAATCATGTGCGCGGCCGCTCGACTGTCCTTCAGCGCGTCGAGGACCTGCTTCGCGTCGCGGTTGCTGTAGTCGAGGCCTTCGCCGGTGATGGCGATGATGACGGGCCTCGCTGATTCCCGACGTTCGAACCCTCGCGCGGTCTCCACCAGCGCGTCGAGCAGGTAGGCCGCGCTGTTCGACGCCGGGAACACTTGATAGATGCCATCTCGAAGCCGGTCAAGACGGGCCGTCGATTCCACGAGGATACGCGGGGTGCCGCCGAACGTCACGAGGGCCAGTTCGTTCCCCTCGGACAGCCGGCCAACGAGCGTTTCCAACCCACGCCGGAGGTCACTGGTCGCATGGGTGAGGCTGGCGCTCGTATCGACCAGCACGGCGACCTGCATCGGGGCGCGTGCCGGCCGCACGTCCAGAATCTCCCGCTCGGCCCCGTCCTCTTCGACGATGAAGTCCGTCGTGGTCAGTCTGGGCACCGGAGCGCCAGCGGAATCGAGCACACTGACGAACATTGATTCGTTGCCGCTCTGAGCCAGTGCGCTCCGCGTTGGGGCCGACGCGGCCACCAGCGCGGCGGCGGCGATCAGGAGCGCGGACGGCACTCGCCCGCAGCGGACATCATGGCTTGAGGGTCTGGACATGGTGTGATGACCCGGGTGGTGCCCCACCCGGGTGCCTCTCTGAGGAAGTATAGCGGCAAATCGCCCGCTCTTGTCGCCGATTCGCCCCGCGCCCGGTTCGGCCACGGGGCGGCATACACCCCCCGGAATCGGTTGTGAATATGGGGGTTTTTGTGCCCGCGCTCCGGCCCCTCACGTGGATGGGATTCCTTGACACCCCTGAGGACGCATGCTATAAAAAGCCCGGTTTTCAGGCCCGCAGGTCGAGCGATCTGCCAACGACCAACCCTGCTCCAACGAGCTTTTTCGGGAGAATACAGAGGCGCGTGGCGCGTCGGGGGGGCACTCTCCGTTTGTCCAGTGCCCACGGTCGGTGGTGCGACGAGGTGGGAGACCTGAGCCCGTGATACCGAACTTGCAGCCTGACACAAGAGATACAGGGTGACCGTCAATGCCTGAAGCGTACATCCCGGTGTTTCTGTTCGTGCTGGTCGCGATCGCCGTCCCCGTCGGCATTTTGATGTTCACGTCGTTGATCAAGTCGGCGAAATACAACAAGGTCAAGCTCCAGCCGTACGAGTGTGGGATCGAGCCGGACACTGATGCGCGTGGCCGGTACAGTATTCGGTACTACCTGGTCGGGATGCTCTTTGTGATCTTCGACGTGGAGACGGTGTTCATGTTTCCCTGGGCGGTCATCATGGACGAGTTGCTGTTGTTCGGGCTGATCGAGATGCTGGTATTTCTCTTCATCCTTGTGGTCGGATATGTGTACGCGTGGCGCAAGGGCGCGCTGGAATGGGTGTAGTGTCCGCACTTCATGGCTGACGAACAGAAGCCGGACGACGACGCAACCGCGAAACCGGCCGACGCGCCAGCCTCGGCCAAGGTGACCCCGGCGGTTCCGCCGAAGTCGGCTGGCGCAGGCTCAGCGGCGGTGCCTGCCGCCGCGAAGCCCAAGCCCAAGCCGAAGGCCCCGCCTGAAGCGCCCAAGGGGCCGGTTGATCCGCTGCCACCCGACGATCTGGAGCCACCGGCGTATCTGGTGGCGCTGCAGCGGGCGCAGCCAGATGCCGTCGAACAACTCAGCTACTGGGTGGGCGACTGGACCGTCATCGTGCGGTCGACGGCGTTGCTCGACGTGGCCCGTTTTCTCCGGGATGACGACGCGGCGTCGTTCGACTACTGTTGCGATGTTACCGCCAGCGACTGGCCGCCGCGTGAGCAGCGCTTCGACGTCATCTACTGCCTGTATTCCGTACGCCGTCGGCAGCGGGTTCGGATCAAGGTGCGGGCAGCCGAAACCGAGCCGGTCCCGTCGGTGACCGATGTCTGGCCGGCCGCGAATTGGCTTGAGCGCGAAGTGTGGGACATGTTTGGGGTACACATCACCGGGCATCCGGATCTCCGTCGGATTCTGATGCCGGATAACTGGCAAGGCTTTCCGCAACGCAAGGACTACCCGCTCGAGGGACCTGGCGAGTACTTGCTCGAGAGCCCCATGGAGTGGCTCCGGCTACGCAATACGGTGGACGAAACGGAGATCGAGTAGCTCGGCCCTGCCGGATACCTGAATCGAGTTAGCTAGAGATGGCCACCGAATCCGCGGCAATGTTCGACACCGACGAGCTCGTCCTCAACATGGGCCCGCAACACCCCAGTACGCATGGGGTCTTGCGGCTGGTCTTGCGGCTCGACGGCGAGCGAGTGAAGGACGTCGACGTCGTGATGGGCTACGTCCACCGCGGCATTGAGAAGCTCTGCGAGAATCGGGACTGGACCCAGATCATCCTCCTGACCGACCGGATGGACTACGTGGCGGCCGCCACCAACAACCTCGGCTACTGCGAGACGGTCGAGAAGCTGATGGAAGTTGAAGTGCCGCGGCGCGCCCGGTATATCCGCACGATTCTGGCCGAGCTCCAACGCATCGCCAGTCACCTCCTGTGGCTCGGCACCCATGCCATGGACATTGGGGCGATGACCGTGTTTCTCTACGCGTTCCGCGAACGGGAGTTGATCCTCGACCTGTTCGAGGAGTACTGCGGTGCCCGGTTGACCTACAACTGCATGCGTATCGGCGGTCTCCCGCTCGACCTTCCGAGTGGCTGGGATGACAAGGCGCGCGCGTTCTGCGACATCATGGACTCGAAGGTCGCGGAATACGAGGAACTGCTGACGAATAATCGGATCTGGTTGGAGCGGACTCGCGGTATCGGTGTGATCTCCGGTGCGGACGCGATCGCGCTTGGGCTCTCCGGTCCGCCGCTACGTGGGTCCGCCGTGAATCGTGACGTTCGAAAGGACGAGCCGTACGCCGCCTACGACGAGTTTGACTTCGACATCCCGATCGGCACCCGGGGCGATACCTACGACCGTTACCTCATCCGGCTCGAGGAGTTCCGCCAGTCGATTCGCATCATCAGGCAAGCGCTCGACGGGCTGCCTGAAGGACCGGTGATGGGAAAGGTGCCCCGGCTGCTCAAGCCGAAGGCGGGCGAAACCTACCACGCGATCGAATCACCCAAGGGAGAACTGGGCTTCTTCATCGTGAGCGACGGACGGGCGACCAACCCGTACCGCTTCCGAGTCAGGCCGCCGTCGTTCTGCAACTTGCAGGGGTTGCGCCCGCTGGTCATCGGCCACCTGGTTGCCGATGTGGTTGCGCTGATCGGCACCATCGATGTCGTACTTGGCGAGGTCGACAGATAGCGATGCTCGATACCGTTTTCTGGCCGCTGGTCAAGATCGTGGTGCTGCTCAACGCGGTCATGCTCTCGGTGACGTTCATGACCTTGCTCGAGCGGAAGGTGATCGCCTGGGCGCAGTCGCGTCTGGGGCCGATGCGCGTGGGGCCCTATGGAGTGCTGCAGGCGTTCGCCGACCCGCTCAAGCTGATGACCAAGGAGGACATCACACCGGCGAACGCGGACAAGGTGATGTTCACCCTCGCGCCGATTCTCTCGCTGGTTCCGGCGTTTGTGGTGTTTGCCGTCATCCCGTTCGGGAGCGACCCGCTGTACTACGTCGCCGACATCAACGTCGGTCTATTGTTCCTCATTTCGGTGACGTCGATCGGAGTCTACGGAATCATCCTCGCCGGCTGGGCCTCCAACAGTAAGTATCCGTTGCTTGCCGGTCTGCGAGCGTCGGCACAGCTCATCAGCTACGAGATCGCGATCACCATGACGCTGGTCAGTGTCATTCTGACGGCTGGCACGCTGAGCATGGTTGAGATCGTCGAGGCGCAGCGGGAGGCCGGGTGGTGGTTCGGGTTTATTCAGCCGGTCGCGTTCGTGCTGGTGCTGATTGGCGGACTGGCCGAAACCAACCGCGCGCCGTTCGACATGCCGGAGGCGGAGCAGGAGCTGACGGGCGGGTTTCACACCGAGTACAGCGGTATGCGGTTCGGGCTGTTCTTCTTGGCCGAATACGCGAACATGATCGTCATTTCGGCGGTTGTGGTGGTGCTGTTCTGGGGCGGGTGGCTCCGTCCGTTCCCGAGTGTCGGCGCGCTCGCATTGCTGGACTACATCCCGGGCTGGATCTGGATGTTCTCCAAGATGTTCCTGGTCTTGTATCTGTTCATCTGGATCCGGGCCACCTTGCCGCGGTATCGATATGACCAGTTGATGAGGATTGGCTGGAAAGTCTTGATCCCGATTGCCATTGCCAACGTCGTGGTCACGGCTGTCGTCAAGGTGTTGGTGTAAGTCATGGCCGAAACCATCGCCTTCTATACGCTCTCGGTCTTGATTCTCGGGCTGGCGGTCCTGGTCGTGACCGTGAAGAACGCCGTGCACAGCGTGGTCGCGCTGGTCATGACGTTTCTGTGCGTGGCCGCGCTGTATGTCGTGCTCGAGGCCGAGTTCCTGGCGGTTATCCAGATATTGGTCTACGCCGGCGGCATCGTCGTGCTGTATTTGTTTGTGGTCATGCTAGTGAATCTGGATCGATCGTCGGAAGAGCACCAGGACCCGCGGCGGTTGAGTGTCTTCGGGCTCGGTCTGGCTGGCGCGATGCTCCTCGAGGTGGCCGGCATCGTGGTCTACAGCTACAACCGCTCGGCGTCGACGGTCACCGCCCCGGCCGCCGCGTCACCGGTGGAAGGCAACACGCAAGAACTGGGGTGGCTGCTCTATACCGACTATGTGATTCCGTTTGAATTGGCGTCGGTGCTGCTGCTCGTGGCCATGGTCGGCGCTATCGTGCTGGCGAGGCGAGATCTGTAGATGATGGAAATCACCCCGGCCCACTACACCGTACTGTCAGCCGCGCTGTTCACCATCGGCGTGATCGGCGTGCTGGTACGTCGCAACATCATCATCATCTTCATGGCGATTGAGTTGATGCTCAACGCTGTCAACATCAATCTCGTCGCGTACGCCCAGCAGGTGGAGAATCTGGTGGGTCAGGTGTTCGTCGTGTTCGTGATCGCGGTCGCCGCGGCCGAAGCCGCGGTCGGGCTCGGGATCATCTTGGCCTTCTATCGGAACAAGCAGACCGTGAACATCGACGAGATGAACGTGATGCGCTGGTAGGACGATTGGCCTCTGCGCGAAGCCCCGACTGAATATGGACCTTATCTGGCTCATCCCCGTATTGCCCGGTATCGGCGCCGCCTTGAACGGCCTGCTGGGCATCCGCTATTTCAGTAAACCGGTGGCGGCCGCCATCGCCTGCGCGACGATGGGCGGGGCGTTGCTGTTGTCCATTTTCGTCTTTGCACAACTGCTCGGGGCCGAGCATCGCGAGCATGTCGTCACGCTCGCTCACTGGATTCCGCCGATCCCGCTGCAGACTGTAGACGGGCTTGGCGCGTTCGAGGCACCGTGGGCGTTCCGCCTCGATCCGCTCTCCGGGATGATGATTCTGATCGTCTCCGGCATCGGCTTTCTGATCCATCTGTATTCGTCGTCCTACATGGACCACGAGCCGAGGGGCGGATATGTTCGGTTCTTCTGTTACCTGAACCTGTTCTGCTTCTTCATGCTGACGCTGGTGCTCGGCAGCACTTTTCTGGTCATGTTCGTCGGCTGGGAAGGGGTCGGGCTCTGCTCCTACCTGCTGATCGGGTTCTGGTATCACAAGAAGAGCGCGGCCGATGCCGGCATGAAGGCATTCGTCGTCAACCGGGTGGGCGACTTCGGATTCGTGCTGGGCGTCTTCCTGATCTTCTTCACGTTCGGTACGCTCGACTTCCGCGAAGTCGCGGAGGCCGCTTCGCAGATGCCGGTGGAGTCGGCGGCGTTTGGCGTGCTCTCGACCATCTGCCTGCTGCTGTTTGTTGGCGCCGTCGGGAAGAGCGCGCAGATTCCGCTCTACATCTGGCTACCGGACGCGATGGAAGGCCCGACCCCCGTGTCGGCGTTGATCCACGCCGCGACGATGGTGACCGCCGGGGTGTATATGGTCGGCCGGAACGCTGTGCTGTTCTCGCACGCACCGATGGTCATGACGATTGTCGCGGTGGTCGGAGGGGTGACCGCGTTGATGGCCGCCACCATCGCACTGGTCCAGACCGACATCAAGAAAGTGTTGGCGTACTCCACGGTCTCGCAGCTTGGGTACATGTTCCTTGCCACGGGGGTCGGTGCGTTTGCGGCCGGGGCGTTCCATCTGATGACGCATGCGTTCTTCAAGGCGCTGCTGTTCCTCGGCAGCGGGTCGGTCATCCACGCGATGAACGACGAGCAGGACATGCAGAAGATGGGCAACATGAAGCTCTACATGCCCACGACGTTCATCACCATGTTCGTGGGGGCGCTCGCGATCGCCGGGGTCCCCGGTCTGTCCGGTTTTTTCAGCAAGGACGAGATTCTCGCCAAGACGTTCATCGCGAGCCCCTGGTTGTGGGGGCTGGCGGTGGTGACGGCCGGCATGACCGCGTTCTACATATTCCGATTGATTTTTATGACGTTCTTCGGGGCGTATCGCGGACCCAAGTGGGGGGATGACGCCGAGGGTGATGGGGATCACGCGGCAGTGGCGGATGACCCCGGGCGCGACGGTGCCCATGCCTGGCACGGGCCGCACGAATCGCCGAAGCTGATGACCGTACCCTTGATGCTTCTGGCGCTGGGCGCGGCCGTCGCGGGCTACGTGGGAATCCCCCCGATCATCGGCGATCTTGTCGGAGTCGGCAACGCTATCGAGCACTTCCTGGAACCGAGTTTCGTGGCCGAGTCGGCTGCGCTCGCCGAGGAGGGAGAGCACGCGGTCGCGCATCTGTCCCACGCCGCCGAGTTCGGGTTGATGGCGTTTTCGGTGCTGATTGCCGGTCTGGGTATTGCTCTGGCCTACCACCTGTATGTGCGGCGGCCGAAGCGCTCTGAGGAATTTGCGAAGAATTGGGCCGGCGCTCACCGGGTGTTGACGAACAAGTATTACGTCGACGAAGCGTACAACGCGACCGTCATCAAAGGGACCATGGGAAGCGCCCGCGGGTTGTGGGCCGTCGACCGCAACGTGGTCGACGGCGCCGTGAATGGCACCGGCTGGCTCACGCGGGCTTTGTCGTGGGTGTCCCATGTGCTCGACAAGTACATCGTCGACGGGTTGGTGAATCTGGCCGCCTGGATCTGTGCCGAGGGGAGCTACATCTTCCGGCGGGGCCAGACCGGGCTGATCCAGAACTATGCCGTCGCGACGCTGTTCGGCGTGTTCGCCTGCGCGACGGCGTATTTGGTTGTCCGATTCATGGGGTAGCGGGGCGCAGCTCCCGACTGACTAGCCGCCCCGACAGATTGAAGGGCTGGCTGGCGGCTAAGCCGCGCGACAATGCGCGGCTCGCGGGCGCGGAGTGGGGCATCGGTGTCCCCGCGCAGCGACCGCGTGGGGTTCGGGGCGCAGCCCCGACCGAAGACGGAAGCGGCGCGCGACAATGCGCGCCCCGGGATGGCGGCACGGGGCAAGGAGGCCCCGGTAGCCATCGCGTGGGGTTCGGGGCGCAGCCCCGACTGAAAGACGAAGAACCTGCTCATGAGCAACACCGCTAACTTTCCTTTGTTGACGCTGATCATGTTCACGCCCCTGGCGGGCGCGGTGCTGCTGCTGTTCGTGAACAAGAACAGCACGAACGCCATTCGTTGGATCGCGAACGGATTCGCCGGGCTCGGTTTTCTGGTGTCGTTGCCGCTGTGGTTCTGGCTGGACATGGCGACGCCGGACTGGCAGTTCGTGGAGCGACACGAGTGGATTCCGTCGATCGGCGCCGAATACCTTGTCGGCGTGGACGGCTTCAGCTCCTTGCTGATCCTGCTGGCCACCTTGATGGGCCTGATCGCGATCCTCTCCTCCTGGACTGCGATCACCACGCGGGTGAAGGAGTACTACATTTTTCTGCTGGTGCTGCAGACCGGCATGATCGGCGCGTTCGTCTCGCTCGACTTCCTGCTGTTCTTCCTGTTCTGGGAGGTCATGCTGGTGCCCATGTATTTCCTCCTCGGTATCTGGGGCAGCGCCACTCGGTTGTACTCGGCGATCAAGTTCTTCCTGTTCACGCTGGTGGGCAGCGTCGTGATGCTGCTGGGCATTCTCGCCGTCTACTTCTATCACCACGAAGTGACGGGGATCTATTCGTTCGACATCACGCGATTCCACCAGTTGAACATGCCATTCGACCTGCAGTGGTGGGTCTTCCTGGCGTTTTTCCTCGGGTTCGCCGTCAAGGTGCCGATGTTCCCGTTCCACACCTGGCTGCCGGACGCGCACACGGATGCCCCGACCGCCGGGTCTGTCATTCTGGCTGCCGTGATGCTGAAGATGGGCACCTACGGGTTTATCCGATTCTCGCTGCCGATCTTGCCTGAGGCGACACGAGCGGCCGTTCCGTGGGTAGCGACGTTGTGCATTATCGGCATCGTGTATGGGGCGCTGGTGGCGATGGCCCAGCGCGACTGGAAGCGGCTGGTCGCGTACTCCAGTGTCAGCCATATGGGGATGGTGATGTTGGGCATGTTCGCGCTCAACGCGGTGGGCATCACCGGCAGTATCGTGCAGCAGATCAACCACGGCATCTCCACTGGCGGGCTCTTTCTCCTGGTGGGCGTGGTCTACGAACGTCGTCACACCCGAGAGATCTCGGAGTACGGCGGTTTGTCGAAGGTAATGCCGGCGTATGCGGCGATTTTTCTCGTGATGACCATGTCCTCCATAGGATTGCCCGCGCTCAACGGGTTTATCGGTGAGATTCTGATTCTGCAGGGCATCTTCGTGGTGAACAAGATCTGGGCCGCGTTTGCCGCGACCGGCATCGTGCTGGGCGCTGCCTACATGCTCTGGCTGTATCAGCGCACGATGTTCGGCACTGTGGACAACCCCAAGAACGAGAACTTGCCGGATCTGAATCTCCGCGAATGGGCGACGTTCATCCCGCTGCTGATTCTGGCGGTTTGGATCGGGCTGTATCCGAAACCGTTCATCGACCGGCTCGACTCGTCCGTGGTCCGGGTCATGCTGCGCGTCAATAGCGCTGATGTTTCGTTGAACGCGGGTGCGGCGGGTGAGGGCGCACAGTCGCCCGTCGTCTCCTCCGAGCTTCTGGCCTTGGACGGTGACACCGGTGACGTCATCGAGTTGCCCGTGCGCGGGGGCGCCAGATAATGCCCGCTGGCTTTTCCACTCTCGATTTCTACTTCATCCTGCCTGAGCTGGTGTTGACCGGCGGGGCGCTACTGTTGCTGCTGCTCTCGGTGACCGTGCCGAGACAGGACGGGGTGTTGTTAGGCGTGACGCTGGTGACGATCGCGCTGACGCTCGTTGCGGTGTCGTCATTCGCGGGTCTCGACGAGACGGTCGCGCGAGGATTGCTCGCCATCGACGGGTTCGCGGCGTTCTTCAAGGTCATTGTGTTGCTGTCCGCGGCCCTCACGGTCTTGATGTCGGCTCCGTATCTGCGGGTGGAAGGCCTCAAAGCTGGTGAGTATTACTTCCTGATTCTCTGCGCCACCCTCGGCATGATGTTCATGGCGAGCGGGCTCGACCTCATCACGCTGTTCATCGGGCTCGAGACGATGGCGTTGTCGTTCTACGTGCTGGTCGGCTATCTCAAGCCGAATCCACGCTCGAATGAGGCGGCCGTCAAATACTTTCTGTTGGGCGCGTTCTCGCTCGGCATCCTGCTCTACGGGATGTCGCTGCTCTACGGCGCGACCGGCACCACCAGCTTGGCCGGAATCTCGGCGGCGCTGAGCGGGCAGGAGACGAGCGCCGTGCTCGTGCTTGCGGTGATTCTGGTCGGCGCCGGGATGGGGTTCAAGATCGCGGCGGTGCCGTTCCACATGTGGGCGCCTGAC
>Ga0066376_10005660_pt1 | contig 10506 bp, 10 predicted proteins | sample Knorr_S15_td_Bot_FD_77009 | JGI IMG/M metagenome (GOLD analysis project Ga0066376, IMG submission 77009) | Marine microbial communities from Southern Atlantic Ocean transect - Knorr_S15_td_Bottom_ad_5009_LV_A | ecosystem: Environmental > Aquatic > Marine > Oceanic | place: Southern Atlantic... | reverse complement strand
GGTCAGGCCTTCGGCCCAGTTGCCCCCCTCGTAATCCACATAGACGCCGTTGCCCCACCAGTTATGCAGCACCTCATGACCAAGCGATCTATCCAGAATGAACGGCAGGCGCAGCACCCGTTTGCCCATATAGGCGATGCCCGGAAAGCCCAGCCCGACGGGAAGCGGGCTTGAGACCACATGAAAGGCGGGGTACGGATAATCACCGATGAGCGCCTCGTAACGGTCTAAATAGCCGGCTGATTTATCGAGAGTGTCGCCCGCTAAATCGGCGATCTCGGGATGGAAATAACTGCGCAATAAAATTTCGCCATGGGGTCGTTCCTCGACCTCATAGGGCCCGGCCATGACGACCATGTCCTGAGCCGGCCAATCGCTCTCAAAGCGCGCCCGATAGCGCCCCTCCTGCACGGCCTCGCTGACCAGCCTGCCGGGCGCTACCGCCCGCTGGCCTTCCGGCACATCGATGTCGAGGGTATAGGTGAAGGGCGTCGCGCCGAAATCCGGATACCATCCGCCGAAGCTGGGAAGATAGCTGCCTTCCGGCCCGGAGATCGCGCCACTGCCGGGCTCGCTCGGCGCCGCCAACACACCGCCAAAGACAAGCACCATGCGATGATCGATGGCGCCTTCAAAATGCAGGGTCCAGACGCTGCCCTTGCGGCTCAAGCGCGAGCCGGGGCCTTCGATTTTCATGCTTTTGAGGGAAAGCTCCGGCGGCAGGCGTAACGTGGCCTGCGCTTCGCCGCGCACCTGGAGCAATTCAACCAGAGTCACTTCGCCGCTCTTAGGATCGAGACGAACCTCAATCTCCATATGAACCGATTGCGCCCACGCCGGGGACGCGAACAACAAGGCGGCCAGCACGGCGGCAAGGGCGCGGATCATGGCGCCACCGGGAACTTGGCGACGACATCCAAGGTCGCGCCGTCGCGATCCAAGACCAGGGGCAGCCAGGTGCCCGGCGCCTGACGCCCGATCACGGCCACCAGATCGTCAGGCCCGGCCATGGCTAGGCCCGCCGCCGTGACGATCACATCGCCGGCCTCGATACCGGCGCTCTCGGCGACGCTGCCGCCCACCACTTCGAGCACGGCCAAGACCCCTTCGACGGTCTGGAGCATGACCCCGAGGCGCGGACGCCAGGGCGCCTCAGCCAGATCGATGACGAGCGGGTCGAGCACGAAGACGGCGTCGGCCAGCCCACCGGTTAGATCAGCGCAATCGCGCCCGCGATCCCAGGGCAGCAGCACCGTCGCGCCCGCAACGCCCAGGGCGGCAAGTTGGCGCGGCACCCCCCAGCCGTTCTCCAGATGCCCGCTGCCGATGATGCCGACCACCAGCGTTGTCCCGTCCCGGACGGCGGCGAGGGCTTCGGCCATGGCCCGATCCCAGGTGAGCTGGGCCTGGATGAAGCGCTCGAGGCCGACCGGGTCGGCTTGCCTGTCGCGCATTTCGAGATGCTCCAGGTAGACCGCGCTGAGGCTCTCCCGATAGGCCGGTTCCGGCTGTGCCGGATCGGAGATGCCCTCACGGTTCGCTGCGGGAACGGCGTCCCAGCCGGTCTCGCGAACAGCGGCGATCAGGCCGCGCTCCACATTGAGCGCCACCATGGGCAACCGATTGATACGGGCGAAGTGAAACAACGGCATATAGAGCCCCGGATCGAAGCCCCAGACCCGATCCCATTCCACCGCATCAAGAAACTCACCCTCGGAGAAACCGCCGACGGTCCACTCGTCGAGCAGCGGTTGCACATGGCGCGGGAACATTTCGAAGCCGAGCGTCAGGGGAACGCCGCGCGCCTGAAGTGCGGCAATGGTCTGCAACTGCCAGCGGTGATGATCGGCGTTGTCGTGGGACTCGCCGAGCAGCACCAAGCCGCCCGCCGCCGCGCGGTTCAGCACGTCGACGCTCGATAGAGGCTGCCGGTTCGCTGTATCGGCCCAAGCGCTACTCGTGATGCACTCGAGCGCCACCATTGCCGTTGCCGTATCGTCCGGGCTCGCCCGCGCCGCCCCCATCGCGGCGAAGCCGGCGGCCATCATGATCGTCAGGAACCGCATAAGCGCGACCTATCCTCGAAAACAACATGTCATCATTACTATAGGAGCTTGCCACATCTGGAGGCGAATATCATGACCCGCCTTGGCGTCGGAGCCATTTCCACCGCCGCCGTTGTCGGGATCGTGGCGACAGTCCTAGGCGTCGCGGCGCTTTAAGAATGACTCTCACAATAATTCAGCTCTAACAATTGTTTACCAAACATTAATCCGATTCTGTTCAAATATGAGGGCTATGCCCTTTGAATATTTGCACAGTGAGACGACCACATGTCTTTAGGTTTAATCATCGTCGTTGACGATAACCCGACATTCAGAAAAATGTATTCCGACTTTCTGTCCCTGCATGGCTATACGGTCATGACGGCCAGTGGCGGCGAAGAGGGCATGAAATTGCTGCTCAACTGCACGCCCATGGTCTTGATCCTCGATATCTCCATGCCTGTGATGGATGGTATCGAAACCTGTCGAAATATTCGGCGCATCCACGGCAATGACATTCCGATAGTGTTTCTCACCGCGTTCAACGATGTCGACAAGCTGCGTGATTGCCTACACGCCGGCGGTGACGATTATTTGATCAAATCAGGCAATCTGGACAATGTTTTGGAGCGCGTCAAATTCTGGTCGGCGGCGGCGAACCGGCAAGAAGCGAGAACTCGCCGAGACGATGTGATTCAGGAAGTCGACGAAACCATCGAACGGATTGATCACGAGGTCAACGAAGCCGAGAGCGCCGCAGCCTTTATTGAAGAATTATCGCGCATGATGGATACCGCTCAGGCCCTCGCCGATGGCGCCTGCCTCAAGGGCGAAGACAACAGCAACTACATCGTTGGCTATGCCGCCGGCATTGTCAGCCATTGGGCCGATACTCAAGCAGCCGTCAAACCTCGATATATGAGCTATCTGCAGGCCGCTCTGGCCGGGAGCTCTATGTTTCAGCAGTGAGGATATCGCCGGGATTATGGAGAATTTCTATCAGATATCGGCGGAGCCCCTGTTCATGACGGCCCGCAAGCGCGCCCGCGCCGATTGCACGATGACCAATGAAACGCAAGACAACGTCTTGATCAAGGAAGGCGGCGTTGCGAATTTAAACGTCGCGAGCCAGGCATAGCAGGAACTCGGAAGGAGAACGCTGCGGCGCAGTCCCCGATTACGCAACAATCGATATTTCCTCCCGGTTACGGGTCTTCTGCATCCTCTGAAGTCATCATTACGGCGAGAAACCCGGCGCTCAACCAGGCCATGGCCAGCCACCAGTTTTGCCACATGCCGTAGCTGATATTGCCGATCAGCAGATAGCCCGCCATCGCCGCCGCGGCTGAGGACACGGCGACCCGGCCCAGGGCGCCGGTGGCGAGACGCATAAAGACGGCGGCGACCAGGGCAATCGTCAGAACAAGACCGATGATCCCAAGCTCAAGCCAGGATTGAGCCCACAGATTATGAGGATGCAGGGGGATCATCTTGTCCTCGCCGAACCCGCTCAGGGTATCCTGGCCAATGGCGCGGGAAGCGTCCAGCCCCCATCCAATAATTGGATGTTCTGCTATTTGTTCATAAACAAAATCAATAATATGCAAGCGTTCTTTCGTGCTATCTGACAAAAACAGTGTGACGCCGTCCCGCTGTTCCGATGAGACGAATTCGAAGGCGTATTGGGTCACTGCCAGATTGACCAGGAACAGCCCGGCCAGAAACCCCGCAACCCCCCAGCGGCGGGATTTGCAAACCACCCAAAAGACCGCGATACCCGTCGTGTAAGCGACCAGGGACGCCTCCATGTTCTGGGCCAGCAGCAACGCCGCCACGGCAATGGCGAACAGCACGGCGGTTCGCATCGAGTGACGGCGCGAAATGGCCAGCATGCAGGGCCAGACGAAAACCGTCAAAGCCGCCGAGGACTGCAATAAGAGCAGATACGGCTCCCGGGGCTCGCTGCCCCACGGCGTCAGCTGATTCCAAACTGAAACGGCAAGGCGGCTGAGACTTCCGGCCGTGAACAGCTCAAAGCCGAACAACACGACGAAGAACCAGCCCGATGCGACGAAGGCGCTGGTGAGCAAATGCCGGTCAACCGCCACTAGTTTGGCCGCGGCGGCGAACATCACCATGCCGCACAGGCCGATGACGACCACCCGGAACCAAAGCTGCAGGCTGTCGAGCGGCGCCGGCGCCCACCAGACCGTCACCAAAGACCAGGCGGCGAGGCCGGCGAGCAGGAGTGAAACCACCGGCGGCAGAGCGCCAAAGACCGCCTCTCGATTGCCTTTGACGAACAAGAAGGCCAGAACCGGCAGCCCCAGCAGCAGCACCATGGCCTTGGGTGAGAAGACGGCGACCAGGGGGTAGAGCAGGATTGCCGCGGCAAAAACACGGGCCGTGAACGAGGTTTCGCTCACATTATTATGTTCTAATAAACGCACGGCCATCCCCTGGTGCACCCCAACGGTTACGGATTTATACCCGTCCTCGGGCTTTACGGTGACAAATTCGGTCATTTCCGGCGGTTTTTACACAAATCATGCTTGACCGAACGCGGTATCAAGCCTATTTGCTCAATCAGGACCAAATAGGTCCTCATTAATTTTGACCCCGGATTGAAACGGTTAGGCATGATCAGATTGGGCTGCCATGATTAGACTGAGTAGGTTGGCGGATTACGGCGTCGTCTTGATGACGCACATCGCCACATTAGCTGACGATATGCACACCGCCCATGCGGTGGCCGGGGCGACCCGCATCCCCGAGCCCACGGCGAGCAAGATACTCAAGGCGCTGGTCCGGGCCGAGTTGCTCGATTCCCATCGCGGCGCCAGCGGCGGCTACACCCTGGCGCGCCAACCCGACGATATCCCGATTACCGAGATCATCATCGCCGTGGACGGCCCGATCGCGCTGACCTCCTGCCTCGACGCCGAGGGCAGCGATTGCAGTCTGGTGCCCACCTGCCCGACCCGCACCAACTGGCAGAAGATCAACGACGCCATCCACCGCGCCCTCGACGAGGTTTCCCTGGCCGACATGATGGGCCCCATGGCCGCCTTCATCCCGTCGTTTGAGCGCCGCACACAACAGACACGAGAGCTCTAGCCATGGCGTCACAAACCGACAGCCCACAAACCATCGATGACTTCACCGATGGCGATTACAAATACGGTTTCGTCACCGATGTCGAAGCCGAAACCATCCCCATCGGCCTCGACGAAGACACCGTCCGCTTCATTTCCGCCAAGAAGAACGAGCCCGAGTGGTTGCTCGAATGGCGGCTTGAAGCCTTTCGCCATTGGCTGACCATGACCGAGCCCCATTGGGCCAAGCTGCATTATCCGCCGATCGATTATCAGGCCGCCTCCTACTATTCGGCGCCGAAATCTCAGGACGATGGGCCCAAGAGCCTCGATGAAGTCGATCCCGAGATTCTCGAGGTCTATAAAAAGCTCGGCATCCCGCTGCATGAACAGGAGGCCCTGGCCGGCATCGCCGTCGATGCGGTGTTCGACAGCGTCTCGGTGGCCACCACCTTCAAGGCCAAGCTCGGCGAGATGGGCATCATCTTCTGCTCGATCTCGGAAGCGATCCAGGAGCATCCCGAAATGGTGCGCCAATATCTCGGCTCCGTGGTGCCCACCGGCGATAATTTCTACGCCGCCCTGAATTCGGCGGTCTTCACCGACGGCTCCTTCGCCTACATCCCCAAGGGGGTGCGCTGCCCCATGGAGCTGTCCACCTATTTCCGCATCAACGCCGCCAATACGGGCCAGTTCGAACGCACCCTGGTGATTGCCGACGAGGGCTCCTATGTGAGCTACCTTGAGGGCTGTACGGCGCCCCAGCGCGACGAGAACCAGCTTCATGCGGCGGTTGTCGAGTTGATCACCTTAGACGACGCCGAGATCAAATATTCCACCGTGCAGAACTGGTATCCCGGCGACAAGAACGGTGTGGGCGGGATCTATAATTTCGTCACCAAGCGCGGCGCCTGCCGGGGGCGGAACTCGAAGATATCCTGGACCCAGGTCGAGACCGGCTCGGCGATCACCTGGAAATATCCAAGCTGCCTGCTGATCGGCGACAACTCCGTGGGCGAGTTCTATTCGGTGGCCGTCACCAACAACCACCAACAGGCCGACACCGGCACCAAGATGATCCATATCGGCAAAAACACGCGCTCGACGATCATCGCCAAGGGCATCTCGGCGGGTCATGCGCAAAGCACCTATCGCGGCCTGGTGCGCATCGCCAAAAGTGCTACGGGCGCGCGCAACTATACGCAATGCGATTCCCTACTGATCGGCGACCAGTGCGGCGCCCATACGGTGCCCTATATCGAAGTCAAGAACGCCTCGGCCCATATGGAGCACGAAGCGACCACATCGAAGATCAGCGACGACCAGCTGTTCTACTGCCAGAGCCGGGGTCTCTCGACCGAGGACGCGGTGACCATGATCGTCAACGGCTTCTGCAAACAAGTGCTGCAAAACCTGCCCATGGAATTTGCCGTCGAGGCTCAAAAGCTCGTCGGCATCAGCCTTGAAGGCAGTGTCGGATAGCTTTAGGAAAACTAAATAAATGCTTGAAATAAAAAATCTTTCCGTTGCCGTTGATGGCAAGGAAATACTCACTAGTCTCGACCTAACGGTACAGGCCGGCGAGGTCCACGCCATCATGGGGCCGAACGGCTCGGGCAAAAGCACGCTGGCCTACGCATTGGCCGGGCGCGAAGGCTATGAGGTCACCAGCGGCTCGGTTCTCTATCAAGGCAGCGACCTGCTCGGCCTCAACCCCGAAGAGCGCGCCTGCGAGGGCATTTTTCTGGGCTTCCAATATCCCGTCGAAATCCCCGGCGTGGTCGGCATGAATTTCCTCAAATCGGCGACCAACGCGGTGCGCAGGCATCGCGGCCTGGATGAACTCGATGCCATGGATTTCCTGAAACTGGTGCGCGAGAAGGCCAAGCTGCTCGAGATGGACGAAAAGCTGCTCCACCGCGCGCTCAACGTCGGCTTCTCCGGCGGCGAGAAGAAGCGCAACGAAGTGCTGCAAATGGCCATGCTGGAACCTCGCCTGGCGGTGCTCGATGAGACCGATTCCGGCCTCGACATAGACGCCCTGCGCATCGTTGGCGACGGCATCAACCGCCTGCGCGCGCCGGATCGGGCGATCCTGCTGATCACCCATTACCAGCGGCTGCTCAATTATGTCGAGCCTGACAAAGTCCATGTGCTGGCCGGCGGAAAGATTATCAAATCCGGCGCGAGCGAGCTCGCCCTTGAGGTCGAGAATGAAGGCTACGGCCCCATGCTGGCTGAAATCGCCGCGGCCTGATGATGTCAAAAGACTTTCACAGCGCCTATGTGGACGCCTTCGCGGCGGCTCGCGCAAGCCTGCCCGGGCAAGGCGTCGGCTGGCTCGATACGTTGCGGACACAGGCCATCGAGCGTTTCGGCGAGGCCGGCTTTCCAACCCCTCGAGATGAGGTCTGGAAGTTCACCAACCTCCGCCCCCTCACCCGCCAGACATTTTCCCTGGCGCCGCGCCAGGAGAACAGCGTCACCCTCGATGACGTCTCCCCTCACCTGCCCGATGGTCTGGCCTGTCACCGCATGGTCTTCGTTGACGGCCATTTCCGCGCCGATCTGTCCGAATTGGTCGATTTACCGCCTGGCGTGCATCTGGCGAGCCTGGCGCAAACCCTCGACACGGACGCGGATTCGCTCAAAGCGTATCTTTCCAACGATGGCGGCAGCCCGGCCGCCCTCAACGCTGCCTTCATGGCCGACGGCGCGGTGTTGATAATTGATGAAAATATCAAATTAGACAGACCGGTCCATCTACTTTATCTTTCGACCGCCAGTGACCATGCGCAGGTCAATCATCCACGCAACCTGATCGTCGCCCGGGCGGAAAGCCAGGCCACGGTTATCGAGAGCTACGCCGGAGCCGACGGGGCCTATTGGACGAACACCGTTACCGAGGTGACCGTCGAGAGCAAGGCCAGCCTCAAGCATATCAAAATCCAGAACGAAGGAGCCGCGAGCTTCCATCTCGCCGCGACCCGCACGCGAATCGCCGCCGGGGCGAGCTATGACAGCTTCACGGCCCAGTTGGGCGCCCGCCTGGCCCGCAACGAGATATCCGCATCCCTCGACGGCGAAGACGGCGCCTGCCGGCTCAAAGGCCTGTTCCTCGGTCGCGGCAAACAGCATCTCGACAACACCACCCTGGTCGATCATGCCCTGCCCAACTGCCACAGCGACGAATACTACAAGGGTGTTCTCGACGGCGACGCCCATGGCGTCTTCCAGGGCAAGATCATCGTCCGCCCCGATGCGCAAAAGACCGACGCCCACCAATTGAGCAACAACCTGCTGCTGTCGGAGACCGCCCAGGTCGATACCAAGCCCGAGCTGGAAATCTACGCCGACGACGTGCAATGCAGCCACGGGGCGGCGACCGGCGAGCTCGACGAAGACGCCCTGTTCTACATGCGCTCCCGGGGTATCGGTGGCCGCGAGGCGCAGCGCATGCTGGTCGAAGGCTTCATCGGCGAAATTGTCGACACCATCGATCTTCCCGAACTGACAGCCCATATGGAGCGCGCCGTGAAGGCATGGCTGGAGCAAGGGAAATGACCATGGCTCACCAGAACGAAGACATGGCTTACGACGTGGAGCGGGTGCGCGCCGACTTCCCGATTTTCGAGCACCCCATCAACGGCCATCCGCTGGTGTTTCTCGATAGCGCCGCCAGCGCCCAGAAGCCCCGGGCCACCATCGACGCCCTGAGCCGGGTGTATGAGACCGAATACGCCAATATCCACCGCGGGGTCTATGACCTGAGCATGCGCACCACCAAGGCCTTCGAGGGTGCGCGGGATAAGGTTCGCGATTTCCTGGGAGCGGCTGAATCCCGCGAGGTCATTTTCGTTCGCGGCGGCACCGAGGGGATCAATCTGGTCGCCCAGACCTATGGCCGGGCCAATCTTGAAGCCGGAGACGAGATTATCCTGTCGCACATGGAGCATCACTCCAACATCGTGCCCTGGCAGATGCTGCGCGACGAGAAGGACCTGACCCTACGCGTCGCCCCGATCGACGATCAGGGCAATTTCCTGCTCGACGAATTCGAGAAGCTGCTCAACGAGCGCACCAAGATCGTCGCCATCACCCATGCCTCCAACGCGCTGGGCACTATCGTTCCGCTCAAGCAGGTCATCGCTATGGCCCATGACCGCGGCGCCGTGGTGCTGGTCGACGGCTGTCAGGCGGTGCCCCATATGACGGTCGATGTGGTCGATCTCGATTGCGATTTCTACGTCTTCTCGGGCCATAAGCTCTATGGCCCCTCGGGTATCGGCGCGCTCTATGGCAAGGCTGCCCTGCTCGAGGCCATGCCGCCCTATCAGGGCGGCGGCGAGATGATCCTGACCGTCGCCTTCGACAAGACCGAATTCAATGTCATCCCCCATAAATTCGAGGCCGGAACGCCCCATATCGCCGGCGCCATCGCCCTCGGTGCCACCATCGATTATCTCAATGAGCTGGGTTTTGATCACATCGCCGCCCATGAGAAAATGCTGCTCGAATACGCCACGGAGCGGCTCACGGAATTCAACAGCCTGCACCTGATCGGCACGGCGGATAACAAGGCGAGCATCCTGTCGTTCACCCTTCAAGGCATCCATCCGCACGACATCGGCACCGTGCTGGACCGTAGCGGCATCGCCATCCGCGCCGGCCATCACTGCGCCCAGCCGGTGATGGACCGTTTCGGCATCGCCGCCACGGCGCGGGCTTCCTTCGGCATCTACAACAGCCGCGAGGATGTGGACGCCCTGGCGGCCGCAATCGGTAAAACCATCGAGATGTTCGGCTGATGTCTGACGATCTGCGCGATCTCTACCAGGAGGTCATCCTCGACCACGCCAAGAATCCGCGCAATTACGGCGCGCCCGAACAGGACGGCAACCAAAGTCATCGCCTGGCCCACGGCAACAACCCGCTCTGCGGTGACCGCCTGACGCTCCATGTCACCGTCGCCGATGGGCTGGTCCAGGGCGCCCGCTTCGAAGGTGACGGCTGCGCCATCTCCATGGCTTCGGCGTCCTTGATGACCGAGGCGGTCAAGGGCAAGCCCGAGGCCGAGGTGCGCGACCTGTTCGAACGCTTCCACGAAATGATGACCGTCGAGGATGCCGAGCCCGATCCCGATAGCCTCGACAAGCTCGCTGTTTTCTCCGGCGTGCGCGAGTTTCCCGTGCGCGTGAAATGCGCCACCCTGGCGTGGCACACCCTGATCGCGGCGCTTGACGGCAGCGATGACGCCACCACCGAGGTTTGATGTGACACTGGCAAGCGACGAACTCGATATAGAAGCGACTAAACAGGCCGTGATCGAGGCGCTGCGTACGGTCTATGATCCGGAGATTCCGGTC
>Ga0066376_10005659_pt1 | contig 10507 bp, 4 predicted proteins | sample Knorr_S15_td_Bot_FD_77009 | JGI IMG/M metagenome (GOLD analysis project Ga0066376, IMG submission 77009) | Marine microbial communities from Southern Atlantic Ocean transect - Knorr_S15_td_Bottom_ad_5009_LV_A | ecosystem: Environmental > Aquatic > Marine > Oceanic | place: Southern Atlantic... | reverse complement strand
TACCATCGGTATCAACCGCCATGAATTTTTCTTCTACCGTGGCATCTTTTGCGAATTCAACCAATTCGGTTTCGGGCTCGGGCTCGGGTTCTGGTTCGGGCTCTGGCTCTGGCTCTGGCTCCGGTTCTAGCACTGGCTCGGGTTCGGATTCGGGTTCTAGCACTGGCTCTGGCTCTGGCTCAGGTTCTGGCTCAGGTTCAGGTTCGGGCTCTTCGACCATATGATCCATCGAAAATGCACCAGCAAATGCATCCTCTGTCGCCTCTCTTTCGGCTCTTGCTTCAGGTACAGTCTCAACTTTTTCCTGTGAAGGCAATGGTACGACTGCTTCCTCGGGCAGGAGTATTGGCACATCTTCAACAACCGTGGCCGGCAAGGTATCCTTTTCCTTAGTCACTGGGGTTTCAGTGATGACTTTCTTCGCTTCTTCGGTGACTACTTTTACCTCGTCGACTGGCTTGACAACCACTGCTGCTACATCACCAGAGGATAGACTGTCTATTGGCATCACATGATCTGCAACATCAAAGGCATCCCGCATCTGGCGGGCGACAACGAGTAAGGTGTCATGATTATCTTTTGGTGATGAGAATAACGCCTCAATCACGCTTAGATACTTTACCACCTCGGTTGAACCGCCGGTCTGCGAAGCGATCGCAAAGAGTTTGATCAAATTCATTGGGTCTGCCAATTCACCGAGTAATTCCTTTTCCTTATCAGCGAGTGCACCATTGATCGCACCTACCTCCCCGGTACTATCCTCTAAGCCGAGATAGAGTCGCAAGGAATCGGGCAGACTCATTACCCCAAGATGACTGGCAAAGAGATAGTAGATCTCTCCACCTTCGCACGATAAACGCTTACTCGCAGCCTCAAAATCAAAATCTCCAGGCTGTAATGCAATATCGCTAAGATGTTCAAAAAACCTGCAAAATGCATCGATTCTTGACAATGACATCATTTCATAAAGGATATCCGACGAGTCAACCACTCCAAAATAGGCTGCGGTTTCATCGACCTCAATACCAGCGGGTAGGATTGCACCTTCAAGTTCAGTCATTCACTTTCTCCCCTCCCGATATCGGCTTGCACTTGCACTTCCTTCTTGATAGTGACGCTGCTCAACTATTGGCTCGCTCATAAATCGCTCTCGACTGAGGGGCACTCCATCCAGTCTCCTGTAGGCTCATCATTATCATACGTTCGGACTCACCATCACCGAGGGCGATAATCGCCCACTCAACAGCTGCTTCCATCTCATCTTTTTTATCGCCCCTAAACAACTCAACCGTCTTGGTTTTACGCGAGTTACCATTACCATTACCATTACCATTTACGTTGTTTGCCGTTTTCTTAACCGAGGTTTTTCGAGTTGATTTCTTTTTGGGATGAGATTCATTCCCACCCCTCTGGACGGTCGGTGATCGCTGCGGGGAATTCACAAGTGCACCCCTTTGTTGGGCTCGTTGTGGGCTACTTGCTGTCCGTGAAGGTCCTCTTGGATCTGGTCCGCGCGCTGGTCCTCTTGGATCTGGCCCGCGCGCTACTGGAATGGACTTGGGTGGTGTTGGTTTTGCTTTGCTCTTTGCCAGCGAATCCCAAACATCATCTTCGTTATCATAATTCTCGTCTTCATCATAATTCTCATCCTCATCCCAATCATCGGCATCATCACCGCGTAGAACACGCAACAATATCATCAGCAGCAATAGTGAACCAATCGTTCCAACGATGGCCATTATTGAGAAAGTCATTGACGAAAAGCCCATGATCGTATCGTCGGCGGAAATCGTCGATTCATCAACCGGTACCGGGCAGCCATCGGGATAGACCTTTTTGCCTAATTCGGTATTTGGGCAATCATCCTTATCGTCTCTAATGCCATCGCTATCCGAATCCAATTGGTTTTGCGCACAGCCATTTTCATCGACAAATGCCTTGAAATTATAATCGGTGTCAGGGCATAAATCAGGATTATTGCCATCGAGATTATCGCCAAAGGTATCAAAATCCGAGTCATTCCATTGACTATAATCTCCACGAAGTGATTCCGGTTCTAGATAATCGGCATAACCATCACCATCATCTATGCAACCATAAATTCCCATCATGGTAGAATTGCCAAATTCAGAGGGGCATGAATCGCTATAATTACCTGTTTCATTATCACCATAGCCATCACCATCACTATCCCACCACTGGGTGAAATCCAAAGGAAAGGCATCTCCACTGTGGTTAACCCCATCAAAGGAATAAATACCGCTATATCCGTCGCCATCGAGATCCTGTTCCAGAGCTAATTCATCGACACAACCCGAAAGATCAACCGGATAACCGGCCTGAGTATCCGGACAGTTATCGGTGTCGTCCATCACACCATCACCGTCGCTATCGCGTTGACTAATACCACATCCATCGGCATCGATACCGTCGTGTTCGGAGGAATGCGTATCGGCACATAAATCAGCGAGATCGACGACCCCATCGCCATCAGCATCGGCTTCTCTCTGAGCGCTACTACATCCCTGTGAGTCGACTGCGGTATCATATTCAGTACCGGGACAGATATCGTCAGCATTGTTCACATCATCTTGATCATCGTCCTTTTGATCGGCAGAACAGCCGGCTAAGTCTACGATTGACCCGGCTTCAGTATCAGGACATGAATCTATAACATTGAAAACTCCATCGCCATCGCTATCATCGGTACTGACAACTGGGCAACCAGGGCCGTGAGTGCCTTCGAGAACCCCTGGGATATCGACGCAATAGTCATAGTTAGCACCGGCTTGATTATCGCCGAAACCATCGCCATCACTATCATTCCATTGTGAATCATCATCGGGGAATGAATCATCGGTATCCGCCCAATCATCTCCATCCCTATCTACACACCCACCTGCAGGGTAAAGCGAGGTTCCCGCGGTATTTGGGCAGTAATCACGTATTAGGTTACCGTGATTACTGCCATTCCATAACGCAGTCCAATTATTGGGAAAGCCATCATTATCGCTATCGTTTGCCGCTGCTTCAATAGTAGGGAACTTATCTGGATTGGTGGCATTATCACTTGAGTTATCACCAAAGCCATCACCATCGCTATCGGCCCATTGTGTTGAATCATTAATCCATACGTCTGCGCCATGGCTGACATTCCATTCGTTTTTATCACCAAAATTAGAGGGATCTGAAGTTCCATCACCATCACTATCAAGACAGCCATTACGATCACGCCAAGAGGTCCCTACAATCCAAATACACTGATCACCACTCTCAAAATGTGAATAATTATCACCATAGCCATCACCATCTACATCTACCCATTGATAGCGATTATATGGGAATAGATCGGGAGGGGCAAGGTTATCGTTAGTGGTATCACAACAATCAGGGCCGTGATTATCACCAAAACCATCACCATCAGAATCGAGTGATTGCTTCCAATTTGTGGGATATTTATCACCTTGATAGTAAAAGGCACCATTGTCTGCCCAACCGTCTTGATCGAGATCGAAACAACCGATTAAGCCCCACCATGAGAGGCCGAGAACGTCGATGCACTGATCCTCTAGGTCACTATATCCGTCGCTATCGCTATCCAAGCACCCTCTTGAAATATAGAGTGATGTTCCCGCGTTATTTGGACAATTATCAGCTAATGGCCCGAGGTCATTATCACCAAAACCATCACCATCTTGGTCAGACCATTGACCGGACATCAATGGCATTGCATCGTGTGTATCTGGAATTAAATCGCCGTCGGTATCGGGTAAGAAACGTAATAATTCTAGATCTTGATTAGCAGAATCATACCAAGCCATGGCAAGGCTCTCATTCAATCCAAGTAGGATTGGTACCTCTGCAGACGGCTCTACCGACAATAGATTATACGGATGCAATACCTCTTCTAATATCGTGGTGGTGGTCCAAACCAAATGGCCGAGAAGAGGGTCTGTCGTCGTGATGTGAAGGGTATTACCCACGCGCAATAATGACGGGTTATTGCCGATTGGTAGTGCACGTAATGTTCTATTCCACTGACCTTCTGTGCGCAATAATAATCCTGAAGCAGATGAATTACCTTGAACGATTATTGTATCTTCTTCGATTAATAGATAAGAGATAAATTCATCGACTATGCCCATAGATTGATTGAAAACCTCGTTCCAATCAATCGCGCTTAGATTGCTTTCATGAATGATTATTCTCTCTTCATCGAGTCCAGCGATAGCCAAGGTGGTCTCGTTTACCTGAGCGATCTTATATTGTGCAGAAGTATTTACCTCACCGATATCGGTGAAATTTACTTGATTACCATCCCACTGCCAAATGCGAAGTGTAGTAACCCCGGAAAGGTCGATTACCCCGGCGATCAATACCTTATCCTCAGAAGTGAGTGTTGAGGACAAGGTTGTAAGTGATGATTCGAGAGCGATTTGCTGGAATGACCAAGACCCGTCTCTACTAGCAATTGCCAATTCACCTGTCGTGGAATCATAGTAGACCACTCTTGAGATATTTTGTGAATCTATGTGTAATTGTAATGCTCTATCGAGGTTAGGAGTAATACTACCTATCTGTTCAGTAGTTGCCCAGATTCCATTTTGCTCTTGATCGAACCACAGCGTATTTGCCGGGGTGCTTTGATGAACGATTTGTTGGTTTGCCTGTGAATCAGCCGTTGACGCTAGATTAGCACCAAAACCGCCGCTACTGCGTAAACTATGCTCTAAGGCCACGAAGGAGGTAGGCCGCATATAGGTGAAGGACTGCCCTTGCCCAGAGACCAATATCACATTTACGACCCCGGTAGGAGATAGAGAGAAGGCATAACTTACACTGGCGTTAGCAAAGATATTGGACAGAGCCATCTGAGTCCAGCGACCCTCGGCACTTCCATCCATGATATGCTCCATCAATTGTAATACACCGTCAACTTCGAACATTATCACCGTTCGACCATCGGCTGAGGTCTTGAGTTCGAGATCGCTGATCTCTTGAGAGAACTCGATATCGAACGACTCCCATTCTATTTCAGAAAGAATCAGCAATTCAATGCTGTCGGAAGTAGTGTTTTTCCGAGTTAGTAATAAATCCAGCAAACCATCTCCATCGAGGTCGGATCCAGAGATAATGACTTCAGCTAATCGTGATTGCGACGAACCGGTTTTTATCAGATAGACCTCGCTTGATGGGCCGTTTTCAGAACCCATATGCAGACGTAATTCACCACGGTTATTGGCTTGAAGGCTAATTACGAAAAAATCGTCGTAACCATCTTGATCAATATCACCAGCAGGTGCGACACGATAGCCGATGCGCTGGTTGGCAACCTCACCATCGAGTGTCCAATTTGGCTCGTCACCCAATCCATCTGCATCGCCATAAAACATCCAAAGACGCCCGGATTGGTAACCCCCTCCGCTGCCATTGAAAATCTCACTAAAAAGTAATTCATCATCACCGTCGCCATCCAAATCACCGACGAATTGAATGTCATAACCGAATAGTCGGCCCTGCTTATTGCTCTGATAGATTTTTTGAGGGCTCAAAGCAAGCCCATTTGCACCACCATGGAAAACCTCGACCGAGGAATAGGAATTGGGGGCATCGATTGTGCCGGTATTGCTTACGGCTAGGTCGGGATAGCCATCACCATTGATATCTCCTTGAGAAGCGAATGCTCTGCCGAAAAACGCCCCTAGTCCACTTTGATTTACTCGACCATATATCGAAAGGGAATCATTTCCTCCAGAGATGATAATCAATTGGCCTAATTCATCCTCACCACCAGAGATATTTGCCGCTAGAATAATGAAATCATCATCACCGTCTTGGTCGACATCACCGAGGTCGACCAATGAAGAACCCACCAACTGACCTGCTTGGCCCGAATAATTCCACGATACCGTGTCGGAAATCCCGCTGCTGGTAGCCAGTCTACACTCGACCACTCCCGCTATCGTATCATTACCAGGTGCTGAAATAATCAGATCATCCAAACCATCACCATTGACATCGACCAGTAAAACCGCACTAGCAAAGCCAAGGTATTGTCCTGAATTATTTACCATGATAGCGCTGGTATTCACCCCTGCTCCCGTACCCATATGGATGCGCACTTGACCCGAACCATCTGCATCACCGATTGCGATATCATCCAAACCATCACCATTGATATCGCCAACCGCAATACCGCCGCTAGGTGAAGTATCTGCATCTGCCATCGCTTCGATTATCTCAACTGGTTCAGAGGGTATTCTTCCGGCTACTTTACCGGAGAGACTGCGCAGAACATTCAGGTAATTCGTACCATTCTCCTCAAAAGAAAACGCTACTTGAGCTACACCATCAGCATCGATTCCCATGCCAAGACCACCGCTTAGATTACCAGTGCTCGCAATATTATTGCGGATTAATTGCTGATCATCAAAACTCACCGATAGCAGACCCTGGGTGATATGTCGATAGATGATCAATGGTGAATCATCGCTTTGTATTACCAATTCAATGTCGTCATCGACGGGACCTTGGTCGATTACTCGATCTATCCAGAAAGTGCTGGTAGAATTGATATATCGCAGTGAATCGTTCACATCACGAAATACGATATTCCCCCTATCATCACTATCCATCGCCATGGTCAATGGGCCACCTGCGATACCCTCAGCGATTATTCGATTATTCCAAACCGGTTGCGAATAGATGGTACCGATTACCGTCCTCCGGGCATAGACGAGGTTTGCTCCGTCGTAAAATGCAACCCTCACCCTGTCATGACCGGTATATTGAATCACACAATCATCGCTAGGGTTTGATGAATTGAGAATTCCAATCACATCGCTATCGACAGAGCCGTTTACAAAAATTTGGTAATAGGTGACGACTGTATCGTCGACAGTGCAGATATGAGCGGTTCCATCCGGAGCCACATCGATACCGACAGCGGTAGCATTTGATGCGTTGATAAGCGCGGTAGAAAGCCAGTTGTCGAGATTTGATTCGGGGCGAACCGTCCATGAATGACCGTTTACCGAGAGGGGGTAGCCAGCCAACTGCGAGCCAGAACCGTTCTCTAATTCAAGAGATTGTACCCGCTCACCAACATCAACCTCAGATATAGATTCAGGAAAAGATTGAGGGATTACCAACACCTGAACGAGAAACAGCATCGCGATGAATGCAGCGATACCCCCTCTGCCGCACACCATCACCGCTCACCATCCTTCTTACAAAACCATTGTTGGCTTACGCTCAACGGTCCCCTAAGGGGGGACCGATGTCAAATGATTGGAGCGAATGCCTTGAATCCTTAAACCGAGAGGCTTTCACGTGTCAGAGCGGATTGTGGTCGTCGCAAATGGACAATGGCCTAGCGAACGAGTCTGGGTTGAATTGATAGCAAATGCCGATAAAGTAGTTGCACTCGATGGTGCAGCGGATAGAATAAATTGTGACATCGTCATCGGTGATCTCGATAGTTGGAGTGGAATCGGTGAACTAGAGGTAATCCATATCAAGGGTCAGGATGATACCGATCTCGCCAAGGCATTGAAGAGATTTGATGTGAACGACGTATTTGGTATCGAAGGAGATCGCCTCGATCACAGGTTGGCCGCATTTACCGCGTTATTTGAAACCGATTCCAACGCTACTATCCATCTGGATGGATGGAATGCACGCAGGGTCCCAGCCGATGGAACCATCCTTGAAGTTGAAATTGGAGCCAACGTTTCTCTATTTGCATTTGGCAAGGTTTCAGCGATTTATACCAGTGGCCTATTACATTCTCTTGACGGTGATGATATGGTGACCTCTAGCCGCGGTGTTCACAATGAGGTGACTGCTAATCGCGTCAATATCAGCCATAGTGGTGGTGATTTACTGGTTATTTGGCAGGTTTAAGCAACTGTCTAAGTTCTATTGGGAGAAGGTGGTAGATTCTTTCTAATGTGTAAACTATACTCCTCATCACCGTTCCAATCCCGTGCTTGCTCATCAATTCTGCTCTTGGCAAGAGTGGCATCGTAACCCCCCCAATCCTCGATCAATTTCAATTTCCATGCGGCTCTTGCCGAATGACCGGGTAAGAAGGTGCGCCACATGAAGGGAATTCGTCCCGGGGTGATTGCGTTTACCTGCTCAACGATTGCCGTTGCGCAAGAGGCGGTCAGAGTATGATACCACTCCGGTCTTTGCGCTAGTTGATTCAAGCGCTCACATAATTGCAATAATAGCGCCTTGTCTTTGCCCGGAGGGGTTTGCGCTCTGAAAAGATGGACCTTATGTGAGCGTGAATTGGTTCTCAGATACAGAGCATCCCGCTCGGTAGATACGAGAAGATAGAGTTCAAATGAGCGCCACATCCCATCCCAAGGATGAAATTTCTCACCGATTTCCCTGCGGCATTCAAAGGAAAAAGTCAACACCTTTCCATCATTGAATTCGAATGACAACATAGTGTGAGCCAATCCTCTAACCTTATGAAAATGGTCAATAACGTACCAAATATCCTTTATTTCATTGGGATTAACTACTTGGTCTATCCATTTCACATCGTGATCTTTTAGTGTGCGCCAAGTGAAATCCCTGACATTGCTGAATACGATTTCATCATTGCTGATCTCCGCACTTGCAGCCTTCGCACAATCACTGACCCAGTCGCGATCCGATTTTGCGATTCTCGGCCTGATACGTGTCCACCACAACCACATCAATCTCAAGGAGGTGATAGAGATAATCGACCCTGTGATCAATGCCAAGATAGGCGCTATGTTAATCCTACCACCTCTGCCACATTCCAGTGGCCTCATCCCACCAATCAACTCCACCGTCAAGGTGTTGACGCCAGATTATTCCCGTCTCGTCGACGTGAGTCGCCAATCCTTCAGCATCCATTACCAGCATCTGATTCAAATCGATTTCATCGTCGTTTGTAACCGGTTGCTTTACCAGCATCATAAACACGAGAATTGCAACCAATAATGATAATCCACCGATACCATACCAGCCAACTGATTGTGTCTCTGTTTCAGAACCAACCGACTGAACCGGTTGAGTGGCCAATTCTTCGGCTGAAGCATCACTCGCTGGGACCCTGATCAAATTTAGCCCCTTTGTGGTGCTAATCCCCTCGGAATTAGTAACTTTGAGCAGTATTTTGTAAACCCCTGCCGGCCAATCAGCGCAGGTTATCATATCGCCAGTACCCATCGAGCCTAACTCCGGAGATATTTGCCATTCCAATAAGAAACCATCTTGGTTTGCATCGTTGGTCGAAATTCTTACCGAGCAAACCTTACCGACTTCAAAACCATCTCCTTGAACCGCTAACGCGAACTCTGGAGGTGGTCGGTTGTGGATGGTGAAATTGAGCCATGATGTCGTGGTCTGGCCCAATGAATTCTGGTAGGTTTCCATCAGTTCATATCCTCCAGCTGGCCAGATACTACAATCGAGTACCTGGTCGGAATCGAGAACTTTGAATGGCGCTCCACTGATTGAACGTGTGCCATCAGCACCCCATCTGGGACCGGTTTCGTCAGCGAATACCCGAGTTATCAAGCAATCATCACCGGTTTCTAACCAACCATTTGCCGACAATTGTAATGATACATGTGGGGTTTGTAGTGCAGGCATCAAATCAAAGGTACCAAGTTCGATAATACGCAACGACCTTCCCGAGTGATCTGTAATCTCAAGTATGATGGTGTGTTCACCCTCTTGCCATGAATCATAAGTCATATTCACATTAGCGATTCCCTCATCAGAAAAGGTCTCAATCCGTTGCTCATCGACGGTCATATAGCCTTGTGTCCCTCGTAAATTGAGAATAAGACTGGCATCACTAGCCTGCGAAGTGATATGAAGAATTATCATCACTCGGTCATTTCTACCGAATTGTTCTGCGCCAAGTGTGGTCACTTCAATACAGGTATCACATATTTCAAAGCCTGCTTCCGACAATGCATCAGTCTCTTCTTCTGCAGCACTAGGAGGAATAAATAGCATTAGAAAAATCAGTAATATAACCTTGAACTCACGCATTGCCACCACCTCCTTGAAAGAGATCATCGACGATTTCATGCATTCCCTCGCCGGCTGATTGGGTCGGTTCAAGATGAACGGGTTGTTGCTGATATACCGCTTCATATACACTCTTATCCTTGATGTCTTCCTCACTGAACGACTCATCGCCCCTCAGTAATCTGACCACTGCTGCGGATAATGCACCAAACATTATCGCCCCACCTAATAGCATGTAACTCAGCAAACTTCCAGCCGGGTCCTCACCAAGTCCAGCGATAGCCGCGGCAAAACCACCATACTCGTTGGACCAGCCATCGCCATCGCTATCGGGACAGCCTTGGAGGTCACGAGTCGAACTGCCAGCGACCTCTGGGCAGTCATCGCGAGCAGAACCTAGAGGATTGTCACCAAAGCCGTCCTCGTCGGCATCGCGCCATTGGAATCTATCATTTGGAAAAGCATCTCCAGTACCCCAAGG
>Ga0066376_10005658_pt1 | contig 10508 bp, 9 predicted proteins | sample Knorr_S15_td_Bot_FD_77009 | JGI IMG/M metagenome (GOLD analysis project Ga0066376, IMG submission 77009) | Marine microbial communities from Southern Atlantic Ocean transect - Knorr_S15_td_Bottom_ad_5009_LV_A | ecosystem: Environmental > Aquatic > Marine > Oceanic | place: Southern Atlantic... | reverse complement strand
TTCTTTGACAACGATCTTTTCGATCGGCACTTCCTTGATCACAATTTTTTCAACTTCTTTGACAACGATCTTTTCGATCGGCACTTCCTTGATCACAATTTTTTCAACTTCTTTGACAACGATTTTCTCATCGCCCGGTATCAGTGATACCCAGAGCCTCTCGCCAGACTGCGACCTGCCCTGTGCAATGCCTTGGTGGTAGTCAATCCAGTCTGAAAGCTGACGGGTATATTCCTCTCTGGCTAAGATCCTTGAGATGCCCGCCATCATCTCAACAGAAGGGATAATCAGCGTAGCGCCTTCTCGGAGCAGATTCATATTTCCACGAATAAATGCTTCAGAATTCATGTGCATCAGCGCAAACATTCTCTGATATATGGTCACACTTTTATCGACATCAATATTCGCAGCAATACCCATCAACGTCTCGCCACTCCTGACCGGTTCGTAAGTGTCACCTGGCTGTATTGCCCGCTGGCCAGTCGTACTTGGCAATGCAATTGACTGGCCAGCTACAGTGTCGTAACCCGGCGGGTCGAGCAAGGCCGTATATTCGCGAATAATCTTACCGCCCGACCACCCAATGGCAGCCAGAAAATGAAGAAACGGTATGCGTACGGGATTATCTGTTGACACACGAATCCAGGGGCCGGTCTCACCGTTGATGACGTTAAACTGCAGCGACTTGACGACCGGTTCAATGGGGATATTGGCACGTCGAAAGTCAGAATCCGTTGCCAACTTGATTTCCAGGCTTTCAAGCACATCGTCCTCAATGGAAGCAATCGATATCTCGGCGTCAAACGGTTGATTCAGGGCGGAATTCACCACTATGCGACCCAGGCCGATAGCCTGGACATTAGATGTCACCAACCAAAGGCCGACCGAAAGAACAATCCAAAGAACTGATCTTTTATATGAGGTTCTAATCAAGTTACTAAAATTCTACTTCCCAGCGAATAATTCGATACGTTTGTCTAACGTTAATTAACATAGACTTTAAGCACTTCTAAACAGATGTTCGGCTATCTGCACACTATTCAATGCCGCACCTTTTCTAACATTGTCCGATACAACCCACATGTTGATACCCTGAGCGCACGAAATGTCCTCGCGGATCCTACCCACATACACACCGTCCTGGTCAGCACCATCCGACACAGGCGTCGGGTAACCACCCGACTCGCACTCATCGACGACAACAACACCCGGTGCCGCTTGTAGTAACTCTCGAACCGCTTTGGCAGTGATCTTTTCTCGGGTTTCTACGTGTAAAGCCTCGGAGTGGCCATAAAACACCGGCACGCGCACGCAGGTGGGATTTATGCGGATGGTATCATCACCGAAAATTTTTTGGGTTTCCCAGACCATTTTCATTTCTTCTCGCGTATAACCGTTTTCCTGAAACTCATCGATGTGGGGTAGAACGTTGAAGGCAATCTGCTTTGGCAGAACAACCGGGTTGACCGGCCTGCCATTTAGCAGTTCGAGTGACTGCTGCCCCAGTTCTGCAATGGCCCGCTTACCTGCGCCTGAAACGGCTTGATAGGTGGCAATGTTGATCCGGGATATGCCGACAGCATCATAAATTGGCTTTAAGGCGACGACCATCTGAATGGTCGAACAGTTAGGATTGGCAATAATGCCATGATGCCCGTCTATGGCGTGTGCATTGACTTCCGGGACGACCAGAGGAATATCCGGATCGTTACGAAAATGAGCAGTGTTGTCGATAACTACACAGCCAGACGACACAGCCTTTGGTGCGTAAGAGGCCGACACACTCCCACCAGCTGAAAACAAGCCGATCCTTGCCATGGAAAAATCAAATTCGTCCAGCCTCGTTACCCGAATCGATTTCCCCCGAAAGTTGATCGTACTACCTGCCGACCGCTCACTCGCAAGCGGAAACAACCTGCCAATTGGAAAGCTGCGTTGTTCGAGAATATCGATCATCACCTCACCAACTGCTCCGGTGGCTCCGACGACGGCAACATCTACGCTATTGGTCAAGAAATTCCTTTCCCTGTAGGCTGATTAAAGGAAGGCCACCCAAGCCGACTCCAGACGAACTGCACAGCACCATCTTATGAAATGTCCGTAAACAGCCAGGGCATCTTCCGCTTATGCAACGCCTCAAACTCAGAAATCTCTTTCTTATGCTGCAGGGTCAGGTCGATTTCATCGAGCCCATTAACCAGGCAGTACTTCTTAAAACTTTCTACATCAAATGAATATTGCGTGCCATCTGGGGTGACGACGCTTTGCGATTCCAGATCTACCTCCAGCATATAGCCCGGTTCATTTTTAATCGCCCCAAATAAGGTATCAATGACATCATCGGGCAATGCAAGGGGCAACAGACCATTTTTAAAACAGTTGTTGAAAAATATATCAGCAAAACTTGATGCGATAATCACCTTGACCCCGTAGTCATGTAGTGCCCACACCGCGTGTTCTCGCGATGATCCACAACCGAAGTTTTTTCGGGCCAGCAAAACCTCAGCGCCCGTATAACGCTTTTCGTTCAGTACAAAATTCGGATTAATCGACCGATTGCTGTGTTCCTGACCGGGCTCACCCTGATCCAGATATCTCCATTCATCGAATAGGTTCGCACCGAAACCCGAACGAGCCACTGACTTCAGATACTGTTTTGGAATTATCGCATCAGTATCAACATTTGAGCGATCGATGGGCAGGACAATCCCCTTTACAGTCCTAAATGGTTCCATCAAGACTTATCCTCGAGATCGGCCGGGTCAATAAAATGGCCTGCTACGGCCGCGGCTGCTGCCAGTGCGGGAGAGACGAGGTGTGTACGGCCGCCGCGACCCTGTCTGCCTTCGAAATTCCGGTTAGAGGTCGAAGCGCACCGCTCGCCAATCTCCAGCCGATCCGCATTCATCGCAAGACACATTGAACAACCGGGTTCTCTCCACTCGAATCCTGCCCGCGTAAAGACCGCATCCAACCCTTCTGCTTCAGCCTGGCGCTTTACCAGCCCCGATCCCGGAACGACCATTGCCAGCGAGACATTTGAGGCAACTCTATGACCTCGGGCGACTTGCGCCGCGACTCTTAAGTCTTCGATTCTTCCGTTGGTACACGATCCGATAAAAACCTTGTCTACCTTGACCTCACTGATCGGTGTCCCAGACTCGAGGCCCATGTACTCCAATGCCCGTGCCCAACCTTCTCGGCGAGTTTCGTCGGATTGACTTTGCGGATCAGGAATTTCTCCGTCAATCGGTATCACCATTTCCGGCGATGTGCCCCAGGTGACCTGAGGGGAGATCGTCTTTCCATCCAACCTTATTTCCTGATCAAACACCGCATCTTTGTCCGAGACATAATCAGACCAGAGTTCTTGCGCTTTAATCCATTCCTTGCCCTTGGGAGCATAAGTGCGATTCTTAAGATAACCAATCGTTGACCTATCAACCGCGACGATGCCACAGCGAGCCCCTGCTTCAATCGTCATGTTACACAAGGTCATTCTCGCTTCCATGCTTAACTCACGGACCACACTGCCTGCAAACTCAATGGCATAGCCTGTGCCACCGGATGTTCCAATTTCGCCGATGATGGCGAGGATCAAATCCTTAGCACCGACTCCAGTCCGGAGTTCTCCTTCAATGGTAATCCGCATGCTCCGCATTTTTCGGGACACAAGGCACTGCGTCGCCAGTACGTGCTCAACTTCGGAGGTGCCTATACCAAAAGACAACGCGCCAAATGCGCCATGAGTGGTTGTGTGGGAATCCCCGCATACTATCGTCATTCCCGGGAGTGTTGCACCTTGTTCCGGGCCAATCACATGCACAATCCCCTGACGCGGATCGTTCATATCGTATTCGGTAATACCGAACTCCTTGCAGTTCTGATCAAGCGTTGTTACCTGAAGCCGTGACACCGGGTCACTGATGCCCTCCGACCGATCAGTCGTCGGTACATTGTGATCAGCAACTGCGAGGTTTGCACCGACGCGGTGTGGCACTCGCCCGGCTTCTTTCAGGCCGGCGAAAGCCTGCGGCGATGTCACCTCATGAATCAGGTGGCGGTCTATATAGATCAGTGATGTGCCGTCATCCTCTTCACGAACCACATGGCTGTCCCATAGCTTGTCGTACAGAGTTTTTCCAGACATTTTTAGTAGAACTCAAATAATGACGATAGAATAAAATTGTAGCACATCACCGAACCGTCCTAGAATGCCCCTTGCGAATTATCATTCGACAATTTAACGTAAACTCCCAACTATTGATGACACAATGGGCCCTTAAGAATAAATTCGGTTAAACACTAATCGACTACGAACAAATGACCAGCTTCGTGAAACTATTCCAACGATTGCAAAGTGAACTCGGGGAAGCGGCACTGCCGCTTAACCCTGAAGCACAACTTCCCCAGCGGTTAATCCTCAGTCAAGCACTTTACCCAGATCTTGCCAGGGATGCCGCCACGCTGATCTTCAAACACAACCGTTGCCGTAATCTGCTAGACCCGATTTCCCTGTATCCTACATTAGATGCATTAGGGTCTTTGAAAGCTCAGATTTCACAGGGCAGTCGTGCAGACATCGATGCCATACGATTCATCGAGGATATGGGATACCTCGTCACGCAGGCACTATCAGATCCAGACATACAATCAGTGGGCGCAACTGAAAAACCCGACACAAACAGTCAGGATGTGGCTTTCAACAGGCGGACCCGAGTCTAAAGCCTTTCAGTCTGCTTCCGAGGTGTCCGCTGTGGCGGGAATAACCGGGCCTTTCGACTCCGCCCCGAGACTACGATGGCGCAGCAGGTGATCCATCAACACCAAAGCAAGCATTGCTTCGGCTATCGGTACTGCCCGTATGCCCACACAAGGGTCGTGGCGTCCGGTTGTAACGACCTCAACAGGTTCACCGTAGATATCGACACTACGCCCGGCAATTTGAATGCTCGAAGTTGGTTTTAGCGCAATTGACACCACGACATCCTGACCGCTAGAAATGCCTCCTAGAATGCCGCCGGCATTATTGCTCAAAAATCCTTCAGGGCGCATCTCGTCCCGATGTTCAGAGCCATGCTGTATAACACTGTCAAATCCGGCTCCCAGTTCTACCCCTTTGACCGCATTTATAGACATCATTGCCTTGGCAATTTCCGCGTCCAGTTTGTCAAATACTGGTTCGCCCAATCCGGCAGGAACATTTGTCGCCTCAACATTGACCCTTGCACCAATAGAGTCTCCAGCCCTACGCAGCGCTTGAATTAGTTTCTCAAGTTTCTCGGTCTTGCCGGCATCGGGAAAGAAAAACGGGTTGCGGGAAATCTCATCGAAGTCGCGCTGTTCGGCCACGATGTCTCCCATTTGCTGGAGATAACCGGTGATCTGAATACCGCTGTGAAGATGAAGGTATTTTCGGGCGATCGCACCTGCGGCCACACGGCACACCGTTTCGCGGGCCGACGCCCGCCCACTGCCCCGGAAATCGCGAATTCCGTACTTTCTTAAATAGGTGTAATCGGCATGACCCGGTCTGAACTGTTCCCGAATCCGCTCATAATCCCTCGTTCTCTGATCCTCGTTCCTGATCACCATACCAATCGGTGCACCGGTGGTGACACCGTCAAACACACCGGACAGGATCTCAGCACGATCAGACTCCCGCCTTTGGGTGGTGTGCTTTGACTGTCCGGGTCGACGCCTATCCAGATCCTGCTGAATATCATCGGGGCTAAGCTGCAGGCCTGGCGGGCACCCGTCAACGATACAACCGAGAGCCGGACCATGGCTTTCACCAAATGTCGTAACGCGAAACAGCTGACCAAAACTGTTGCCTGCCATACCTTGTTCTCTTGATCAGGCCTTGGGTAACGTTACGCCGGTCTGCCCTTGGTATTTACCGCGGCGATCCTTGTAGGATACTTCGCAGGGTTCATCCGCTTCAAAAAATATTACCTGTGCCACCCCCTCATTCGCATAGATCTTGGCTGGCAAAGGCGTTGTGTTGGAAAATTCGAGCGTAACATAGCCTTCCCATTCGGGCTCAAACGGGGTCACATTGACGATTATTCCACAGCGCGCGTAGGTTGATTTCCCCAGACAAATCGTAAGCACGTTGCGCGGAATTCTGAAATATTCAACGGTTCGAGCCAGTGCGAAAGAATTTGGGGGGATGATGCAGACATCGCCCTGATAATCAACGAAACTGCTTTTGTCAAAATTCTTCGGATCGACTATGGCCGAATTGATATTCGTAAATATCTTAAATTCGTCGGAACAACGAATATCATAACCATAACTGGAAGTGCCGTACGAGATAATTCGATCTACGCCCATACTTGAGATCTGGCCGGCCTCAAACGGCTCAATCATTCTGCTTTCATCCGCCATTCGGCGAATCCAGCTATCAGCCTTAATCGACATAGGCGACCCTGATGTCGGTTTCAAGTATTTTGAATAACAATAGAAGGGAATACCTCGCTGTAGTTCCGTTTTCGTGCGGAAAGAATCCCAGAGGCGTTTCGTGCGATGGTCCGATATGCCTGTGCCAAACTGCCATCTGGGTCCGCAACTACCGTCGGTCGACCGCCGTCAGCATCAGCCCTGATGCGGCCATCAAGCGGAATATCGCCGAGGTGTTCAACACCGTACTCAGCTGACATCCTCTTGCCGCCGCCCTCCCCAAAAATGTGTTCCTCGTGACCGCAGTTGTTGCAGATATGCGTACTCATATTTTCAACAATGCCCAGAACTGGGATCTCCACCTTCTCAAACATTTTCAGTGCCTTTCGCGCATCGAGGAGCGCGATATCCTGGGGCGTAGTCACAATCACCGCGCCGGAAACCGGTACCTTCTGCGCCAGTGTCAGCTGGATATCTCCAGTACCCGGAGGCAGGTCGATAATCAAATAATCAAGATCATGCCACTGGGTATCCTGCAACAACTGTTCCAGGGCTTGAGTGACCATTGGCCCACGCCAGATCATTGGCGTATCTTCTTCAATTAAAAAACCAATCGACATAACTTGTAGGTGGTAGCTGTTCATCGGTTCGAGGCTCTTCCCATCTTTAGACTTAGGTCGTCCGCCGATCCCCAGCATACGCGGTTGGCTCGGTCCGTATATGTCCGCGTCCAGTACACCGACGTTCGCGCCTTCCGCGGATAAGGCCACCGCCAAATTAGCTGAGACGGTCGATTTACCGACACCGCCTTTGCCGGATGCGACAGCGATCACATTGCGCACGTTCTTAAGCGGGGTAACACCCTTCTGCACTTCGTGGGACACCACCTGGGTTTCGATCCGCACCTCCACCGACTCGACGCTCTCTACCATCGACACAGCATCTACCACCTGCTGCCTCAAACTCGGGTGCCACCCTTTAGCCGGATAACCCAAAACCAGGTCAATCGAAACGTTTCCGCCGTCTACTACACTGTCCTTTACCGACTTGCCAGTCACCAGATCGAGACCTGTATGAGGATCAACAATCTTGGACAGAGCATCCTCAATGGTACTTTTTGTTACTGTGATCATAAGAAATATACGGCCTCACTGAGATCGATTTATGCTGGATTAGGTGAGCAGATCACATCAAAACCTGTGCGATCTATTCTGTATTCGAATGCTAACACAGGACCGGCAGGCCTTTCGTATCGGCTAAAATACGTTTAACGGCTTAGAACCAGACAATTCGACTATGCTCGGAAGCCAGCCGAAACTATTTCTCTGACACCACTAAATTCCGGTATTCAAGCAACCCGACACCCATGACAACGTCATCTAGAAAGATCCTGGTCACGAGTGCACTACTATATGCAAATGGCCCAATTCACCTCGGTCATATGCTGGAGGTGATTCAAACAGATACCTGGGTCCGCTTCCAAAGGCTCGCCGGACATGATGCCCGTTATGTTTGTGCCGATGATGCGCACGGTACCCCCATCATGCTCAAAGCACGATCCGATGGTATTGAGCCAGTTCAGCTGATTGAAGAGATGCTCAGGGAGCATCAGCGTGATTTCGCCGGATTTCACATTCAGTTCGATTTCTACCACACGACCCATTCGGAAGAAAACCGCTATTTTACTGAGACTATTTACAGTCGCCTCAATGCAGCCGGCTACATTACCAAAAGAGTCATCCGGCAAGCATATGATCCAGACGCCGACATGTTCTTGCCTGACCGGTTCATCCGGGGCGAGTGTCCCCGCTGCAGCAGCCCGGATCAGTATGGTGACAGCTGTGAGTCCTGCGGTGCGACCTACTCCCCCGGTGACCTGAAGAATCCTGTATCTGCGATCTCTGGTGCCACACCCGTGGAACGGGAATCTGAACACCATTTCTTTCGATTACCAGAGTTCGAACCGATGTTAAAGACATGGATCGGCTCTGGACGCCTACAGCGCGAGGTCGTCAACAAGCTGGCCGAATGGTTTGATTCCGGGCTACGGGATTGGGACATTTCCCGAGATGAACCCTACTTTGGGTTCGAAATTCCGGGATATCCAGGCAAATATTTTTACGTGTGGTTGGATGCACCTATTGGCTACTTGGCGAGCTTCAAAGCGCTGTGCGACACCGAGAAACTGGATTTTGATGCCTATTGGAAACCGGGATCTGAAACCGAGTTGTACCACTTCGTTGGCAAGGACATCCTTTATTTTCATGCCCTGTTCTGGCCAGCCGTTCTTCACGGCGCTAATTTTCGCACGCCAACTTCTGTGTTCGTTCACGGCTTTCTAACGGTCAATGGCCAAAAAATGTCCAAGTCGCGTGGTACCTTCATAAGGGCCGATACTTATCTCCGCCACCTGGATCCGGACTATCTGCGGTACTACTTCGCAGCCAAACTGAATAACCGCGTTGAGGATCTGGATCTAAACCCGGAGGATTTTGTACAGCGTGTCAATTCTGATCTCGTCGGCAAGGTTGTGAACATCGCTGCACGGTGTGCCGGATTCATAAACAAGCGATTTAGGAACGAGATCGGTGATCGGCTGGATGACCCCGATAGGTTCAAGCGCGCGGTCGATGCCGGGACCTCAATAGCCCTGGCCTACGACAATCGTGAATTCAGCCGGGCGATACGAGAGATTATGGCCGTCGCTGACGAAGCCAACCAATACGTCAACGATCGACAGCCCTGGATCGTCGCCAAACAGGTTGGTTCTGATGCCGAGCTTCAGGCCATCTGCTGCCAGGGCCTGAACCTTTTCCGGCTGCTGATTACCTGGCTGAGTCCAGTAACCCCCTCTCTAGCGCAGCGTTCTAGCAGTTTCCTGTGCTGCGATATCTCCGGACCTGGACAATGGTCGAACCTGTCTCAGCCGTTGCTGAACCATCGTATCTCAGAATATCAGCACCTGTTGACGCGAATTAACCCAAAGGATGTGAAACAGATGATTGCCGACTCTATAGAACCCGAATCACCCGTGACTAAACCTCATCTCTCAGACGAACCCATCCGGCCTGAGATCACCATTGATGACTTTTCAAAGATAGACCTGCGCGTCGCCAAAGTTGTCGATGCACAATCCGTCGAAGGTGCTGACAAGCTAATCGAGCTGCAGCTAGACCTCGATGGTGAATCCCGCACGGTATTTGCCGGCATCAAAAGTGCCTACGATCCGCAAACACTCATCGGACGCCAGGTGGTGGTGGTCGCCAACCTCGCTCCTAGAAAGATGCGGTTCGGCACCTCTGAAGGCATGATCCTGGCGGCTTCCGGCAGCGATGACGCATCTGGCATTTTTGTCATACAGCCCGATGGCGGTGCAGAACCTGGAATGGGTGTGCGCTGATCATCCGGTGACTACTTACCGTACCGAGGAAACAGAACTTCAATGAGTGGCGCGGTCGATCCTCACACAATTGACCAGTGGCTGCCTCAAACGCAGTGCCAGCGCTGCGGGTACCCGGGCTGCTGGGACTATGCGCTGGCTATCGCTGCTCAGTCCGCCCCAATAAATCGGTGCCCGCCGGGCGGCAATATCACGCTTCGTGCACTGGCTGAAATTACGGGCAAACCACTGGTGCCACTGGACCCCAATTGCGGCACAACGGGGCCGTTAGCCTGTGCTGTTATCAACGAGGAACTGTGTATCGGCTGTACACTTTGCATACAAGCGTGTCCCGTCGATGCAATCGCCGGCGCTTCAAAGCTGATGCACACGGTGATTGGTCGTGAATGCACGGGATGTGAACTGTGCATTGCGCCCTGCCCGATGGACTGTATTCAGATGACGCCAATAACTGGCATGCCCTCGGACAATGAAGATGCCAGTCCATGGCCTGAGTATTCGAGTGGCATGGTCGTGCGAGCCCGCAGGCGGGCTGAGATAAAACGCTCGAGGTCGCAACTGTCGGCGGAGTCTTTTGACCGGAAAACAACATGGACACAAACTGTCATTCGACAAAACATTCTCAGCAGTGTCAAACGCAGTCGCGCCCGCAGAAGCAGTCTGTTTTTTAAAAAAGATTAAGAAACAGCGGTTTGCATGAATTCTG
>Ga0066376_10005657_pt1 | contig 10508 bp, 10 predicted proteins | sample Knorr_S15_td_Bot_FD_77009 | JGI IMG/M metagenome (GOLD analysis project Ga0066376, IMG submission 77009) | Marine microbial communities from Southern Atlantic Ocean transect - Knorr_S15_td_Bottom_ad_5009_LV_A | ecosystem: Environmental > Aquatic > Marine > Oceanic | place: Southern Atlantic... | reverse complement strand
TACTAAATTATATTTTCATTACATCTTTACGCTGACCATGAATGATGGCATTTTTTTCATATAATTCCATTTTCCGAATATGTTCGTCTGCAATAATTTCTAATTCTTTTTTGTTTTGATTAATGAATTTTTCCAAACTCTCTTGAGTTGGATTGACTAACTCATTAATTCCATAATCTCCAATTTCTTTCATACATTGTTGTTGTAAATCAATCATGTCTATGTTAATACATTCTTTTTTGTATAATGAAATTAATTTTCTAATCCCTTCTTTATTTGGTGAGAGTGATAATGCTTTACGAATAGTTTTTGGAATATCATTCTTATCTTTAATTCTAAAAACATTTGGAAATTTTGAATAAATAATATCTGAAAATACAATCACTGGTTTTTCAAGAAATAATGCTTCTAGACCTGCAGTACCAGCAATTGTTGTAACTAGTTTACATTTTTTTAGAATTTCTTTTGGATTAACTGTTGGGTGAATCAATCTTACATTTTGAAGTTTAATAATATCTTTGTAAAATGATTGGTTCTGCCAAAAGTATAATTCCATACTGCCATGTTCTTTAACATATAGTTTGTATCCTACTGGTAATGATTTTGCGATATTTGTGATAACTTCAATTTGATCTGAGTAGAATGGCGCAGTAATTAAAATACTTCTTTCAGGTTCTACATGAAGAGGAAAATACACAAAGTGTTCATCTATGATATTTTTAATAGCATTTTTATCCAAAAATTTCTTTCTTTGATTTGCTGACAGCGTAAGTTTAATGTTTTTTAAAATAAATCCTATTGATTTTTTTCCATAATTTGGGTAATAGTCTTCATCTCTTTCTGTTTTGTTATATCTGATTAAATTACTTATTCGTTTTTTTAACACGGGTAGTTCTTTCTCTTTTTTAATTTCATTTTGTTTGTATGGATCGTGCTCTTTTAGAAATGTCTCTATTTCCAAATCCGATACTGTAATGTCCTGTCTTGTTTCATCTATTACGTCAGAGTCTAATGATACATGTGTTGAATTAGCAAGTTTAGCACTAGCCAATGTTAAAATTTTTATATTTTTTGCTTTTGCCATTTCAAATAATATTGTATTTTGAAAATTATCAATTCCTTTGATGAATAAAAAATTGGGGTTACTTTCATCTAGTGCTTCTTCAAAGAATTTACAGGAATTTTCTACAATTGATAGAATTTCTTCTCTTGTTGGTTTGTAATATGTAGTGAAATTATAAAATAATCTTTCACTAAAAATTATAGTCCATAAATTAACACTGTATTTTTTTTCAAAGTTTATCAAATATTCCTCATCTGGGATATGATCTCTTTTTGGCATACAATCCCTGTAATACCATACTTTTGAAATGTCTAACAAATTTTGACTTTTAAGAAATACTCTCCCATTTTTATTTACATCTGCTATGGCAGAAAACAAAAAATCTGTTTTATTTTTTATAGTTGTGGAAAAACAATATTGCAAAAATGAACTATCATCAATCCAAAGTAAAATTTTTTTCATAATTCTTCATTCATCCTGAAAATTGTATAGATAAAAAAATACCTATTTTTTGTAACTTAATAATAGATCACTGAAATTACCAAATATGTTAAAAAAAGCTATTTTTTTTGATCGTGATGGCGTAATAAACAAACATAGAACTGATTATGTAAAAAACACTAAAGAATTTCAATTAATTAATGGGGTGGAATATTGGTTAAAACTTCTTTCTAATTCTAATTTTCTATTAATAATTATCACCAATCAATCTATGATTGGACGTGGAATTTCAACATTAGATGATCTAAATGAAATTCATTTTAAAATGCAAAATATTTTTCAATCTAATGGATTTCAAATGGATGGAATTTATTTTTGTCCACATACTCCAGAATTTGATTGTGGTTGTAGAAAACCAAAGACTGGATTACTTGAAAAAGCAATTAAAGATTTTAATATTGATGTTGAAAATTCATGGTTAATTGGGGATAGTGATTCTGATATTGATGCTGCAAAAAAAATTAAATGTAAATTTATTAAAATCATTACCAATTCCTCGTTGGAAAACGCTGTAAATAAAATTATTACATATTAAAATATTTGAATATAATTACCTATTTTTGAAATACCCTCAAATACTACATGCATTTAATTATCAATAATTTTGATAATAATTTATGAAAAATGATGTTATTATTAGGAGTAGAGCACCATTGAGAATAAGTTTTGGTGGAGGGGGAACTGATGTTCCGCCATATCCAGAGACATATGGTGGTGTAACACTTAGTACAACAATTGATCGATATGCCTATGTTACATTAAAGAATAATTCAAAAAAAGGAATTAGGGTAATATCTCAAGATTATGGTTTAATTGAAACACTATCAAATATTTCTGATATCAAAATAAAAGGTAAGACTAGTCTGATTAAAGCGGCACTACTTCAATCTGGACTAAAAAAAGAAAATTTAGATATTATTATTCACGTTGATTCCCCACCTGGCAGTGGGTTGGGTTCGTCTTCTGCTGTAGCAATAGCTATAGTTGGAGCCCTTTCATTTTTTCTAAATGAACATCTAACAAAATATCAAATTGCAAAAAAAGCTATTAAATTAGAACGAGAGTTATTGGGAATTAAAGGAGGATATCAGGATCAATACGCTTCTTGTTTTGGTGGGTTTAACTTTATCGAATTTAAAAAAACAGTCACAGTGAATCCAATCAGTTTACATCCTTCAGTAATTAACGAATTATTATCTTCATCCGTATTGGTAAATTCAAAAAAAACACGTTTCTCTGGAAATATAATCAATAAACAAATTTCAAAATTTAATCAAAATGATGAAGTTTTTCTTTCACATTTAAAGAAAATTAAAAATTTAGCATATGAGATGAAAGAATTTCTTCTAAAAGGTAATATTAACAAATTTGGTCATCTTTTAGAGTTACATTGGGAAGAAAAACAAAAACTGACCGAATCAATATCTACACCATATATTGAAAAATTATACACAAAGTTGAAACAAAGTGGTGGTACTGGCGGTAAAATTTTAGGTGCAGGTGGTGGCGGTCATATTTTTTTCATATGTCCTCCTGAAACAAGAAATTTACTTTTTCAAGCAATTGATAAAACAAAAGCTGAAAATATTAAATTTAATTTTGAAGATAATGGGTTGCAAACTTGGATGGTACAAAACGGTGTATCTTTGTTTTAATTAATGAAAAAGCAATAATTAATTAATTTGTTTTAGATGAGAATTATTGTGAAAATTTTAATGATTGCACCTGTCATTGATGCCGGAATGGGTGTATGGCTTCAAGAAATATGTCCAATTCTTGAAAAATCACATGAACTAACATTGTTAAAAAGTGACCGTCATGAAATGAATATTTCATGTAAAAAAAATGTTGTACTACATACTTGGAAATTTCCTTATGAATTATATCGATACATGCCTGGTTTAAAAAAATTATTACATGATGGATTTTTTAATAATTTTGATATTATTCATTTGAACAGCTTTAGTGTTTATGCTACTGATTTTATACTAAAAAATAGAAAAAAAATCTCAGCTTCTATAATAATTCAAAGCCATGGAAATCTTCAAAATAAAAAACGAAGTATTATGAGAAAAATTCATGATTATTACACTTTAAAATCAATTAATAAAATAGATCATGTCATTTCAGTTAGTAGTGCAGAAAAAAATCAATTAATAAAATTAGGATTCTCATCTGACATGATTACTGTATCTTATAGTGGTGTAAAAATTGAAACTAAGCCACGTCAGGAAAAAGAAAAAGAAATATTATATTTTGGAAGATTGGCACCCACAAAAAATGTTGAAATTTTGATAGAAGCATTGGCTTTAAGTAAAATTAAAGATTCACAATTAATTATTGCTGGAAAAGATTATGGTTCATTAAAATATTTACAAGAACTTACAAGGAAATTAGGATTGACAAATCGTATTTCATTTTTAAATGAAATATCTGAAAAAAAGAAACTGGAATTGTTATCTACGTCTACTGTATTTGTACACCCATCTACATCTGATATTTACGCATTAACTTTGTTAGAAGCAGCAGCTGCAGGAGTACCATGTATTGCATTTGATATTGAAGGAATCAGAGAAATATTTAGTGAAGAAAAAACTGGTATTTTAGTTAATACATTAACAGCCCAAGATTTGTCTGATACTATTGATCGTGTATTAACTGATAAAAATCTTCGAGCAGAAATATCTAAAAGATGTATGGAAATAATTCCTAAAAAATTTTCTTGGGAAAAAACAGCTAAAACCACTGAATTAGTATACTCAAAATTTAATTAATCTCTTTTTTTGTAGAATTTTCTATAATCATAAAAATTCTTGTGATGAAATTATTGATTGTTTTCCCATTGTGATATCTAACCCAATTAATAAACCTCTCAAAAAATTCTGGCATTTTACTTAATTGATCTGGATTATATTTTACACCATCAATATTTCTAGGATATGCAAAATCACAAATTCCATAAAAACAATCAAAAAATTTTAAATTATTTTGTTTACAATAACGTATTATTTCATCACCAATACACTGTTCTGTATTGTATTTGTTAGTTCTACTAATCTCACAAAACAAACCATTTTTGACTGCAAAAATTGGTGTAATGAAAAACTGTGGCATAATTTGAGTACTTTCTTTATCTTGAAATCTGTTTAATTCTCCATCTTCTCCCCACATATCATATCCAACATTACGTGTACCTCCAATCATTTTATTTGCATTATCCATATTCTTGATAATTTTTAGAATCCCTTCCAAACTAGTAATTTTGGTATCTCCTGTAATGGCTATAACATAATCTACATCAAATTTTTTAATTATTGAAAATCCTTTACTAAAATTCCTAGTTAGTGCTTTTGGTCCTACAAATTCTGGTTTTCTTTCTTTATGTTCTTTCTCTATTTTTTCTCTATAATTTCCGTCTGATACATCTGACATCATTTCATAAAAATCACATGTTTCAGAATTTACAATCTTCTTTTTATCTCCTGGATCAGATTGAATTACTATAATTATACAATTATGTTCGTGTAATTTTTTTATTGTCTCATTAACAATATTGATTTCATCATACATAGAAATCACAAAACCTATTTTCATATCTTAGTTCACTTATTACTCTTTAGACGTTTTTAATATTATTTAATATCTTCAACGATTTTTTTAAGGAGAAATTAAGGTAAAACTATCCTTTTTCGTGAAAGTATTCTCAGAGTAGATATAATTATTATTGCATATAGATAGAATTGATTTAATCATGACTAATGAGTATTTTCAAGATTTTGAAAAAATGAAAAAAAGAATACATGATAATATTTTTAATCAAATTAAGCATGATTTTGAAGACTGTTTTGATGTAATTGATGAATCATATCTGTCAAAAATTGAACAATTAACCCAGAATGTACTTTCAAACCTTCAAAATTGGCTAAATGATGATATTCCAGAAAAATACAAAAAAATAATTTTTATGAATATAGAAAATAAAAAATGGGTTGAAATTATTGAGGCATTTAAACAAGAATTAGTTTTTGGAACAAGTGGAATTAGGGGTAAATTAATGATTTCTATGGATGAAAACAATTCTGAAAAAGATCTTTTATCTCTTGATGAATATGGATTTGATTCTGATACACTTCGAGGTTCAAAATCAATTAATGAAATAACTATCACAAAAAATATCTATGGGTTGATAAATTACATGAAAAAAAATAACATGTCAAAAATCGTTGTTGGATTTGATTCTAGAGTACTTAGTAAATCTTTTTCCAGACTTGTTACAAATCTTTTTCTTAAAAATAATCTTTATGTCATCTTATTTGATATGCCTAACACTCTTCCAGAATTATCATTTGCAGTAACTAATTTCAATGCTGATATGGGAATTGAAATAACTGCAAGTCATAACGACAAACGTTACAATGGTTATAAGATAATCACAAAATCTGGTGCTCCTCCATCAGTTAATCTCAGAGATGAGTTGCTTCATGACATTTTTGATAGTAGTAAAACTATTTCATATTCATTACATGAAACATTACAACCAAATATTCTTAAAAATAATTCTGAAAAACTTATGATGATTAAAACTTCTAATTTTAGTAATGATTTGATATGTTCTGTAGATGAATTGCATGAAAAATATCTTGATCAATTAATTAATTTACTTTCAAACAAGGAAGTAATTCAGAAATATTCATCTAATATTCTAATTGGGTATTCTGCATTGCATGGAACTGGTTATGATTTGGCTTCAAGACTTTTTCAAAAATTAGATATCAAAAATATCAAAAATATTTCAAAAATGATCTTACCTGATCGTTTTTTCCCTCTATTTTCAGTAAAGCAAATTCTTGATCCTAGTGATGGTAATACAGCAAATGTTGTTGTAGATGCATTTAACGAACAATTTAGCTCACAAGAATTTGATAAATTGGATTTTTTGTGTTATACTGATCCTGATTCTGACCGTCTGGGAATTATTGTCCCTACTTTAAATGATGAAAAGTCAATTTATGGTACATGGAAATTACTCAAAGCTAATGATGTTTGGACTTTATTTTTATGGTATATGTTAGAAATTCTTTCAAAAAAGCATAACTCATTTTTTTCAGATATTGAAAAATCTTTTATTGTTAAAAGCTTTGTTACATCTGATTCTTTGTCTTATATTTCTAAAAAATATGGTTTAGAGTGTATTGATGGTAAAGTTGGATTTAGTGATCTTACTTCAATTGTAATGCAAGAATGGAAAAATAACAAAACCAACTTTGGAATGTTTGAAGAAAGTGGTGGATTTGGTCTTGCTGGAAATTCTGTTACTCCGTCCCATATTTTAGAAAAGGATGCAATGTTGTCTTTGGCATTTCTCATTGAAATTATTGCTTTTGCAAAATCTCAAAATACATCTATTCAAAATATCTTAAATACAATTTATCGAGATCCTGAAATTGGATTTTTTGCAACTAGTAGGAAGGAATTACCTGAAAATGATGTTTTTGAGGGAATCAAGGGTGAATTGATCTTACAAAAAATCCTAAGAAATGTGGAACAACTTTGTGAAAAATGTGTTGAACAAATTGATCTCAAAAAACCATTATTGATTTGTGATTTACCTGTAAATAAAGTAACAAAATTTTCTACTGGCAGATATGATAAATATTTCTGGAAAAACTTTCCAGATGAAGGTATTAGATTTACTCTTGATTCACCCACAAATCATATTACTATCCGTTCATCTGGAACTGAACCAAAACTCAGAATTTTTGTACAATATAGAGTAACTAATCTTAACAAAGATAATCTACTAGAAAAGAAATTTTTTGCAGAACATCTTGTCAAAAAATTATCTGATAAGATGGAAAATTTGATAAATTTTTCTAGTTCTAATTAGATTTTGCATCATAATCATATTCTTTTAAAAATAAATTCACTTCTTCTGGATTTCCTAATGCCCACATTTTCTTAACTGGATATGTGATGATTTTTTTATTTGCTGAGGCAAACAAATTGTATACTGGAGTAACATAAAATTCATTATTAAACTCCATTCCTTTATTTATCATTTCATTAGCATATTTGACGAAATCTTTTCCTTTTTTAAAATAATGAACACCTACTGTTGCTGTGTCGCTGATAAGCTGCTTTTCAGCAGATCTTGTTACAAATCCTTGTTCATTTGTCTGAACATAACTAGCTTTTTTGGATGTATGTTTTTCAGGAAAAACCATTACACACCCATCAATTTCTTTTATTCTAATTTCATTATTGAAAAATTCATTATCCCATATTAGATAATGATCAGTATCTGAAATAATTAGTTCATCATCATTATTGATTAATTTACTGGCTTCTAACACTGATTGTACAGTTCCTTTAGTTTGATAATCAATTGAAATAATTTTACAATCTGGGATGATCTTCTTTAATAATTTATCAATTTCAAATTTTTCAATATGTTCTTTTTTACAGCAGAAAATATAATTTCCTTTTAACCCTAATGTGTCAATTGACCATTCTACAATGGTTTTTCCTAAAACTTTTACTAGTGGTTTTGGATATGGATCAAATTTTTGTAATCTAATTCCTTTTCCTGCCATAGGCATTACAATATTAATTCAAATCACCCTCTTTCACAAATCTCATTAATTTTTCTGGAAATTTTGTGCATATTCCATCAATTCCTAAATCTATCAATCTCCCCCACTCCCTCAATATTTCGCTTTCATTACATGTTTTAACTACTTCTAATGACATCCCATAGAGAATTTTGTTATTCTTATGTATCTCTGAAATAATTTCTTGGTCGTACCATTTTTCACTAATTTCATCACACCACAATATTTTTGTCTCCATTTTATCTTGACGTTTTGTAATGTATGATGCTACTTTATCATCATTAGATATATTTGTTAAATCATGATTTTCTGTATTAAATAAGAAATAATTTTCTAGTGAATATTTTTTTAATAATCTAACCACTTCTTCTATAACTTTAATTTCTTTAACATGTAATGCAATTCTCAAATTTGAATTAAAGAAGCTTTTACAAAAATCTTCAAATAATTCTCCATTATCAATTACATCGTGAGAAACATATACTCCATTTTTCCCCATTCGTAAATCAAGTTCAATCCCAATACCTAATTTTTTATAATGTGGAACTGCTTTAACAATACTTTCTATTCCATTTAATAATCCACGATGTACAAAAATTTCTAACATTATTTTACAATATATTTATCATTTTTATCTGAAATTGTTTTTATCACCACATATTCTGTTTCTTCTAAAAATAATGGTTCTACAACTTCATTTTTTTCAATAATAAAAATATCCCCTTGAACAAATATCTCATCATTTATTTTCACTTTACCTTTTAGAATTAATGTAATTTCTATTGCAAGTTTATGATAATGTTTATCCCACGTTTCTCCTTTTTTGTGATGACCTTTTCCAACTTCAAAATTTTTAGTTTTAAAAGATACTGGATCAAAATCACCAATAAACCATCCTCTAGTCATATCTTCAATTCTAAATTTCCTCATACAATTTCTCATTTTTTTCAATATCTAAACTTTTGTCGATCTAATCTAAAATGATCTGTAATAATTTTTAATATTTTTGGACGTAAAATTTACTGTGTTTCATCAAAATGAGAAGTTGATAATACACATTTTTTACAAACTGGATGTCTCCAAAACTCCCCTTTCTTATGAATATCTCTAATGAATGTCATTTGTTCACCATTCCAAATTTCTTTTATTGTTCCAATAATTAATTTAGATTTTAATGATTTATCTAATAATCCTATATTGTCCACTTCTGAAAATTTAGATTTGATATTTGTTTTAATTTGACCGATTGGCATTTCTGCTGCATAAAAAGTACAACATGGTAAAACTGTTCCATTATATCTCATAGTTACTCTTTGAAATGGTTGTGCACATCTAAAATCTCCAGAAAGATTAATGTTTTCTATTTCTTGGTCTGTCTTTTTTCCATATCCTTCCATCACTCCAACTAAATCTTGAATTCCAATTGAATCTGCTTTATCTTCCCAGAATTTTACAAAATCATCTAATTCATGTTTATTTGTATCAGTTTTTACAAAATTAACTCTAAGAGTTGGTAATTTAACATTTAATTCTTTTTTAATCTCTAAAAATCTAAGTACTTTTTTTATTACATCATCAAAATTTCCACCAGTTCTAATTTTTTCATATGTTGTTTTGGTATTTGCATCTAATGAAATTTGCAATCTTGGTAATCCTGAAGCAATTAATTCCCTGATCATATCATCTGATAAAAGAGACCCATTTGTACTAAAGTAAATATCTAAAATTCCAGCTTTATGTGCATATGAGATGAATTTTGTAATATCTTTACGAATTAATGGTTCATTTATGTAGTTTAGGCGAATTGATTTTAATCCTTCTTTTACTCCTTGATCAATAACTTCTTTGAAAACTTCAAAATCAAACCATGTTTGTTTTCCTTTTTGCTCAGTTGATTCCATATTCCAGGTACACATAGGACAAGTAAAATTACAAGAATAATTTAGCTCAAAATCAATTTGTAATGGAAACTCTGTAACTAAATCTAATTTTGTAACTTTATCCCACTGTTTTCTATATTCATCATATTTTTCTGAATTTACTGCCTCTCTTACAGCAGCATTAACATTTGGTTTGGCTTTTACAGTAGTTACTTCAGTCTTTGTCAATTATTATTGAGATCATTTTTATCCATATAAATATAAGGCATTAATTATTCCCAGCTAAATTTGTCTAAAATAGAATTATTTTTTGTCTAATTTCAGTATAGTCTACCCTGCAAAATATTTACAATTTTTCTTGCAGTTTTTCCATCTCCTAATATCTCGTTCCGTCCCCATGATGGTTTTTGAGATGTAATTGTTTCTACTGCATCTAGCATTTGTTGTGGTTGT
>Ga0066376_10005656_pt1 | contig 10509 bp, 8 predicted proteins | sample Knorr_S15_td_Bot_FD_77009 | JGI IMG/M metagenome (GOLD analysis project Ga0066376, IMG submission 77009) | Marine microbial communities from Southern Atlantic Ocean transect - Knorr_S15_td_Bottom_ad_5009_LV_A | ecosystem: Environmental > Aquatic > Marine > Oceanic | place: Southern Atlantic... | reverse complement strand
TTATAACTGTAAGGAACGAAGTTAATGTTCCAGGAAGAGGGGATATATAGCCTAATCCAAAACATGTGGAAATTGATTTATAAAAATTAAATTTCACTTTTAAATTATATTTACCAAAGCAAAAGCCCCTAATCCTTCTTTATTACCCAAAGGCCCCATTTTCTCAGTAGTAGTGGCCTTTATATTTATTTGATTTAAATTTAAATTTAATAATTTAGAAATGTTTAATTTCATTTTCTTTTGATATTTTGAAAATTTTGGCTCCTCACCAATAAATGTTAAATCTATGTTTTTAATATCTCTATTAATCTTTTTTTTCATTAGCTCATATGTATATTTTAATATTTTAGCAGAATTTAAATTTTTATTCTTTTTACTAGTATCTGGAAAGTGTACACCAATATCGCCTTCAGAGATTGCTCCTAAAATCCCATCTGAAATCGCATGATAACCAAGATCACCATCAGAGTGTGCGATTAAAGTTTTGTGAAAAGGAATTTTTACACCACATAAAATTAATTTTCCTTTTTTATTATTAAATCTATGGAAATCTATTCCTAATCCAATGAAATTTGATTTATTTTTTGAATAATATAATTTCTCCGCTAGTTTTAGATCACTTTTATTTGTAATTTTAATGTTTTCATTACTGCCATTTATATATGTAATAATTTTACTTGTATCATCAAATAATGATGAATCATCTGTAAAATTTTTATTACTATCAGTGGAGTGTTTGTCTAATAAATCTTTAAATCTAAAACCTTGGGGCGTTTGTAATGCAAATATTTTATCTCTATTTAATGGGGTAATTTTATTATTTTCAATTTTTTTTATAGTGTCTTGAATTTTTACTCTTGGTATAACTGCTTTAAACTTTTTTAATTTATTTAATATTTCTGAAATTAATTTTGTATCTGTAAAAGGTCTATTTGCGTCATGAATTAATACATTTATTGGCTTAAATTTTTTAATGAATTTCAAGCCATAAAATACTGATTTTTGTCTAGTATTACCTCCATATGTATGCAAAACTTTTTTATCACGAATAATTTTATTAAAATATTTTTTATGTTTTTTATTTAAAACCAATAAAACATGACTTATTGCACTGTTTTTTAAGAATATTTTAATAGTATGGTTTAATATAATATCGTCAAAGAATTCTATATATTGTTTCGGAGATTTTATTTTAAATCTTTTACTTTCTCCACATGCTAAGATTAACGCAGTATTTTTCTTATAATTATACTTTTTTATTGCCTTTTTTTTAATCATTTTGTTAAATTGCCTATATATTAAACATTATATAATAAATGGATACTTTAGTAAAAAACACAGAATTAAGTTCTGAATTTATTTTAAATTCGCTACAGAGCCCAATAATAGTAATAAATTCTGCAAAAAAAACGATTATTTATTGTAACAATGCTGCAGAAATTTTTTTTGAAACGAGTAGAAAAAATATAATTGGAAAAAAAATAAATAATTTATTTAAAGATGATAGTTATTTTATAAGTTTAATTGAAAAATCTATTAAAAGTAACCGTAATATAAATGAATTTAATGTTTCAATAAATACACCTAAAAAAAAAACTAGTGTTTCAATATCAATTTCAAAAATAGATAATAATGACAAATTGTTTTCAATTTTTCTAAACGATTTATCTAAAAGTTTTGAACTTTCTAAACAATTTAATTTTGAAAAATCTGCACAATCTGTAGCATCTTTAGTTTCAATGTTATCTCATGAAATAAAAAATCCACTAGCAGGTATTAAAGGTGCTTCACAAATAATTCAAAAAAGAGTTAATTTTAAAGGTAAAGATTTTAATTTAATAAAACTTATAAATAATGAAACTGAAAGAATTAAAAAATTATTAAATTCTCTAGAAAACTTTACTGATAATAGGCCAATAAAAAAGAAAAATATAAATCTCAATCAAGTAATACGAAATTCTAAAGATTCAGTTAAAGCAATGTTTAATAAAAAAAAAATAAATTTTATAGAAAATTATGATCCATCTTTACCAAATATATACGGAAATGAAAACCAATTAACTCAATTATTTGTTAATTTATTAAAAAATGGAGTTGAAGCTGCTGAAAAAGTGAATGGAATTATAAAAATTTCAACTAGATACGAGCATGGCAGATTACCAATAAAAGTTCTTATTGAAGATAATGGAACTGGTATACCAGATGATTTAAAAGAAAATATTTTTGATGCTTTTGTTACAAATAAAATTAATGGAAAAGGGCTTGGTCTTTCTATATGCGCAAAAATAATTCAAAGTCATTCTGGAACTATCGAATTTGATACTATAAATAATAATACCATATTTAAAGTAATGTTTGACAAGTTAAGTAAATAAAGAATTTATAAAAATGAATAAAAAAAATTTAATTTTAATAGCTGAAGATGATGTATCAATAAGAACTGTTTTATCAACAGAGTTGGAAAATAAATACGATCTTAAATTAACTGATAACTGTGCACAGTTATGGAATTGGGTGTCTGATGGCTTGGGTGATTTAATAATTTTAGATGTTGTGATGCCTGACGAAAATGGTTTAGATTTAGTACCAAAAATAAAAGAAATTAGACCTGATGTTAAAATAATAATTATAAGTGCTCAAAATACAATTTTAACTGCTATGCGAGCCGTTGAAAAGGGAGCTTATGAGTACTTAGCAAAACCATTTGATTTAACTGAACTTAACAAAGTTATAGATACAGCTTTTTCAGATAATAATAAATCTTTGGATACTTATAAAAAAGAGGAAATAAAAAGTGAAAATAATGATATACCAATAATTGGTTCATCACCTTTAATGCAAAAAGTTTTTAAATCTGTAGCTAAATTGGCTAATACCGATTTAACAGTTATGATTTTTGGTGAATCTGGTACTGGAAAAGAACTTGTAGCTAAAATTTTACATGAATATGGGAAAAGAAAAAATGGACCATTTGTAGCTATTAATATGGCAGCAATTCCAAAAGAATTAATAGAAAGTGAATTATTTGGCCATGAAAAAGGTTCTTTTACTGGAGCATTTAGTAAAAAATCAGGTAAGTTTGAAGAAGCAGATGGAGGAACTTTATTTTTAGATGAAATAGGTGACATGCCATATGAAGCACAAACTAGACTTTTAAGAGTGATTCAAGAAGGTGAATTTAATCGTGTAGGCGGAAATGAAAAAATTAAAACTAATCTTAGAATAATAACTGCAACACATAGAAACTTAGATGAACTTGTTCAAAATGGGGGTTTTAGAGAAGATTTATTTTATCGTTTAAATGTTTTTCCTATAAATTTACCACCTTTAAGATTAAGACTTTCTGATTTAAATAAATTAGTACATTATTTTTTAAATAAATCTTACAAAGAGGGTTTAAGCAAAAAAAATATTTCTGAAGAAGCTATTAATGAATTAAAAAAATATAAATGGCCTGGCAATATCAGAGAATTAGAAAATTTTATTAGAAGATTGGTCGTTTTAACAACATCTAATAAAATAACTCATTCTGATATTGTTAAGAATCTATCAAAAACAAATACAATGATTACTGAATCAAATTCAAATAATGGTTTAGAAAAAATAAGTCTTAGTATGTCAGTAGAACAACATTTAAAAAATTTTTTTAAACTTCATAAAGACAAACTTCCTTCTTCAGGACTTTACTTGAGAATTATTAATGAAGTCGAAAGACCTTTAATTTCAATTTGTTTAAATGCTACTAAAGGAAATCAAATTAAAGCATCTAAATTACTCGGATTAAATAGAAATACATTAAGAAAAAAAATTAAAGAATTAAAAATTAAAGTTTATTAAAAATAAAAAATAAAAATAATTTTTTATGGAAAAAAATTTAAATAAAAATTATTCCGTATATTTAACAAGCAAATATTCTTTTATTACTTTTTTCTCAAAATTAATTAAAATAATTTTTTCTTGGCTTAATAAACCATCAACAAATAGAAAAATAACAATTTCTTTAATAATTTTATCTTTTATTTTATCAATTGTAACATTTTTAGTATTTTCAAATTCTTTACCCTATATTGAAACAACACCAGTAATAGCAATGATCACATTATCAACTGATGTAGTTTTATTATTTGCTCTTTGTTATAAAGTAATAAGAAAAATTGTTCAAACATGGATAGAAAGAAAAAAAGGTAGTGTTGGTGCAAAAATCTCAACTAAATTTATACTTACTTTTGCTTTATTAGTTCTAATACCTACAATTACGCTTGCTACTTTTTCTTCTCTTTTTTTCAATATAGGAATGAAGAGTTGGTTTAATGACAGAATATTACATTTAGCAGAACAATCAAACATAATTGCAGAAGCGTACCTCGAAGAACACAATAAAAATATTAAAAATAATGCCATATCAATATCGAAAGAAATAGATCGGAATTTTAACACTATTTTTTTAGATCTAAATAAATTAAATGTATATATAAATTCACAAATAGAGTTAAGAGAGCTAACAGAAGCTTTTATTTTTAAAAAAAGTGGCGCGTTACTAGCAAAAGGTGGATTTACAATCACAACTACCCCGGATTTAATCACAGAATACGAACTAATTGCAGCTGAGAGTGGAAAAGTTATTTTAACCAGTAAAAGAAAGGATAGGATTAGGGCTTTGGTTAAATTACAAAATATACAAAATACTTATTTATCAATAGGTAAGTTTGTAGATCCTCAAATAATCAGCCAACTTCAGTACGTCAAAAATGAATCAATTTTTTATAAAAATCTATTCAAACAAAGACAAAAAATAGAAGCTAATTTTTATATGGTTTTCATTCTTATTTCTCTATTAATTTTATTAATATCAATTTTAGTAGGATTATTGTTTGCCGATACTTTAATAAACCCTATAACTAATTTAATAAAGACAGCTAATAAAATTAAATCTGGCAACTTATCTGTTAAAGTTCCTCAAATTTCTACTAAAGATGAAATGAGTTTATTAATTAAAACATTTAATGAAATGACAGAAAAGCTTAAATCACAAAGAATTGAACTTCAAAAAAGAGAAAGAAATGCTGCTTGGCTAGATATTGCACGAAGAATTGCTCATGAAATAAAAAATCCATTAACTCCAATCCAATTATCTGCTGAATATCTAAAGTCAAAATTTAAAAATAAAGAAGATCAAAGCTATGCTAATACAATAATTAAAAAAGTTTCATTAATTGAAAGTATGGTTGATGAATTTACAAAGTTTGCTAAATTACCTAATCCAAAATTCGCGAATATTAAACTAAATACACTATGTTATGATTTAATTTTATTTCATAGAAAAAGTAATAAAGAAATTAATTTTACATTTACTGGTTTAAATAAAGATTTTTTTGTTAAAATTGATGAGCTTCAAATATCAATGGCAATTTCAAACTTAATTAAAAATTCAATAGAATCAATAAATGATAAAGAAACTAAAAATAAAAGATTTAATGGTAAAATTAATATAAGTATTTATCTTAAAAAAGATAATGTATATGTTAAAATCGAAGATAATGGAGGAGGTTTACCAAAAAATCTCCCAAGAAATAAAATTTTAGAACCTTATATAACAACTAAAAAAAAAGGAACCGGTCTTGGTTTGTCAATAGTTTTAAAAATAATACAAGGACATGATGGAAGTTTTTATATAAATGATACAAAAAATGGAACTTCTGCTTTAATAGAATTACCAAAAAAAACAATACATTAATTATTATATATAAATTTATGAAACAAAATATTTTAATTATAGATGATGATAAAGATATTTGTGTGACTTTATCAAAAATCCTTTCATCAAAAGGTTTTGAAACAATTATTTCTAATAATTCAGATACTGCAATAAATGAAATTAAAAATAAACCCGTTGATTTAGTATTATTAGATGTATGGCTTGAAGGAAGCAAGAAAAATGGACTTGAATTACTTAAAATAATAAAAATTTTTAATCCAAATACCCCTGTAATATTAATAAGCGGTCATGCCAATGTAGAAATGGCAGTAAAGGCAATTAAAGAAGGTGCGTTTTATTTTATTGAAAAACCTTTTAAATCAGAAAAATTATTTCTAATAATTGATAGAGCTTTAGAAAATGTTTTTCTAAGAAATAAATATGAAGTATATAAAGAAAATATAGATAACGACACTGAATTTGTAGGCAATACTGCTTCAATAAATAATTTAAAAAGAAAAATTAAACAAATTTCAAACACTAATGCACGAATTTTGATTACTGGTGAATCTGGAACTGGTAAAAATTTTGTTGCAAAGCTTATTCATAACTTATCGAGCAGATCTTCAAAACCTTTTATAACAATTAATTGTGCGTTATTAAATGACAAGAATTTTGACAAATCTTTTTTTGGTGATTTTAATGAGGAAAATAATACTTTAGGATATATACAAAAAGCAGGGCAAGGAACAATTTATTTAAAAGAGATTTGTGATTTGGAATATCACATACAAGGTAAAATTACAAATTTTTTACAAAAAGAGTCATACTCCCTTAATTTTCCAAGCGGTGAAAAAGATAGTTTTAGTACAAATATTAGATTTATATCATCATCAAGTAAAAATTTAAATGAAGAGGTTGAAAAAAAAAGACTACGTAAAGATTTGCTATATAGACTAAATGTTGCAACATTACAAATTCCATCAATAAAAAAAAGAAGAGAAGATATTCCTTTAATAATAAATCATTTCATAGAACAAAAAGAGAAAAAGAGTCAAAAAAAAATAAAATTGTCAGAAAATGTTTATCCTATTTTACAAAACATTGATTGGCCAGGTAATGTTACCCAAATTAAAAATTTTGTTGAATGGTTGTATATTTTAGTTAAATCATCAAATAAAAAAATTGATCTTATAACAAGCAATATGCTACCAAACGATTTATTAACTGAAAAAAAAGATGGCAGAAAAAAAGAAGAGAAGAAAACTATTATGAATTTACCTATAAAAGATGCTAGAAAAAATTTTGAAAAAGAATATTTAATTAATCAAGTAAGTAGGTTTGGAGGAAATATATCAAAAACCGCAAATTTTATAGGAATGGAAAGGTCCGCTTTACATAGAAAAATAAAAGAAATAGGTATAAAAAAATGAAAGTAATAATTTGTGGTGCTGGAGAGGTTGGTAAAACATTAGCTCAACATTTGTCAAAAGAAGATAACGACATAACTATAATTGATCAGTCAGAAGAAAGTTTAAAGGAAATTAAAGAACATCTTGATGTAAATACTTACATCGGTTCTGGTTCACAACCTGATATTTTAAATCAAGCTGGAGCAAAAAATGCTGAAATGTTAATTGCTGTTACACAATCTGATGAAGTTAATATGATTGCTTGTGAAGTAGCAAATTCACAATTTAATATACCTTTAAAAGTTGCAAGAATTAGAGATCAACATTATTTAGATCCAAATTATAAATCTCTTTTTTCAAAAAATCAAATATCGGTTGATCTTATAATATCTCCTGAAACAGAAGTTGCGGAAGCTATTAGAAGAAGACTGATAGCACCTGGTGCATTTGAAATCATTCCTTTTGGTGATAAAAAAATAGTTCTATTGGGAATAAAAATAGAAAAAAATACTCCACAGATAAATAAACAAATTTCAAAAATTCAAGAAGATTTTAATGATTTAAAAATGAGCTTTTTAGTAATTTTTAGAAAAGAAAAAATTATCATACCTAATAAAAATGAAAAAATAAAATTAGATGATTCAATATATATAATAGCTGATACAAAACATTTACATAAAGTTATGGGTTTTTTTGGTCATCAAGAAGCAAAAGCTAATAGCATAATTATAGTTGGAGGTGGAAATATTGGAGTATCCTTAGCAAAAAGATTAGAAGAAAGTAAATTTGGCGCTAATATAAAATTAATTGAATTAAAAAAAGAAAGAGCAGAAAATATTAGTGTTGAATTAAATGATACATTAGTTATAAATGGCAGTAGCTTAGATCTTGAAATTCTAAAAGAAGCAAAAGTATCTGAAGCCGAAACAATTATATCAGTTACAAATCAAGATGAAGTAAATATTTTAACTTCATTACTAGCAAAAAAACAGGGATGTAAAAAAGCTATTTCATTAGCAAACGACACCACTTATAGAACTATACTTGAACCTTTAGGCATAGATGATGTTTTAAGTCCTCAAGCAATTACTGTTTCAAGAATACTGAGCTTTATTAGAAAAGGAAGTATTAGACAAGTTTATTCTCTTAGAGAAGGAGAAGGTGAGGTGATAGAAGCCGACGCTGTAGAAGATTCATCTATTGTAAACAAAAAAATTAGCGAATTAAAACTTCCTAATGGCGTTAAAATAGGGGCAGTATTGAAAAATAATGAAGAAGTTTTTATGCCCAAACCAAATCTTAAAATAAATAATGGTGATAGAATAGTACTTTTTTCATTATCAAAAATGATTAAAAGAGTTGAAAATTTATTATCAGTGAGATTTAGATATTATTAAAATGAAAAATATAACCTATATAAACAATAAATTTGTTAAAAATAGTAATGCAAAAATTAGTGTTGAGGATAGGGGATTTTTATTTGCAGATTCAGTTTACGAATTAATTAGTGTTTTTAATAAAAAAATCGTAGATATAGATCAACATTTAAACAGATTAAAATCGTCACTTAATAAAGTAAAGTTAAAATATAATTTTAATAAAAAAAAAATTAGAAAAATCATTAATAAGTTAATTAAATTAAATAATGTGATTAATGGATACATTTATATACAAATCACAAGAGGTGTGGCAGAAAGAAAACATGAATTTCCAAAACAATATAAACCAACAACAATAATTTTTACAAAGAATTTAAATGTAGATAAAAAAATATATAAAAAAGGAGTAAAGATTATAACAATTCCTGATTTGAGATGGTTAAGAAGAGATATAAAAACAACATCTTTATTACCTAATGTATTATCTAAACAATTAGCAGTGGAAAAAAATGCTTTTGAATCTTGGTTAATTGATAATGGAAATATTACTGAAGGTTCTACATCTAATGCATGGATAATTAAAAGTTCAAATACAATAATCACGCATCCTGCAAATACCAAAATATTAAAAGGTGTAACTAGAGATACTATAATTAAAATTTTAAAAAAAAATAATTTTAATGTTATAGAAAAGCCTTTTAACTTAATTGAGGCAAAAAATGCTAAAGAAGCCTTTATAACAAGTTCCACACTATCAGTTTTGCCAGTAGTAAAAATTGACAATTATAATATTTCAAATGGAAAGCCGGGTGATATAACGAAAAAAATTATGTATTTATATAACAATTATATTAATAAAAATAAAAATTTATTAACTAAGGAACTAAAAATAGCTTGATTAAATCAATTGTTAAATATCCTCCAAAAGCAATTCTTTTTGATTGGGATAATACTTTAGTTAATAATTGGGATCCAATATTTATTTCATATAATGAGACATTAAAAAAACTAGGTTTAAAAAGAAAAAGCAAAGAAGAGACACTAGAAAACGCAAAATATTCTTTAAGAGAAACATTTCCTAATCTTTTTAAAGATGACTGGAGAAAAGCTAGAAAAATTTTTTATGAAACTTTTAAAAAAATACACTTACAAAAGATTAAACCGTTACCTAAAGTTGAAAAAATATTAAAAATAATTAATGAAAAAAAAATTCCATGTGGCGTTATTAGTAATAAAGATAGTGATTTATTACGTAAAGAAATTAATAAACTTGGATGGAAAAAATATTTTAATGTCTTAGTTGGAGCAAATGAAGCAAAAAAAGATAAGCCATCCAAATTTCCACTTTTATTAGCATTAAAAAAAATTTCTTTAAAACCTAATAAAAATATATGGTATGTTGGTGATAACGATATCGATGTTGAATTTGCAAAAAAAAATAAATGTTTATCGATTTTTATAGAAAATAAAATTTTTAAAATAAAAGATTTAAAACAAAAACCTGATTTAATATTAAAAAAAATAGAAACTTTAGAATTATATATATAGAATTTTTTTTTTATTATTTATGAATAAAATTCCACACCTAGATAAGATAAGTAAAGATAATATTTTAAACCAAAACTGCATTATAATTAATCCAATACAAATATTTGAAAGAAAAAAAAATACTAAATACGATGAAGAAGAAATATCAAATTTAGCACAAAATATAAATTTGATCGTTAAATATCAAAAAAATATAATAATAAGAAAAATTACTCCTGCACTTTTTTTTGGGAAAGGACAAGTTCAGGATTTTAAAATTTATTTAATAAAATATTCCTCTAAATTATTATTAATAAATTCTAAAATATCACCAACACAACAAAGAAACCTCGAATTATCTCTTCATTGCAAAGTTTTAGATAGAACTGGTTTAATTTTAGAAATTTTTGGGGAAAGAGCGGTAACTAAGCATGGCCAGCTTCAAGTAGAGCTTGCTAGTTTGTCTTATCAAAAATCAAGATTAGTAAGATCTTGG
>Ga0066376_10005655_pt1 | contig 10513 bp, 10 predicted proteins | sample Knorr_S15_td_Bot_FD_77009 | JGI IMG/M metagenome (GOLD analysis project Ga0066376, IMG submission 77009) | Marine microbial communities from Southern Atlantic Ocean transect - Knorr_S15_td_Bottom_ad_5009_LV_A | ecosystem: Environmental > Aquatic > Marine > Oceanic | place: Southern Atlantic... | reverse complement strand
TTTTTTGTTATTTTTTATACCTGCCTTGCTCAAAATTGCGAAAGGGCCCTTACGCTTTATTGATGGATGTTCAGATGCCGGTTATGGATGGGTTTGAAGCCAGCAAGGCTATTCGTCAGTGGCAAAAAGAAAGGGAATAGAAACAAATTCCTATTATTGCGTTGACAGCGCATGCTATGGAAGGGTATCGTGACACCTGTCTACAACATGGAATGAATGACTACATGACCAAACCAATAGCCGTAAGGACCTGCTTGCACGCGTGGAAAGATGGATAGGGTGAGCGAGGTAGTAATTTTGTGATCGGTGATTGGCGATGGCATGTGTCGTTGCAGGTATCCTACGGATGCACTGCGATCCCTTCGGGGTTCAGACACGATGCGATCCGTGGAAGCCACTTGAGGAGACTTCGAGCGGTGCGAGGTTGACTGATTGACTTTTGTCTTTTCAATCACCCAATCACCCAATCAACATTTCCTTAACTGATAGAGTGATATTTGAGAGGGTCTCATGGGAATATTGATTGCTGATGATGATCAGGATATTCAGCGTCTGTTGGGCCGAATTCTCAAAAGTTGGGGACACGAAGTGACAACGGCCAACAATGGTCAAGAGGCGCTGGACATTCTGAAAAAAGCCCCCATCAGTTTTGTAATCAGTGACTGGATGATGCCGAAGATGGATGGGCTGGAATTGTGTCGGCATATTCGTTCTTCTGATTTTGGCCGATACATCTACATCATTCTTTTAACTGCGCGTGATGCGAAGAATGATCTTATTCACGGTATGGAATCCGGTGCGGATGATTTTGTAGTAAAACCTTTTAACCGCGGTGAGCTTAAGGTCCGTATTCGCGCAGGCGAACGTATGGTGGCTCTAAAACGAGATCTGGTAGATGCAAATGATCAGATACAACACGCCTACGACCGTTTCAATAGAGATCTGGAAGCCGGCGCGCAGATGCAGCGAAGCTTATTACCTCCACCTGATTTTACCGTGCCCGGGGAACCCAACTATGAGATCTCAAGTCCTGTCAAGGTCCTTGAAGAATTGAATGAACGGTTTCAGGTCGATGATGAAACGATGAAATACTTCACCATGGTCTACGGTATGATTAACAGAACGGATGGCATGCTGCAGCTCGCGCCCGCCGGCCACCCGCCGGCTATCCATGTCCCTTGTAATGATAAAATTGTCAACTGGGCTCGCCCAGTTTCCCGGTTGGCCTGATGCCCGGGGTCGAATTTGATCTGGAGACGTCTCCATTTAAATCGGGTGACCGTTTGTTCCTTTATTCTGATGGGATTCCTGAATGTTTTAATCCCGACATGGAAGCCTATTCGCAGGACCGGTTATTAGCGCGTCTGGAATCATGGCGTGAGTTACCCTTGCCTGAACTGCTGGATCGTCTGGAAAAAGATCTTCGCACCTGGCATGGGCAGGATGATTTCAGCGATGACCTGACCTTGATGGCTATTGAGATGGAGTAAGGAATCGATAAATAGCCATAAGAGAGGGAGGACAGGATAATCGTTCATATTGATGTCGATTTAGAAGATCTGATACCTGATTTTCTGGATAACCGCCGTGAAGATATTCGATCGTTGACGGATGCGATAGGCCGTCAGGATTACGAGACGATCCAACGGATAGGCCACTCGATGAAAGGGTCTGGCCGCGGATACGGGTTTGATGACATTACGGATGTGGGGCGACATAGAAGAGGCGGCCAAGGCCCGGAACGTGGATGAGATTAAGCAGGGGATCGATACGTTATCGCATTATCTGGACCATATTGACATTGTGTATGAAGAGATGGATTTTTGAAGGCAGCAAGTTTAAGGACATCCGTATGTCTTTCATTGTAGTTGTGGGCAGTTCAAATACGGATATGGTGATTACAGCCCCGCGGATTCCAGCGCCTGGGGAGACGATTCTCGGTGGTTCCTTTATGGTGGTACCGGGCGGCAAGGGTGCCAATCAGGCGGTGGCGGCGGCACGGCTTGGCGCTGCTGTCACGTTTGTTGCTCGTATCGGAACAGATCTATTCGGGGACGAGGCGCTGAACCAGTATGCTGAAGACGGTATCAACACGCAATATATCGTGCGGGATTGCAAGGCGCCGTCGGGTATCGCCATGATCATGGTCGATGAAAAAGGAGAGAATGCGATTTCCGTCGCCTCGGGCGCCAATATGCATTTAACGCCGGCAGATGTAGACTGTGCCGCGTCTGTCATCACAACGGCGGATGTGGTTGTGCTTCAGCTTGAAGTCCCTTATGAAACCGTGCAGCATACGGCCGCCAAAGCGGGCCGAGCCGGTGTACCGGTCATTCTGGATCCTGCACCAGCCCGGAAATTGGGCGCCGAACTCCTGCAGCATGTAGACTATCTCACGCCGAATGAGGTGGAAGCGGAATTACTGACAGGTATACAGGTGATAGACGATACAACAGCCGATCAGGCGGCGCACCGTCTTCTGGATGCCGGCGTCGGAACGGTTATTATTACGCTGGGTCCACGCGGGGCCTGGTGGGCTACAGAAAAAGACAGCGGATTGATTCCAGCAGAAAATGTCACCGCTGTCGACACGACGGGAGCAGGCGATGCGTTTAACGGGGGGCTGGCCGTAGCCATTGCTGAACAATGGACTCTGGAAAAAGCGATACGGTTTGCCGGATGTACAGGCGCGCTATCCGTCACTGAACTCGGCGCACAGTCGTCTCTGCCGGTCAAAGCAGCAGTAGAAGCATTGCTAAATTAGAAAGCGCAACTTGATGAAAAACAACAGACAGGAGACAAGGATGAATATTTGCCGATGGATCGTACTGACAGTCATAGGTTTACTGGGGTTATTTATCTCACCTGGTTATGGCCAGGATCAACTTTCTATTCAAGGTTTTTTCCCGGATGAGGTTGAGCAGCAGTTTCAGTGGGAAGAAAAATTTCGCATGTCGCCGCATCCGGATTCCTTACGAACATTCATGCGATGGATTACCGAAGAGCCGCATCACGCCGGTGGACCTGGGAGTAAAAAGGTGGCGGAATATATCCTCGCCAAATTCCGTACATGGGGTCTGGATGCCAATATAGAAACATTCGAGGCACTGATGCCTATGCCTCTTGAGCGTAGCGTCGAGCTTATAGCACCCGAGGCCTATACGGCTATTCTGAAAGAGCCGGCCATTTTAGAAGACAAAGATTCATCTGATGAGGGTCAGCTTCCGACGTTTAACGCGTATTCGGCTGATGGCGACGTGACGGGGCAACTGGTGTATGTCAATTACGGCGTCCCCGGAGACTATGACATACTCGATGAGTTGGGGATCGATGTGGCGGGTAAAATCGTAATCGTCCGGTATGGGGGAAGCTGGCGAGGGATCAAGCCACGTCTGGCAGCGGACAGGGGCGCGATCGGCTGTATTATCTATTCCGATCCGGCAGATGACGGGTATGGGAAAGGCGATATCCTCCCGGAGGGTGCCTACCGACCGTGGCAGGGTGTCCAGCGCGGCAGCACAATGGACATGCCTACCTACCCCGGAGACCCATTATCACCAGGCTGGGCGTCGGAACCCGGCGGTAAAAAATTGACGATGGCAGAAGCCAAGACCCTCGTTAAGATTCCGGTATTGCCCATTTCATACGGCGATGCGATGCCTCTCCTGAAGCATATACGAGGCCCTGTAGCGCCCGCATCATGGCGCGGTGGCTTGCCGATCACCTATCACATCGGCCCGGGACCCAGTACGGTGCGTGTGAATCTAATCTTCGACTGGAGCGTCCGCCCACTGTACAATGTTATCGCCCGTATCGAAGGCAGCATGTACCCCGATGAATGGATTATCTACGGTAATCATCATGACGCCTGGGTCAACGGGGCCTCTGATCCGACCAGTGGCAATGTGTCCCTGATGGAGACGGGCCGTGGTCTGGCCCAGCTATTAAAACAAGGCTGGCGTCCCAAACGCACGATCATTCTTGCCTCGTGGGACGCGGAAGAATGGGGGTTGATCGGCTCTACGGAATGGGCTGAAAAACATCAGGATGAGTTAAGAGAAAAAACCATCTGCTATATCAACTCGGACAGCAATGGGAAAGGCTGGCTTCGTATCGGTGGATCGCATACCCTTGAACGATTCATCACCGAAGTAGCCCGGGACATTAAAGACCCGAAAACCGGCCAGAGCGTGCTCGATGCGTTGAAAGAGCGGCTTATATCCCAGGCTGATGACGAAGAAGCCACGGAAAAAATTCGCATGCGGCCGACCATCGCCATCAGCGCGCTGGGGTCCGGGTCCGATTACACCGTTTTTGTTGATTACCTGACCATCGCCAGCCTGAATCTGGGTTTCGGCGGCGCCGGCGGCGGCGGCGTCTATCATTCCGTTTATGATTCATTCGACTGGTACACCCGTTTCAGTGATACGACTTTCGAGTACGGACGGGCTTTGTCCCACACAACAGGTACCGTATTGATGCGCCTGGCCGGCGCGTCCATTCTGCCGTTTTCGTTCGTGGAATCGGCAGAGACAATCGGAACATATCTCGATGAAATCGAAGCGGACCACAAGAAGATCGAGGGGGCGACGAAACTGGATTTTCCCGGACTGCGGAATGCACTGGATACCTACCGGACCGCTGCAGATCAGTATGACAAAGCAATACAGACCGCGTTAAAGGGAAATTCCCGTGAGACATCGAATTTAAAACCCATTAATACCCTGTTGTACAAAACAGAACGGGCCTTCGGATACAACGAAGGATTACCGAAGCGGGATTGGTATAAACATCAGATTTATGCGCCCGGTCTGGACACCGGATACGGCGTGAAGACCATACCTGGCGTACGAGAAGGGATCGACCGCCGAAACTGGGATGAAACGCGCCGAATGGTGACGGTGGTTATCGGCGTACTTAATACAGTGGCGAAACAGGTTGAAGAGGCGACGGGGATGCTTAAGCAGGTGGGAGGTAAGTAGTAGGCAGTGCGGTAGGCAGTGCGGTAGGCAGTGCGGTAGGCAGTAAGCGGTAGGCGCGCTGTGTGCGTACGGAATAGATGGTAGCAGGGTACTTCATACACAGGGTAGAATGTGATCCCGGTGGCTGTTTTTTACAGGAGATTCGACTATGTTCCGCCAGGATTATATTATGCGGATCATCAAGGTTTTTGTTAATGCCCTGGTCAAATTGATCCGGTTACGGCGTGAGCAGAATCATGAAGCGGCGCGGCAGATGATTGAGCAGACCTGGGAGGAAATTTTCGGGCTGCCCACCTCATCGATTATGGCGTTATCCGAACGGACGTTATTGTCGATGCTTCTGAAACAGGATACGCAAACGATTGATACGGCTTTAATGGTCGCCTGGTTGTTTAAAGAAAACGGGGCCCTATCCATTGCAGAACAAAAAGAAAAAGAGGGTTTCTCTCTTTATCTTAAAGCGTTGAACTACTATCTGGAGATTGCAGTAGATCCTACTGTATCGGACGAAGGTTTTCGCTGGATCAATGAAGACATTATTGCTTCAAATCTTGTTACTGACCCGCATGACTCGATCGAAGAATTGATTGGGCTTCTGGAAGGACATATTCTGCCTTTATCGACGATGACGCTGCTGTTCCGATATTATGAACGGTATGGCACATTCGCCAAAGCCGAAGATATGTTGTTTCATATGCTGAATGATTATCCGGAGGCGACGGACATTAAAACGTCAGGTCTGCAATTTTTCGAGCGACTCTTGACCAGGGAAGATGGCGTGCTTGAAACAGGTGGTTTGCCGCGTAATGAAGTAGAAGAAGGGCTGGAACAACTAAAGGCCAGCGTAAGAGCGTGAGGGCAGGTAGTAAATGTCACACGTTACTTCAGGAATCGAGATTAAATAAGTGATGTCCTTTGAAGGCAGGTTGTCCGTGTCAAATTCCCATCCGTTCCTCATCGAGGCAGAGGAACTTTTATCTGACCATACATCCCATCTGATTATCGACGCCCGTTCTGAAGAACACTATGCCGCCGGTCATATTCCCGGTGCAATACACTTTTGTGCTTATGATCAATTTGTAAGAAGCACCAGCCCGATTGGATTAAGCCGTTTTCAGAGGTCGATGGCTGAAACGTGCAGTAAGATTGGTGTTGACCCGCACAAGCCAGTCGTAGTCTATGAAGAAAAAACAGGGATGCGGGCCGCCCGTGATTGCTGGATGATACAGTATATGGGCCATCCGAATGTACGCATTCTACATGGGGGGGTGGAAGCATGGCGGCAAAAAAATGGCGCTCTGGATACAGAGCCGATATCCCTCGATTCTACGATTTTCGACTGTATAGCAAGGGATGATATCATCATCAGCGCCAGGGATATTCTGGGACATCTCGCAACGCCTACAACAACGGTCCTTGATGTACGAACCTATGAGGAATATACCGGTAGCGGCGGCTCATCCTGCTGTCCACGCCAGGGCCGGCTACCCGGCGCACATTGGCTGGAATGGACCAATCTACTGGGTAAGGACGGCCGGTTTAAAACCTCTGAAGACTTGCGGCGCATTCTACAAGAACATCATATTTCTACGGAGCATCCTGTTATTACATATTGTCATCGCGGCGCACGTTCTGCTGTGGCCTATTATGCACTCAAGATGGCCGGCTGCCATGAGGTACGTAATTATATCGGTTCGTGGCACGAATGGGCGATTCGAAATGATCTGCCGATAGAAAGCGGCAGGTGAGTCGCTTCGAATCGTATGTTTTTAATTGACGACAGGGTTGTTTTTGTATACATTGTGGCGCTACGAAAAGCGAATCGACGAAGCTACGAATCGACGAATCGCGGAGCAATAAAAATTGTCTAAGTCGGTTTACCCCCACGAACCCCGGTGGGCTCTCAGCGGGCCGAAGGGACTTGCAATAACGAACCTATCTTATATGACGGATACACTTACTATAGATACCCCAACCACGATGCCTGTTGCGCATGCCAAAGCGCTTTATGTGGAGACGTATGGATGTCAGATGAACAAAGCGGACTCAGAATTGATTGTGGGGCTGCTGCTACGTGATGGGTACCGGCTTACAGACCAAGTCGAGCAAGCGGATGTGATTCTGGTCAATACCTGCGCCATACGGGAGAAAGCCGAGCAGCGCGTGCTGGGCCGGATGTCGGAATTAAATCGGCTCAAATCAATTAATCCAAACCTTATACTCGGCCTATGCGGTTGTATGTCTCAGCATCTCGGTGAGAAAATCATCGATAAAGCCCCATATATCGACCTGTTGGCCGGTCCCGACAGCTATCGGCGTTTACCGGCTATGCTTCAGGCGCTTGATACGAACCAGGAGCCGGCGCTGGATCTTTCCTGGGATCGGGTAGAGCATTATCTCGGCATTGATCCGATCCGTGAAGCAGGTGTTAACGGCTGGGTGACGATTATGCGGGGTTGCGACAAGATGTGCTCTTTCTGCATCGTGCCGTTTGTCCGTGGTCGGGAGCGCAGTACGCCGCATCAGGAAATTTTGAGACAAATTGAACGATTAGGTGAAGAAGGGTATAAAGAGGTCACCCTGCTCGGGCAGACAGTCAACAAATATCAGGATGGGAAGGTTGATTTTGCGACCCTTTTGCAGCGGGCTGCAGAAATCGAGGGTATCGAACGTATCCGATTTACCTCGCCGCACCCCAGTCATTTTCCGGACCATCTGATCGATATCATGGCGGACTCGCCGAAGATCTGTCCGCATACCCATTTGCCGCTGCAATCCGGTTCAACCACCATGCTGGAACGCATGAAACGGGATTACACGGCCGATACGTTTTTAGACGTGGTGTATCGCCTCCGGAAGAAAATACCCCATATCGCTTTGACCACGGATATCATCGTCGGCTTCTGTGGCGAAACAGATGAAGAGTATCAAGCCACCTATGAGATGATGCAAACGGTGCAATTTGATGCGGCCTTTATGTTCAAATATTCACCACGATCTGGTACAGCTGCCTATAAGCGTCTGGAAGATAACGTACCGGAAGAAGATAAAGGGCGTCGCCTGACCGCTATTATCGATCTACAGAAGTCTATTTCGTCCGACCGCAACCAGGCCTATGTGGGACGAACCGTTAATGTGCTGGTTGAAGGACAGTCAAAACGCGATGAGGCCAAATTGTTTGGTAAAACAGACGCGTTTAAGACCGTTGTATTTCCGGCCTTGCCCGAAATACAATCCCATATGATCGTGCAGATCGGGATTACGAGCGTAACGCCGTTTACGTTGTTTGGCGACGTGGTCTGACCGTAGACCCACGGCGTGCCATGCGCCTGCGATGTTGTGTGTTTTTGTAATACCTTTTACAGGTCGCCATTATAGAGGGTGCACGAGAAGTTCATCCTCATAGATCGTACCATGATGGTATCATCATAACCTCAAGGAGGAGTAACATGGCTTTCTCATTGCCTGATTTACCGTATGCCCATGACGCGCTCGAGCCGCATATCGATACGCGTACGATGGAAATCCATCACAGCAAGCATCACAACACGTACGTGACCAATTTGAACAAGGCCTTAGCCGATCATCCGGATCTGGCCGACAAGAGCCTGGACGAGTTGCTGGCTAACAATTGCGCCATCGTGCCGGATGCCATCAAGACGGCCGTCCGTAATGGCGGTGGCGGCCATGCCAACCATACGCTGTTCTGGGAGATCATGAGTGGTGACGGCGGCGGGGCGCCGACCGCCAATCTGGGTGCGGCCATCAACAGCACGTTCGGCAGCTTTGATGCGTTTAAAGAAAAGTTTGCCGCTGCGGGCGCCACCCGATTCGGCTCTGGCTGGGCCTGGCTGACCAAAGATGCTTCCGGCAATCTCGAAGTGTCTTCAAGCGCCAATCAGGACAGCCCGATTATGGATGGAAATACGCCGATCATCGGCCTGGATGTGTGGGAACATGCCTACTATCTGAACTATCAGAACGTGCGTCCTGACTACATCGCCGCCTGGTGGAATGTGATCAACTGGGCAGAGGCGGAAAATCGGTATAACGGGTAAACCCGACGGTACCGAACATTCGAGGGGGAACAGGGGATGAAGCCTTGTTCCCCCTTTTTATTTGGTGCAATATAAAACCGATACCACGGAGGTAAGACAATGGCGTTCAAACTGGCGTACAGCAGTCTACGGTGGCAGACGCCGGATCTGGAGCAGGTACTCGGGTTGCTGAAAGAGACCGGGTGGGACGGATGGGAGATCCGGCAGTCACTCGACTGGTTGGGCTCAGCAAAACGAGTGAAGTCGATTTCGGATCGGATCGGCGTGCCGGTAGCCGTTGTATGCGGAACGGGCTTGACGCTTGACGGCAACCATGAGATGAAGGAGCGTAACAAGCGCCGTATCGACTTTGCGGCTGATGTGGAAGCGGACACCTTTATGTTCATGGGGGCAGCGCGGCCATATGGTCGACCTTCAACTGAGGATGAAATCAAAACCCTGGCAGACCTGTCGGATGAACTGGCAGTGTATGCTTCACAATATAATCTGGATGTCTGCTATCATATTCACACCACAACAACGGTGGATTCCCGTGAAGAATGGGAACGGCTCATGCGACTCATGCAGAAGGCCCAACTCTGCATTGATGTGTCCCACTCTGCCTTCTGGGGCTACGATCCGGCGCAATCGATCCATGATTTTAAAGATCGACTGGTGTACGTCCATCTACAGGATTATAAAGCCTACCGTTTTGTCGAATTAGGTGAAGGCGGCCTGCTTGATTTTGCGGCATCCATGAAGGCGCTGGAAGAGATCGGCTACGACCGTTGGGTAACCGTATGTCCGAGCCAGTCGGACCGGTCGGATGAGGAGAAAATGCGTCTGGATCGGGCGTATCTTCGGCATCTGGGGTATTGAGTGGGTGGCTGTCTGCCTTCGTCTGCAAAACAAGAATGGCTCACGCACGGTGTGCGTGAGCCATTGCGATCCCTGGATCGAGTTCCGTGCTGAGATCAGGTAAGGTCGAAGCGATCAAGATTCATCACCTTGTCCCACGCAGCCACAAAGTCACGCACAAACGCCTGCTGCGAGTCGTCACATGCATAGACTTCCGCGATGGCTCGGAGCTGGGAGTTCGAACCGAAGACGAGGTCGACGGCGGTGCCGGTCCACTTGAGCTCGCCCGTCCCCTGATCGCGTCCCTCGAACACGTGCTCGGATGTGGAGGACGCCTGCCACTGAGTGTTCATGTCGAGCAGGTTCACAAAGAAATCATTGGTCAACATCTCAGGCCGCTTGGTGAAGACACCGAGCTCGGACTGCCCGACGTTCGCATTCAAGACGCGCATGCCGCCGACGAGCACCGTCATCTCAGGCGCGGTCAGCGTCAGCATGTGCGCCCGATCCACCAGCAACTCTTCCGCCGATCTGCGCTGTCCAACGCCGAGGTGGTTGCGAAACCCGTCTGCTGTGGGTTCGAGCACGGCAAATGAGTCCACGTCGGTTTGCTCCTGCGACGCGTCCGTGCGCCCC
>Ga0066376_10005654_pt1 | contig 10517 bp, 9 predicted proteins | sample Knorr_S15_td_Bot_FD_77009 | JGI IMG/M metagenome (GOLD analysis project Ga0066376, IMG submission 77009) | Marine microbial communities from Southern Atlantic Ocean transect - Knorr_S15_td_Bottom_ad_5009_LV_A | ecosystem: Environmental > Aquatic > Marine > Oceanic | place: Southern Atlantic... | reverse complement strand
ATGCTGCGAGTGCGTAGTTAGCGTTGCCAACTAAAAATTGTGCATCCTTTTTACGTGGCAAGGATGCTCCACGTTACGCAATGTAATGCCTTCCCTGTCCGGTCGAAACCAGGTCGGCCCCTAAATTTTCAAAGAGCAATAGAACAGTATACGCTATATTTTTCTACTGGCCAACAAAACCACGGTTTGGCAAAAAAGGTGACCGTCACTTCTTATACGCGTTTACTGCAGGCACAACAGCGTTCAGAATGCGTTGAAGGACTTCGACCTGTGTGCCGAGGGCGTCGATGTTTGAAATGATGTCCTTCTCATACCACGCGAGGATAGGAGCAGTTTGTTCCCTGTAGACTTCAAATCGTTTACTGATGACAGCCTCATCGGCATCATCGGGGCGACCTTGCTCAGTCGCACGTTTTTGCATTCTTCGGACCATTTCATCAATATCTTCACACACAAGGTGGATAATCAAAAAGGGATCAACGTGCTTAGCCAACATCTCTGCTTGGGGTTCGCTTCTTGGGATTCCATCGAGCAGCAACACATCACTTTTAGGGTTGTAAAGTTCCTTCGCAATCAATTGCTCAACATGCTGATTCCAGAGCCGAACGGTCAGAAAGTCAGGGACAAGAAGCCCCTGCGAGGAATACCTTGTAAATTCCAATCCTATTTCAGATTCTTTATCAAGTGCCCGAAACATATCACCCGTTGCGAGGTGAAAAAAGCCTGGAATGGATCCCAAAATCTTGCCTTGTGTACCCTTCCCTACACCCGGCGGTCCGATGAGCAGAATAGATGGATAGGAAGTTTGTGTCATTTTGCCAATTCTCTAGAATCCGCGAATGATAGTCAAAATTGGGTACGATGTGGAGATGCAGGGATTGACGAGGAAATGGAAGACACCACCCGCGACAAATCCTGCGAACAATTTGCGTGATCGAATTCTAGAAGCCCGAGGAATTACGAGCCGTAGCGATTACGAGGCGTTTCTCGATCCAAAACTCTTGCAACTTGATGATCCAGATGAGATGCCTGGAGCAACCCAAGCGGCAACAATTCTCGCACAGGCCATTCGTGACGAAAAGAAGGTACTTATCTTTGGGGATTACGATGCAGATGGAATTACAGCAGCAACTGTGCTCTATCACGTCATCTCAGCTGCAACTGGAAAAGAAGGTCCACCGATTTATATTCCAGATCGGATGGATGAAGGATATGGAATTCAACCCGAAGCCATCGATAAATTCTTCGAAAGTGGTGTCGATCTTGTCATCTCAGTTGATTGTGGAATCACCGCCATCGAGGCAGCGAATAGGGCGAAAGAACTGGGAATATCGCTCATCATTACAGACCACCATAAACCCCGCGGCGATGGCAAACTCCCCGAGTGTGCTGTAATAGTCCACCCCGGAATTCCCGGACTCCCCGGAAGCTCCAGTAACGATTCAGCACCCGCGACACCATTTGCAGGGGTGGGCGTTGCCTACCAACTTGCGTGGGCATTTGCTCGCGTTTGGTCCCAAAGCCCAACTGTAAACGAACGGTTGAAACAAGCCCTGCTCGACATGGTGCCCATTGTCGCCATTGGCACCATCGCGGACATGGTCCCACTGGTGAATAGCAATCGGATTTTTGCTCGCTGGGGATTGCAACTCTTACCCATGACAACAAACCCAGGGCTACGTGCAATCATGGATGAACTTGATACACCCGACAAGAAACTGAACTCCGCGCATATTAGTTTTGGTATTGCCCCACTCATTAATGCTGTTGGACGATTATCACAAGCCGCAGAGGCCGTTGATTTATTAACACACCTCAATGGTGACTTAGCAACTGGGGCCGCAAAACATCTCGCTACAACAAATCGAGAAAGACAAAAAGTGCAACGGAAGATTATCGCTGAAGCACTTGAACAAATTGAAGAGAAGAATTTAGCCGAGCAACCAATCATCATTTTGCAAAATGACGATTGGGCACGTGGAGTCGTTGGGGTCGCTGCGGGAAAATGCATCGAAACGCATTACCGACCAACAATTTTATTCGCAAGCGATGGCGATCAACTTGTTGGTTCAGCAAGAAGTATTTCAGGATTTTCAATATTTGATGCGCTGAGTGCTTGTACCGAACACATCGTAAAATTCGGTGGGCATGACATGGCAGCAGGGTTAACGATTGACAGAGACTCTTTTGAACCGTTTGTCGCTGCAATGACTGCGTACTCTAGAAATGCAATCACTCCAGAACAACTCATCCGAACAGCACAACCGGACGTCGTCGCTGATCTTCACGAAATTTCGCATACCGTTGCAGTTGAAATTGAAAAAATCGGTCCCTTTGGTATGGGTAATCCAATACCAGTCGTGCAAGTGATGGGCGTTAAAGTCTATGACGTTCGAGCGATGGGCAATAAGGGCTCGCACCTTTCCCTGAAGGTTGGAACAAAGCGTGTTCGTTGCATTTGGTGGGGGCACGGAGACCTTGTCGAAAGAATCTCAACCGGTTCTCGCATCGATATCGTCGCCAAGATTAAAGTCAATGAATTTCGCGGGCGCAGTAACGCTGAATTGGACATCATTGATTTACGATTGATCTAAAACAATGTAAAAATTACCAAGCAGCAAGTTCGCCAACAATTGGTTCTACTAAATCCTTCAGCGTGACAATTCCAAGCGGATGACTTCCATCATCAGAAACGATTGCCATTGCTTTTCCACTTTTGCGGAGATGATGCAAGGCGTCTTGTACTTTTGTGTTTGGAGTAATGTAGAGCGGTTCAAGAATACATTGTTCAGTTGGAGCATCTGGATCAAGCAAGACACTGAGAACGGGCAAAATACCCTCGACTGTACCGTTCTCGTTCACGACTGGAATTCTTGTGTGAGATGTTTCACGTAACACTACAGAGCGTCTCTGAATCGGAATATTTTTGCCGATACAAGAAACTCGTGTCCATGGCACCATTTCACTTTGCACCGTGAGTGATTGCATCGATAAGACTCGGTCGGCGAGTGTAACTTGTTCATCACTCAGTACACCACCACCAAGACCCTCTTTGAACAGCAAGCCAAATTTTCTTCGAGGGGATGGTTCGAAAGTCGATTCGGTGCCTAGAATCTTTCGAGCGATGTGTCCAATACCAGATACGAGTGGAACGACTCCAATCCACCAAAGCAGTTTGTCAGTAATAAAGAGCGACGAACTCCACCGATACGTCCATCTATCTGTATGTGTGCGAAACAAATCTTTTGGCAGAATTTCACCAAAGATAAAAAGTACTGGAATCATGATAATTGCGTTCACGAGGATAGCCAACCATGGACCAAGTGTAGTCTGCTCCAGCATCCGTGCAGCGCCGTAAGTTGCAAGGAAATTTGCAACGTTATTACAAACCAGTAATACTGCTAGCATACGGGTTGGGTTGTCAATTAATTTGCGTAATCGAAGTGCAGACTTTAGTTTTGAAGTGGCGTTCACATCAAGGCGAACTTGATTAATCGTATACAAACCAGTTTCAAGACCAGAGTACAACGCACTAAGTAACAAGCCAGCAAGTATTATTCCAATGGCAAAGTAGAGTTCAGTCATGTTGTGTCTCCCGAATTGTTGAGAGATACAACGACCGTTGAGACGCGATATTCATCCATCGTATCCACCGTAATCGTGAGGTTGCCAAGTTGAACTGCATCGCCAATTGCAGGAATTTTTCCAAGTTGCGCAGCAATGAGCCCACCCATGGTTGCAGCGGGACAGCGGTTCAAAAGCATTCCTGTAGCAGCAGCCCATTCTCGAACTCCAGTATTTGCATCGATGAGCCACTTTCCGATGCCGATTTCTTTTGGTTCAAAGGTGTCACGGAGAGGGTTATCACCAATCTCACCAATCAGTTCCTCAAGAACATCTTCAAGTGTCACGAGTCCTGCAGTGCCACCAAACTCATCGACGACGATCGCAAGACGAGTTTTTGTTTCACGAAAATGAGCGAGAAGTTGGTCAAGCGTTGCAACTTGTGGAATAAATTGTGGTCTTGTCATGCTTGCCTGTAACATCGTTTGTCCGTCAACACATCGTTGTAAGTACCGTTTGGTATGGAGCATTCCAACGAGGTCATCAAGGTCTTCACCATAGATGGGGAGTTGGGTTAGCCGGCTCTTCGAAATGATTTCGCGAATTTCTTCTTCAGTGGATGTTGAAGGCGCAGCGACCATATGAACCCGCGGTGTCATTGCCTCACGAACACGAATTCGACCGAGTTCGACAACTTCAAAGAGTGCTCGCTGTTCGCTTTGGTCAAGAATTCCCTCAGATGTTGACAGTTCAACGAGCGTCGCAAGTTCTTCTGCATTGAGTGGTTCAGGAGAAGACGATGATGCGAGCCTTGAAAGCGGGGTGATGACGAGTACATCAATTAATTTTCGTAGTGGTGAAATGACTCGATGGAATAGCAGAAGCGGTGGTGCAAGGAGTGTCGCTATACCAATTGGTCTCGCGGTTGCCGCCATCTTTGGAATCACTTCACCAAAAATAATAAGAGAGAACAATGTGACTATCGCAATGCCGAGTTCTACTGAAACACCACCTACTACATGTAGCATCAATACGGAGCTCACAATGAAATACAACACGTTCGCGGTCATGTTGCCAATTAAAATTGTGATGAGTATGTTCCGTCTTTGACTTACTAGATAGAGAACAGCGTTTGCAGGTGGTGTCCTTTGTTGTCGCAATTGAACCAGTTGTGCTTGATTTATCCGAAAAAACGCTGTTTCACTGCAACTAAAAAATGCACTGAGAATGAGTAGGGGAATCAGGGTGAAAAGCAAAGCAACGTCCACGCCTGACCACTGATATGCTTCAATCGTTTCAATCATTGGTCGTTTGCCATGGCGCGAACGGTTGACTCAACACGTGCCATAAATTCTGCGGAACTTTCATCTTGTTTAAAGTGTAACGGTTCTCCGTATGAGATTTTGATAACACCCGAACGAGGAATATAGGTGGCTTCTGGAAGGATTTTTATCCCACCCTGAACACAAACTGGTACAACTGGTCGACCGCTTTTTTTGGCAACGACTGCGAGTCCTGGTTTGAACGCTGCAATTTCACCAGTACGACTTCGTGTTCCTTCAGGATAAATCACGATGGACCACCCTCGGAGCAATAGATTTTGCATCGTTCGAATAGATGTAATTGGTGACTTTAAACGTTCAATACAGAAGGCATGCCAGAGTGTAGCAACGATACATTGAATGAGTCGTTTTTTAAGCGATGTACCATCTGCATCGGCGAAGTGATCGAATGCAGCGGCGAATGCAGTTCGTTTTTGGAATTGTTTCGGAAGTGTGGAAAAAATGACATGTGTGTCAATATGGCTCTGATGATTCGACGCAAAAATGACAGGAGGTTCCATTTTTGAAAGTTCGGAGACGCCATTCACTGTCCACTTTACGCGCCGAATCCATTTGACTTGTCGAAATATAATGTGCATCAGAACGCGACAAACAATCAGCGATGGTTTTGAGAACTGTCGTAGAATGTCGTCGGCGTTAGGAGGAGCCTTCGGCTTGGTCTGTTCTTGGGATGTCATTGGCGTGTGCAAGTACTTTTTCAAATGCAAGATGGTATTGATCGAGTAACTCTATATTTGCTGAGGGGAAGGCGGGTAACTTCAAGAGCGAGCCATTACCTTGTGCTGTAAGGGGAAGGTCTGCTGGGTCATAGGTATGAATGGGGTTTTCAGGTGTTGCAGGTAGTCGAGCAATTTTAGACCAAGCATGATGTGTAAAGACAGGCTGTTGATGAAGCAGGGGATATCGAGGCGCAGAAACCATTGCACCCTCTGCTTGTAATGCATTTGTAAGGTCGATAATGGGTAATCCCATTTTTGTTTCATCGTATCGAACGAGAAACTCAAAGTACACTCTGTCAATCCCTTCCGGGGCAAGGAACGTATCAATGCCGAGTGCTTCTAATTTCTTCGATATATAGATGCAATTTTCATTTCGTCTTGCGTTGCGTTCATCCATACGCGAAAGTTGAGAAACCGCTAACGCTGCAGCCATTGGTGCCATGCGGAATTTATAACCAAACCCAGTTGCTGCAAAGTATTTATTGTTTGATTCAAGATTCACCAATCGCTCGTAATGTCCTAAGCGAACTGCGGTTTCCCACATATCTTCATCGTCGCAGAGCAAAATACCACCCTCGCCCGAAGGGCAAAGTTTATTTCCCTGCATACTGAAGATGCTGACATCGCCAAATGACCCAATGGGTTTACCTTTGTAGACGGCTCCATGTGCGTGTGATGCATCTTCAAGAATTTTTAAATCATGCTTTTTTGCAACCGCTATAAGTTCGTCCAATTTGGATGGCATGCCGAACAAGTGCACGATAACGATTGCTTTTGTTTTGTCCGTGATTTTTCGCTCAACATCTTCGGGGTCCAGACCCAGGCAATCTGGTTCGAGTTCTGCAAATACAGGAACACCACCACAATGAAGCACTGGCATTACACTGGACCACCAAGTTGCCGAAGGCACAATGACTTCATCAAATGGTTGGATTCCAAGTGCTTGAAGCCCCGCAAGTATTGCAGAGGTTCCATTGTTATGCGTTAAGGCGAACTGTCTTCCCGTACGTTCTTTGTATTGATTTTCAAGTTCCTCAACAATGGGGTGCAACGAAAGATGACCACTCCGTAGGACATCAAGAACAGCGTCTTCATCTTGCTCATCAATCAGTGGCCATCGTAGTGCCTCCGTTTGATCGATAGAGACAGCGGGCTCGCCGCCTAGAATGGCAGGAAGTTGTGTGGCAGTTGTCATGTTGAATTACGCTTCTGGCGTTTCGCCCGCAATAGACGAACGCATATCCGTGTCCGAAATGACGTTCTTCATGTTGTAGTAATCCATGACACCAAAGTTACCACTTCTAAACGCTTCAGCCATTGCTTTGGGTACCTCAGCTTCAGCGAGTACAACAAGTGCACGGTTCTTTTGTTCTTCAGCGCGGTATTCTGCTTCTTGTGCGACAGCCATGGCACGCCGTTTTTCAGCTTCTGCTTGGAACCTTGCTTTGTCAGCTTCTGCTTGATGTGCTTGCAAGGTTGCGCCAATGTTTTCGCCGACGTCAATGTCTGCAATATCAATAGAAAGAATCTCAAATGCTGTTCCTGCATCAAGTCCTTTTGCAAGTACTGTTTTAGAGATTTTGTCTGGGTTTTCCAATACCTGCAGGTGAGTTCTTGCCGAACCAATTGTTGAAATGATTCCTTCGCCTACTCGGGCGATAATTGTTTCTTCGGTTGCGCCACCAACAAGTCGAGCAATATTTGTTCTCACAGTAACACGAGCACGAGCGCGAAGTTGAATACCATCGCCTGCAACAGCGTCGATGGTTCTTTTACTACCGCCTTCGCTTGGGCAATCAATAACTTTTGGGTCAACACTTGTTCGAACTGCTTCCAGAATGTCCCGTCCAGCAAGGTCAATTGCTGTCGCTGTTTCCCATGGCAAGTCAATCCGTGCCTTGTCTGCGGCAATCATTGCACGAACTACGTTTGTAATTCGTCCACCAGCTAGCAAATGCGCTTCAAGTTGGTCGGTTGAAATCTCAATACCTGCTTTCTTGCCGCTAATTCGATTAATAACAACCGATTTTGCGTTGACCTTTCTAAATCGCATCATTACGAGGTCAATAAGCCCAACCTTGGCACCACTGACCCACGCCTGTAAGTAGAGTCCAATGTATTGAAAGGCAAGAGCGACAATTATCAGGACAAAAATCCCGCCAATAATGACGCCGCCAAGTAACCATGGTGAAAGTGCTAAAATTAAGTTCATGCGAATCTCCTTCTTCTGAGCAATCTATTGTATCACTCTTGAGGCGCTAGAACCCGCACCTTGACTTGATTGTCATAAACCGAGACGACTTCGATTGCACAATCTGCTTCAATACTCCCTGTTTCGGCCATCGCATCGATGCGTTCGCCATCAATGCGGACTACTCCAACTGGGCGTAGCACAGTAATTGTCATACCCTGTTTTCCAACAAAAGACTCCAAGTCGGCACGTTGTTCCTGTTGCCTCGCAGCTGATCGTTGTTTTGCATCGTCTTCATCTTCGATAACTATTCCACCCAAAACCATTCTTGACGCAAGGGGTGATGCGACCCATATGCGAAATGCAATCCAAATGAGCACTGGTCCAAAGACGATGTAAATGCCTGTTGCAATGAGCCCCGTGTTTACATCGTGCATAAAGAATGCGATGAGTGATGCGATGACCGAAAGTGATCCGATCAGGGCAATGAGGCCACTTGATGGCACAAAGAGTTCAACAATGAACAAGACGATGGCAATCCCAATAAAAACAAATGCCCAAATAATCGGGGATGCGCTACCTGTGGCTACCGCGCTTCCGGGTGCAGTTTGTGCGAGAAAGTCCATCATGATTCAATTTCTTCAACTTCAATTGTCATTCCACTTTGCATGATACGTACTTTTGCTCCTTCTGTAATCCATCCACCGGCTGTTGTTGCGTCGTACACCTTGGAGTTGTGTTCAATTTTACCACTTGGTCTCAAATCTGTAATTGCAACGGCCTCATCCCCTTTTGAAAGAGTTTGAACTGTAAGGGGCGCATGCATCCCGAGTTCATCTTCAAGCACAAGTTGCCTGATTGCGTGTGTACTGCCAAATTGATTTAAGATAATCCAACATGCAATCATCGCAAGAATACACCCTCCGACGATTGTTCCAAGACCGGTGATGAGTTGTGTTTGCCCCGTGGAGGACCCCAAGTCACCTGAAACAAAACTACCAACCATTCCTGCAAACAATAAAGCAACTCCAGTAAACCCAGTAAATCCAGTACCGGGAATGACAAATATTTCAATTGCAATGAGTGTGAGACCTGCGAGTACGAGCACGACATCCCACCATTGGGCAAGATCAGCGAGCCAGGGTGCTCCTATGAGTAATGCCATCGAGACTACTGCCCCAATACCGAATAGTCCTGTTGAACCGGTTGCAAACTCGACGACGACGCAAATCAAAAACAAGGCAATGAGCACAAGTCGAATAGGCCAACTAATTAAAATACCAACAAGGTTTTCAGACCACGTCGGTGTTAACCGTTTTACAGTTGTTGCACCGAACCATTGTTGTAATTCTTGGTCATTACTCACAACACCACTGACAAGTCCGTACATCGCACCTTCAGCAGGTTTGAGTGTCAAGAGTCGGTCATTCGGGACAACTTGTCTGACAAGTGTCCAATTCGTCGCGTCACTATTCGAAAGTGGTATTCGGCTTGTTGGTAGTTGTTGTGCGAAGGTGGGGTCCCATGTTGGGTCACCTTGTTGAAGATTACCTTGTAATTCAGAAATGGTTTCAAAAAAGGGTGAGAGTTGCGTGCTGCCCGATTCATTTGTTCCGATTGCAGAGAAGTGTTGTGGAGGAGATTTGCCAAATAGAGTTTCATACTCGTTTCGGTTCACGCAAACAACTTCGCCCGTCGAAGTATTTCTGATTAACCAGAGTTCAATGCCAACACTAACAAATGCTTCCACGAGATGTTCGTCGTAGTGGTTTCTTCTTGCAGAATCGATGACTTCAGCGAGGACAGGGGATTCAATTTTGGCGCGTTCTGTTGCAGGTATTGGTTGACCAGTAGCATTAACTGGAGCAGCATCTCCGAAGGTGCTCCCCTTTGCAACGATGATTTCTCTGCATGCCAAGGCGATAATTGTTCCCGCAGAAAAGGCATGGGGTCGAATCCACGCCACTGTGTTTTGCGGTGCATTGTTTTTAATTTCGTAGCAGATTTGAAGGGTAGAAATCAAGTCACCACCGGGCGTGTTCAGTTCGACGACGATGGCATCGGCGTTTTTCGACTCTTCCAGTCTTCGTTTAAATGATTGAACAGTGACGGTATCAACGACGCCTTCAATTGTAATCACAGCAACATCAGTTGCTTGCCTGTAACTTGGTACTGGGTTCGTTTGCAGGAGTAGAAGGGATGCAATTATACATTTCACATGTGCATCATACCCAGTAGGCTAATTGGGCATGTATCAAATTAAAAAAGCGAGCCGTAACAATTGCTACGGCTCGCAGTGAGTATCAAACTAAAAATACAAAGAAATTATTCGTGTATAAAATCGTCGCACTTACCACCCTTGCCATCAGAGCCATTTTCATCACCGATTGTCTCAATGACGTGGGTCAAAATGATATCTGCGCCCTGCCCTCTACCCATAGTACCACCGGGCATATAATCGTTATCAACTGCTTGATCAGTTTCTTCAAGGAAGATGTTGTCTGAAATAGCTACACCAGAATCGTTGATGTACGTTGATGAGATGGGGTGGAATGTTTCAAGGACAGTGTTGTGGCCATCACCGAAGGAGACAGTACCTTTCCAATCGCGGTCGATACCATGGAACAAATTCGTTTTTGAATTTGCAAGGTGATCTTCCCAATTGGAATCAATAGTATCATCGTTGGTTGGGCCTCGAGT
>Ga0066376_10005653_pt1 | contig 10517 bp, 5 predicted proteins | sample Knorr_S15_td_Bot_FD_77009 | JGI IMG/M metagenome (GOLD analysis project Ga0066376, IMG submission 77009) | Marine microbial communities from Southern Atlantic Ocean transect - Knorr_S15_td_Bottom_ad_5009_LV_A | ecosystem: Environmental > Aquatic > Marine > Oceanic | place: Southern Atlantic... | reverse complement strand
TTGTGGTACGGTGAATATCCGAGTAAGTAATGAAACATCTCAGAATCTTCTGAATCACCATAATCGCTTTTCCATGCCCATCCAACGGTAAAGAGTTGGAACCGAAGCATATCCAAAACGCCTACTGCGGGTAAACAAGCGCCATATAAGTCAGGTCTTTGGGTCATACACGCCCCAACGAGTAACCCACCGTTGCTACCACCTTGAATGGCAAGTTTGCTTCTTTGGGTCCACTTGTTAGAGATGAGCCATTCCCCGCATGCTATAAAATCGTCGAATACCTGTTGCTTCTTGTCAAGCATGCCGCCTTCATGCCAAGTTCGACCATATTCACTTCCGCCACGAATACAGCCCACCGCATACACCCCACCCATCTTGAACCACATTGCACGTGACGCGGAAAAGTACGGCAGTATAGAAATGTCAAAACCACCATACCCATACAGAAGAACGGGATTGTTCCCATCAAGTTTTGTGTCTTTATGCGAAACAATGAAAAGAGGTACGTTGACACCATCAGTACTCGTTACAAATTTTCGTTGCACGACGATATCAGAAAGGTCAATTGGAAATTCCGCTCGCCAATACATCGCAGTGTTACCGGTTGTCAAATCAAGTGTGTACACCGTTGGAGGTTGGTTGTAACTTGAGTATGACCAATACACGGTTGTGTCATCGTTCTGTCCGCTGAATCCACCCGCTGTTCCAATACCAGGCATTTTGACTGCATACAAAAATGTTCCGTCCAATGCGTGGATTGTTGCTTTAGATGAAGCATCTTCAAGCCACATTGCAGTCAGTTTGCCACCTACAATATCTGCACTTCGAAGGATGTCCTCTTGTTCAGGAAGTACTTCACTCCACGTGGGTGTTTCCTCACCCAAGTTAACTGAGACAACTTTTCCCTTCGGAGCATTCCGGTCTGTCTTAAACCATAGTTTGTCCCCAATGCCACCGATTAAGTTCACAGACGCATCGAACGATGGGATAAGCCAATGAAGTGAGTCTTCGTTTGGTCCTTTGACAAGTAAGGCATTGTTTGATGATGTTCCCTCACGGACTGAAATTACAAGCCACCCTCCGTCTTTTGTCACTGAAGCGCCATAAAATCGATCTGGATGTTGTTCATCAGACCAAATGAGTTCATCTTCTGATTGAGGTGTTTCAATTTTATGAAACCATAATTCTGAACCATCTGTAGTTTCTACATGTCCTTCACTGTCAGTATTTGGATACCTCGAATAGTAATATCCACTTTCGTCAGGTACCCAAGAAGGTGAAGAATTTTTGATGTCTCGCATGACATCGGAAAGTTCAATACCAGTTTTTAAGTTTTTGGAATACCAAACAGACCAATCAGAACCCGCATCTGAAATCCCCCAAGTTAGATAGGTGCCTTCTGGACTTGGGCTATACATTGACAACGCTCGAGTGCCGTCATCAGAAAATGTGTTCGGGTCAAGAAGCACTTCATTGATAGTTGTTGGTGAATCGCCAGTGTAAATTACACTGTGATTTTGTAATCCAGTATTTCTAGATTGAAACCAACGCTCACCACGATGAAAAGGCTTTCCATGTTTTGCATAATTCCATGCTTTTGTAAGTTCTTCGCGAATAGTAGGGAGTATTTCAATCGAATCAAGATACTCTCTGGTAATTGCATTTTCCGCAGTTACCCAATTCCGAACCTCCACATTTTCTCGCACATCGTCTTCAAGCCATCGGTAAGGGTCACTCACTTCTATGCCGTGATACGTTTCAACAATTTGTTCCCTGCGAGTGACTGGATAATTAAATGTCGTGGGAGACTCAACGATAAAGCAAATTGCAAAGGTGGTAATAATCATGATGGTAATCCAACTATATTGGGTAGTTGTTGCAACCCTTGAGTGAGGTCGACGGGTCCATCTTCACTGATAAAGACATCAGCTTCATAATGAACACTCATTGAATGATCAGCAGAGTATATTGGCCAAGTTCCACGTTTGTTTTCTGTTTCACCTGTCCCAACTGATAACATTGGTTCAACAGCAATGAGCATGCCGGGTTCAAACGACCGCCATGCATCTGGCCATTCTGATGGGTGCGATGGAACTACATTTGAAACAAATGGAGGAGCGTGAAGTGATCTTCCATATCCGTGTCCGCCAAGCCCCCGAACTAAATGAAAGCCGTATTGATCTTCTGCAACAGCTTGAACAGCTTTGGCAAAATCCATCAAGGGTCGATTCGGTTGCATTGCTTGAATACCAGCGACAAGAGAATCCCTTCCCGCTTGCATCAGACGTAGATTTTCCTCAGTTGCATGTTCGATAGCCCACGTCCATGCTGCATCTCCTATCCAGCCTTGATGCGTCACGCCAATATCAATTGAAATAAGATCACCAGGTTGCAAAGGAGCGAGTGTCATGGTGTGTGTGCCATGAACGACACAATCATTCACGGAAAGACACGAATAACTTGGGAATGGTGGTTGTCCAGGAATTTGATATTTATGAAAAGCGCTTTTACATTTGAGTTTACGTAGTAAACCCATGACGAAGGAATCAATTTCCGACAGCGTAATACCAGCCCGAATAAATTCAGTGAGTGATTGATGAATTTCGACAACATGTTTGGCGGAACATTTTGCGGCGTCTATTTCTTTGCCACGGATTAGAGGAATCGTTTTCATGATTCATCCTCTATTCCCATTTCGCCATCGGTCAATAGATGCACAATTTCACCCTGAATCGAAACTAAGAGTGGTGTGCCAGCTGCAATATGCCACGCAAGTTCTCTCTCGTCATTGCAATCAAGAAGTTGAAGGTCGGCCTGTTTGCCAACTTCGATGCTACCGATTCGACCTTGTAGACCAAGAACGCAAGCAGCGTTGATAGTCGATGCCGTGATTGCTTCTGCTGGCGTTAGACCAAGACGACGACATGCAAGGGAGATAGTGAATGGCATCGAAGGGCTAGGGGCAGATCCAGGGTTGTAGTTGGAAGCGATTGCAACCAAACATCCTAAATCAATAATGGCACGACCACGTGCGTATGAATCATGTAAGCAGAAACCACTTGCTGGCAAGAGTACACCAATCGTATCGCTTGCTGCCAATACTGCCAGTTCCTCATCGGTTGATGTCTCTAGATGGTCAACACTGATTGCTCCCAACTCAACAGCTTTGGTAAGCATGCCAAGCGGGTTGAATTGATCAACGTGTGCTCGTATGGGGCAATTCAATTCAATTGCTTTTTCAAAAAGTGCAGTTGTTTCTTTTACGGACCATGAGCCCTCTTCACAATACGCATCACAAGTGATTCCTGGAAACTCTTGTGCAATCGCAGGGAGCGTTTCATTGATGACCAACTCAGTGAAATTGGACTGCTCGGGGTCAATGGTATGTGCCCCGAGAAATGTTCCAACAATCATTTGAGGAACATTTTGTGAAGCATCATGAATTGCTCGTAGCATTTTCAATTCATCACCAGTCGTCAGTCCGTATCCACTTTTTACTTCTACCGTTGTCGTTCCCAGTGATGCCATCAATCCTAATCGCCCAAGTAGTTCGATGCTTAATTCTTCTTGTGAAGCATCTCGAACAGAGCGAACCGTGGACATGATGCCACCGCCTTGTTTAAGAATTTCAAGATATGGAACGCCGCGAAGTCCCATCTCAAATTCTTCAAGCCTGCTTCCAGCCCAACAAGAATGTGTGTGACAGTCAACGAATGCAGGCATGACAATTCTCCCGCTTGCATCGACAATCGGAAATTCTACATTCTCTGAAATTAGGTCGTCGGTTGGAGCGCCTTCGCCAATATGAGCAATGTTTCCATCGCGAACAACAATATGACCAAGTTCAATGATTCCGAGATTACTCATTTCCTCGTTTCGGCGAGGTTTATCGCTACCAGCCAATGTGAGTATTCTCGCGTTGACAATAATAAAGTTAGTCACGTGGTGTTGCCTTTATAGGGATTTTGACTTCATGTTCCTGTGCACACTGTATTGCATCAGAATAACCAGCATCAACATGTCGAAATATTCCCATCAACGGGTCATTGGTCAGCACCCGCTTTAACCTTTCATCGGCAGCATCAGTACCATCTGCCACGATGACTTGTCCCGCGTGTTGTGAATATCCAATGCCTACACCGCCACCGTGATGGAAACTCACCCAACTTGCACCACTGGCAATATTCAACGCAAAATTAATCAGTGGCCAATCGCTCACGGCATCAGTTCCGTCAAGCATGCCTTCAGTTTCTCGGTTGGGACTTGCAACACTACCGCAATCAAGATGATCTCGACCAATGACAATTGGTGCAGAAACTTCGCCACTTCGTACCAATTCATTGAATGCTAACCCCGCCTTATCTCGTTCTCCAAGTCCCAACCAACAAATTCGGCAAGGGAGACCTTGGAATGCAACGCGGTCTTGAGCCATGGTTATCCAACGTTTGAGAGATTCGTCTTTTGGAAACAAATTCAGAATGATGTCATCTGTTTTTTTGATGTCCTCTGGATTACCCGAAAGTGCGCACCATCTGAATGGACCACGACCTCTGCAAAATTGCGGACGAATAAACTCAGGAACGAACCCGGGAAAGTCAAAGGCATTTTCTACGCCTGCTTCAAGTGCACGTTGTCGCAAATTATTTCCATAGTCAAATGTTTTAGTTCCTTGACCCATAAACCAAAGCATGAGTTGCACATGTTCCACCATAGTCGCAGTTGATTGCTTGACGTATTGCTCAGGATTTTGTTCTCGCAATGTATCAGCTTCTTCTCTTGAGATACCGGAAGGGTAGTAACCAACAAGAGGATCATGTGCAGATGTTTGATCTGTCAATGTTTCAGGAATAATGTTACGTTCCTTCAACCGGCGGAGTAAGTCGACAACATTGCCGAGATATCCAACCGAAATTGTTTCATTAGAATTTTTTGCTTCAACACTCCTGTCAATTGCTTTATCAATATCCGTATGAATTTCATCAAGGTATCGATCGTGTACACGTTTTTCTAACCGTTCGATACACACATCAGCGATAAGGCATGTGCCATCATTCATCGTGATTGCAAGAGGTTGTGCGCCACCCATACCTCCACATCCTCCGGTTACTGATAGTGTTCCTTTGAGGCTTCCTCCAAAATTTTGTCGAGCACACTCAGCAAATGTTTCAAATGTGCCTTGCAATATTCCCTGCGTACCAATGTATATCCAAGAACCTGCTGTCATCTGTCCGTACATCATCAAGTCGCGAGATTCGAGGTCATCAAAAATTTCTTGTGTTGCCCAGTGTGGAACAAGATTACTGTTTGCAATAATGACACGAGGTGCATCTACTGTTGTCGTTGCAATTCCTACAGGTTTTCCAGATTGAACGAGCAGAGTTTCGTTTGGCTCAATAGATTGAAGCGAAGCAATAATTGCGTCATATGCTTCCCAATTACGCGCCGCTTTTCCTCTTCCGCCATAGACAACAAGGTCTTCAGGTCGTTCAGCAACCTCTGGATCAAGGTTGTTCATCAACATTCTCATGGCTGCCTCAGCTTGCCACGATTTGCACGACAATTTTGACCCTCTTGGGGCAGTAATAATGCGTTTTGGCTCTGTAATAGGAGTAGATTCCATCCCTCGATGGTATCCGCAACTCGTCTTCTTTGCTTAAGGGTGTACAATTTATATGGCTAGAGAATAAGGAGAACAGACATGACAACCCAAACAGAAATGACGATGAACCCAGTTGCTACCAATGCATTTGCTTGGAACGAAATCGCTACAAGAGATACAGAGGCAGTTTCAACCTTCTATTGCGCGTTGTTCGGGTGGACTACAAAGTTGGCGAAATGTACTGCGGGGTATACAGTATTCAAATTGGGAGACAATCCTGTTGCTGGCATGATTGAAATGAATGATGAATGGCCAGAAGATACTCCAACTCATTGGGGTTCTTATATCTATGTTGATGATGTCGATGAAACCACAGCAAAAGTTGCCGATGCGGGGGGGTCGGTCTGTTGTGGACCTATGAACGCAGGAGACGATGGGGATGGTGGCAGGATGGCAGTGCTCACAGATCCAACTGGTGCAACCATTAGTTTATACAAGGGTGGAGACGGACTCAACGCAATGGGCAATGGAGCTTTTTGTTGGAATGAACTGTGTACAAATGACACCTCAGTCGCAGAAAAATTTTACGGTGCTATTTTAGGATGGGAAACAGAGAAAGGACCCGAAAGTGAATGTCCGTACTCTCTGTTTAAATCTGGTGAAAACTATGTTGGTGGGATGATGGAAATGCACTGGGAAGGCAAACCAAGTTGGCTTGGGTATGTCGCTGTTGATGATGTCGATATGGCTGCATCAAAAGCAAGTGAACTTGGCGCGCACCTGTGCGTTGAACCACAAGATCTACCGAATATCGGACGGTTTGCGGTCTTTACAGACCCCGCTGGGGGCACCTTAGGTGTCTTTAAAAGCCAATCATCATGTCCTGGCGATTCCTATGGTTGTACATAGGAATTTTGCGTAAATAATTCTTGACAATTGTTTTAAGATGCACATACTTGTGTTCATGCGGGTACTTTTAATGCATATCCTTTGTGGGTTTGGAATCGCGAGTGTTGCGATTGGTGATCTTCGTTTTCACAATTTAAATCAGTATCCCACAGGACTTCGCTCGACGGGGATATTTGCGAGTGATTTTGATGGAGATGGCGATGTAGATTTGGCAGTCGCGAACAGATTATCTAATTCTGTCACAGTGCTCTTCAATAACGGCTTGGGGCAATTCCAGGACTCTATACAAGTCAATACCGGTGAACATCCTCGCTATGTTGATGGGGCGGATTTTGATGGAGATGGTGATGTAGATTTGTGTACACCGGACATTTATAGCATGACAATTTCAATCTTGGAGAATGATGGCTCAGGGAGTTACACAATACAAGATCAATACAATTTATTTACCCCTGCGTTCTTGTGGGTTGATGATTTGGATCAGGATGGTATTGAAGACATCGTGGTATTGCATTGGGACGAAGATGCGAAACAACCAAGTAACAGTAATGGGAAATTTACACCGATGTTTGGTAATGGAGACGGAACATTCGATATAGGTTCCTCTGCTTGGGTAGGGGTACAACCTCGCGCAGGTGCCTCAGCTGATTTGAACGGCGATGGTTTAATTGATGCGGTAGTTGCTGATATCAAATCTCAAACAATTTCAATTGTTTTGGGCACTGGGCCACGAACTTGGAGTGATAGTGTTCAGATTCCAATGTCACCCGGTACTCCTCGGTATATAGTGCTTGGTGATTTCGATAGCGATGGTGATGTAGACATGGCGGCACTGGATAAACTGGGCGGAAATTTTTGGATGTTTCATAATGATGGTAATGCCAACTTTACATTAGAAGAAACTATCAGCGTTAACGGTTCTCCTCACTCTATGGCACTTGTTGATATTGATGATGACAGCGATGCAGATTTTGTTGTTTGTCATGTTGATTCTGTAACTCAACTCATTTTATTCAACGACGGCACAGGACACATTGAAGCAATGCAGAGTCTTGTTATTCCTGGCGGTACAGCGGAAGTAAAATGCATCGATGTTAGTAATGATGGGTTGTTGGATATTGTGACAGCAAACGTTAACGTTTCTCATCCAGGTGCAAGTGTATTGATACAGTTGGAGTGTTTGGTCTGTGAAGACAAAATGATGGGTGGTGTATTTGACTGCCCACCAAATTCTTTTGATTTTGATGTGTATGTAGATTCATTTACGATGATCGATATCCAACTACAGGGAGAGTCATTCTCTGGGAACTCATTAGATTATGTCATTACATCGTTGCCAGAGAACGGTATTTTTTATGAGTTAAGCGGATTGGTTGTGACGTCAGTTCCATATTATTTATCAAGCGATACCGTTCGTTATTTTCCAGAAAGTGGAACCGTAAGTGTTGAATCATTCCAATATCTCGTGAATGATTGCTTGCCATCGAATCAGTCAGAAGTACACATACATATAGATTCTCCATTTCCCGATGAATGTAATACAGCGTTTGAAGTTGTTAACGGTTATTCAGACATATCGACATTGAACGCAACAGACTCGCCTGACTATTACGATGCGAGTCAATGTGACACAACGAACTTGGGTGCTATGCACAATGATATTTGGTTACGGTATGTTGCTTGTGGTGATGGTGAGTTGCTCATTGATACATGTGGCTTAGTAGATTTCGATTCAGATCTTGTTATCTATCAAGGCGATTGTTGCAGTTTGGAACAAATTTCATGTAACGGTGACGCAGCTGGTTGTAAGGGAAACTCCTCGGTCACTCTTGCTGGTGTAGAAAATGGAATGCAATACTTCATTCGGTTGGGTGGATCGAATGACACTGCTATGGGAAGTGGAACTATTTACTTCGATGGACCACTTGGTGATTGCGTTGTCACATGCTTCTGTGATATTCAAGTAGATGGTGCAGTGAATGTGTCAGATTTACTCATCATTCTTGAGCAGTGGGGGTATACCTGCGGTGTTGCGGATTTGAATGTCGATGGGATTGTCGATATCACAGATTTTTTGCTAGTTATCGGGTCTTGGGGACCGTGTGAACAGTGAATCTGAAGCAATTACTCTCATTTTTGAACGTTTAAAGAACGATTACGTATATATTGATTGAAGGACAAATCTCAATTTACAGATGATACTAGTATGAAAGTTAAGACTCAGATTGTAATAGCAGCAGTATGTGTATCTGCACTCAATATACATTTGCTTTTGCATGCTGAATCGATGCAGCAAAAGCCAGGGTCTACCAATTCCTCAAGTCCAGATAGTCAAAAATCTACTCCCCCAAAGGGACAATTTACAACGGGAGGTTCTTCAGATGGGACTGAGGATAATCGGAATTTTACCGAATCAACATGGGAAAATGTGACGACTCCTCTCATCGCAGGGGTGAATCATGAGAACCATCGAGGTTCTGCATGGTGCGATTATGACAATGATGGACTTTTGGATTTATACATTACGCACTTTGGATTATTTAATTCAGATGGCGAGTACTTTGGTTCTGCGAATCAATTATTTAGAAATCTCGGAGAGGATGGCTTTGAAGATGTCACAACGTACGAATTAGAAGCGCAATCTGGTTTGTCACATCACGCTGCGTGGGCTGACATTGATAATGATGGATTGCCGGATATGTACATTTCCCAAAGTTCAAACAGTGGAATTGAATTTAGTGTTTTACTCCACCATGATTCTACAGGTTCATTCTCTAATATTACTTCAGGTGACCCACTTGCAATGGATGGGATGCTGCCTCGTGGGATTGGGTGGCAGGATGTCAACAATGATGGGTTTGTCGATCTTTTGATTGCGAACTCAAATGGAGATACAAAAAAGAATCGTCTCTTAATCAATACGGGGAACAATGAATTCATTTTGCAAGAATCAGTGTTTGCTGAAGCGATGCGAGAAAGTAGAAGTATTGGATGGTGTGATTACAACAACGACAATCTTCCCGATGTGTACATTGCAAACGGTGCTGAAGATCATGCGGATGTATTTAACAGAACGAATCAACTCTTCAAAAATGTAGGAGATGGAACATGGGTTGATGTTGCTGAGTTTGCTGGCGTTGACGATGTCGGACACGGAAGAGGTCAAGTATGGGGTGATATAAATAATGATGGATACTTGGATTTATTTGTTGGAAATCAAAAGGGATCTGATACTGGGGGAGGTCACAATCGTATGTACAAGAATAATGGGGACGGTACATTTACGGTAATTACAAACAGTGCTGGGTTATTCGAATCATTTCGAACGCGTTGCGTTTCAATGGCAGACTACAACAACGATGGATTCTTAGATATTTACATTGTGAATTTTGGTAACGCTACCCCACCAAATCATCTGTATAGAAACAATGGAAACAATACGTTTACTGAAGTTGCTGCAGGCACATTGGCAACTGGTGGCCCTGAAAATGGTTCATCTGCAACATGGGCAGATTTTGATAATGATGGTTGGATTGATCTCTATATTGTCGGTGGAAGTACCGAATCCCCCGGCGAGGGAATGAATAGATTGTTGCGTAATGCAAATCAAAATGGAAATCATTGGCTTGAAGTTGAATTATGTGGAACAATATCTAACCGCACAGCTATTGGTGCTCGTGTAAGCATTACGCACAGGAACGCCTTTAATCAAATCGTGTCACAAATGAGAGAAATACAGAATGGCTCTGGGTATAACTCCGCACATATGTTACGTGCACATTTTGGTGTGGGACAAAGTGATGAAATTCTCGACATAACTATTCGCTGGCCATCTGGCATTGTGCAAACCATTAGCAATCAACCTGTTGATAAAATTATCCGCGTCGTTGAAGATTACGATTTCGCTTTTGATTGTAATCGAAACTGTATTCCTGATTATAAGGATATACTAGATGGCACGAGCTTAGATGAAAATTTCAACGGGAAACCTGATGAATGTGACTGTTGG
>Ga0066376_10005652_pt1 | contig 10519 bp, 9 predicted proteins | sample Knorr_S15_td_Bot_FD_77009 | JGI IMG/M metagenome (GOLD analysis project Ga0066376, IMG submission 77009) | Marine microbial communities from Southern Atlantic Ocean transect - Knorr_S15_td_Bottom_ad_5009_LV_A | ecosystem: Environmental > Aquatic > Marine > Oceanic | place: Southern Atlantic... | reverse complement strand
TAGATGTGCGTCGTGGGCTAGGTCGGCCCCCGTCTGGACCACTCCAGCAGGAACCCCTGCTGCTTGCAACGCTGCCATGGCCTCTTCCGCCGTGCGTTCCAAGGACCAAGACTCCACAAAACCATCCAATTCATCGGCGTGCCGTTGCCGTCCTGCCATGGAAGCGAAGCGCTCATCTTTGGCCCAGTGAGGGTTGCCCGTGGCTCCCACGAAGCTGCTCCAGTCCTTTTCTGTAAAAACAGTGATTGCGATCCAACGGTCGTCGCCTTGGCACCGGTAAACTCCGTGAGGAGCGCCACCGCCGTGGGGCAGCCGGTTGCCGTTCCTACGTTGGAGGTTTGATTGAGGGTTCTTTGACTGGGACGCTCCAGATTTATTTTCAGCGCTGGTTTCCAAAATTAGAGTGTCAAGAAGGGCGGACAGTGACTCGAACTGGGAAAGGTCGATCCACTGGCCTTGGCCGGTGCGGGACCGGTGAATCAAAGCCAAGAGCACGGCTTGTGCCCCTGCCATTCCGCCCACGGCATCGCTGTAGGCACTGGCCGGGCCGCTGGGGTCGGTGCCGGGAAATCCTGTGAGGTGAGTGAAACCGGATATTGCCTGAAGAGTCTGACCGTAGCTAACCCGGTCCATCCACGGCCCAGTGCGCCCAAACCCAGACATGCTCAGCATGATTGCATCGGGCCGGATCCGGCGGATGTTGTCATAGTCCATTCCCCATCCTGGCATCACCCGGCCGCTGAAGTTCTCTGCCACCACATCGCAGACGGACACCAGTGTTTTGGCGATGTCCAAGGCCTCCGGTGTTTTCATGTTCAGGGATATGGAGAGTTTGCCGGCGTTCCAGTTGTTCCGTTGGCCTAAGCCTCTGGCGGTCCTGGAGGCAGGACCGCCGACCACTGCCAAGGCTTGGTTGGACTCGACCTTGATGACCTCTGCCCCCTGGTCGGACAGTATACGGGTTGCCGAAGGGCCGGCATGAATCCAAGTAAAGTCCAAGATTCGAATCCCTTTCAGTGCCATGCCAGCGTGAATTTGCGGGTCTGCGGTCACAGCGATTCCAAAGTGAGAGACATAACCGGTGGGCTAATCAGAAACTGCATTCTTAGATAGCCCTTGCGGCAGACAGCGCTTCCAGATCGCTAACCGTAAAACCCAACTCGCCGCAATAAATATCCTGATTGTGCTGGCCAGCGTCAGGTGCGGCATGCCGAAACTGCCAGGATGACTGCGAGAATTTGTAGGGTGCGCCAGGATATACAAGGGCTGGTTCGGAGCCCTGATTATTGCTCTTAATAAAAAATCCCCGCTCCCGAAGCTGTTCATTCTCCAATATTTCATCTTCGGTGACCACGGGACCCCAGGGATGATGGTGGTCTTGACCCCAATCCGCTATCTCTCGGCGAGTGTGGTTCAGCGCCCATGCCTGAATAAGTCCCTCTATGTGGCTGGATAGGTCCCCACGCAGGATAAAGCGGTCATCGTATCGGGGGTCCATCAGGTCGCCAGCCATGCCGTCTCGCAGCATCCAGCTTCTGAGGTCGTCCCAGGCCTGCTGGGTGTTGGTGGTGATGCTCACATATCCGTCTTTGCACCGCCAAGTGGCGATGAATTGGCCACCGTGGCGGAAGCCGCAACGGACGGCCGGAACATGGTCGTAGTTATAGGCAGTGTTGACGTGTTCGGTGGTGGCGGCCACCGCTTCCTGCATCGAAACGTCTACCTGCTGCCCCAATCCGGTGGCCAAGCGGTGGTAGATGGCAATCAAAATGGCGATGTAGGCGCGGTTGGACGCAGTGTGATAAGCCTGGGAGCCCCATAATCGGGTGGGCGGCGTGTGGGGCCAGCCGGTAACGTAAAGGTAGCCACCCATGGCCAGTCCCACCAAATCGGAAGCCTTGAAGTCTTTATTCGAGCCGGTTTGCCCAAAAGGTGTTACAGAGGCGTAAATCAACCCGGGATTTTCGGCCTCGAGGCTGGCAAATCCCAGACCCAAAGATTCCATGTAGCCCGGCGGGAACGTTTCCAATAAAACATCCGCGCCGCATGCAAGGCGGCGGAGAATTGCCCCACCGTCGGCGGTGGCTATGTTCAAGGTTATGCTGCGCTTATTGGTGTTGAAATGCAGCCAGTGGAGGCTGCTTTCGCTGTTGCTTGCACTGTAGCCTGTTCGGTGACTAAGAAAAGGCCCGATGCGCCGCATGCTATCGCCGCCGGGAGGTTCGACTTTGACCACATCGGCCCCCATGTCGGCCATCAGCTTGCCGCAATAGACGCCCATGGGACCGGAAAGGTCGAGAACTCGAATACCGGTAAGCGGCTGTTGTTGTGCTTGTGTAGACAATAGCTTGGGTTAAGCAATAAACGGATAGGAAATGCTGGGCCAGCGCAGCCAAAGCGATTCCTCGCTGGCCCCAAATTCGACTAGTAGGTCTTGATTTCCAGAACGTGACCGTTGGGGTCTTTGAAATAGACGGCTTTCCCCACGCCCTTGGCGCCCATGGTCATTCCGGGGCCCTGCATATTATCCTGAGCGAATGGACTGTCACCGTAGGCTATCCCGGAATCTTTAATATTGACGAAGGCCGTCTCGAACTCGTCCGGCTCCATGGCGAAAGCGTAATGTATGCTTCGGAAGTCATCGGAGTCCCGGAAATCCAGGGTGAATCCCTCGTTGACGCGGACAGCCAAGAAAGGTCCGACCTCGCCTAGGTCTTGAAAACCGAAGATTCGGCTGTAAAACTCCACCGCTTCTTCACGGTTTCGCACATGTACTACGGTGTGATCCAGCTCTGTGGCCATGATTTTCCTCCTGGGCGTTCTTGCTTCGCCCCGGCATCCTGGAATCTCGAAACTTTTGCCGGAAACATTCCCGGAATAATTCCCGGAACATTTAATGAAATGATGAGCCAACCGACACGGTCGCAATATCACCTGTGTTTATTAGCTAATTTGGTCGTCAGGTTAGCTAATTTTACTCTATTTGCCTTTGTGAATGTCAATCGTGTACTCTGGCCCTCAACGGTGTGTAAAACTGGGGTGTATTACACAGGTGTCTTCTTGGGACAGAATATCCGCTATCACGCTTCAGCAAACCACGACCTATAGTTCTGCAGATATGACGATTGCTGACATAGGATAAGGAAAATCATGGACAAACAAGACATACCCTTCCTTACCGCTTCGCAACTCTCCCGGTTGATTGCTTCCAAAGAAGTCTCGCCGGTGGAAGCCACTCAAGCATACTTGGACCGGATTGAGCAGTTGGACGGAAAGCTAAACTCCTACATCACCGTTACCAGGGAGCAGGCACTGAAATCCGCTGGGGAGGCCGAAAGGGCCATAGCCGCAGGTGGATATTTGGGGCCGATGCATGGGATTCCAGTGGCGGTAAAAGACCAGTTCAATACCGCAGACATCCTCACCACCGGCGGCTCTAGGATTCTTTCCGAGTTTGTGCCTCTGGAAGACGCCACTGTAGTTGCCAAACTGAAAGAATCGGGTGCCGTGCTGCTGGGCAAGTTGAACATGAGCGAATTCGCTATGGCGGAGATTTACGACCACCCTTACGGCACGCCCCGAAATCCCTGGAACCTGGAGCGCAATCCCGGCACCTCTAGTAGCGGCTCAGGCGCTGCCACATCGGCGTTTCTCTGCGCCACGTCCTTGGGTGAAGACACGGGCGGCTCCATCCGCGGCCCCGCCAATAACAGCGGCCTGGTGGGTCTGCGTCCCAGTTGGGGGCGGGTCAGCCGTCACGGCGTGCTAGGAGGCTCTTGGTCAATGGACACCGTCGGTCCAATTTCCAGGTCCGTGGAAGACGCAGCAATGACTATTCAAGCGATAGCGGGGCATGACCCCCGTGACCCCTATACCTGGAAAACACCGGTACCCAACTACCTCAAAGCCTTGGACGGAAATATCCAGGGCATAAAGATTGGCGTGATTAGGGACAAAGTAGACTCTCCCTTGTTGGACCCGGAATTCCATAGCGCCGTGACGGTTGCTTTAGGAGTATTGGGAGATTTGGGGGCCCATTTCCAGGACGTCTCTTTGCCCTTGACCGAGCAGGCGGGGTTTATCTCCATGGCCCTGATTCTGGTGGAATGGGCATCGGTTCACCGCAGCACTTTCGAGCCCAATTTCCAACGGCTGGACCACAACAACAAGTACCGGTTCGTTACCGGTACCATTCTTCCCGCCCAAGCCTATTACAAAGCCCAGAAACTGCGGGCTATGTTGAGGCAGCAGATTTTGGACGCCTTGGAGCAGGTGGATGTGCTGGTGTTGCCCGGCAGCCACGTGACCGCTAGGCCGGTGGAAAGTGAGCCCGGCCTCCAGAGCAAAGAACAGATAGCCGCTGGTATGGCAGGCCGCATAAGCTTCACTGGTCCCTTTAACTTGGCCGGGACACCAGCGCTGACGTTGCCCTGCGGTTTCAGTTCCGACGACATGCCCATGGGCCTTCAAATCGTGGGCAAACCCTTCGCCGAGGAAATGGTTCTAAAAGTGGCCCATGCCTACGAACAAAACACCGATTGGCACAACCGAAAACCGCCAATCTAGAAAACAAAATCTAAAAACCAGAGGTCCCAGAGATCCCAGAGGTCAATAAAATGGACGATATGAATCTATTTGAAGCAATGTACAGCCAACGGTCATTCACCCGGTTCAGGCCGGACCCGGTGCCCAAAGAGGCCATAGAAAAGATTATCGACGCAGCGATCAGAGCCCCCAACGGTGGCAACCGCCAACCGTGGGAGTTTATCGCCATCACCGACCCGGAGGTCATTGCCCAGGTTGGCGAAGTTTATAAGGAAGTGTGGCTAAACGCCTTGGGGCACGAAGCTCCACCAGGCGAGACACCAGCCTACAAGGCCGCACGCTACCTGGCCCACCACATGCCGGACGTTCCAGCTATGATTTTGATTTGCGCCGACCATTCTGGCACGTCCCCAACGACTGAAGGGGAGCCTTTCGTTCGCGGCAGTCAAGCGTCATCGGTCTGGCCAGCGGCGCAAAACCTATTCTTGGCGGCTCGGGCTCTGGGTTTGGGTACCCGCCTGACGACGGCTCACCTCAGAGGAGAGCAGAGGGTGAAAGATATCCTGGGCATTCCCGATCACGTGGAAACGGTGATGCTGACCCCGCTGGGCTACCCTAGGGGCAACTTCGGTACCACCCAGAGGAAACCGGCGGCGGACGTGACCTCCCACAACCGATACGGCAGTAGAGGTTAAGCTCCCCAGGTTTTGCCGAAATCGGCCCTGAGCAGTAGTTGGCCGGTCATGGAGTTGGCGTCCTGCAACGCCAGGTAGACGGCGGAAGGACCAACAACATCCGGCTCGACCCTCAGATGCCAGTCGCCCTGCGTCCATGGAATAGCCGCAGAACCTTCGCTTTTCAGGCTGCCGGGACTCAGTATGTTTACCGCCACGTTGTGCTCCCGCACCTCTTCTGCCAAACAGTAGCTGAACATATGCACGGCGGCTTTGGTGGCGCTATACAATACGCCGCCGCCGAGTTTAGGGTCGTCGGCCATTCTAGAACCGACATTGATGATGCTGCCTCGATTTTGCCTAATCATTTGGGGCAACACCGCACGGCTGACCATATAGGTGCCGGTGACATTGACATCCACAACTTGCTTCCAGCGGACCGAGTCAATCTCCAGCAGGGATTCGCCCAAAACCATTGCCCCGGCATTGTTGAACAAGACGTCGATTTGGCCATAATTTGCCACCGCTTGGCCCACCAATTCACCTACTTGAGCCTCGTCGGTAACATCGCAAGCTACTGAGAGCACCTCGCCGCCTTCGGCCCGAATGGAAGCAACTGTTTCTTCCAGCGTGCCCGATAAGCCGGTGGGCGACTGGGAACGAGCGCAGGCTACAACCCTGGCCCCTTCCTGAGCGTACTCTTTGGCAATAGCCCGGCCCAAACCCCGGCTAGCGCCGGTGACAATGGCCACCATGCCGTCCATCTTGCCCATAAATTTCCTCTGAGTTATTAGTCTTGTGAGTTATTTGTCTTGAGTTTCCAAAACGGGCGTGCGCTGCTCCCAACGGTGTCGAGCCTGACGACTTCACACCCACTCTAACTCTCCTCCTTGGGGGAACACAGGTCCCTTCCCCCATTTCGGGGGAAGGTTAGGATGGGGGCGCAACCGTGACGAACAACTTATGTCCAGTAGGCGATGCCAGTTAAGTCCCCAGCGCACCCAAACCCTAAGCGAACTTGGTCTGCACCCAGCCTTCGTCGAAGGGCGTCCAGAAATGAGAGGTGAGCTTCAAGTTTTGAAACTTCCAATGGCCGTCGATACGGACATACTCTTCATCGTAACGGGCTGCCCCCCAAACTGCTCGGTCGCCATCGGCGAAGGTGCACGGTTGGAATAGGTACCAAGTGCCCGTGCCGGTGTCGCCGTCAACATCGATTATGGGATTGGTCACCATGTGTATGGCGAAGGGAAGGCGCTGGGGTGCCTTCTGGAAGAAGGTCCGTATGGCCTCTCTTCCCTCGCTCTTGCCCCGGATGCCACCGTCCCAAACGGCGTCTTCCGTGAAAAGCTCGGCCAATGCGTCAGCGTCATAATTATCGTCGCAGTATAGGCAATACCGGCGTTTCAGCCGCTTTATGTCTTCGATGTCCTCCAAGACCTTGATCCTCTTTTCCAGGGTTTCAAGACTCATGATGACCTCCTAGATTGTGTTGGGGCATTTTTGATGCCCATTAATTTAACGAGCTAAGCTGCTTGACCGCCATCCATGTCGATGCACTGGCCGACGATAAATTCGGCGTCTTTGGTGCACAGCCAAGCGATGAAATTGCCAATCTCCTCGGGCTGGCCAGCGCGTCCCAGCGGTATCGACTCAAGCCGTTCGTCCCAAACAGCGGTTCTGGGGTATCCATATAAAATGTCATTGCGGGAGGTATCGCTGGTGCCGGGGCTGACGCCGTTGACCCGGATTCCGTGGGGAGCCAGCGCTTTGCCTGCTTTATGAGTGAAGGTCGCCAAGGCTCCGCTGGCTGTAGCGTAGGCTAAGTCGTTGGCCCGGCTAATCTTGGCTTCCACGGAAATGACGTTGACGATGCTGCCGCCGTGTCCCTGGCTCAACAACGCCTGAACAACCGCCTTGGTGCACAAGAAGGCCCCAGTGACCTTGATGTCCATGACCGTGTGCCAGGCCTCTTCGGTCAACTCTTCCAACGGCGCCCAAGCGGCCATCCGAGGTGCGCTGGCATTGTTGACCAAGAAGTCGATCCGGCCAAACTGTGCGACGGTCCTTTCCACGGCGTCCTGAACCTGAGCTTCTTTGGTCACGTCGACCACCAAGGCCAGAGAACCCCGTCCCAAGCCGGTAATCTCATCGGCCACGCTGTCAATATCCCGCCAGCCAGCGGCTTTTTCGTCGTCGGGGAAGCTCTCGGGATCGCGACCGGTTCCGGTGACTGTTACATCAGCCCCTTCTTGGGCGAAGGCCATAGCCGCAGCCCGGCCAATCCCCCTCATGCGCCCAGCGCCGGTAACCAAGGCTACTTTCCCGTCAAATTTCCCCATTCAAGCCTCCGTTTTCTTCAGAAAGCTGAACGCTGACAACCCATGGCTGAGAGCCCGGTCACTTTGCTGTCCAGCCGCCGTCCACAATCATCAGATGGCCGTTGGTGGCGGATGCCGATGGGCTGGCCAGATAGATTGCGGCGCCCACCAGTTCCTCGGGCTCCATGCGCCGTCCCAAAGGCATGTGCTCAGCCAGTTCCCTTTCCAACTCCTCGGCCGACCGGGGAACGGCGGCCATCATTCCCGGTGTGACTGTTGGTCCGGGACCGATAGCGTTAACGGTGATGCCGTGCTTGATCCATTCCAACGCCAAGACTCGGGTCAGGTTTGCCACGCCAGCTTTGGCGGAGCAATAGGCCGCCCGATTTTCTCTGGCCACCACGCTGAATTGGGAGGCGATATTGATGATTCGACCGCCGCCTTGGGCAATCATGTGGCGAGCGGCAGCTTGGGCGCAGAAGAACACCCCCTTCAGGTTGGTGTCCACCACCAAGTCCCAATCGGCCTCGGTAACCTCCAAAGAAGGCTTGGGCCTGCGTATCCCGGCATTGCTTATCAAGATATTCAGGCTACCGAAATCCTCGACCACCTGGTCAGTGGCGCTCTTGATGTTGTCCAAATCCAGAACATCCAAAGCATAAATGGTGCATTTCTTCCCTAGAGCCTCCACCCGTTCTTTCGTTGTAGCGGCATCTTCCAGTCTCTCCGGAACATCGGAAACGGCCACATCCGCGCCAGCCTCAGCCAAACCGATGGCAAGAGCGGCGCCGATACCGCGGGCGGAGCCGGTCACCAGAGCAACCTTGCCCTCTAAACTTAAGCCAGCGTAGGGCATATCGTCAGACCTCTCTGTAAATCGATTTTATTCACAATTATTCTCACCAATCTGTCCCTTCCTATCTGCATGAGCCGGAAGTGTGAGCCGGGATTATGTGCCTGGAGCGGCGCAAGCATAACATAACCTCTAAATCAAGGGCATGGGCCCTATCCGATAAATGGACGTCCCCTTTGGGGTCCGCTCCAAGGGAGTGGATGGTAGACTGAGGTGCGGCAGAACCGGCCATTTCTCGAGTCCGGATATCATGGCCCTCGGCGGGCTCAACTCGTTCAGGCTTTATATTTCCGCAGGATTGGCACACAGGAGCAGTCTTTGGAACAGACCATGTCACCTCCGGCTGACCGAAAGCAAGACAGAGGCTTTATCTTAGCCAGTTTGTCCTTCGGACATGGCATCTCCCACCTTTATGACCAAGGCATACCGGTGTTCATGCCAGCCATTGCTTCCGCCATGGGATTGAGCAACCTACAAGTTGCCAGCCTATTGGCCATTCGACAAGCGGGCTTCGGCGTCGTGAATCTGGGCGTCGGTGTATTTGTGGACATGCTGAAGAACCAGTGGGGCCTTATATTGACCGCCTGCATGTTCTGGGCGGCAATCGCCTACCTGGCCGTGGGCGCAGCACCGAGTTTCCCTTTGTTGGTGGTAGCCATCGCAGTCGTTTCTATTCCCGGTGCGCTGTGGCATCTTCCCGCCACCGCCGCACTGTCCCGCCGCTTCCCGGACCGCCGGGGCTTTGCTGTTTCAATCCACGGATTTGGCTCCAACATTGGGAACGTATTGGGTCCGCTTCTTGCCGGGGCGATGCTGACCGTGATGTTCTACCGCAACGTCTTGTTCATCTACGCTGCTCCGGCCGCCGTCACCGGTTTTTTCGTATGGTGGTCATTGCGGGAATTGGGCAAGGATGAAGAGCAAGCGGAACCTAGAACACTGCGTGGCCAATTTCTGGCAACCAAAGAAGTGCTGAAGAACCCGGTAATCATGGCCCTTGTGTTATCGGCCGCATTGAGGGGAGTCGGCCTAAACGCTCTTTTCCATTGGACGCCATTTTATCTGGAAGAAGAACTGGGCAAAGGCCACTTCAGCACCGGCGCCCATTTTGCTTTGCTGACCGGCATGGGGATTATTTCAGCGCCTTTCCTGGGGCAGCTTTCGGACCGGTTTGGACGCAAGCAGGTGATTATTCCCGGATTGGCTGCAGCCACAATCTTGTCCATGCTGGTGGTGAGCGCCAGCGATACTTTCTGGCTGGCAATCCTTTTCGCTGGCCTCGGATTGTTCAGCTTCTCCTTGCAGCAAATCATCTTGGCAGCCGTCTTGGACATAGCCGGAAGGGGGACCGAGGCGGCCACCACCGGGTTCATCTTCGGGCTCAACGGAATTATCGGTGGGGCATCCCCCTTCGTCGCAACCCTCATCATCAACCATCTGGGAGGGTTCGGCTCGATTTACTACTATGCTGGCATCTTGACAGGCCTGTCTGGGTTGATTGTTTTGGCCGTCCCTATGGCTAAGCCGAACCGGGAGTCGTCCTAAAGGCGTTAGTTGCGGTGTTGGGAGTCAAGTGGGTTCACGAGTTGCTCTTGATTGCGAAGGGAATCCCCCAACCCCCCTTTACGAAAGTGGGGCTAGTCGCTAACTAAATTCGCCGTCAGAGTAAGAGTCCCCCTTTGTAAAGGGGGGCTAGTTGCTGGCTAAATTCGCTGTCACAGGAAGATTCCCCTTTGTAAAGAGGGGCTCGTTGCTAGCTAAATTAGCTGTCGGAGGAATGGTCGTCCTTTGGAAATTGGGCTAGTTGCTAGCTAAATCCACTGCCAGGGGAAGAGCCCCCCTTTGTAAAGGGGGATTTAGCTCGTTATTTGTTCCAGTTTGACACCCAAATTACCCATCTCTACAATTTTACTCACCTACTTCAAGAACCCATGCCTCTCCAAGCCATAAATAGTGGAAGCACATGAACACAACTATTACCGACGTTGCCGGACTGGAAGCGGGGCACTTCACCGACCGGGCCCATGGCACCGGCTGCACGGTGTTTATTTGCCGTGGCGGTGCCGTCGGCGGAGTGGACGTTCGTGGTGGCTCGCCGGGCACCCGGGAAACCGACCTACTTAGAC
>Ga0066376_10005650_pt1 | contig 10520 bp, 8 predicted proteins | sample Knorr_S15_td_Bot_FD_77009 | JGI IMG/M metagenome (GOLD analysis project Ga0066376, IMG submission 77009) | Marine microbial communities from Southern Atlantic Ocean transect - Knorr_S15_td_Bottom_ad_5009_LV_A | ecosystem: Environmental > Aquatic > Marine > Oceanic | place: Southern Atlantic... | reverse complement strand
CTGGAGTACGAGCTGGACACGCCGCCCATCGTCCGGTTCGAGTCCGTCGACCTCTGCGTCAAAGTCAATGAACAGTTGTTCGATCCGTTCGTGCTGCGCGCGCTCGCTTGGCTGAAGCTGCGGGAGGCGGATGTCACGGTGCATCTCAGAACCGAGGTCCGGAGCCCCGACATCGATGCGTACGACTTCCGAGTCCTCGCCACTTACGGCTATCTCAACCCGCTGCTCGTCGATGGTCAGCGTAAGGAATACCAGTTCGAGGTGTGTGAGAAGCCGGTATTCAAGCTTCCGGACGGGTACACGGATCAGAGCGTCGTCATCATGGACGGCCCGTTCATGTGCATTGACCCTTTCGCCCCCCCCGACTTGTTCGTGATGGGGAACGCTGTCCACGCGATTCACCTGACGAACGTCGGGATGGCGCCCAAGGTGGACGCGCTGATGGGCGGCTACCTGGCGCGCGGATTCGTGGAGCGTCCCGAGAGGACTCGTGTGCCCGAGTTCCTGGAGTCAGCGTCGGAGTTCTTCGTGGGGATCGGCGCGGCCGAGCATGTGGGGTCGATGTATTCTGTCAGGACGGTGTTACCCGGTTGCGACGATACGGACGCAAGACCGACCCAGGTGGAGCGCGTCGACGACCGGACGGTGACTTTGTTTTCAGGCAAGATCGGCACCTGCGTGGACGCGGCCCGCGGGGTCGCGAACATGAGCGAGCAACTGCTCCGCTAGAGGGCGAATGGGCTTCGAAAACTCGCGGAGGCTGGCCACCTGGCGGTCCTCCTTAGGTCCCCTGGCTTGAAGGACCTCATCCTTCGCAAGGGCATGTGGGTGTTCGGCTCGAACCTGGCCCGTGCCCTTACCAGGCTAGGGTCCGTTGCGATCCTCGCACGGTTGGTGTCGCCTTCCGACTACGGCATCTATGGAGCGGCTTTCATCATCCTGAGCTTCGGATTCAGCGTGTCCGATGTGGGAATCGGCCCGTCGCTGATTCAGCTACCTGAGCTGGACCGCCGACACATCTCGACCGGCTACACGATCAGCCTCCTGATCGGTCTGGCGCTCTCGGTGCTTCTGTTCGTGACCGCCGAAGCGATGAGCGACCTACTGAATGTGCCGGAGTCGGCAGCGATCCTCCGCCTTTTTGCGCTTGTGGTCCCGCTGAAGTCGCTGACGACTGTCACGGAGAGTCTGCTCAAGAGAGATCTACGCGTAGAGACTCTCGCGATGATCGACTACGGGTCCTTCCTCTTTGGGAGCGTGCTCGTAGCGATTGTGTTGGCGTACCTGGGCTTCGGCTATTGGGCGTTGGCCCTGGGCTTTCTCGCTGGGCATGTGGCGAAGACTGCCTACCTCCTGGCGAAGTCTGATCACGTCATCAGGCCGGGCTACGACGCGAGCAGTGCCCGCGCCCTGGTTTCGAAGGGCATTGGGTTCACGGTGGCAAAGCTCTTCAATCATGTTGCCTTGCGGGGAGACTCGTTCATCATCTCGCGGTACGTAGGGGCCGGGGCGCTGGGTATATACAACCGGGCATACCGGATCATGGACCTGTCGAATGCGCTGGTGGGCCGCACCTTGGACACGCTGCTGTTTCCGGTCTTTTCCCGCCATCAGGGTGATCGTGCGCTCCTCAGGCGAGCACACAGGCGAAGCACTCTGATGTCGGGTCTCGTCTTCATGCCGCTGGGCGTATCGCTGAGCTTGGTATCGAAGGAGGTTGTACTCACCGTCTTGGGCAGCCAGTGGGTCGAAGTGATTCCGGTACTGACGGTCCTGGCGCTCGGTGTCTTCTTCCGAATCGGGCACAAGTTCTATGGCGCGATCAATCGGGCCTTGGGGCACGTCGTTGCGGTCAGTATCTACCAATTCGTCAACGCCGTCGTCGTCGTCTACGGCGCGTATTTGGTCCAAGCCGAGCATGGCATTCTAGGAGTGGCCTACGTAATCCTCGGCGCCCTGGTCCTGCAGTACCTCCTGCAGTCGATCGGTGCCGCCATCGCGCTCCAGGAGCGCGTCGTCGAGTACCTTCGAGTCCACGGGCCGGGACTGGCGGTGGCCGCTCTGAACTTCACTCTTTCCTTGCCACTACTCGCCGGGCTCAGGGCGGTTGGGGGGCCTCCGGTAGTGGTGTGCGGGTACGGCCTTTACGTGGCGCTGTTCTTCTTTGCTATCCTCCAACTTCCCGAGCGTTTCGTCGGCGAGGACCTGTACCAGCTGCGACGTGAGCTGGGTGGTCGCCTGCGGTCGGCGGTGGGTCGATCAAATGGGTGACCGATGAACGTCTTGGGCATTTCAGCCTTCTACCATGACTCTGCGGCGTGCCTCGTTCGCGGCGGCAAGGTCGTCGCGGCCGCTCAGGAGGAGCGCTTCACTCGCAAGAAGCACGACCACAGTTTTCCGGTCGAGGCCATTCAGTACTGTCTGACGGAAGGGGGGTTGCAACACGACGACCTCGACCATGTCGCATTTTATGACAAGCCGTGGCTCAAGTTCGAGCGACTCCTGGAGACCTACGTCACCTACGCGCCCGTCGGCATACGCTCGTTCTTGCGGGCCATGCCGCTCTGGCTCAAGGAAAAGCTGTGGATGGGTGACCTCATCGCCCGGGAGGTGGGGTTCGAAGGTGCATTACACTACCCGGAGCATCACCAGAGCCACGCGGCATCAGCCTTCTTCCCAAGTCCTTTTGAAGAGGCGGCTATCCTCACCGTCGACGGCGTCGGCGAATGGAGCACGGCGTCGTGGGGCGTCGGTTCGGGAAACCAGCTCGAATTACGGTCGGAGCTACGCTTCCCTCACAGTCTCGGACTGCTGTACACCGCGTTCACGTACTACACCGGGTTCCGGGTGAACTCCGGCGAGTACAAGGTCATGGGGTTGGCCCCGTACGGAGAGCCACGCTTCAAGCGCCTCATTCTCGACGAGGTCATGGATCTTCGTGAGGACGGTTCGTTCAGGCTCGATATGAAGTACTTCAACTATTGCCAAGGCCTGACGATGACGTCACCGGCGTTCCACGAACTTTTCGGTGGTCCGCCTCGCTCGCCGGAAGGCGAGCTCACACAAAGGGAAATGGATCTAGCCCGCTCCGTTCAGGACGTAGTTGAGGAAGTCATGCTTCGCATGGCACGTCACGTTCGGCGAGAGACCGGCCAGCGCCGCCTCGTCTTGGCCGGGGGCGTGGCGCTCAACTGCGTGTCGAATGGCAAGCTGCTCCGCTCAGGGATGTTCGACGACCTCTGGATTCAGCCGGCGGCTGGGGACGCGGGCGGCGCCCTGGGTGCAGCGCTGTTCGTGGCGCATCAGGTCCACCGCACCGAACGCGCGGTCGATGGCGAGCGTGACCTGCAGGGCGGATCGTTCCTCGGGCCGAGCTGGACCGGAGACGAAGTGGCAACGTGGCTCGATGAGGCCGGGGTCCCGTACGAGCGCCACGACCCTGACGACGTGCCCGCGGTCGCCGCGCGGCTACTCGCCGATCGCCGTGTCGTGGGGTGGTTTTCTGGGCGCATGGAGTTCGGCCCGCGAGCGCTCGGAGCCCGCAGTATCCTTGCCGACGTTCGCGACCCGGCGATGCAAAAGCGGTTGAACCTGAAGATCAAGTACCGCGAGTCGTTTCGGCCCTTCGCGCCCAGCTGTCTCTTGGAGGATGTAGAAGAGTTTTTCGAACTCGATCGCGCGAGTCCGTACATGCTGCTGGTAGCCCCGGTCCGAAAGGAGCGCCGAATACCGACGAGTGAAGAGGACGAAGCGCTGTTCGGTATCGCAAAGCTCAACGTTCCACGCTCGGACATTCCGGCCGTCACCCATGTCGACTATTCGGCCCGGGTACAGACCGTGGACGCTCATACGAATCCGCGGTACCATGCTTTGATCCTCGCGTTCAAGGAGATCACGGGTTACGGCATCGTCGCGAACACCTCGTTCAACGTGCGGGGAGAGCCGATCGTGCGCACGCCCGAGGACGCATACAAGTGCTTCATGCGCACCGAGATGGACGCGCTGGTAATCGAGGATTGCGTTCTGCTCAAGGAGGAGCAGCCGGAACTGAAGGGCGATGCCGACTGGCAGGAGATGTATGAACTCGACTAGGGGAGAACTCCGAAGGTTCGGCCTGGTCATGGCGGCGGCGACCGCAGTCATTGCCGGACTTCTGACGTGGAGGGACCGCGGCGGGGCCCTAGTTGGCGTGTACATCTCTTCGGCGTTCCTATTGTCCGCGCTCGCAGCTCCGGGCGTGTTGCGCCTCGCGGAACGCCTGTGGATGACGTTCGCCCGGGTTCTCGGAAGGATCTCGACTGCGGTGCTGTTGACAATCACCTTCTACGTTGTCATCACTCCGCTCGGTGTACTCGTGCGCGTCTTCGGCGCGGATTCGTTCGGCATGCGCGCCGACCCCTCCAAGGACAGCTATTGGGTTGCGGTAGAGCCGGACGGCCCGGCGACGCGATCGAGCAAGCCCTATTAACTCAGAACGCGCAGGAACACATGGTCTCCAAACTGAAGCTGATCTGGGGCTTCCTCAGGACCCGCAAGAAGTGGTGGCTCACTCCTGTGGTGATCTTCATGCTTCTCCTGAGCGTGCTGTTGGTGCTAGCGGAGGGGTCGGCGGTTGCCCCCTTCATCTACGCGATCTTCTGACGGTCGCGTCAGCCCGCGTCAGCCGCCCCACTCAGCGAGTCGTCTACCGATCGCTTCGGCGGCTTTCCGGTGGCCGGTAGGGTTCCAGTGAGAGTCTTTTGGGAAGTAATCGTCCCGCACGAAGATGGAGCGCCCGTCGATGACGGTCGCCCCGATCTGCGCTGCCTCATCGATCGTCATCGGGAAGTTGGAGCTGCCCGATTTTCGAGGGATAATGAAGATCCACGGGCTCGCACCGTCTGACTCGATCTGCCTAACGAAGTCTGTGAGCAGGGCAATGGTCAGTGACTCGGATCGTTCGTCGCCGTCGCTATAGGACGTGAGCCCCTGGTCGTCGAGCATCCGGGTCTGGACCAGGTACGAGAGTCTATTCCTGACGACGTTCCAGAGGTGGGACCGGTAAAGAACCCACCTCAGAGGCCCGAATCCATACAGGATGCCCCGGGACTTCATGCCCGGCAGAAAGTCCCTGCCGGTGCTTCTCAGGGCTCCCTCGTCATCCAGGGCGAAGAGGTTCGACACAACGTTGTTGCCGATGTCGTTACTGAAGTAGAAGAGTATGACATGGTCGGGGTTGAAGGCCCGCACTTTGTGTAGGTAGGTCTTGAACTGCTCCGCTTGGCCGGAGCCAGAGATCCCGAAGTTGAGAACCTCGACCGGCTCCGCATCATGATCGGAATTCCAGAGGTCTTCGAGCGCGGCGCTCACGACGTCCTGGTCACTGACGCCGGTGCCATAAATGAACGAGTCACCGAGAAGCGCAATCCGTGTTGCTCCCGGGGGTCTGGCAAGGGCGTACTCCCGCCCTCCACCCCGCATCCCGTGACTATTCGTCGTCACGGACACGCGGTACTCGTCGGGAGCGTAGAGTCGCACCGATGCGTTGCTCCGATTCGCCCGCACGCCGAACCCGGAGTCGACTACGATCCGAGGTCGGGAGCCTTCGTCGAAGAAGAGGCGGACGGCGCCCTCCGCCAACAGTAGAGCGCAAACCGTACCGCATACCAGGAGGCCAGCGGGGACGATCCCACGTTTGGCGAGTCGCCCGATTGAAGCTAGGTCTGGAATTCTCATTCCGTTGGGCGCTCTGGTCCGTCGATCATGCCCCGGTATCGACTCAAGTATGCCTGGACCCCGCTCTCCACTCCATAGTGGGCCCATGCCGACGCCCCGAGAGCCTCCCGTTCTTCTTCCCCGGCGATTCTCCTAAGACCGTCGATCGAAACGTCGTCGAGCTCGTCGATAACCAGGCCCGGATGCCCCTCCTCCACGAACCGTGCCGCCCCGGATACGGATTGACTGACTATGACCGGGAGGCCACAACAGACGTACTCCGCGAACTTGACTGGTGAAGCTACGTGATTGACGACGTTGTCCTCACGCCACAGAACGGCGACGTCTGCCGCCATGAGGTGCCGTGGCACGTCCCCATAGTCGACAAAGAGATTACTCACGTGCGGGCGATCGATCTCGATCTTCGAGAGGTTGATGATCTTCACTCCCAGGTGCCCGAAGTGCGCCACGATCCGCTCGTTTTGTTGCCAGCCTGAAGTCCCACCCGTGCTGAACACGACTGCAATCTCGCCCTCCTCCAGGCCTAGCTCACGTCTCGTAGACTCCCTAGCTGCCGGGTTGAATTGAAAGCCGCGCCCCGCGAGGCTCGGCACGACGCCGCAGTGAACTGTTTCGACGTCTAGCGAGGCGCTTTCGTAGACGTAGTCTTTCAGCCGTTCCGACACCACGCTGATGTGCGGGTATCTCGCGAGCGTCTGCAGGGCAGCACGTTTATACCGAAGCTTGAGGGCTTTCAAGGCGGTGGGAGCCCGGCCGTAGATCGACACTTCCTCGACATTTGCCGCGCGCACGTCCACGAGGGTCCGTCGGACATCCTGGTGCCCTGCGCGCCAGAGTAAGAACGCGTTCATCTCGTCGCGAATGTGGAGGACCGTGTTCTTCCAGTCCACGTCCAGTCTAGAGAGCGTCGTTCGAAGGCCACGAACAGTGAGTTCGAAGAGGAATGGGTAGATCGGGTGGTACGAAAACATCTGGAGGCGGATGCCGCCCTCCCGGCACGCATCCTCGAGCTTCCTTACGTCGGCCCTCGAAGCTCGGCTGTCCACGCCCGCCAGGAGCACGACGCGCTCGATGATTCCGTCAGGCTGAGACTTGAGAGTGGCCAGAATCTCGAAGACCTGGGACCAGAAGACAGACTCCGGGTACTTCGCCACGTAGACCAAGGTGACCCCAGCGTCACGATCTCGGGCCTGGTGCGACGGTCTCAACTAGCGGCCGCGCGCTCCCCTGAGAAGGATGTTGATCAGCGCTTTGCCAAAGTACTTCAGATCGGTTCTGAGGGGCGCCTCGCGATGCGCTTCGAGATACCGCATCTCCGACTCCTGCAGCTCGTCGAATGACCCGGGTAGATCGGCATAGAACGGAGGCAGCAGGCCGGGCTTGGCCGCGCTCCGAATCTGGCGCAGAACTGGAGAATACAAGCTGAGCTTGTGCGCGCTCAGGGGCCGGACTCCTACGAGCTTGATGTCTCCCCGTAGCAGGTTGAAGAGCATGGGAAGCTCATCCAGCCAATACCGCCTCAGGAATCGCCCGACCGTGGTCGTGCGGAAGTCGTCCTTGATCTTGTCCCCATTGTGCAATCCGCTCTGCTTGTATGCGAATTCCTGGAGGTATTCGGCATAGGGATGCATCGACCGCAACTTGTAGAGGCCGATCTCCTTGCCCCCCTCTCCGCATCGGCGCAGCCGCACCAGCGCTCCGTACGAGGGCGTCTCATTGTCCTTCGGGGTCCCGATCTTACGAACGGTATAGCACGTATATCCGTCGATCACCTCGTAGCCGATGATGTCGAAGCCGCAGAAGCTGAGGCGGCCGAGCACTTCTGTGAGTGAAAAGACGCGGTTCTTACCCTTCGTGATGCGCAGGTATAGACGTCCAGTGAGGGACCATTTGGGGATGACCCGCTTCACGATGAAATGGCCGAACAAAAAGACAGGCTGGAGCCATTTGCCGTATTTGGGGCCGATGCGCTGACGAAGCTGGTAGTACGTCTCGACGTTTCCGACGTAGACCTCCCCCAACATCAATCGTCGGTTTATCGAACTCAGGTAGTCGTTGACTTCCAGGATGTGGTTGAGCGGGGTCTTGCACCTCACGCCATGATACGTTGAGGAGTCGAAGTCCTCACGAGCCGGGATGTCCTCCGGCACCTCGATCTCCAGAAGTCTGCTGCCCTGACGCTCGGAGAGCCGTTCGCCTCCCGAGATCGATTCCGTGACGTCCGCGGTTGCCACGCCGACGCCGGCGTCGGTCGGATCGTCGTCCATCGGGGGCCCGCCCGTCATCTCCAGGATGCCCTGTTCACCTGCCATGGTATCGTCCCCTGCCACGGTCTATCGCCCCGAGGCCCTCCTCGGTGCGAAGGCGAGCCCACCTCATTGCTCGTTCGATTGACCTAACTCCTTCAATGATCGGTATGTAAGTCCTTCACCGCCGACCGAACGGGTCGCGGGAACAGTAGCACATTGGGAGCACGTTCTGCCACCTTGGAGGTTGTGGTAGTCCCGACTTGCTTGGACGTGGTGCAGTCTGGGGCTACGATGCATATCGCAATTTCAACCCAGTCTGCCCTCAACACGTCTTCGGATCCGGGTGCATGGCCAAAGCCGTCATGGTCTTCCTGAGCGCGACCGTGTTCGCGACGTTCGGCTTTCTGTCGGCCAGCGTCGGAAGTTCCGTAGCCTGGCTAGCTCTTCTGGGGGGGCTCAGCTGGCTGTTTCGTAAGAACCCGAGAGAGCTCCGTATCGTTCAGCTGGCGTTCACGCTCACGTCGCTCGCTGGCCTGATCATCATCTTCGATAACGTCGGGAATTTCGGTACTCCGTTCAGCCGAGGACACGACGACTCGGAGTACTTTTACAACATCTTGGCTCGGCTTCAGGGCTACTCGTACAACTTCGAGTCTTACGGGTTTCAGTATCTCAATGTGGGATACGGCTACATCGTCTCTCTCCTGACCTTCCGGGCCCCGTCGACGCTGACGCTCTTCGATGTCCTGCCCTTGAATTGGGCAGCCGTCGGGATCTGCGCGGTGTACGTAGATCGTATCGTCACCCGTGTCATCGGCCGACAGGCACCGCTTTGGGTCGTTCTGGTTCCCATCTTGGGGAATCACAACTTCATGGGGAGCGTGTCCCGCTTCTATCGAGATACCTATGTAGTTCTCCTCGTCGCGCTGATCGTACATCTGACCTTGGGGCGCCGGTATTCGCTTGCCCTGGGGGTCACCGCGGCCCTCACTCTCATCCGCGGCGGCAATGGAATCTTGGCGGTTGTCTTCCTGGCGGTCGCGTTTGTGATCAACGAGGGCCGTGTCTCTGGCGTGAAGCGCCATTACGCCCTGGTGCTGGGCATCTTGGCAATCGCTTACTTCGGGGGGTTGCGAGAGAGAGGCAACCTTCTGTATGCCGTGTCGTCGAGGGTGGCCGGTGACGCGGGCAAGTACGTCAGGGCGTTCAAGGGAGAGGACTACGACGTCATCATTCAGAGACGACTCGTGAACAAGGCTCGCAAGAGCGGTAACAGGCAGCGCGAGCGGTTCGTCGAAGACGGAGGAATCGCCGGGGCGGCCTACAAGGCCGGCTATTCTCTCTTCTTTCCCATTACGTTCTACGGGCCCAACATGGTCCAGGAGTCCAATGCCTTGGACGCAGGTTCCACATACGCGATACGGGGTTTCTTCCTCTATAATGTGGTGAAGTGGGTATACGTCCTTGCATGGATCTTGGTCGTTCCCAATCTCGTCCTAGGTGTCTACATAGGGTTGTCCCAAAACAAGCAGGTCGTGAACCTCGTCTGCTTTTACCTCCTCACCGTAGTCGCCGTGTCCCAGATCTCCTTCCAGGTCCGCCATACTGTGGCCTTTGTGGTGTTGCAACCAATTCTCGTCGCCATCGGGTACAACGGCGCCAAGGGGAGACTCGCGACCGGGCGTCGGGCGTTGGCCTTGGTGACGGTGTTCGTCATCGTGGGGTACAACTTCTACAAGTTCGGGTGACGTGAAGATCGCGGTCATCGGATCTGGATACGTTGGGCTCGTCGCGGGTGCCTGCTTGGCAGAGTCAGGCAACGACGTCATCTGTGCCGACATTGATCAGGGCAAGATCGATGGTCTCGAACGGGGTCAGGTACCGATCTACGAGCCTGGCCTCGAGCCACTGATCGCCAACAACGTCGACGCCGGGCGTTTGAACTTCACGACGGACGTGCCGATGGCTGTACGAGCCTCGGACATCGTCTTCATTGCGGTTGGTACGCCGCCCGACGAGGACGGCTCCGCCGACTTGCAGCATGTGCTGGCCGTGGCGCGCACGATCGGGGAGTCGATGACCGGCGAGAAGATCGTGATTACGAAGAGCACCGTACCGGTCGGTACGGCGAAGAGGGTTCGAGATGAGATCGAGTCGCGGACGCGGCATACGGTCCATGTCTGCTCGAACCCTGAGTTCCTGAAAGAAGGGGCTGCGATCGAAGACTTCATGAAGCCGGATCGGGTCGTGCTCGGCGTGGACTCCGAACACGCAGGCCAGGTGCTGCGAGACCTGTACGCTCCCTTCGTGCGCACGGGGCACGAGATCCTGATCATGGACGTGCCCTCGGCCGAGATCACGAAGTACGCCGCGAACGCGATGCTCGCCATGCGGATCAGCTTCATGAACTCGATCGCTCGGCTGTGTGAGCAGGCCGGGGCCGACGTGAATTCGGTTCGACAAGGGATCGGCTCCGATACGCGCATCGGGTACAGCTTTCTGTTTCCTGGGGCCGGGTACGGTGGGTCTTGTTTTCCCAAAGACGTGCAGGCGTTG
>Ga0066376_10005647_pt1 | contig 10525 bp, 6 predicted proteins | sample Knorr_S15_td_Bot_FD_77009 | JGI IMG/M metagenome (GOLD analysis project Ga0066376, IMG submission 77009) | Marine microbial communities from Southern Atlantic Ocean transect - Knorr_S15_td_Bottom_ad_5009_LV_A | ecosystem: Environmental > Aquatic > Marine > Oceanic | place: Southern Atlantic... | reverse complement strand
CGGTCTTGACCTCCAATTCAGTCAGACGTCCGTAGAGATTGGCATACATGCGGTTGGCGCGCCAAACCACTAGCCAGACCCCGAACATCACGATGAGCACATAGCCTATCATAGTGAGGAAATTGCTACTATCTGGGTTCATCACTGGTGGAATACCTAAAATCACGGCAACAAAGCCGAGAATGGGTAACGTAAGGATGATACTCAATTGTTTCTGAGTATCGCGAATCACATCCTTGTGGTCGGAATAGAGGGTTGATTCACCGCGCCGAGCCCGCTGATAATCCTCATGTACCAATTGGAATTCTTGGGTTGAGCGCCAAGTCATTACCCACACCCAAGCGGCAGCTCCCAACGTGATCAGTGGGCCCCACCAAGTGAAACCGATGAGATGGAAAGCGAAACCAAAAGCGATTACTCCGCAATATACCGCGGCTAATCGGTACTTCTCATCTTGACCGATCAAACGAATCAAGACCAGCGAACCAATGACGAAAATAATTACCGCGATGAATGAAATAGTCACACCTGGTGACCATGAATCGACTGTGTCGACCGCAGTGCTAGCCTTGTCATTTTCACCTTCATTACCGATCATCATCGCCGCGGTTAATTCAGCATGGCATTGAATCTCTTGCTCTTGAACCCACCAATCGAGGTTGCTTGCCTTAACGTCCCAAGAAAGCAGTTCTTGCTGGCCTGGGGCCAAAATCGTTTGATTGTAAATCGGCGCTTCAACCAAAAGTCCATCGCACAATAGATTTACTGAAACACCAATCGCAATCGCGGTTCCATAATTGGAGAGGGTGGTGGTCACTTGAAATTCATCACCCTCTGTGATATCCTCTTGCGAGAAAGCTAGTTCGGATAGTCCGGGGTCAGCATAATTGTCAAGGCTGACCATGAATGATGCTTCGGTATAGACGGTATAGCCAGTATGCTCATCTGGATGGTAGAGGCGGAAGGTGAGATTCCAGCCATCGCCGGGATAGATATTGGGGAAATCGGGCACATCGAGGCCGAAACTCAAGTGGTTAGTAGCATAGGCAATTCTCTCATCGAGTGCGATTTTGGAGAGCGAAATATTTCCACTATCACAGTTTGGAACAAGTGGTAAAGGCATCGAGGAATTGCCACTACCTTCAAAAGAGAAACCCCAAGCATAATCTACGGGATTGAGTCCATGGCTACTGACGTTGATCAATCTTTCAGCGCCACAGAAAGCGATTTCATAGGCTTCATTGCTGGGTGAAACCTCTGGAATGCGCGACCAAGGAATCTCGATGGTCAATTCCTGATTATTGATATCTGGACTCAGTAGATAATCCTCATAATTGAATAGACGACTCATTTGCAAAGTAGAGGTAAGGACCGCAGAACCGGTAACCTCGGTATCGCGTGGAGTCAAGGTGATTCGCAATTCCGCATTGGTCGAAATTACTGGGAATGAAGCAATTGAAATCACTCCAAACGGTAATGATACTGGAACCCCTTGACTGAGAACTATCGAAGACAAAGGACTGGATTGGACGAAATCCCAATCTGTGCTCTGAGTAATGCCACCAGAATCGATTATCTCCCAAGTGATATCGGCAATTACATCGCGATTGCCGGTATTGATTAGAGTCGGTGTGAATGGTTGTTGCCAATCGCGATGGAAGAATTTCTCGTCATCCCAATTGGTGACATTGACAGTGAATAACGGAGCGACCACTAGGTTGATCGCTTGTTCTGTCAGATATGCTGAATCATTGCTATTGTGCAGGTAAATTGTTAATTTATGAACAGCACCATCGGATAGAGGAACACCGGTATCGAGATCTGGTACCTCTACCGTTATCGTATTGTCAACCGTGCCTTGAATTGGAATAGTGATTGTATCCCAAGCCCAACTAGAACTCCAATTGCCAACGATCGTTGCCGACATATCGGCGGTGACCTCGAGATTTCCGAGATTGGTAATCGAGATATTGATGCTCTCGTTTACCCCGGGAATGACCTCCACAGATACCGGCGCACTGATGGTGAAGACATAGGATTCATCGATATCTGCAGTGATATCTGCCAATAGTGTATCCATGCCAACCGCATCGACATGGAGGGTTGCCAGATGGATATCGTCAGCGCTAGCAGAGCCATCCGAACTCATCTGTATCTGAACCTGCGACGAATAACCCGGGGCGACTAAGATTTGGTTATTGCCGACTATCTCAAAATCCACATCTATCGCTTCACTCTCATCGAGACTCAGCGTGTACGTAGTAGCGACATTGCCGGTATTGTTGACGAAGACTGTGGTTTGCGCTGAAGATCCCGGTGATAATTGAACGGTTTGATTGGTAGGGCTTAACTCAGCCTGAATCAATTCGCCGACGAAGATATCGAGGGTTCTTATCTCGATCAATTCACCGGTGAGGAAATCCTCTACCCTAATCTGAATACTTTGAGTGGTATTCGCTGGTGATTGAGGGTCGGTGGTGATGTTGAGGGTTATGTTGGTAGTATGCGCTGAGCCGGTAATGGGATGGTCGGCCATCGAGGGTGTCAGATTGGAGACCACCTGTGGGTTTGTCGCCAGCCCGGTATCTATCGAAGCATTCCAACCATTAGGGATAGCGCCTTCGATACCAAATCGGAATGAGTCGACATCATTGCCGGTATTGGCGAAGAGTAGAATAAATTCCGTACTATTGCCAATCGCTGCAGTCAATAGTCCATCGGTGATTATTTCCCCGTCTTGAATAGAGGGGATGGTCACCGTTACATTCACGGTAACACTGACGAATTCCGCAGTACCATAATTGCTGGTAGAATCACTGCCAGGAGCCGCGGTGATGGCAAAGGTATGAACTCCCGCCATCGGCAATTCATCTGCTGGCATATCTATTAGCAAATATCGAGTCACGCTTGAGCCGATGTCGATATCGGCAATCGATGATTGATCAAAAGCGGTTGTCCAACGCACGGCCTCGGAAGAACCACCACTGGATAATGCGCTGAAATTATGGTTGGAAACCGTGAGCGATACATCGATTGCCCCGGCTACTGCTGAACCGAGATTATGTAAGACCCCGACCTCCAATTTGAGAATGGTATCATTACCATTGGAGGCATTCTCTGAAAGAATCGATTCGGCATCGAGAACGATTTCAGTCGTTACCGGGCCTGGATCGAACGAGATGATGGTCTTGACCGTCAATTCTACTGAATCGTCGAGGACAGGGGTTCCACCTTCCGAGGGAACCGCTTGGAACCAAACATTGACGGTATCACTTGCGGTATTGCGCTCCGAGGAAAGCAAGGGGTTGGACAGAGGAGCAGGGATGATGCTTACCACGATAATAGCGGTTGTACCAGCGGCGATAACATCGGTCTTGGTCGCCGATATATCGACAATCCAGTTAAGGGAGGTCTTGGTAAGACCGGTGGAGAGATCAAAAGCCGAGGGAGTAGAGCCGGTATTGGTTAGGGTATAACTCAAGGAAAGCGGTTGCCCAGGGATTACCTCTTGGTCGGAAGGAGCGGTTATCAACACATTATATGATTCACCGATGTGAACCAAAGCATCTGCGTCGAGGGTATAAGGTATCGTCGCGTTTTGTGAGGTCAGAACCAAACTGAGGGTATTCAATGGAGAGCAAGGCATCGTACAGGGATTGGGAATATCGACGGTTACCGAGATGGTGCTCGAAGCATTATCGAGAATAGCGATATCGACACCGTCTATCCCTGCTTGGAACCAATCGCTAGCCTCACTATCGGTAAGTGAAACGGTGAAGTTATCCCTAGTGCCATGGTTGTTGAGCATCCAAGTAACGATGATGGTATCCCCTTCTTCAGCCACCCTCGGGCTCGGTGCGACAAGTGTGGCTACGTGTGCGGAGAAGGTTACCTCGCCCGAACTGGTGGTTGTGGCTTGTGGCCCATTAGGCCCAACAAAAATCACCTCTGCGACCATATTCCAAGAATTGGTCAATAGGTTGGCGTTATTCGAAGCGTCGAATATCAAACTAAGATTCTCTGCGACCGCTGGGTTGAAAAGATTGCCAGGTACTAAATTGATCTCACCTGACTGCTCGAAAAAGGTATTTGCACCATCGGTAGTATCGGTGAAAGTGACCTTAAATATTGCACTGATAATCGTGGTGCCTTCGTTGAGAACGGTCGCATTCCAAGTATAGGATTGCGGCTGGATGAGAATTTTGTCATCATGAGAGGGGTCGGGTTGAGGAATCGAATCGCTTAGTGCATTACCCAATTCAATTTCCTCTACATCGAAGGTCAAGACCTGTACGTCGTTGGCAGGATTGGCATCGTTGCTTGAAGTGACGGTGACCGTGATCGATTGCCCGGGGCCAGCGAGAGCTCCATCCCAAGCGACAATCAACGGTATCGCGGTCAAAGTTGCTGCTAATTCATCGAGAATCAATTGGCTGCCAATCTGAGTTTGTGTCATTCCCGAATCGGTGTGGACCACGGTTATCGTCGGCACTCCTGCGGCGGACCCTTGATTGGATACTACGATTCTCAGGGTGTGATCACCGGCTCCAACCTTGTTATCGCCAGCACTATCGACCACCGAATAACCACCGGAAAGGGTGACTGAATCAATACTAAAATCAGCAGCAGCCCTACCCTCAGCGGCCGCTACGGAAACCATCGGCATCAGCAATTGTAAGAGCATGATGCTGAACAATACTCTGAACTTTAACGAATCACGCATCGGTAGCACCTCCGCGGCGGAAATGATGGATGGTCACGGATTTACCCTGCTTTTGCCATTGAGCCAATAATTGCTGCATTAATCTCTCATGGTCATCATCGGTAATGCCAAGCCTTCTCCTCTCCTCCCACAGCAACAATTGTTCGGTTACGGTAAGGATGCCATCTTTGAGATAGAGTTCTAAGGTCCGCCGATATGAATCACGGTCGGAAATAGCATAGACAATATCATTGTTAGGCATAGTATCGGCCTTGTCCTGAAGGACGTTGCCAACGTTCAAGGCCTCGTCGTATGAAATATTACGGCGGTCGAGATCACCCTGGATATAACTGGCGATTTGCTGTAGTTCATACTTGCTTTTAGCCTTCTGGACCTGACGCAGATACTTGCGGCATCTGCGCGACATCCTAGAGACCGGCATGGCTTGCGCTTTATTGGGACACACTATCAATCAATCGCCCGCGAGGGGTAGTTTTATGCAGTATGATGCCAAAGTGATGCATATTTCATCAACGTGACACTGCAGAAGAATTCGCTGTAAATAATGGGCGAAGCATTCAATTCCTAACCCCTTTTAGCCCATCTATGGCCGAAACTCCTAATCTCAGCGCAGGCGAGGCCGCCCCTCACTTCAATACCGTCGATCAAAACGGGGTTTGCCAAGACCTTGCCCAATTGAATTCTCAAGGAAAAAGCGTCATCCTATATTTCTATCCAAAGGACTCGACCCCCGGTTGTACCATTCAGGCATGCGACTTTAGAAACAGTATGGGAACCTTGGAATCCGCAGGCTATATCGTGCTGGGAGTCTCCAAGGATTCATGTGCAAGTCACGAGCGATTCGTCGGTAAAAGAAAGTTGAATTTTCCCTTGTTGATGGACGAGGATATGACGATTCACAACGCCTATGGCGCTTGGCGAGAAAAGAAAAATTACGGCCGTACCTACATGGGTTGTGCTCGTTCGACATTCGTGATTGATGCAAGTGGAAAACTGACCTTTGCTCGCTATAATGTCAAGGCCAAAGGCCATGTCAAAATGTTGATGCGAGAGTTGGGCATAGATGGATGAACAAGCGAATCATCTCACCTTCCCTTCGGGGAGTAAAATCTGGAAACCCTTCCACCTTGGCATCGACTGTGACATCGCAGCAGAGGTGAATATCGGTGCTCTGTGTCACATCGGTAATCGGGTGAAAATAGGAGAGGGGTCTAGGGTGCAGGGCTCGACCTATATCGCCGACGGTTGTGTGATAGGCAAGGGTTGTTTCATCGGCCCAAATGTCACCATAACCAACGATCGTCATCCACCTTCACAGGGAAAGTGGGCACCGGTGCAAATCGAAAATAATGTCGTTATCGGCGGTGGTGCAACCCTGGTCGCAGGAATCACATTGGCCAACGGGTGTATAATCGGGGCGGGAGCAGTATTGACAAAATCGGTCGCCGTAGACGAAGTCTGGTTTGGCAATCCCGCAGCATTAAAGATGAGCCGGGCTGAATACGAGGCGAGGAGGGCTGCGGATGGGTCATGAAGCGGTGCGCGAGTTTTTGGCACGCTGTATCGAATACGCTGACGATTCGATTGTGCGCAAACGCAATCGTGGCGAGTCCGAACAGGTGATTGGGGAATGGCAGACCTACCGTGAATTCACAGCCCATGCACTAGAGGAGGTTGAAAGTGGAAAACTCGATGAGTGGTTCGATGCTGAACCCTCGACTCAGGATTTGGAAAAAATCGCTTTCGACACTCTTGACCATTCGCATCGCGCCGCTTGGCTTTCGGGGTTGATAAGCCCTAGACCAATGGTGATGATCTCGACTCGTGATGCGGATGGTAACGAGAATATTGCCCCCTATACCAGTGTTTCAATCATCTCGAATAGTCCACCATTATTGGCTATTTCCATGTCTGTCGACCGGGCGGGAAATCCGCGTGATACCTTTACCAATCTCGTGAATCAGGGGGATTGTGAGTTGCAAATACTCTCCGCATCTCGAAGCGCTGCCGAGCATGTGAAAATCTCGGCAGCGCCGCTTGAAGAGTCAGAATGGCTAGCTCTAAAACTGGAGCCACCGATTCATCCTCTAGCCGCAGCGGTCATCTCCTGCCGCTTGGCCAAAGTGGTCGATCTACCCAAAGGTGCGGTGGCGAAATTGGTTATTCTAGAGGTTATCAGTATTCAATCCCGCTCTGACCAGATTCCATTGCAGGGATTGAATGTGCTTTGCCAGCACGGTCAAGACCGGCTCTCGCCAGCACCAAACTCTTGGTCCGAGCAGGTCACAACTCATCGTTCATGATAGCGAGGCCTTCACCGAGCGAGGTTTTCGCTCGCCAAGAGATGAGTTCGTTACCAGCAAGGTCGGGAAGTCTACGTAACGAATCGCCGTGATATGAGCCTTGCATCACGATTTGCGCAGAACCAAGAGCGGCGATGCGCTCGGCCAACGAGAGGATGCTGACCTCTTCATCACGGCCGAGATTGAAGGCCTTTCCTGCCAATCCATCTTGATCAGAGACCTTGAGCATGCCTTCGATAACGTCGTAAACCCAAGTGAATGAGCGGGTTTGCTGGCCATCGCCATGGACTTCAATCGCTTGACCAGAGTTGGCCTTTGCCAACATTATGGCGATGACCTGACCGTATTCATCACCACGCAACCGTGGCCCATAAGCATTGAATGGACGCACGATGCGCCCATCCAAACCCTTGCTGCGAACCGCGTGTTGTAAAGCGACTTCGTCGAGATATTTACTCGCACCATATGCGTGTCTTTGATGCAGGTGAGCCGGGGAAAAAACCGCATCGCTTTCATCACACAAGGGCATTTTTCTCTGGTCACCAAAGGCTTCGGGCGATGAAGCGATGACCAAGCGAGCATCGTGCTCTAAGGCGAGTTCAATCGCTCGATGGGTGGCATTGATATTTATCGAAATCACTGCATCTGCCGCTTCATGAAACCACTTGGTGCCGTTTATCGCCGCTAGATGATGAATCAGATCCACCCCGCCTAATTCGCTTACCGCCGCGCTCAAAATAGAATAATCACAGACATTGCCCTCGATGAAAATCGCCTTGGGATTGAGATTCGAACGCAGCCCACGGAATAGACAATCGACCACCGCAACCTCGTCGCCGCGAGCGATCAACGCATCGACGAGATGACTGCCAAGAAAACCAGCACCACCGGTGACGATTACTTTCATTCACTTCCCACCCGCTCGATTACCTCGATTGAAACCATATCACCGCGGCGTTTTAACTCGATTAAATCACCATTATTTATCGCCAAACAGGGGTCTTCATCAAAGCCGTGAACATAGGGCACATCGAGTAAAGAACACGCGGGAAGGGTCAGGGGGCATACATCACGATTGACGATTGCTTGTGGGCCTTTGCCGCTGTAAATCAAACCCATCAGCACAAATGGTGCGACCGTGGAGCCCGAGCCCTTTGGATAGATTAGAATCGTATTCTCAATCACTTGACCATCCAGTGGATGACCGGTCTCTTCGATGACGCCACTATCTCGATTAACATAACCCAAATAGGTAATAGGCACATCACTGACCAGCGCTCTCGCTCTAATGCAAACATCTCCTTGACTGGCAAGACCCGAACCCGATAAGACGGCATCACCGGTTTGATGCTGCTTCTTGGTCGCGTGTTGTGGTTGGGCCTTGGGAGAAAGTGTAGGCTGAACCCCAGTTATCAAATCACCATCAAAACAGTGCTTGATGCAATCCTCAAGCGCCATGACCGAAGTCGGCATCTTGTTCAATCCGCTGGTAAGATAGTGCTCAGCCTTCAAAGAATTGGTCAAGATGTGATTGTATTTGCTACGATTATATGGCGTAACCTCGGGACAGGTGTCTTGGAGCACGAGCGCTCCCGCCTCCTCCAAGATGGCGATTGAGCCATCGGCTTCGGCCAAGGAATGGTTTTCAGCACTGGTAAAAAGCCAAAGCCGGTTATCAGGGATAAGTGCTCCCATCTCACTATATGCGCGCACCGCAGCCGCGGTGCGCCGAATCTCTTCGAGACTGGCTTGAGGACAGCCGATAACCACCAGATCGACGCGGCCTTTAGGCGCTAATTCATCATAACGAGTTGCCAAATCATCAGCGCTAAAGTACAATTGCTGTTCATCACCACTCAGCGATGGTTGCTCGCTAAGGCCCTGTGCCCAAAGCATCGGACAGCCATAATTCGCCGCAGCAGCGGTCAATGCTTTGCGCTGAGCAAAAGTCGCTTTTTGCGGCAATCCGCGGATAAATGGCATCGGCCCATATGGCATCAACCAATCGGGCCGGCACTGCTTACCAATCCAATCACCGAGTATCGACCAATCGCATAATTCAGTCAACTCACAGTCGACATCGACCACGATATTGGGTCGCCTATTCTCCGCTAGGTGCAGACCCCAGCGTGGTGCAAATCCGGTCAATGCGGTCGCTAATGCCGACAGTCCAGACTCACGGTTGGTGATGAGCGAAGTCCAGGAATTTGCATAGGCCACAGCATTGGATTCAGCCCAACTAGCGATACCCTCGACCAATTCTTGACCCCGGTCATAAGGTGTGCACGAGAGTGTGGCCTCGATTCCTAGGCGCTCATATGCTTGGATTATCTCAAATTGTTGCTCGAGAAAATCCGGGAACTCGATGTCCATCTCCTTCATCCGACGCTTATCACAGCCGGCCGAATTTAAGGTGGTGGGAATACTAACCGTACCACCATGGGATATATCAGCGAGAAAACGGCGTAAGCCATGACCTCCGGTAATTACTGAAACACCGCTGACATGGGCGTTATCGACCTCGACGAATTCGACCGCAGCGCTGGTCAAGCCGAGGTCGATGACCAAACGCGCAGCCATTTGCCGGGCCAAACCTTGAGTGCCAGATAGCATCTCTGTCAAGACCTTGGGTATCTCCATCAACGGTTGCTAGCACTCGAGTCACATCAATATGCCTCATCGCATCCTTCAAGTGAGATTATCACTGTGGCGAGGTGATGAGCGAAGATGAGAGCAGGGGAAATGAGCAAGTTATCAATGATTTTAAACCGCGTCAAAAACTACCGGAAAAAACCAGCAAACGCTCAACTATACTGCTATCACTTGGGGTGGTTTGCGCGCTAATCCTCTCAGGGATGTCGTATATGGGCGAACAGATGATGGTCGGAATCGATGGTCATGACGGAAGTGGTGGCGATAACTCGTTGATCACCACCAAACCACTGCTAAATCCGGGCGATTGTGACGCTGATGGATATAGAATCATCGTCGGTATCGACGATGATAGCAACGGTATTCTCGACGAGGGAGAACAAGATGCGAGCGAGGTGATCTGTAATGGCCAACAAGGGCTCTCAGGACCGCAAGGGCTTGCTGGGGTAAACGGCAGTGCCGGAGAAAACGGGCCTCAAGGCAGTGCTGGAGAAAACGGAATCGATGGGGGGAACGGTGTAAATGGTAGCGATGGTGCAAATGGCTTGGACGGAACAAATGGTCTGGACGGCCAAGATGGGAAATCGACGCTCTCGACAACTCGTAGTGTGAGTGAAGGGGCTTGTCTCGATGGAGTGATTTTCGAATTCGGCATCGATGGCGATGCCGATTCGCTATTGAATAAAAGCGAGACCGATGCCAGTCTCTCGATATGTTTCGAGGCTTTGCAGTCGAATCGTATCACCGATGCAGTGCCTAATTCCGGTTCATCTTTTTCAGCGAATTGTAACACATTTGCTACCATAAATGATGTTCTGTTCTTTACAATGATAAATGCTTTTGGCTG
>Ga0066376_10005646_pt1 | contig 10529 bp, 5 predicted proteins | sample Knorr_S15_td_Bot_FD_77009 | JGI IMG/M metagenome (GOLD analysis project Ga0066376, IMG submission 77009) | Marine microbial communities from Southern Atlantic Ocean transect - Knorr_S15_td_Bottom_ad_5009_LV_A | ecosystem: Environmental > Aquatic > Marine > Oceanic | place: Southern Atlantic... | reverse complement strand
TCCGTCGACAAGGAGCAGTTGCGGCGGATAGGAGAACCGACCGGGACGCTCCTCGACCGGGAGCGCCTGCTCCGCAAGGAAGGCGGTGAGGCGGCGGGTGAGGACCTCGGCCATCGCCGCGTAGTCGTCGTTGCCTTCCACGTCCCGGATCTTGAAGCGCCGGTACTCCGAGGTCCTCGGCAGACCGTCCTCCATCACGACCATGGCACCCACGTAGTCGGTGCCCTGGAGGTGGCTCATGTCGTAGCACTCGATGCGTAGCGGGGCCTCGGGTAGGCCGAGGGCCTCCTGGAGTTCGCTGAGGGCCCGGGCCCGCGTGTTGTGGTCAGCAGCACGCTTCATGCGGTGCCGTACGAACTCCTCCTCGGCGTTACGGGTGACCGTCTCCAGCAGCGACCGCTTGTCACCACGCTTCGGCACCCGGATGGTCACCGGGGCTCCACGCTCGCCAGCCAGCCACTCAGCCAGGAGGGCACCACCCTCCGGTTCGTCCGGGACCAGCACCTCTCTCGGAATCCCCCGTGGCGGATCGGCCCTGTAGTGGGCGGACACCACCTCGGCCACGAGTTGGCCACCGTCCAGGTCGTCGGCCCTGTCGATCACGAATCCCTTTCGCCCCACGACGCGCCCCCGGCGCACGTAGAACACCTGCGCCGCCGCCTCCAGATCGTCGCCAGCCAGACCGATCACATCCAGGTCCTCATCCTTTGCGGCGACCATCTGCTGCTTCTCCAGGACCTTCTGCACGCTGGCAAGCCGGTCTCGCAGGCGGGCGGCCGTCTCGAACTCGAGCTCCGCAGAGGCCTCGGCCATCTCCTTCCTGAGACGGTCCACGACCTCGTCGGTGTCCCCGTCCAGGAACCTCATCAGGGACTTCACGATCTCGTCGTAGTCCTCGCGTGTCACCTCCCCTACGCACGGACCGCTGCACTTCTCGATGTGGAAGAGCAGGCACGGCTTTCCCATGCGCTCGTGGGTCCTGAACTTGGAATCGGTACAGGTCCGGGCGGGAAAGGTCCGCAGCAGGAGGTCCAGCGTCTCGCGTATGGCACCGGCATGGCCGTACGGGCCGAAGTACTTCACGCCGCGTTTCCGCTTTCCCCGGGTGACCATTGGCCGCGGCCACTCGTCCTCCACGGTGACCGCCAGGAACGGGTAGGACTTGTCGTCCTTCAGGTCCACGTTGAAGCGCGGTCGGTGCTCCTGGATGAGGTTGAACTCAAGCATCAGGGCCTCGAGCTCGTTGGCCACCTGGATCCACTCGACCGACGTGGCCTCCTCGAGCATCTGGACCGTCCGGTTGGCCATCGACTCCCGCCGTCCGAAGTAGCTACCCAGTCGGCTCCGGAGGCTCTTGGCCTTGCCCACGTACAGGACACGGCCCTCGACGTCGCGGAACTGGTATGACCCCGGTGCGTCGGGCACGGTGCCCGCTGCTGGACGTTCGACCATCGACAGAGGGTATGGCTCGTACGACCCCCATGTAGCGGTCGGGTCGTCGCCGGTCACACCGCTGTCGTACACTCATGGGTGCCGGCCTGGTTTCCGGCTACATATCTGCTCCCGAGGCCGACAACCCCGTGGTGAGGCGTCCAGGCTGCCCCCACCGGCCGATAATCGGGAGCTCTACTGAGAGGTTCGAGGGCTTCGAACATGTTGAGACTCCAGGCACCGCTCCCAGAACGGTTCATAGCCGACGACCCGGACAACGACGCCAGGATCCGAGCGGCCCGCGAGGCCCTGGGAGATCGGGTCTACATCCTCGGCCACCACTACCAGCGCGACGAGGTGATCGCATGGGCAGACGCCCGCGGCGACTCCCTGCGGCTCTCACAGCTCGCAATGGAGCATCCCGAGGCCGACTACATCGTGTTCTGCGGTGTCCACTTCATGGCCGAATCGGCCGACATCCTGACCGGCGACCACCAGCAGGTCATCCTCCCCGACCTCAACGCCGGCTGCTCCATGGCCGACATGGCGGAGCTGGACGAGGTGGTCGACGCATGGGAGGACATCGGCCGGGTCACCGACATCGACCGGGTGGTACCGATCACATACATGAACTCGTCGGCAGCCATAAAGGCCTTCGTGGGCGAACACGGCGGTGCCGTGTGTACGTCCACCAACGCCAGGGCGATCCTGGAATGGGCCTTCCAGAAGGGCGACAAGGTCCTGTTCATGCCCGACCAGCACCTCGGCCGCAACACCGGCGTGGCCATGGGATACGGCCTCGAGGACATGGCCGTCTGGGACCCGCGCCGTGACAACGGCGGCCTCGAGGAGGCCCAGATCAAGGAGCTCACCTTCCTGCTGTGGAGGGGCCACTGCTCCGTCCACCAGAGGTTCACCCCGGCCCTGATCGACGCCTTCCGATCGGAGTTCCCGACCGGCGAGGTGATCGTCCACCCGGAGTGCCCCTACGAGACGGTTCAGGCAGCCGACAGGTCGGGTTCCACCGACTTCATCATCCGCGCCGTGGAGGCCGCACCGGCGGGTTCGGTATTCGGCATCGGAACCGAGATACACCTCGTCAGCCGTCTGGCCGCTGCGCATCCGGACAAGCGGATCGTGTCGCTGGATCCGATGGTCTGCCCATGCTCGACCATGTTCAGGATCGACGCGGCGCACCTGGCCTGGATACTTGAAGGGCTCGTCGAGGGCCGGGTCCAGAACCGGATCACCGTGGACGCCGAGACGGCCGTCTGGGCACGGGTGGCGCTCGACAGGATGCTGTCGATCACCTGAGCAGCATCGGCCCCAGGAACTGACCGGTGTAGCTCTCCGGAACCTTCGCCACCTGTTCCGGGGTGCCGATGGCGATGACGTCCCCACCCCCGGCGCCACCCTCCGGTCCGAGGTCCACCAACCAGTCGGCGGTCTTGATGACGTCCAGGTTGTGCTCGATCACAATGACGGTGTTCCCGTTGTCCACGAGCCGGTTCAGGACACCCAGGAGCTTGCGTACATCCTCGAAGTGGAGCCCCGTGGTCGGCTCATCAAGGATGTAGACGGTGTGGCCTCTCGGACGCTTCGCCAACTCGCTCGCCAGCTTCACCCGTTGGGCCTCCCCACCCGAAAGGGTGGGCGCCGGCTGGCCGAGGCGCACATAGCCCAGCCCCACATCCACCAGCGTCTGCATGTGACGGGTGATCGCCGGCTGGTTGTGGAAGAACGCCAGGGCCTCAGCGCAGGGCATGTCGAGCACGTCGGCAATGGTCCGACCCTTGAATTCGATGTCCAGGGTGTCCCTGTTGTAGCGCTGCCCCTTGCAGACCTCACAGGAGACGTAGACGTCGGGCAGGAAGTGCATCTCGATCTTGATCGTGCCGTCACCAGCGCAGGCCTCGCAGCGGCCGCCCTTCACGTTGAAGCTGAAGCGGCCGGGCTGGTAGCCCCTGATCCGGGCCTCCTCGGTCTTGGCGAAGAGCTTCCTGACGTGGTCGAAGACGCCCGTGTAGGTGGCGGTATTGGAGCGCGGTGTTCGACCGATAGGCGCCTGGTCGATGTTGATGACCTTGTCGACCAGCTCGGCACCCTCCAGGGCCGTGTGCAGTCCCGGCGGAACCTTGGAGCGGTACACCTTCTGCATGAGGGCCTTGTGCAGGATCTCGTTCACCAGGGTGGACTTTCCCGACCCCGAGACCCCGGTCACCGCCACGAAGCATCGCAACGGGAAGTCCACCTGGACATCTCGCAGGTTGTTCTCGCGGGCGCCCCGCACCCGGAGGCACTCACCGTCGGCGGGGCGGCGGACCTGCGGTATCAGGATCGCCCGCTCTCCGGAGAGGTACTGGCCTGTCAGGGAGCGTTTCGACTTCAGAAGCCCCTCCAGGTCGCCGGAGTGGACGATCTCACCGCCGTGTTCCCCCGCCCCCGGGCCGATGTCGACGACGTGGTCGGCGGCCCGGATGGTCTCCTCGTCGTGCTCGACGACGATCACCGTGTTGCCCAGGTCCCTGAGGCGCTCCAGGGTCTCGATGAGACGCCGGTTGTCCCGCTGGTGAAGCCCGATGGAGGGTTCGTCCAGGACGTACAGCACCCCGACCAGACCGCTGCCGATCTGGGACGCCAGACGTATCCGCTGCGCCTCCCCACCGGCCAGGGTGGCCGCCGAGCGCGACAGGCTGAGGTAGTCGAGACCGACGTCGAGCAGAAAACCCAGGCGGGCGTTGACCTCCTTCAGGACCTGTTCGGCGATGATCGACTCCCGCTCCGTCAACTGAAGTTCCTTCAGGACGCTGGAGGCGTCGGCGATCGAGAGGCCACAGACCTCCGACAGGGAATGCCCGTCGATCGTCACGGCCAGGGAGAGTGGGTTCAGGCGTGCTCCCCCGCAGTCCGGACAGGCCACCTGGCGCATGTAGCCCTCGATCTGGTCCCTCTGCACGTCCGTCTCGGCATCGTGGTGGCGACGCCGCAGATAGGGCATTACCCCCTCGAAATTGGCCGAATAGACACGGGACCGGCCGAACCGGTTCTTGTACCTGACCTGGACCCGCCCACCGATGCCACCCTCCATGAGGACCTTGCGGTGCTTCGCTGAGAGCTTTCGCCAGGGCGTCGCCGGATCGATCTTCTGGTCATCGGCAACTGCTTCGATGAGGCGGGCGAAATAGCGGTTCCGACCTCTTGTTCTGGGGGCGACGGCGCCCACCGAGAGGCTCAGGTCCGGATTAGGGACCACCAGCTCGGCATCAACCTCGAAGACCGATCCCAGCCCGTTGCAGTGGCCACAGGCGCCGTAGGGGCTGTTGAACGAGAAGTTCCGGGGCGCAAGGTCCTCGAAGGACTTGCCGTCGCTGGGCCGTGAGAGGTGTTGGCTGAACACGATGGTCCGGGGTTCCGTCGGCTCGCCGTCCTCATCGAGCTCTCCGTCGGGTGGAAGGATCTGGATCTCCGCGATCCCCTCGGCGAGCCCCAGAGCGGTCTCCATGGACTCGGTCAGGCGACGTTCCAGGCCATCGCGCAGCACGAGACGATCCACCACCACCTGGATCGTGTGCATCTCGTAACGGGCCAGGTCCACCTCTTCGCTGAGGTCGTGCGGTTCGCCGTCGACGATCGCCCGACTGAAACCCTGTGCAGCCAGGTCCGCCAGCAGGGTGTCGTAGGTGCCCTTGCGTCCGCGCACCACCGGCGCCAGGACCTGGAACCGGGTGCCATCGGCCATCTCCAGAACCCGGTCCACGATCTGCTGCGGGGTCTGCCTCACAAGACGCTCGCCGGTCTCCGGATCATGCGGTATGCCGATCCGGGCGTACAGCAGCCGGAGGTAGTCGTAGACCTCGGTGATGGTTCCGACGGTGGAACGGGGGTTGCGCGACGCACTCTTCTGGTCGATCGAGATGGCGGGCGAAAGACCGAGGATGAAGTCCACGTCGGGCTTGTTTATCTGCCCGAGGAACTGACGGGCATATGCCGAGAGGGATTCCACGTAGCGGCGTTGGCCCTCCGCGTAGATCGTGTCGAAGGCCAGGGACGACTTTCCCGACCCCGAGATGCCGGTGAAGACGATCAGTCGGTCACGTGGGAGATCCAGGTCCACATCTGCGAGATTGTGCTCTCGTGCACCCTTGACGATCAACCGGTCAGACATCGCGGGCGAGCCTATGTCCGCGCCGACGGGCACCATGGGCCGGCCGACGGAGTCGGGTGTGGAACGGCGAAACCGTGCGGGGACATCCTCAGACCGTTTCGGAGATGTCCCGGAGTTCCCGCTCGATCTCCCTGATCTCGTCACGGAGCCTGGCTGCGTACTCGAAGCGGAGATCGGCGGCGGCCTCGCCCATCTCCTGCTCGAGGGTGAACAGCAGGCGCTGCAGATCGTCCAGACCCATGGAGGCGAAGTCCTGGACCAGGCGTTCCGTGCGACCGCGGCGCCCCGCCGGGGAGGATGCCTTGGATCCGGGTCGGATCATCTCCAGGATGTCACTGACAGCCTTGCGTACGGTCTGCGGGTCGATGCCGTGCTCCAGGTTGTAGGCCTCCTGCATGGTCCTGCGCCGCATCGTCTCGCCGATCGCCCGCTGCATTGACGGGGTCACCGAGTCCGCGTACATGATGACCTGTCCGTCCACGTTCCTGGCCGCCCTGCCGATCGTCTGGACAAGGGAGGTCTCACTACGGAGGAACCCCTCCTTGTCTGCGTCCAGGATCGCCACGAGGGACACCTCGGGTAGGTCGAGGCCCTCACGTAGGAGGTTGATTCCGACCAGGACATCGAACTCTCCCAGCCGAAGGTCGCGCAGGATCTCGATGCGCTGCACCGTGTCCACATCGGAATGCAGGTATCGCACCCGGACCCCCTGCTCCACGAGGTAGTCGGTGAGGTCCTCGGCCATCTTCTTGGTGAGCGTGGTCACCAGGACCCTCTGCTCGGCCTCCACGCGTTGTGCGATCATCTCCAGGAGGTCGTCGATCTGACCCTTGGTGGGCCTGACCATGACCTCCGGATCGATGAGTCCCGTCGGGCGGACGATCTGCTCAACCACCCGGCTGCTGGCTTCGAGTTCCCACGCCCCGGGGGTGGCCGAGAGGAAGACGACCTGCCCGACCCGGCCGGTGAACTCCTCGAAGGTGAGCGGCCTGTTGTCAGCCGCTGAAGGCAACCGGAAACCGTGCTCCACAAGGGTCTTCTTGCGGCTCCGGTCGCCGGCGTACTGGCCGTGCAGCTGTGGAACAGCCACATGCGACTCGTCCAGCACGACCAGGAAGTCGTCGGGGAAGTAGTCCAGCAGGGTGTAGGGGGGATCGCCGTAGGACCGCCCATCCAGGTGCATCGAGTAGTTCTCCACCCCGTTGCAGTACCCCAGCTCGCTGAGCATCTCCAGGTCGTACTCGGTGCGCATACGCAGCCGTTGTGCCTCCAGCAGCTTGCCGTCGGCCTCGAACACCGCCAGGCGGTCAGCCAGCTCGGCCTCGATGTCGACGACCGCCCGACGAATGTTGGGAGCGTCCGCCATGTAGTGGGTGGCGGGGAACACCACCAGCTCGTCCAGCGGGCGGATGTGGTCTCCCGTGAGTGGATCCACCTCGGTGATGGCCTCGATCAGGTCACCGAAGAACGAGACCCTGAAAGCCGTCTTCTCGTAGGCGGGGTGGATCTCCAGGATGTCTCCCTTCACCCGGAACCTGCCGCGCTCCAGCACCATGTCGTTGCGGTCGTACTGCATGTCGACGAGGCGTCCGAGGGTGGCGCGATGGTCAACCTCGGTGCCGACATCCAGCACGAGGAGCTGGCCCTCGTAGTGCTCGGGCGAACCCAGGCCGTAGATGCACGAGACCGATGCGACCACGATCGTGTCCCGACGGGTCAGCAGTGAGGCGGTGGTGGAGTGCCTCAACCTGTCGATCTCGCCGTTCACCGAGGAGTCCTTCTCGATGAAGGTGTCCGACGTCGGCAGGTACGCCTCAGGTTGGTAGTAGTCGTAGTAGGAAACGAAGTACTCCACCCTGTTGTCGGGGAAGAACCCACGGAGCTCGTTGGCCAACTGGGCTGCCAGGGCCTTGTTGGGTGCGATCACCAGGGTGGGGCGTTGCACCCGTTCGATGGTCCATGCAATCGTGGCGCTCTTGCCGCTCCCGGTGATGCCCAGGAGGGTCTGGAAGCGCTCGCCTCCAAGGATCCCGTCGCTCAGTTCCTCGATGGCCTTCGGCTGGTCGCCCGCCGGCTGGAATGGGGCGACCATCCTGAATGGCTGCCCACGGGATGGTCCGACCTTCCCCGTGGACGGCTCCGCTGGGTCGCTCGGAGGTGTCGGGTCGGCCATCAGTGGATGGTACCCAGCGGCCCCCGGGAGCCCCGGTCCACGGTGTCGGGGATCAGGTGTCCTCGATCCGACTGCCGATCCGACGCACCTCGGCACCAGGCTCCGGCCGTTCCAACGTCTCGATCCATGCCCACGCCAGGCCCACCTGCTCGACAAGGTCATCGAGGTTTCCGCTGTTGTCCACGACCACGTCGGCGAGCTCGAGTCGCTCGGCACGCGAGGCCTGTCTGGATATCCGGTTGCGGGCATCGACGGTCGTGAAGCCCCTGTCTGAAACCAGTCGTTCCACGGCCACCTCGGGGTCCACGTCAACCACGATGACTCCCGCCAGACCCCTGTGACCCGATTCCACGAGCAGGGGAATGTCGAGGATGACGGTGGCGTCGCTGTCGGCCAGATCGGCACGCCGACTGGTCATCTCATCGCCGACAGCCGGGTGGACGATGCCGTTCAGGGCCGCCAGCTCATCAGGGTCGGCGAACACGATGTCGGCGACAGCCTGACGATCCAGACCGCCAGAGTCGTCCAGGATCCGATCACCCCACCGCTCCGTCATGGCCGTGAACACAGGCATGCCGGGGAGCTGCAGCTCCCGGACGATTGCATCGGCATCCAGCAGCGTCGCTCCGCGCTCCACCAGCATCGCTGCCACGGTGGACTTACCCGAACCGATTCCTCCGGTGAGGCCTATCTCCAGCACGCTCAGGGTCTACCTCTCGGCGCCCTGTGTCGGCTCAGGCTTCGGTTGTCTCCGGCTCTGTGGCCTCGGACTCGGTGGTCTCGGAAACGTCCTCATCTGAAGCGACAGCCTCTACCGCATCCTCAGTTGCAGGTGCCTCTTCGACGACCTCGACAGCCTCGACAGCCTCCTCAGTTGAAGGTGCCTCTTCGACGACCTCGACAGCCTCTACCGCGTCCTCAGTTGAAGGAGCGGCTTCAGCCGTCTCGACGGCTTCGACAGCCCCTGCGGCCTCGACAGCGTCATCCGTGGAGGGCTCGCCCTCAACGGCATCGCCGGTCGACCCGGTCTCGGTGTACAGGTCGGCCCAGGCCTCCTGGCCTTCCGAATCCTCGCCACCGATGAAGTTGCCCTCCGCGTCATAGGCGTGCTCGCCGAAGTGCTCCTGGTACTCGGCAGCCACGATCCCGCCCTCGGCCGCCTGCTTGATCGAAAGGCTGATCCGCCGACGCTGGAGGTCCAGATCGATGATCTTCACCCAGAGTTCCTCACCGGGGGTGACGACCTGTTCGGGCAACTCCACATGGTGTGCCGACATCTCCGAGATGTGCACGAGACCCTCGATGCCGTCGCCCACCTGCACGAAGGATCCGAACGGAACCAACTTCGTGACACGGCCGTAGACCAGCTCGCCCACCTGGTGGGCACCGGCGAACTCCCGCCACGGATCCTGCTGGGTGGCCTTCAGCGAGAGGCTGATGCGCTCCCTGCTGAGATCCACCTCGAGTACCTGCACCTCGATCTCGTCATCGACGCTGACCACCGAACCGGGATGGTCTACGTGCTTCCATGAGAGTTCCGAAACGTGGATGAGGCCGTCCATGCCGCCAAGGTCGACGAATGCGCCGAAGTTGACCACGCTGGACACGATGCCCTTGCGGATCTCGCCCGGACGGAGGTTGTGGAGGAATTCCTCCCTCTTCTCCTTCTGGGTCTCTTCCAGCCATGCCCGACGGGACAGGACCACGTTGTTGCGGTTCTTGTCCAGCTCGATGATCTTGGCGTCGATGGTGGTCCCGATGAAGGGCTGCAGGTCGCGTACACGGCGCAGGTCCACCAGGGATGCGGGAAGGAAGCCACGGAGACCGATGTCCACGATGAGGCCGCCCTTGACGACCTCGATAACCGTTCCGGAGACGATCCCGTCGCCCTGCTGGATCTCCTCGATACGGCCCCAGGCACGTTCGTACTGGGCACGCTTCTTGGAGAGGATCAGACGACCGTCCTTGTCCTCGCGCTGGAGAACGACCGCTTCGATCCTCTCACCGAGGGTCACGATCTCGCTGGGATCCACGCCGTTTCGTATCGACAGCTCACGCGGCGGGATCACACCCTCCGACTTGTAGCCGATGTCGAGGAGCACCTCGTCCTTGTCAACCCGGACGACCGTGCCCTCAACGAGCTGGCCGTTCTGGACATCGACCATGGTGGCCGAGTAGGCCTCCTCCAGGGTCAGCGACCCGAGATCGTTCTCGGTGATCGGTCGGGGGATGTACTCGCCATCCTCGTTGAATGTCCCCATTGGCGGGGAGTCGAGGAGGGCTGCTGTCAAAGGGGTGTCGGGCACGTGTTCTTCTCGTCGAATAGGAGTAGGTGGACAGGGACAGGAGTAGATGGACTGGAAGTGTCCGGATGCGTGGAATCACGCAGATCGGACCGGGGGGAGCCTACCGCCGGACCCCGGTTAGAGCGCCCGTCACCGACGTCCGGGCGCCACGACCCGCCGGTCGCCACAACCGGCCCCATCAGGTTCGCCTACGGCCCAGGACCAGGAACTCCGGATGTTCGAGGTCCGGTTGGCGGTCCGCGTAGTCCCCGGGCCGGACTGAACGGATTCCCGTCACATCCAGTCCTGCCCGATCACAGAGGAGGCGTAGTTCCCGCGGGGTGAAACATGTCGTCCAGAGGTCCGTCTCGACCTCGGTTCCCTCGAGGTCCCGCAGCACCGTCCTCTCCAGGTTCACGCCCGTATCGGCATCGAAGGTGTCCCCGTCCTCCAGGAACCGAACCTGGAAATAGGC
>Ga0066376_10005641_pt1 | contig 10537 bp, 10 predicted proteins | sample Knorr_S15_td_Bot_FD_77009 | JGI IMG/M metagenome (GOLD analysis project Ga0066376, IMG submission 77009) | Marine microbial communities from Southern Atlantic Ocean transect - Knorr_S15_td_Bottom_ad_5009_LV_A | ecosystem: Environmental > Aquatic > Marine > Oceanic | place: Southern Atlantic... | reverse complement strand
CCATATAATCGGCCGGTCGCTTCATCACTATCCCGTGGCCGCAATCGTTTACGGACGGGCTAATGGACATCAGGGTTTGCTACTACCAGGCCAGGGAGGACACAGTTTGTACGTCGGCGTCGACTTAATTGAGATCGAGCGCATTGGACTCACGTACTCCCGGTATCCACGTCGATTCCTGGAGAAGATCTACACGCCCGCGGAGCAGGCGTACTGCAGGGGCCGCGCGCCCCAGTTGGCCAGCCGATTTGCGGCGAAAGAGGCGGTGATGAAGGCGCTCGGCACCGGCGTCCTCGGAGTTAGCTGGCGTGACATAGAAGTTCAGCGGAAACGCGGCCGTGCCCCGGAGATCGTGCTCCATGACAGGGCGAAGGCACGTGCGGAGAAGATGGGAATCGTGCGGATAGCCGTCAGCCTTTCCCACTCAAGGGAGTTCGCCATAGCCAGCGTCGTGGCCCAGACAGCTGAATCACCCGCTTCCGAGGGAAGGACGACGCAGGATTGAAGGTAGTCACAACCCGGCAGATGCGGGAGCTTGAGCAGGCGTCGGTGCGGGCAGGAGTATCGCTGGACACGTTGATGGAGAACGCCGGACTGGCGATCGCCGAAGCGCTACGAGATCGGCTGCCCTCATCAGGAAGCGGTCCGGCTCTGATTCTGATAGGCCCCGGTAATAATGGGGCCGATGGACTAGTCGCGGCCCGACATCTCGCGTCGCGTGGAATCCACGTCACCGCCTACCTGTTCATGGCGCGCGCCGCCGAGGACGAAAAGCGTGACCTCGCGACCGCCGCCGGAGCGAAGGTCGTTCACGAATTCGACGACGACGATCGCTCACTACTCGTTGAAGCGGTGTCCGAAGCGACCGTAATCGTGGACGCCGTTTTGGGGACCGGTCGCGGCCGGCCGATTGAGCCGCCATTATCTGATCTTCTCCGTGTCGTGCGCGAGAACGCGAAAGCGCCGATAGTCGCCGTGGATATCGCTACCGGGATGTCGACCGACACCGGCCACTTGGATCCAAACGGCCTTGGCGCCAGTGAGACGCTTGTGCTTGGCCGGCCGAAGATCGGCCATTTCCTGGAGCCAAACGGCGCACCCTGGCGGTGTCTGGACATCGGCATCCCTGAAGGGCTGGACGGCCAGATCCAGACGGAGCTAATGACTACCGGCTCGATGGGGATGATAGTTCCTGAGCGAACGCCGCGATCACACAAAGGTACGTTCGGGCGGGCGCTAATCATCGCCGGGTCCGAGAATTACGTGGGCGCGGCCTACCTATCCAGTGCGGCCGCCGGGAGGTCCGGCGCAGGCCTTGTGACGCTGGCGCTGCCGGACACGATCTACCCGCTTATAGCTTCCCGTCTGTCCGAGGCTACCTATATTCCTCTCGTCGAGCATGGCAGAAACGTTATCGACTCCGGGTTCGCCGCGGTACAGGTCACGGATGCCTCGCGCAGCGCATCCGCGCTTTTGATTGGTCCCGGCCTTGGTCAGACACCCTCCGTGGTTGAATTCGTTCGTGCGGTGTTGCTGGACCGGCGTGAAGGGCCGCGAATGGTGATAGATGCGGACGCGCTCAACTCACTCGTCTCGGTCGACGACTGGCAAGGGCGTATCCGAGGTCCGGCAATTTTGACGCCACATCCGGGCGAAATGGCCCGCCTGCGCGGATCAAGCGTTCCAGATGTAGAACGTGATCGCGTTCATACCGCGCAGTCAGCCGCCGAGACGTGGCGTCACATCGTGGTACTGAAGGGTGCTTGCACGGTTGTTGCACACCCGGACGGAAGAACGGCGATAAGCCCATGGGTCAACCCGGGAATGGCGACGGGTGGAACAGGCGATGTGCTCGCCGGGTTGATAGTCGGATTCCTAGCCCAGGGCATGGAACCATTTGATGCGGCGGCACTGGGCGTTTATGCCCACGGATTGGCTGGAGAGATCGCTAAGCGGGCCGTCGGTCAGGTGTCGATGGTGGCCAGTGACGTGTTGGAGTCGCTGCCGGCAGCGCTCAAACAACTATCGAACTGACCGTAAGTATCCTGCCAAGCGCTGATATCATCCGCATATCGTGGGAAAATTGCTCGCCGTCGACGTCGGCAACTCAAACGTCACAATTGGCGCATTCGAAGACGACCGCCTGATAGCAACCTGGCGATTTGCCACCGATGCACGCCGGACCTCGGACGAACACAACCTGTTATTGCAGGGAATGTTGAGTTCGAAAGACGTGTCCCCGTCTGATTTTCCGGCTTCGGTAATGTGCTCGGTCGTCCCGCCACTGACCGGGGCGATTGAAACTGCGCTGACGGAGATGCTTGGCGCCGCGCCGATGGTGGTCGGGCCGGGGACTCGCACCGGCATCAAGATCAACTACAACCGGCCGCAGGATGTCGGCACAGACAGAATTGCGGACGCCGTGGCGGCATATCGGCTTTACGGTGGTCCGTGCATCATCGTGGACGTCGGAACGGCGACGGTGTTCGATGCCATCAGCAAGGACGCCGAGTACCTGGGCGGAGCGATCGCTCCCGGAATGACGCTCGCCGCAGAGGCTCTGTACCGTGGGACATCTCAGTTGAGGCGCGTCGATTTGCAAGCGCCTGAGCAGGCTATCGGGCGCAACACGACTGACGCAATGCGTTCCGGGCTTGTGTTTGGATACGTGGGGCTGGTGGAAGGCATGGTCAAACGATTTGCCGCGGAACTCAGCCCGGATGATCCTTCAATGTGCCGGGTTATCGGTACCGGCGGACTCGCAAAAGTCGTGGCAGCACAATCAGATGTTCTTCAGGAAGTGAACGAAGACCTGACACTCGTCGGTCTGCGCATGCTTTATGAGCTGAACAACGGAGATTAGCCGTGACGATAATCATTAACGGCAAATCGATCGTCCTCGGGGTCACGGGGAGCATCGCCGCGTTTAAGGCAGCCGATCTGGCAAGCAAACTCACCCAGGCCGGGGCCTCCGTGGATGTGGTGCTAACACGCTCCGCGCAGGAGTTCGTTGGCGTTGCCACATTTGCCGGACTCACCCACAGGCCCGTTTCCACCGGACTGTACGAATCGAATTCGGAGCTTGGGATCGACCATGTTGCCCTGGCCCGTCGTGCCGATCTGATTTTGATAGCACCGGCAACGGCAAATGTGCTGGCGAAGCTCGCCCACGGGATTACCGACGATGTACTGACGGCGACGATTCTCGCCGGTTCCCAGCCCTTGGCGGTAGCTCCCGCGATGGACGCCGACATGTACGGCGCAGCTGCCACACAGGCCAACGTTGAGACTCTGAAGAAACGCGGCGTTTACTTCATCGGCCCCGAATCGGGACGGCTGGCGTCGGGACTGATCGGTAACGGCCGCATGACGGAGGTTCCGGAGATCCTCGGACATGTTCGGGCGCTTCTCGGCCGGGATGGCGACATGGCCGGTCGGCGCGTGATCGTATCCGCCGGCGGCACCGAAGAGGCGATAGACCCGGTTCGGGTGCTGACCAATCGGTCTACCGGCAAGATGGGCTACGCTATCGCAGAAGCGGCGAGAGATCGCGGCGCGGATGTCACGCTGATCAGCGCACCATCGTCATTGCCCGCCCCTGCCTGTGTGACCCTAATCCCGGTTTCATCCGCTATCGATATGCGGGACGCTGTTCAAGCCGCCTGTGCCGACGCTGATCTGCTTGTGATGGCGGCGGCGGTGAGCGATTACAGGCCCGCCAATCCGGCCGATCAGAAGATCAAAAAGACCGGCGACGATCCGCTGAGCATCGATCTGATTCAGAACCCGGACATAATTGCCGGGGTAAACGGAGAACGCCTGGTCAAAGTGGCTTTCGCCGCCGAGACGAACGACCTCATAAAGAACGCCGATGCCAAGGTGCTATCCAAGGGCGTTGATATGGTGGTCGCCAACGACGTGTCGGCCGCCGATTCCGGGTTCGGCACGGACACCAACGCCGTGACATTTGTCTATCCGGGCCGCGAGCCGGAGCCGATGCCTCTCATGGACAAGCTGGACGTCGGCAACGCCCTTTTGGACCGGGCGCTTCCGCTACTCAAATAACAGCCACATCAAGACACGACGCAGGAGTTGATTCACACGATGCGAATGTACTGGAAAGAGCACCCGAAAGGTCTCGACCTGACCCTTCTCATGGACGACGGGCAGGAAGTAAATCTGGGCGGCGTTCGATCAATGAAACGCGGCATTCAGGCAATTGCTGCAACACGTGGCTACGATCCCGGGCGCGCAGTAAAAGGTCTGGCGTCCCTGGACGAGGGCAAAGAGTTTGTGCTCGGTTTTCAGCCTTGGCGCGAGTACGTGCCGGACGAGCTGGAAGTAGAGCCGGAGATCGTAAAAGCGGAGTAATTCGAGACGTAAATACGTGAATATTTGGGCCAGGGAGCACACATTTGGCTTACACAGCTATCAAGTCCTGGCTCGATTCTGAGCTGGACGATATACGGGCCGCCGGTCTGTTCAAGGATGAGCAGGTTATCGAGACGCCACAGGGCGCTCGGGTGACGACGAACGCCGGGCCGCGCATCAACTTCTGCGCCAACAACTACCTCGGGCTTGCCGACCATCCGGAGATTCTGGAGGCGGTATCGTCCGGGCTCCAGAGCCACGGTTACGGCATGGCTTCCGTGCGGTTCATCTGCGGAACCCAGGACATCCACAAGGAACTTGAGGCCCAGATAAGTCGATTTCTCGGCACCGAGGACACGATCCTCTACAGCTCATGTTTTGACGCCAACACCGGCTTGTTTGAGACGCTGCTTGGCCGTGAAGACGCCGTCATTAGCGATGAACTGAATCACGCCTCGATCATCGACGGCATACGCCTGTGCCGGGCCGACCGTAAACGCTATCTCCACAGCGATATGGCCGATCTAGAAGCGAAGTTACGGGAAACGGCGGACGCAAGATTCAGGCTGATCGCCACGGACGGTGTGTTCAGCATGCAGGGCGATCTTGCAAAGCTGGAAGAGATCTGCGACCTGGCCGATAAGTACGACGCGATGGTGATGGTGGACGATTCCCACTCGACCGGGTTCGTCGGCCCGGGTGGGCGAGGCACGCCCGCACAGCTCGGCGTAGAGGGCCGTGTGGACATCATCACCAGCACGCTCGGCAAGGCGCTCGGGGGCGCATCAGGCGGGTTCACCACTGGCCATTCCGAGATCGTGTCTTATCTCCGTCAACGCTCTCGCCCGTATCTGTTCTCAAACACCCTCCCGCCGCTCGTTGTTGTGGGCGCGTTGAAGGCGTTGGAGCTGGTCGAACGGCATCCCGAACTTCGGGAGAAGTTGTGGGAGAACACCCGCTATTTCCGTGACCGTATGACAGGTTTCGGTTTTGAACTTATCCCGGGCGATCATCCGATCGTCCCGGTGATGCTGCGGGACGAGATCAAGACGGTGGAGATGGCTGCGGCTATGAATCGGCGGGGCATCTTCGTCGTGGGATTCAGCTTCCCGGTTGTTCCGAGAGGCGAGGCCCGTATCCGAGTCCAGATGTCGGCGGCGCACGATCGATCACAACTGGACGAAGCCCTGGATGCGTTCCAGGACGTCGGCGCAGAGTTGGGCGTGATTTGAGCTCGTCAGCATTGAATTTCGATCCGTCACGACTGCCGACGCCATTCCCGGATGAACTGGCGGGAAAGGTCGCGGTCGTAACCGGCGCGGGACGTGGCATGGGACGTGCCGTGGCCCTACGCCTTTCCGCTGCGGGTGCTTCGGTTGTGGTCAACGATCTGTCCGTGGAGGCGGCCGAGGCCACGGCCGTGATGTTGCAAGACGCCGGAGGCCGGGCGATCGCCGTCAGCGGCAATGTCACGAACTCTTCCGATGTCGCCGCCGTAATGGACCGTGCGGTCTCCGGGTTCGGGGCGCTTCACATACTGGTGAACGCGGCAGGCGTGCTTCGCCGGACCGCGGTGTTCGACATGGGCGAAGACGAGTGGGACTTCGTGATCGGCGTGAATCTGAAGGGCACGTTCCTGCCCTCCCGCGCCGTTCTTCCGGCGATGCGTGAAGCTGGATGGGGCCGCATCGTCAACTTCTCGTCCACCGCAGGCAAGACCACCAGCACTCTTGGCAGTGCCGCCTATACGTCTTCCAAGCACGCCGTACTGGGGCTGACACGCCACCTCGCGATGGAGGAGGCGTCACACGGCATCACCGTCAACGCGGTCTGCCCCGGCCTGATCGACACGGAGATGGTTCAGGACGAGATCGACGAGGCACGCAAGGCCGCATACGCCAATAGCTTTCCGATATCCCGCTTGGGCGAGCCCTCAGAGGTAGCGGAACTAGTCGCTTTCCTTGCGTCCGACCGCGCCGCCTACATCACGGGGGCAGCGCTGGACATAAGCGGCGGAGATTTGATGGTCTAGAGCGCTGGTTAACACCCCAATTTGATTCACCCGGTACATTGCCGAGCGAGGTGATGTGTAATGGTAAATTCTGATGGAAATTGGAATCCGGCGCGTCTTATCCCTACTTCCGGAATAAAGGGCGCAATCCATGCTGGCTGCGCATCTAACCTGCAATCGGCGGTTACAATCCGGCTTTCTCACGCTTCGTCGCAAGCCCACACCGGTTCGCCCGGTTCGCCAAACATATACGAGGAGTTCCCGTGTCTGACACGATGCGCGCCGCACTGGATGACGGCAATGGAATCGTAAGCATTCATCGGAGTCCGATGCCGGAGCGATTCCCGGGCTCGGCCCTGATCGCCATGAAGCAGATCGGCATATGCGGGGGTGACCTCCACATGAACAACGAGCGAACGGTGCCACAGACGCTTCCCTCCGGTCACGAGCCTGCGGGAGAGGTGATTGGAGTTCCGCCAGGCGAGGTCCGAATTCAGCCGGGCGACCGCGTAGCTATTGAAGCGACCGGCTCCGGTAAGGCCTGTGAAGCCTGCTACTTCTGCCGCACCGGCCAGTACCCGCACTGCATCGACATGGCCGAAGAGTCAGGCGGCGCGTTTGCCGAGTACATGACCCGAACTCCTCTCGGGCTGCACAAGCTCTCTGACAACATGTCCTGGGAAGAGGGCGCGCTTGTCGAGCCGCTCGCCGTTTCCGTGCATGCGGTGCGTTGGGGCGGGATGCAGGGTGGCGACACCGTTGCGGTCGTCGGCTCGGCGACGATCGGGCTCGCGGCGATCGCAGCCGCCCGGGCGCTTGGAGCGCGGAAGATCGTGGCGTCTGCACGGTACCCACAGCAGAAAACGATGGCCGAGGCCTGCGGTGCGGACCTCGTTGTCGGGAGTGAGCCGGGCGAGCTGGAAGATGCTGCTCAGTCGATCACCGGCGGTCTTGGCGCTGATGTGACGATAGAGACGGTTGGCGGCAATTCGATGGCGCCGCTTGAGACGGCGTGCGGCGCTACGCGATCCCAGGGCACGATCATCGTGGTCGGCGGGTTCCGGGGCGTTCTGCCGTACGCGTTCCTACCGCCCATGCTGAGCGAGCTGACGTTCAAGCTCTCTTTTGGCTACGGGATTGTTGACGGGAAGCACGACTACGACGTGGCGATCAACATGCTGTCTAACAAGGACACCGGGTTCAACGGCATCGTGACCCACACGGTGTCGCTGGATGAGATCGAAAAGGGCTTCGACCTTGCGTACGATAAGACGAGCGGCTCAGTGAAGGTACATGTAACCGTCTAGGGATGTATGCCGTGGATATTCCGCGCACAGTTGACGATGTAACGCCCGCGTGGCTGACGGAGGCGCTGCAGCAAAAGGGGACGATTCGCGACACCGCTGTGGAGTCGTTCGATTCGACCGAGTTGCCCGGTGGAGCAGTGGGTACTATCCATCGACTAGATATGCGGTACTCGTCCTCACAGTCACAAGGTCCCGAATCCGTCATCATTAAACTTCCTAGTGCTGATGAGGCGTGGCGGGCGTTCATAAACCGGACCGGAGCCTACGAGCGTGAAACTCGGTTCTACGCCGAGTTAGTAAGTAGCCTAAACGCTCAAACCACGACCGTGTATCACGCCGAGATGAATCTCACCGCCGGGGATCACGTCCTGTTATTGGAAGACCTCCAGCACCTGAGCGCCGGTGATCATATTCTGGGGTTAGGCGAGCAAGAAGCCGGGGCGGCGATCCGTTACCTGTCCGCTCTCCACTCCAGTTGGTGGAACGACCGAAGACTCGACTCTATGCCCTGGTTAAAGCGACCGGGTGAGGCGACGACCTATGAACGAATGGCTCGAATTTACGCCGAGGGTCTCGAGTGCGCTCTGGAGCGATTATCCGACTGGCTCCCTTCCGGTATCGAAGATATCGCCCGCAAATTCGTCCAGGCGGTTCCGTTGTTGTTCCAGGCCGTTGGCGGCAGCCCTCTCACGCTTACTCACGGCGATTTCAAGTTAGGAAACCTGTTCTTTTCCTATGACGACAAGACTGTCGAAGTAACGGCGATCGACTGGCAAGAAGTCGGCGCGTACCGGGGGCCACAGACGTCGCTTACTTCATATGTTGGAGCCTCAATACGGAGGAAAGACGGCGTATCGCAAACAGGCTACTGGAGGAGTACCACGCGGCCCTTTTGACGGGTGGCGTTCCTGATTATTCTTACGCGGATTTCATCCTGGATTACCGCCGAGGATTTTTTCGCAACTTACTCGTGCTGATTGCCGCCAACGGCAACATGTCAGATGGAGTTTTCGAGAGCAGCTTAACCCCCGGATTGCAAGCATTGTGCAGCCGAATGCAGACACTGATCGACTGGGACTGCGGCGAGCTGATCCCGGACTAGCCCTGCAAACTTTCAACCTCGTCGGGCCCAAACAGGGTCGCCCTACCGCACACTCATGCGACACCGGCAGTTCCGGCATCCCCCCGGCACCCTCCGGTCCCGTACTCGAATCGACTCAATCTCCCCCAACGCCAGCAGTTCCGGGGCAGGCAGCGGGGAGCGTTCGCATTGCCAGACAGAGCAGGCAACTACACCCAGGTGTTGAACTGCCGGGAAGGCAGCGTCCCGATCGGCGGCAGCCAGCCCTGCGCGTCTGACCGGGCCGGGTGCGCGGCAAGCCACTCCTCGTTCATTGATCCGCCCAGCCCGGGAGCTATCGGTATCGGCAGATAGCCGTCCTCTTGTATCGGAAAATCGCCGATAAAGGCGTCCTGGAACCAGGGTTTCATGCCGCCCTCGTGGATCATGAAGTTTGGCGTTGACGCATCGAGCTGCAACGCAGCGAGCACGTCCATCGGGCCGTGGATAGCATGGGGCTGAAATCCCACGTATTGGGCCTCCGCCATGGCGGCAATCTTCTTCAACTCCATTATCCCACCGCCCTGGATGACGTCAGGCTGGATCATGGCGACGATCTGCCTTTTCAGGAGGTCTTCATAGTCCCACTTGGTGAAAAGTCTCTCGCCCGTTGCGATCGGTATGTTCACCGAGTCTGCAACCCTTTTCATGGCATCGAGGTTGTGGAAGGGAACCGGTTCCTCGAATACGAACGGCCGATAAGGTTCCATCGCGTTGCCGACTCTGATGGCGGCGGAGGGCGTCAGACGCCCGTGCACCTCGACGAGCAGTTCTACTTCGTCTCCAACCGCTTCGCGGACCGCTTTGAGTGTCGCAACGGCCTTGTGCTCAGCCTCCGCAGTGATGAACTGGCCTTGATGGTCGAACGGGTCGCCTTTTAGCGCGGTGACGCCCTGGGACACGTAGGACATGGCATGTTCCACCGCGGCCTCCGGCGTAATTCCGTCCCAACGTCCGTACACCCAGATCCTGTCCCTCAGGGGACCGCCGAGCATGTCGTACACCGGCAGTCCGGCGGCTTTGCCCTTGATGTCCCATAGGGCCATCTCTATGCCACTGATGGCCGATAATTGTATCGGGCCTCCCCTCACGAAGAAGTGGTGGTAAAGCGTCTGCCAGATTTTTTCGATATGGCCGGCATCTTTGCCGACGACCATACCGCCAAACTCCTCCACCATGGAAGCTACGCTGAGCGGCCCGCACGTGGAATCGCCCCAACCGGTGATCCCTTCGTCCGTATCGACCTTGACGGCCACGTAGTTGGCCGACGCCGCCATTCCAACCGACTCAAGGTACGGATTGGAAATCGGGTCGGGCGCGAATGGAATCGCTGTGACTGCCGTGATCTTCATGGCGTTGCTCGCTATCTGAATCCCGCCCGCGCTGCCCCGGACGTCCGGTTCATCTGTCGGCCGTGTGGATCGTTCATTGCGTGCAATCCTATGCCTCGAGTCCGTAGGGCGACCCAATCGAACGCGCAGGCACCGGTTCTAGGTGGTAGGAGGCACATCGGCGAGCCTAACAGAGGAAGTAGCCGCAAGGTGGTGCTGGGTACGAACGGACGACTCCCAGCTTCCTATTCCAGTAACGACTACTCCCACCCCTTGCCTCTGCTTCCACACATCGCTACCGTGACTGACGCCTCGGCCTGTGAGCAGTGGAAGCAGAGCCGTACCGTGCCGTTATGTACGGAGCACGCCAGCGACCCTCGCACCTGATCTGCGGCCT
>Ga0066376_10005640_pt1 | contig 10539 bp, 9 predicted proteins | sample Knorr_S15_td_Bot_FD_77009 | JGI IMG/M metagenome (GOLD analysis project Ga0066376, IMG submission 77009) | Marine microbial communities from Southern Atlantic Ocean transect - Knorr_S15_td_Bottom_ad_5009_LV_A | ecosystem: Environmental > Aquatic > Marine > Oceanic | place: Southern Atlantic... | reverse complement strand
TCAGCAGCGACGAGTACAGGCCCTCGCGGCGCAACAGCGCGCCCACCTCACCGGGCTTCTTGCAGGCATCCGCTTCCGTGAGGATCCGGAGCCGATACTCCGCGGGGAAGCGCCGCCGCGGGGCCTTGGCCGACACCTCAGGATCGGGGGCGGTCGCGCGTGACGTGCTCGTGGGGCCGACGGCTCCGGTCGCCCTCCGGGCTCCCTCCGCCTCCGACCCCACGAGCACGTCCGTCTCCACGCCTGGTCGCATGCGATTCATCCATCACACCCTCCCCGCCCCTACACTAATCTCACCAGGGAGGTTGTCTCACAGATTATTGGCACAGGGGGACCCGCGCGGAAGATGGTTCGCGTCGCTCGGGCAAGCGTTCTAGTGCTTAGACGGGGCTGCGCCACGCGGGCTAGCGGCGGCCCCGGACGGTGCGCATGATCGACTCCACCTGCGTGCGCTCCGGGGCGTTTGGGGCCAGCTTCAGGAACGATTCGAAGTATTTGGCCATCAGGTCGATTCGTTGCGCTTGATAGTACGAGAGCCCGGCGTAGTAGTGGGCGTAGGCCGGTTGCGGGTCGATCGCGATCGCGGCCTCGAACGCGGTGGCTGCGCCTGCGTAGTCACGTCGCTCGGCCCGGGCCAACCCTAACTGGTACTGCCCCTCGGCCAGCGACCCGCCCAAGGCGATGGCTTGCTCCGCTGCAGTAATCGCGCGAGCTACCGTGGCGGGTGGGGGAGTGCCGGCGGGGCCCGGGCGGGCGTCGAGCAGCAGCAGTGCCGACTGGCCCACGTGATGCCACGGGTCGGTCTCTGGACGCGCCGCCAGCCGCGCATAGGCGGCGCGCGCCGCCGGCCCCTGTTCGAGCCGGTCGTGGCTCCGGGCCACCAGATAGACGAGCGCGGGCTCGCTGCTGTCGCCGACGTCGACCATCACCACCTGCTGGTACTGGCCGGCCTCGAACAGCTGGCGAGTCGGGGTAATGTCCGGCGTGGCGGCCGCGGCCTGACCCACTAGCATGAGTGCAATCGTGAACGGCATCAGGTACTCCCTCACCACAAGTAGACGAGTCGTCGACCCCAAAAGTTAGGGCGCGAGAATTCGCGCGATCAATGCCTGTCTTCCGGCGGCGCGTCCGGTCTGTGTTGCGCGAGCGGTCAGAAGCTGGATCATGTCCAGACGTTCGATCAGACTGCTCATCGCCGCTCCGTCTCTCGCCAGAGGGAGCCGTCGCAGGCGGTCCGCCAGTCGTCGTGCCACGCCCCACGCTCGTGGCCGTCGAGTAGCGCACCCTCAGGCAGAAACTCGTGTAGTTCCTGCAGCGTGTGCACCCGGCTGTCGCTGCTACGACGGAAGATGTGTTGGGGGCCCAAGGCATCGGGGTGCGAGAGACCCATCGCGGCCAGCAGCTCCAACAGGCTCTCGACCGTCGCGGCCTGAAACCTCGCGACGCGGGGGGCCTTGTCGTCGACGTGCAGACCGTGCGCCAATGCCGGGTTCTGCGTGGCGACCCCGGTGGGGCAATGGTCTGAATTGCAGCGGAGGGCTTGAATACAGCCCAGTGCCAGCATCATCCCGCGCGCCGAGACACACAGGTCGGCCCCCAGCGCCAGGGCGCGCACCATATCAAAACCGGTCAGAATCTTCCCGGATGCGATGATCGTGATCCGATGACGGAGCCGCACGCCTCTCAGTGCGTTGTGAACCAGCATCCACCCATCGCGCGCCGGCATCCCCATCGAATTCGCGAACTCGAGCGGCGCCGCACCGGTGCCGCCCTCCCCTCCATCGACGGTGATGAAGTCCGGGAGAATGCCACTGTCGAGCATCGCCTTGCAGAGCCTGAGGAACTCGATCCGTTGACCGACACAGAGCTTGAAGCCGACCGGCTTCCCGCCGGACAATTCGCGCAGTCGCGCCAGAAACTCGAGCAGGCCGGTCGGGGTGCTGAAGGTCGAGTGCGCGGGTGGTGAGAGCACCGTCTGCCCAGCCGGCACTCCCCGGATCGCGGCGATCTCCCGGGACACCTTCCGTCCCGGGAGCACCCCGCCGTGCCCCGGTTTCGCGCCTTGCGAGAGCTTGAGTTCAATCATCCGTACGGCATCGAGCGCCGCCTGATCCGCGAAACGATCGGGGTCGAACCCTCCCGCCGCCGTCCGGCATCCGAAGTAGCCGGTGCCGATCTGCCAGATGAGGTCGCCGCCCCGCTCCAGGTGATACGGCGAGACACCGCCCTCGCCCGTGTTGTGCGCGAACCCGCCGGCCCTGGCGCCAGCGTTGAGGGCCAGTATCGCCCGGCTGGACAGGGCGCCGAAGCTCATGGCGGAAATGTTCAGCAGCGCGCTGTCATAGGGGTGGCGGCAGTCGGCGCCGCCAATCGGAATCCGCGGCGGCGTCTCGAGAGGGGCGACCGGCGCGAGCGAGTGCGCGGCCCATTCGTACCCCAGGCGGTAGACGTCGCGCTGGGTGCCGAACGGCTGGGTCTCCAGTTCGCCTTTGGCTCGCTGATAGACGAGGTCGCGAAACTCCCGTTCGATCGGAAAGGCGTCGGTGTTCGCCTCGATGAAATACTGCTGAATCTCCGGTCGAACCAGCTCGAACAGATACCGAACGTGCCCAATGATCGGGAAGTTCCGCAGGATGGTGTGCTGGCGCTGCGTCACGTCGTAGACACCGACAAGCACAAGCGGACCGACGACCGCCAGCGCCCAGAGCACGCCGGGGGCCACGGTCGCCGCCGCCAGAATACCGGTGAGTAGGAGTGCTGAGCACCCGTAGAACCAGCGCCGAACCACGACAGCATGATCACACAGTTGTCGAGCGCTGTGGCCAGTCGTCGGTTTGTGGCTTTACCGGTGCGCTGAGGATCGGTCACAATTGGCCTGGGTTCTTGTCATCAGGTCTGGTTCGACCGGGGTCCGACCCGGCTCGAGCGAGCCACTGAGGAGAGGAGAGGCATGCGCTTGGGCGAGCAGCATCGGCAGGTGGGCACGTGGCGGTCCACGGCCCTGGCGCTGCTATGCGTGGGCGTCGGCTGGGTCGCGTTGACCGCGGTCGAGGCGTCGACCGCGCAGCCGGCGCCCGCCGCCTCGCCGACGCTCCGAGAAGCGCTGGATCAGTATTGCATCGCGTGCCACAACCAGCGGCTCCGCACCGCCGAACTGGCGCTGGACACGGTAGATGCGAGTCATCCCGAGGCCGATCCCGAGTTGTGGGAACGGGTGGTCGCGAAGCTGCGGGCCGGATCCATGCCGCCGCCGCGCCGCCCGCGACCGGATGCGGCCACCTACCAAGTGCTGGCGACCCAGCTCGAGGAAGCACTCGACCAGGCCTGGGTGGCGTCACCGAACCCCGGCCGAGGCAGCGCCGTCCATCGGATCAACCGCACGGAGTATGGCAATGCCGTGCGCGACCTGTTTGCCCTCGACATCGACGTGACCGAGATTCTGCCGGGCGACGAAACAGCCGACGGCAGTTTTGACAACTTCGCCGACGTCCTGACGATCTCGCGGTCGCAGCTCGAACGTTACCTGTCGGTGGCCCGCCAGGTGACGCGCCTCGCGGTGGGTCTGGCGCCCCCGAGTCCAGGCTTCGACACGTTCGAGATTCCGCTGCACGTGGTTCAGGACGAGCGACAGAGCGAAGAGTTGCCGCTTGGGTCTCGTGGCGGGTTGGCGATTCCCTATCAGTTCCCGGTCGATGGCGAGTATCAGTTCAAGATTCGTCTCCGTCGACAATACCAGCGCTATCTGATGGGGATGGGCTGGGCCCAGCAACTCGAAGTGCGTCTCGACGGCCGACTGCTCGAGCGGTTCACCGTCGGCGGCAACGCGCAGGGTGTGCCGGCGGCGGCCAGCTACGCGGGAGACGGCGAGCCTGGGTTCGCTGGGGATCCCGACTGGGAAACCTTCATGCAGCTCACCGGTGATGACGGCCTGGAAGTGCGCGTGCCGGTCGAGGCCGGCCCGCATACCGTCGGCGTCTCGTTTGTGCGCGAACTGTGGGAGCCCGAAGGATTGCCGCAACCGCTGCAGCGTGGCCGGGTGCTGACGAACGACCAGATCTACATGGGGTATGCCGCGGTTGGCGCGGTTGACATCGGTGGGCCCTACACGGACCCAGGCTCGACTCGCGATACCCCCAGCCGCAGGGCGATTTTCAGTTGTCGACCGCCGACGGCCACTGCGACCGTCGATATCGACGAGGCCGCCGAGCGAGCGTGCGCACAGGAAATCGTGTCCCGGTTGGCACGTTCGGCGTATCGGCGCCCGGTGACGGCGAGCGACACGGCCACCCTGCTCGAGTTCTTCGACTCGGGTCGTCGCGACGGCGGCAGCTTCGACGCCGGCATCCAGTTCGCGCTCGAACGGCTGCTGGTCGACCCCGATTTTTTGCTTCGTCTCGAGCGCGACCCGGCGCAGGTCGAGGCGGGCAGCGTCTACGCACTCAGCGACCTGGAGGTGGCGTCCCGCCTGTCGTTCTTCTTGTGGAGCAGCGTACCCGACGACGAATTGTTGTCGCTGGCCGAGGCGGGACAGCTCACCGAACCGGCGGTGCTCGAGCAGCAGGCGCGCCGGCTGCTGGCGGATTCCCGGGCCGGTGATGCGCTCGTCGACGACTTTGCCGCGCAGTGGTTGAACCTGCGACGGGTGGGCGAGGTGGTGGTCGACCCCGGCCTCTACCCGCACTACGACGAGACGTTGCTCAACGCCTTCAAGCGTGAAACCGAGCTGTTCGTCGGCAGCACGTTGCGCGAGGACCGCGGAGTGGCGACGTTGCTGAACGCCGATTACACCTTCGTGAACGAGCGACTCGCCCGGCACTACGGCATCCCCGGCATCTATGGCACTCGCTTTCGTCGGGTCCCGCTGTCGAATCTGGATGAACGCGGGGGATTGCTCGGAGAGGCGGCGCTGCTGGCGACCACCTCGTATCCGGATCGGACGTCGCCCGTGCTACGCGGCAAGTGGCTGCTGGACAACATCTTTGGCTTGCCCGTGCCGCCGCCGCCGCCCGGCGTGGACACCACGCTCGAGGAACAACCGGGCACTCGACCACCCACCATTCGGGAGCGGCTGGCGCAGCACCGGCGCAGTCCCACATGCGCCAGCTGCCACTCGGTCATCGACCCGCTCGGCTTCGCACTCGAGAACTTCGACGTCATCGGCGGGTGGCGCGACATCGACGAGGCGGGTCAGCCGGTGGATGCGACCGGCACCACCACGAGCGGCGCTCGGATCGAGGGGCTAGCGGGACTGCGGGCGTTGTTGTTGGATGACCCGGAGCAGTTTCCCCGCACCGTGACCGAAAAGCTGCTCGCCTACGCGCTGGGCCGGCCGTTGGATTACTACGACCGTCCCACCGTCCGCCAGGTTGTCCGCGCGGCCGCAGCCGAAGACTACCGATGGTCGTCGCTGATTGTAGGTATTGTGAAGAGCCCGACGTTTCTGACCCGGGCGGCCGAGATCGCAACGAACTAGAAAGAGCCCTCATGACCTTCCTGACCAAGACCCTGCCGCGTCGAACGGTACTCCGAGGTTTGGGCGCGACCGTCGCGCTGCCGTTTCTCGATGCGATGCATCCGGCATTTTCGGCGCGTGCCCGTGCCGCGACGACGGCCCCGCACCGGTTCCAGGCGTTCTACGTGCCCAACGGCATGGCGATGGAGTACTGGACGCCGAAGGGTGAAGGGACCGGCTTCGAGCTGTCGCCGATTCTGACCCCGCTGGCGCCGTTCAAGGACCAGATGATCGTGTTGTCCGGTCTGAACGCGAGTTGGAACTACATACACGCCGGGGCGTCCGGGTCGTTCCTGACCGGCACCACGCGTGGGGGGCGGAACGAAATCGAGATCGTCGCCGACGTGTCGATGGACCAGTTGCTCGCGCGGCACTTCGCAGAGGAGACGCAGGTGCCGTCGCTCGAGCTCTCGCTCGACCCGCCGAACAACGCCGGCGCCTGCACGGGCAATCTGAGCTGCGTATATACCCACACCCTGTCGTGGCGTAGCGCCACCCAGCCGCTGCCAACCGAGTGGAACCCGCGCACGGTGTTCGAAACGTTGTTCGGCGACAGCGGCACGACGGACCGGGCCGCGCGCGCGAGCCGGTTGCGCCAGCACAAGAGCCTGCTCGACTCGGTGGGCGACAAGCTGGCGGCGTTGAGCCGCGAGCTCGGACCGGGCGATCAGAGCAAGGTGGAGGAATACACCGAGGCGATCCGAGACGTTGAGCGACGCATCCAACGGGCCGAGGAGCAGAGCGAGCTCGAGTTGCCGACCATCGACCAGCCGCAGGGGGCTCCGTCCGGGTTCGAGGACCACCTCGAGCTGATGCTCGACCTGCAACTGCTGGCTATGCAGTCCGATTTGACCCGGGTCATCTCGTTCATGATCGGCAAGGAACAGAGCGCCCGGCCGTATCCGCAGATCGGCGTGCCGGAAGCGCATCACCCGCTGTCGCATCACAACGATGTGCCGGAATTGATCCTGCACATGTCGAAGATCAACACGTACCACACCGACCTGTTCTCGCGGTATCTGACGAAACTCCGCGCCACCCCGGACGGCGACGGGTCGTTGCTCGATCACATGACCATCCTGTACGGCTCGGGTATCTCGAACAGCACACGCCACTCGGGCGTCGATCTGCCACTGATGCTGGTGGGTGGTGGCGCAGGCCGACTGCCCAGCGGGCGGCATCTGAGGTTCACGGACGAGCCGTCGATGGCGAACCTGCTGGTCACGCTCATGGACAAGATGGATGTGCCGGTGGAACGGATCGGCGGCAGCACGGGCGCGCTCCCGATCGAGACGTTGACGGGGTTGCTCTAGCTCCCGCCATGCGTATCCACACCACTCGTGCGTGTCTCGTAGCGCTGGGTTTGTGCCTGACCGCGGCAGGTGCGGCTCGGGCCGCCGAAACGCCGGCGCTGGTCACGGCCGCGAAGCAGGGCGACACCGGCGCGGTGCGGACCTTGCTCGGGCAGGGCACCGCTGTGGACGCCGCCGAGGGGGACGGCACGACCGCGCTGCACTGGGCGAGCTATCGCGACGAGATCGACGCGGTGTCGTTGCTGCTGGAGGCCGGAGCCTCCGTGAACGTCGCCAACGATCTCGGGGCGACACCGCTCTGGTCGGCGAGCCAGAACGGCAGCGTGACGATGGTGCGTCGGCTGCTGGAGGCTGGCGCAGATCCGAACCTGGCCCTGTGGAGCGGCGAGACGTCCCTGATGGTCGGCTCACGCGCCGGCGCGACCGGCGTCGTTGAACTACTGCTCGAGCACGGGGCCGAGACCGACGCGCGAGCGGCCCGCGGGCAGACGGCGCTGATGTGGGCCGCGGCGCAGCAGCATGCGGATGTGGTGCACGCCCTGGTGGCCGGAGGCGCCGATATCCACGCAAGGTCAGACGTGTGGAGTCAGGTCATGGCGGTGCCGCCACACAGCCTGCCCGAATATAAGCGAGAGATTCCACACGGTGGGAACACCGCCTTGATGTTCGCGGCTCGCGGTGGAGCCCTGGCGACGGTTCGTGTGTTGATCGCCGCCGGCGCCAATGTCGACGACACCGACGCCTGGGGCGTCAGCGCGACGACCGTGGCGACCCACGCCGGCTTCACTGACCTGGTCGAACTGGTCCTGGAGGCTGGCGCCGACGCGAACGCGGCCGAAGCCGGTTTTGCCCCGATTCACGCCGCCGTCATGCGACAGGACGAACGGCTGGTGACGGTCCTGTTGGAGCACGGGGCGGACCCGAATGCGACGCTTCGCATGTGGACGCCGACCCGTCGCGCATCGCGCGATTTCAACTTCGCGCCCCCGCTGGTCGGGGCCACGCCGTTCTGGCTGGCGGCTCGTTTCACCGCGCCATCCATCATGCGGCTCCTAGTCGAACATGGGGCCGACTCGGCCTTCGTGCATCATCCAGACTACAAGGAACCCACATACTTCCAGCCCCGCCTGGAGGAGACGACCGCGCTGATGGCGGTCACTGGGATGGGGGGCGGCCGCCTGCGCGGATGGTTCCCACCTCCTCGGGGCGAAGCCGAGATGCGGGCGCTCGAGGCGGCGCAGCTGCTCGTGGAACTCGGAGCCGATCTGAATGCCACCGACGCCGACGGACGTACGGCGCTCGACGGCGCCCGGTCCGCCCGATTGAAGACCGTGGCCACGTATCTGGAATCTCACGGGGCCTTCGCGAGCGCCGGCTGGTAGGTTTCCGAGCGAGGCGCCCGTAAGGGCGGACGTCGCCGCATCGGCTCCGCGGGGTCACAGCCCGCCTGGCTGCTCCCTCCTCGCGCCTTGCCAGCCGAACGCCTCGCCCGGAAACCCCCGTCATCGTTTTCGGAAACTTGGTGGGTTCCGTCCGACTCGTCTCATCGTGCGCGCCCGCTCGTCGGCTCGCCAGTGAAACCGGTGGAACCTGCGTAGCGCAGCCTCGTATCTGATGACAGAGGCAGCTTCATGACACTCATTGCGACCCTCGGTCACGCACTCGGCTTCTCGCTGGCGGCCGGCGTGAACCTCTATGCCACCGTGGCGATCCTCGGTCTGGCGTCCCGGTTCGGCTGGGTCGACCTGCCAGAACGGTTCGCCGTGTTCGACAGCAACGTCGTCATCGCGGTGGCGGCCGTGCTCTACATTGTGGAGTTCTTCGCTGACAAGATTCCCTGGGTCGACTCTGCCTGGGACGCGATTCACACTGCCATTCGTCCCGTGGGCGGAGCGTTCATTGCGGTCGCGTCATTCGGTGACATGGGCGACGGTGTCCCCATGTCCGAGGTCTTGATGGCCGTGCTGGGCGGATCGGTGGCGGCCGGCGCCCACCTCACCAAGGCCAGCACGCGCGCCGCTGTCAACACCAGCCCGGAGCCGGTCTCGAACTGGGTGCTGAGCGTCTCCGAGGACCTGTTCGTGGTCGGCCTCGGGACGCTGGCGATCGCGTATCCGGTCGCCGCGTTCGTCGTCGCCAGTGTGTTGATCCTGCTTATCGTGTGCTTCCTGGGCGTGATTTCACGCACCGCATGGCGATGGTTCTCGCGGCGTCGTTCGCCGGCGCCCGCCGGCGCCTGATCTCCACATCGAACCGCACCCGGTCGGAGTGTGCTCGGGTTCGCCGCCGCCCATCCGGAGCGTGTCGCGGCACTGGTCCTGTCGGGTACCACCGGCGGCTACCGCGACGCGGAGCTCGATGCGCTTCGGGCCGAGGCGCCGGACCTGGGACCACGGAGCGTGGTGGCGTCCGCCTATGCCGAACGAGATCCCGAAGGTGCGTTTCTCTACCAGATGGTCAGTCGGACCAACCGGCTCCTGACCGTGGTCGACCCGGACGCCACGCTTCCGGACACCCCCGTGCCGGATATCCAGCGGATCGCAGACGCCGGCGTGCGCACCCTGTTTCTCGTGGGCGAGCGAGACACGGTCGCCCCGCCCACAGTCACCAAGGCGCTGCAGGCCAAGATGACCGGCTCGACTCTGGTGACCTTCGATGAGTCCGGTCACTCGCCGTACTGGGAAATTCCGGACCAGTTCAACCGCGTCGTGCTGGACTTCCTCAGAGGATGAGGCGGGTCACCGTGTCGCCGGCATATCGGCTCACTCGGCCGGCGGCGCACTGACGCGTGCGTGCGTGTAGCGGGTGGCAATGTTGGACAGCCCAGGGACCTCAAAGGCTCGGTCCCACTCGAACTGGCCGGACGTATGGATGACTTTGATGATGTCGGGATGTCGAAGACCCTTGGTCTGGTCGCCTCGGAACCACGCCTGCAGCCGATTGAGGAAGAGGCCGATCACATGCCCATGTGACGAGATGCCGATCGTTTCCCCCGGGTGGGCGGCCACGATCGCTGCGACTGCGCCAGAGAATCGCGTAGCGGCCTCCCGAGAGGATTCACAATCCGGCAGCGCGAATCCAGAGTCGTCCCATGACCGTTGCCACACCGCCTCAAAATCTGCGATCAGCCGGAGCGTCGACGTCTTCTCGCGTAGATCGTGGTGGGTTCGAATCTCAATGTTGGCGTGGTGCGCGAACGGACGAATCGTCTGACGGCAACGAAGAAAGGGGCTGCAGTACATCCGCGTCACGTTGAGGGTCTCAAGGAGCGGAACGATGTCGTCGGCCTGCTGCTCCCCGATCGGGCTCAACGGGTATTCCGAGTTGTCGAGAGAATGTCGCGGATCGCTCTGAGCATGCCGGACGAAGTACAACGTGGTTGGCATAAAACACCTACGCGGCGGCTGCTCGTCCCTGGCTGTCACCACGTCGAACGAAAGCCACGTCACTCGCCTCCTAGCGCATCCATCGAGTCCCACAGTTCGTCAATCTGCACGATCGTGCGGTCGCAGATGTCGACCGACGAGGTGTATCTCAAACAGCTCGTCTCCATCCGCGACGCTTCGTCCATGGCCCGGAACGCATCGCGGATGCCTTCAGCGTCGAGCGCCCCGTCTTCGAAGATGACTTCCACAGCAACACCTACCATGACACTCCCTATCTCGGCTGAAATCGTCTTCTGCCTCACGGAAATCCCGGGTTGGATCGCGGCGC
>Ga0066376_10005639_pt1 | contig 10542 bp, 12 predicted proteins | sample Knorr_S15_td_Bot_FD_77009 | JGI IMG/M metagenome (GOLD analysis project Ga0066376, IMG submission 77009) | Marine microbial communities from Southern Atlantic Ocean transect - Knorr_S15_td_Bottom_ad_5009_LV_A | ecosystem: Environmental > Aquatic > Marine > Oceanic | place: Southern Atlantic... | reverse complement strand
TGTGGCGCAAGGTTTACAACATTTGAGCGTGTGCAGCTTCGCGAATTGATGGTTTTGAAAACCGATGATAAACGTGAGGTTTTTGACCGTGAGAAAATTATACGCTCTATGTCTGTTGCACTTAGGAAACGCCCGGTTACAGAAGAACAAATTGACCGAGCGGCAAATGGTGTTGTCCGCCAACTTGAATCCCTCGGGGATGCGGAAATACCCTCCCGGAAAATAGGTGGCTATGTAATGAAGGCGCTGGCAAATCTCGATGCGGTTGGATATATCAGATATGCATCAGTATATAAAGCCTTCCGTGAGCCTGAGGACTTTAATGAATTTCTTGAAGAGTTGAAAAGTTTGCAGGCATTTCCAATTCGTAATGATTCAAAAAACGACGAATAAACTTGATATTTAAGGCCAAATAAGTCATATCAAAACCATGTTTACAGGTCTTGTCCGTGATATCGGCGTAATTGATAGTGTTGAAAACAGGGATGGCGGTGAAAAGCGTATCACTGTTTCTACAGGTATGCCTTATGATAGCTATACGGCTTCGGCATCTGTATGCTGCTCTGGTATATGCCTTACTGTCACACGCGCGGATATAGGCCACTTTCAGGTTGATGTGTCCCGCGAAACTCTATCGAAAACCAATATAAGCATGTGGACAGAAGGCAGCCAAATCAATCTTGAGCCATCTTTACGTATGGGCGATGAACTGGGTGGACACCTGGTTTTTGGGCATGTTGATACGCAGGCTGTTATAAAATCTATAAAAGAAGACGGTGAAAGCTGGCGCATAAGCCTTGAAGTAGATGATGAGTATAGTGGCTTTATAGCCCAAAAAGGATCTATTGCTTTGAATGGCATTTCCCTGACCGTCAATGAAGTTGAGGGGAATGTCTTTGGTGTAAATATAATTCCCTATACTTGGGATCACACAACCCTTTCCGGGAATAAAGAAGGCGACAAGGTTAACCTCGAGGTTGACATGTTGGCGAGGTATGTCGCGCGTGCTTTGGAGGCGCAAAAGAAATGACAGTTGCCCCCCAAACACAAACAGTTAGTTTTTCTCAGGAGCAGGCATTTTCTGATGTAGAGGCGCTGGTCAAAGATATTAAGGCGGGAAAAATGGTCGTCCTGATTGATGATGAGTCCCGTGAAAATGAAGGGGATGTGGTTATTGCAGCGGAACATGTAACTCAAGAAAATATGACTTTTATGATAAAGCAGGCAAGCGGGCAGGTCTGCGTTGCAGTTACAGAAGAAACAGCCGAGAGATTGACTTTGGATCTTCAGCCGCAAAGGCATTTACCTGAAAATCAAGCACGTTTTCTGGTTTCAGTTGAAGCCGCACAGGGCGTTGATACAGGTGTTAGTGCAGCTGACCGTGTAACAACGGTTAAGGTTCTTGCCAACCCAAACTCAAAAGCCGCAGATCTTGCAACACCTGGGCATGTTTTCCCTCTTCTGGCACACCAGGAAGGTCTAAAGGGGCGCTCTGGTCATACTGAAGGTGCGCTGGCATTATGCGAACTTGCCAAATGTTTTCCAGCAGCGGTTATCTGTGAAATTATAAAGGATGACGGCGAAATGGCGCGTGTCGACGATTTGAAAGATTTTTGTAAAAATCACGGTCTGAAATTGGGACGAATAGATCAGATCAAATCATATATGGAAGCGTCAGAAGAATCATGAGTACAGATACAGCAACATCAACATTACCGAATTTTAACAGACCGCCACGTATACTGGTTGTAAAGTCTGCTTACAGAAAAGATATAATTGATATGCTTGAGCATGGCGCAACAGATGTTTTGCATCAGGCTTACGCAAAGGTGGAAACACTTGAGGTTCATGGTTCACTGGAAATTCCGGCGGCTATTTCATACGCCGCCAAATCATCGCAGGGCTATGATGGTTTTTTAGGTTTGGGGTGTATCCTGAAGGGTGCAACCATACATGATGAAGTAATTGCTTATTCAGCCTATAAATCCCTGCTTGATCTTGAGACAACGCAGGATCTAGCGATAGGCTGCGGTATATTAACAGTTAATACAGAGCAAGAGGCTTATGAGCGCGCCCATCCGCAACATCAAAATCGTGGAGCTGAAGCTGCTATTGCTGTCTTGGGGCTTATCCATATTAAACAGAAATTCGGACTGTAATTTATGACCACTGATTCTGCCGTAAAACAAACGAAATCTCCTAAAGCCAAAGCCATTGCTGCAAGGCTAAGTGCTGTGCAGGCTGTTTACCAGATGCATATGAATGAGCAAAAGGCTCAATCCGCTATCGAGGAATATTTAAGCCTGCGTGCCGGAATGGACGTGGACGGAGAAGTGTTTATCGAGCCAAACGGTGCTCTTTTCCAGAATATAGTGGAGGGCGTTGGTGAAAAACATGAAGATTTACAACAAACAATTATATCCCTCCTTGGTACTAAAGAAGGGCGGAAAAAGCCTGTAGAGCCTTTATTAAATGCGATTCTTTTGTGTGGAGCTTACGAACTACTTTTTAACGATAAGACAGATAATCCGATAATTATTAACGATTATATAGAAATATCTAAGGGTTTTTACGAGGGTCGTGAAAAAGATATGGTTAATGCTATTCTGGATAATCTATCTAAAACAATGGCCTAGCATACGCTTTGTTTTTCCATAACAGTTTTTTCTAATGTATAAAACTTTATCTATTGGTTACGCCGTATTAACCAATTGCCCGTATACTTAATATAGGTTGGGAATAAATATAAAAGATACGGCATAAATAATGAAAAAAATAGCTGTTATAGCATTAATTCTTGCAATGCTCGGCGGGGGAGCATTCGCATATTTCAATTTCAATGGTGAAGCAGTCGCTTCGATACCCGATGGCAAGGAAGCTAAGGCTTCAGGGCATGATAATGCCAATTTGTCCTTCGTAGAGCTTGATCCGCTCATTTTACCGATAGTTGATAAGTCAGGTGTCTCACAAGTTGTGAGCATGGTCATAGCACTCGAGGTACATGACGCGGAATCTGCTGCCTTGGTGGAAAGATTGGCGCCAAAACTTAAGGACGCATATATACAGGATTTATACGGGGTGTTGAACTATAAAGCAGCGCTTCAAGGCGGGGTGATACAGGTAGGTGAAGTTAAAAAGCGTTTAAATGCGATTTCGATCGCCGTCTTGGGAGAGGATGTCGTTACCGATGTTTTGTTACAAGTTGTATCCCAAAGGCCAGTCTGATTTTACTCTCAATCTAAGAACTTTAAACTTTGTTGACACGGGGCTTTTCAAAAGCCCCGTTTTTTTATCTTCCTGTTTTGAAAGAGGTTTTTGTGCACAGCACTATGGAGCTTTCTTGCAGGGGTGTCATTTTCCTGTATCCTTTTAGTCACTTACGAATCCTTGGTCATTCAAGGTGAAATTTAACTAAAATGAGGACTTAAATATGGATATTACAGGAGTGGACCCGATGGGAGTTTACCTCTTAATAGGCTGTTGCGTGCTTCTCGCCCTGATTTATGGGATGGTCGCAGGTAAGCGTATTATGGGTAAAAGTGCCGGTACGGCACGTATGCAAGAAATTGCAGAAGCTATTCAGGAAGGCGCAAAAGCCTATCTTAACAGACAGTATAAAGCTATTGCGATAGTTGGAGTTATTGTGGCAATCGCGCTGGGGCTATTGCTTGGCTGGCATGTTGCCATCGGTTTCTTTATTGGTGCTTTCTTATCAGGGCTTGCCGGGCAGATCGGCATGCGCGTATCAGTGAAGGCTAATGTCAGGACAACCCAGGCGGCAACTGAAAGCCTGGCCGCTGCTTTGGATGTGTCATTCAAATCAGGCGCGGTGACAGGTATGCTTGTTGTCGGACTTGGCCTTATGGGTGTTGCCGGATATTATATCGGGCTTGAGCAGTATACTGACTACACAATGCGCCAGATTTTGGAAGCATTGGTTGGTCTAGGCTTTGGTGCATCATTGATTTCTATCTTTGCCCGTCTGGGTGGTGGTATTTTCACCAAAGGTGCTGATGTTGGTGCTGACCTTGTAGGTAAAGTTGAAGCCGGAATCCCAGAAGATGATCCAAGAAACCCAGCCGTTATTGCTGATAACGTGGGTGATAATGTTGGTGATTGTGCCGGTATGGCCGCCGACCTTTTTGAAACATATGCTGTGACAGTGGTTGCAACAATGTTGATTGCGTTTAGTGTGTTTACCGAGGCCGCAATTACGCCAATGATGCTATTACCTCTTATAATAGGCGCGGTATGTATAGTCGGATCAATTGGTGGGACGTTCTTTGTAAAACTAGGATCTTCCAACAGTGTGATTGGGGCCCTTTATAAAGGTCTTATCTGGGGTACGCTATTCTCCTTTATCTTTATAACCGCTTTACTGTGGACTCAGGTCGGCTTTGACACCGAAATGGCTCTAGTAAACGGCAATACACTGACAGGTCAAGATCTATGGATTTGCTCCATAATCGGTTTGGCTGTAACAGCCTTGATCGTTTGGATTACCGAATATTACACAGGTACTGAACACCGTCCGGTGCGTGTTGTTGCCAAGGCTTCCGAAACAGGTCATGGAACAAACGTTATTCAAGGGCTTGCGATATCCATGGAGGCTACAGCACTTCCAGTTATCGTGATCTGTGCCGGTATCTACGGTGCGTTCACCTTTGGCGGGCTTTATGGTATCGCGATTTCCGCAACAACCATGTTGTCACTTGCAGGCTTGATCGTTGCACTGGATGCATTCGGTCCTGTAACCGATAATGCCGGTGGTATTGCTGAAATGGCTGAACTTCCTGAAAGTGTTCGTGTTACAACTGACACACTTGATGCCGTTGGTAATACAACTAAGGCCGTAACAAAAGGATATGCAATCGGATCAGCTGCGCTGGCCGCACTGGTTTTGTTTGCTGCCTATACTGAAGAGATCAAGCATTACCTTCCACAATTTGCAGATATTACTTTCCCTCTTCAGGACCCTTACGTAGTAATCGGTCTTTTTGTTGGTGGTATGTTGCCTTATCTTTTTGCGGCATGGTCAATGACGGCTGTTGGACGCGCTGCTGCCTCAGTGGTGATAGAAGTACGCCGCCAGTTCGCCGAAATTAAAGGCATTATGGAAGGGAAAGCAAAGCCTGAATATGGTCGCGCTGTCGACCTTCTGACTAAGGCCGCGATTAAGGAAATGATTATACCATCACTTCTGCCGATTGCTGTTCCGGTCATTCTGTTTACAGTTGTCTGGTTCGCGGCTGGCCCAATTCAGGCATTCCAATCACTTGGTGCCTTGCTGTTAGGGACAATTGTAACAGGACTTTTTGTGGCCATTTCCATGACCTCCGGTGGTGGTGCGTGGGATAACGCGAAAAAGTTCATCGAAGATGGTAATCACGGCGGAAAAGGGTCTGAGGCTCATAAGGCTGCCGTGACAGGTGATACTGTCGGTGATCCATACAAGGATACAGCAGGTCCTGCGGTTAACCCTCTGATCAAAATTGCCAATATTGCGGCCATTTTGCTGGTTGCCATTGTTGCCAAATTTATGATGGGTTAAGCCCTCAAAATATAAATAATTTAAAAGCCCTGCTTTAAGCGGGGCTTTTTTATGTGTAAGTTAAAGTCCATGTCAAAGAGGAAACCGCAAAAGAAAAAGACACCCTCCTTTATAGAGGACAATATCCGTATTCTTGAAATAGGTGCGCGTGGCGATGGTATAGCAGAATATAAAGATGAAAAGCTTTTCATTCCACGTACAATTCAGAATGAAACAGTAAAGGCAAGAATCCGTCCCAGGAAAAGCGGCGGATATGGTGGCGAGCTTCTTGATATAGAAGAGAAGAGTCCGCATCGTGTTCAGCCTCCATGCCCTTATTACGAGAAGTGTGGGGGATGTTCTCTTCAACACATATCAGACGAAGCCTATCGCGAATGGAAAGAGGCCAAGGTCAGAGATATTCTGGGCAGGGCAAATACAACGCCTGCCGAGTGGTGCGAAACTATTTTCATTCCGCCACAGACCCGCCGTCGTGCAACTTTCGCCGCTTTCATGCATAAGGGCAAAGTCAGTGTTGGGTATCATCAGTCCCGCACACACCAAATAATTGATATAGAAAATTGTCTTGTTCTCACCCCTCACTTGAATGATATAGCGCGCAATCTTCGACCATATTTAAAAGACATACTGCCAGAAAACAGGCCGGTTAGCATTTCTTTGCAGGATGTCGGTGGTCAGGTGGAAATGGTTTTGACCGGACGCTTCGGACGGGGTGGAGAGCTTGATTACCCAGCCAGACAGGCTCTGGCTGATGCCGCTCAAGATATAGGGATTGCACGTATAGGGTGGCGCTTTAAGGAGTTTGGTGAAATAGAGCCGGTTTTTCAAAAAGGAAACCTTATAAAACGGTCGGAAGGTCTGGTTGTCACTTTGCCTTATAATGCTTTCTTGCAACCCAGTGAAGAGGGGGAGGCAGCACTAATCAAATGTCTTACGTCCATAATGGAAACTGAAAAGCCTCAAAAAATCATAGAACTTTTCGCCGGAAACGGCACCTTCACAGGCCCTCTTTTAAAATATGGTTCTGTGCAGGCTTTCGAAAGCGACAAGCAAGCCGTTCAGAGATTGCAAGCCGCTGGTATGGATGGTTTAACAGCCGAAACCCGCGATTTATTTGAAGAACCGTTATCGGTCAGTGAGTTACAAAAAAGCGGTTGTGTTGTTCTTGACCCACCGCGCGCAGGCGCAAAGGAACAGTGCGCAGAATTGGCGCAATCGAAAGTCCCTTTGATTGTATATATCTCGTGCAATCCTGCGACATTTGCGCGTGATGCGAAAGCGCTTATTGAGGGTGGATACAAATTCAAGTCTCTTCAGATCATTGATCAGTTTGTCTGGTCCGCACATTTGGAAATTGTAAGCATCTTCAAAAAATAAGATTTATAAATATTTAAGCGGGTATAAGAAAAGCAACTTGTACTTTTTTAACAAGCCTGCTGCGCCTTCAGAACCTTAACTTACAAATCTGTGGCTGATGCTTCCGGCGCGTTGAACTTACCCAGGTTACCCAATAGTTGCTGCAGGACTGTTACATCTAATCCGCCTGTCGGTGTTTTATCGCCCGATAGAGGTATATCCATTCTATCTTGATCAACATCCATAACAGTACGGACGGCGCCCATTTCATCGAACTGGACAAGGGTAATTCGCTCATCAACCACTTCTGGGGCGAATATACCCTTTTTCTCTGTTTTTTGACCGATGTAAAACCACACATTTTCGTCGAAAGGTGCAACTGTGGTGGGCGAGCCCAGCTTCCTTATGACATCACTGCGTGTGTCTATGCCTTCTTCCACTTGTACAACCTGATAGTCTTTCAGCATATTCCCGCGCGTTTTTTTCACAGGAGCGCATGCAGAAACAAGTAGTATTGACGATGCTCCCAATGCAAGGAAGGCAACTTTTACGGATTTTTTCATATTTTTCTTCATAAGTTTTCTTTACCAGATCAAGGTCGATATGTCATAACAAAGGTACTATATCATTGTAGATACTGAAAGCGAGTCTAATGTTTAAGTGGCTTAAAACAAGAAAAAAAGTGAAATCGGTTGCGTTGCCTTTGTACAAAAAAGCAGTAATGGCATCCCGGCGCCCTGAATTTTTTACGCAGCTGGGTGTGCCGGACACTCTTGACGGGCGTTTCGATCTTATCTGTTTGCATGTTTTCATGGTAGTCGATAAGGCCAACGAAGCAGGAGATGCGCAGCTTGGTCAGGCGGTGTTCGATGTCATGTTTAAGGATGTAGACAGGTCATTGCGTGAGATGGGAATAGGGGATTTGGGTGTCCCAAAACATATAAAGAAAATGATGAAGGCTTTTAATGGCCGCGCCCATGCTTACAAAGAAGCTCTAACCGGAGACACAAAAAATCTGGAAGATGTTGTGAAGAATAATATTTACGGCACGGTGCCAAATATCGATGCGGCAACGATTAAGGAGATGAGTCGATATATAAGGGGCAATTACGAAAGCGTTCAGGAACAAGAAGACGGGGCTTTTCTAAAGGGGAACATTTATTTTCTGGACATTGAGACTTCTGGAGAAATGAAGAATGCCTCCTAATAAACTACGAAAGAATAAAAATATCCCCTTATCCCACCCCTTTGATACGAACGAAATGGGGGCGCAGAAGCATGTAGTATTGCGCCCTGAGCGGGATGAGCTTGATAAGCTGGCTAAGTTTTTGGATGTTAAGGAGATAGTCTCCGCAAAAGCTAATTTTCATCTGACCCGTGCCAATGGGGGTAATATTGTAAAAGTGGAAGGCAAAGTTCAGGCGGAAATACTTCAGGAATGCGTCGTTACATTGCAAGAACTTAAAAATACTATCAATGAGGATTTTGATGCCTATTATACGGATTACTCACAAGCCGTACCTTTTTCAGCAGCTAAAAAATCCCTGTTCAGTAAATACGGCATGAGTGACGTTCCCGTACTGGATGAAGAAGAGGATCCGGAGCCTATGAAAAACGGAGTTATCGATTTGGGTGAAGTTATGCTCCAATTCTTATCCCTTGGCATAGATCCTTATCCCCATGCCCCAAATGCGGATGAATATTTAAAGAAACATGGCATTCAAAGCGCCGATACGATGCAGGAGGAAAACTCCCAAAAGGCTGATAAGGGCCGCAAAAATCCTTTTGAAGCGCTGAGAGCCTTAAAAAAGGATGCTGATAACGAAGAATGAGGTTTTTTTCTTGCAAATATGGGAAAACTCCGTTAACACTCACCACTCGAATTAGATTTATTAAACTATATAGGTACTGATATGGCTGTTCCAAAGAGAAAAACCACACCATCAAGACGTAACAAGCGCCGTTCACATGATTCACTTAACACTGTAAACTGGGTTGAAGACTCAAATACAGGTGAGCCAAAGCGCCGTCACCATATCGATATGAAAACCGGTATGTATAAAGGTAAACAGGTTCTGGATATTCAGGACTAAGGCTTCCTAAATTTTTATATTCTATAAAAGGACAACTCCGCTTTGGGTGGTTTGTCCTTTTTTATTGTCCGGATGTGGGAAGATTTATGATAAGGAATTGATTTTCCCTGTACAAACCATATAGATTTACGTGTAATCAAACTGTAAAGAAATCACACCTGTATGACAAAAAAAGTAAAAATAGCAATTGATGCAATGGGCGGAGATCACGGTGTAGATGCCACCATTCCCGGAGCTGCAAAAGCGCTTGATAAAGACGGTGATCTTCATTTTCTCTTTTATGGCGATGAAGCTAAAATCAGGCCCGTATTAAGTAAATATCCGAAATTAAAAGCTTCCTCAGAAACGATTCATACAGATCATGCTGTCAGGGGAGACGAGAAGCCGGCAGCGGCGTTGCGCACAGGCCGCCAGTCCAGTATGCGACTTGCAATTAACAGCGTGTCCAATAACGAAGCCGATTGTATCGTCTCATCCGGTAATACAGGCGCTTTGATGGCCATGGCGAAAATGGTATTGAAGACCTTACCAAATATCAGGCGCCCTGCGATCGCCAGTGTCCTGCCCAGCAAGACAGGACGCACCGTTATGCTTGATTTGGGTGCCAATCTATCCTGTGATTCCGAAGTTCTTATTCAGTTTGCCCTCATGGGTGCAGTTTATGCACGTATCAGTGAAAATAAGAAAAACCCCTCTGTGGGTCTGTTAAATGTCGGTTCTGAAGACATGAAGGGCCATGAGGAGTTGCGCGCGGCGCATGGTGTTTTGTCCCGTGTCCAGTTTCCCGGTTCTTTTAAAGGCTTTGTAGAAGGGAATGACATCCCTATGGGCACAGTTGATGTGGTCGTAACTGACGGGTTCACAGGAAATATTGCACTCAAAACCGCGGAAGGTGTCGGTAAGCTGACGGAGTTTTACCTTAAAGAAACATTTAAATCTTCACTTCTTGCGACTTTGGGCGGTGTTCTGGCTATGCCGGCTTTGAAAAAAATGAAACAAAAAGTCGATCCTCGTTTTTATAATGGCGGCATGTTTTTGGGGCTTGATGGGGTTTGCCTAAAAAGTCACGGCAGTAGTGATGATGTCGGATTTTGTAGCGCTATAATCGTTGCAGCCAACCTCATTCGAAACGACTTTAACAGCCGTATCAGCGAGGAAATTGATAAACTGATGAATCAGGAAAGCTTTTTCACCCACGAACTGGTGCAGGAATAAGTCTATGTTGCGCTCTGTAATAAAAGGCACAGGTTCTGCCCTCCCTAAAAACTGCGTCACGAATAAAGACCTCGAAAAAAAGGTCGATACCAGTGATGAATGGATTGTACAGCGCACGGGTATTAAACAGCGTTATATCTGCGGTGAGGAGGAAAGTACCCTCACTTTATCAGTGGATGCGTCTCGTAAAGCTTTGGAGGCTGCAAATTGTAACCCTTCAGATATTGATGGAATTATCGTTGCGACAACAACACCCGATAATACCTTTCCCTCCGTTGCTGTGCAGGTTCAGGCCGCATTAGATGTTCCGGAATGCATGGCGTTTGA
>Ga0066376_10005638_pt1 | contig 10542 bp, 9 predicted proteins | sample Knorr_S15_td_Bot_FD_77009 | JGI IMG/M metagenome (GOLD analysis project Ga0066376, IMG submission 77009) | Marine microbial communities from Southern Atlantic Ocean transect - Knorr_S15_td_Bottom_ad_5009_LV_A | ecosystem: Environmental > Aquatic > Marine > Oceanic | place: Southern Atlantic... | reverse complement strand
TTGCTCGAGACCTGCGATGCGGTAGTGGTAGGCAGCGATCAAGTCTGGCGATTGCCGCAAGAGAGAGTCTATTTTATGGATTTTGGAGCGGGCTTTGAGGGAAAGAAGATTAGTTATGCGGCTTGTTGCGGGAGTGTCGATGATGGACGGTATGGTTCCGTTGAATTGTTGTGGAAGGCGATGGATGCCATTTAGGTAAGAAATGGATTTTCGAAAGAAATTAAACCAATATGGAATATTTGATATGAGTAAAAAAATAGTTAAAAAAATTCTATCAAAAAAAGGCTATGCTATACTGGTTGAGATAAAAAGTATGATTAAATGCATATTAATATTTGGTATAGATTGTGTTAGATATTTTAGACATGCTCATATGGCGAAAGCAAACCTCAATCAAAAGCAACTAAGTTCAAAATTAATAGCCTCTTCCCATGTTATAGAGAAAGGCATGTCTTTACCTTCTCCTCGTTTAGGGTACGGGAAAAAAATGCTACTTAGTATAATTGATTGTCTGTCGCTTTATCGGAGCAATAATTATGACCAATCAGATTTTTCTTATACGAATTCAGTTGCTGTCATAAAGGCCTATTATGAATACCATGCGAAGAATGGCTATGACCTAAAAGAAATCGGTGATGACATCATTGCGGCTACTGTTGGGGCGGAAATCGTTGATGCAGGAATTACTACATTTTCAAGAACGGAATATTTGCGACTAGCTAAGGGTGATTTTCATGATTGTGCTCTAAGTCGATATTCCGTGAGAGCATTCAGTGGTGAAAGTGTGCCGGAGAACTCTGTACAAAATGCGATGACTGTGGCACGAAAAACACCGTCGGTATGTAACCGACAGAGCTGGCATGTTTATTGGGTGAAAAGTGAAAATGCCAGACACCGTCTGGCTGAATTGCAAAACGGCCATCGAGGTTTCGGTGATCAGGTGGATAGTTTTCTGGTGATTACAACGGACCTTCATTCATTTTTTGGTATAGGAGAGCGAAATCAATGCTATGTCGATGGTGGTTTATATGCCATGTCGCTTCTCTACGCGTTGCATTATGAAGGGATTGGAGCTTGTCCCCTTAATTGGTGTATGACGCCATCTATTGACAAGAAATTACGTCACGAGGTGGATATTCCTAGTAATGAAAATATTATTATGATTATCGCAATTGGTATGGTGCCTGGGAATGTTCGAGTTGCTAAGTCAATTCGAAAGCCTGTTGAAAAAACATTGTTGTTTCGTTAGGGGGTATTTTTTGAAAGTCGGAATATTAACATTTCATGAAGGGCTAAATCATGGAGCATTTCTTCAGGCATATGCCACGATGCGTGTGCTGGAAAATTTGGGGCATGAAGCGGTCATCATCAACTACAAGAATAGCAAGCACTGGTGGGATGAGGATGTACGGCCTTGGCTGGCTTATCGGCGGCCCATTCGGTTTGTTGATCGCTTTAAAAAACAAGCCGCATTCCATCGAGATCAGAAGCTGTTCAACCAGACCCGGTTCACCAAACAGCCCGAAGAGGTGCAAAAACTTGACTTTGATGCCGTTGTCGTCGGGAGTGATGTGGTTTGGAACTATAAGGTATTCGGTTTTGACGATCTTTTTTTTGGCAACCTGCCGGCAAAGAAAAAAATATCGTATGCCCCCAGCTTTGGTTGGGTCAATCATGGAGATGCGCATCCTGAGGGCGTTGCGGAAGGAATTCGAAGTTTTGATGTTATTTCCGTGCGCGATGAGAATACCCAGAAGATTGTAGAATCAATAATTGGGGAGCCTCCGCCGATTGTGCTGGATCCGACATTGATTCATGACTTCACTGATGACGAAGTGGTGACTTCCCGGATCAAGCAGTTGGACAGATACATCATGGTCTATGCCTATGTGGCCGATCCAGATGTAATTACCATGGTTCGGAACTATGCGGATGAGCATGGACTTAAAGTCGTCTCAGTGGGCTATCGTCAGTTCTGGTGCGACCGAGTATTCATGGACGTGGGGCCCATGGAATGGCTGGGTTTTTATAAAAATGCATCCTTTGTAGTGACTAGCACCTTCCATGGAACCATTTTTTCTTTGAAGTATGAGAAGGAGTTTATCTACATAAAGAATGAGAAGGCCCATAATCGGGTTGTCTCGCTGGCGGATATTTGCGGGTTGCACGATGCTTTCTTCAAAACAAATGAAAAAGCGGTTCTGATCCGTCCCGATTATGTCGATGTGAACCAGCGGTTGTCACCGTTGATCCAGTTCTCGCGTCAATGGCTGAACACGGCCTTGACCCCGGAGCTTGATGGATAAATGAGGATTTTGTACGACTATTCAGCGTTTGTCATGCAATCGCGTGGCGGGGTGTCGCGCGTGTTGTATGAACTGATGGGTCATGTTTCAGGGGTCCCGGGCATCGAGTGCAAGGTGTTTGCCGGATTTCATCGGAATCAATACCTGCGCGATGCGCCGAAGCATATTAAACGGCATGTCATTGGCTGGCATCTGCCGGAGTGGATGGTTAAGCAACGTATTTTTATGCCGGTTAACCGCTGGCTCTTCAAATATTATGCCCGGATGTTTAATCCGGATGTGTGCCACTACACCTATTTTGACACCCCGCACGTCCCTTCGGGGTGCAAGGTGGTGGTCACCATGCACGATATGATTCATGAATTGTTCGCGGATATGTTTGGAACCAACGAACCGCATCCGGTTTGGAAAAAAAATGCGGTAGGCCGAGCGGATGGAGTCATCTGTGTGTCTGAGAACACGAAAAAGGATCTGGAGCGCTTTATTGATCTTGGGGGGAAAAAGGTCTCGGTCATTCATCATGGAAACAGTCTCGCAACCGTTGCTCCGAAAAAGATAGATTGTTCCTATTCGTATTTGCTCTATGTGGGAACCCGTGCGGTGGAATACAAGAATTTTGATCTGGTCTTGCGGGCGCTTGCCCGGTGTATGGATCGGACCGCCCTGCATCTGGTCTGCTTCGGGGGCGGAGCGTTCAGCGCTGCAGAGCGCAAACGAATAGATGAAGTGGGACTCGTCGGGCGGGTGCATCAGATGGGCGGAAGTGATGCGGTGTTGGCGGGCTATTATGCCGGCGCCCAAGCGCTGATCTATCCGTCGAAATACGAGGGGTTTGGTTTGCCCCCGATCGAGGCGATGGGACTGGGGTGCCCCGTACTTTCGAGCACGGCCCCGCCCATGCCCGAGATCGTCGGGGATGCTGGCTGGTATTTTGAGCCGGATGATGTCGAAAAGACCTGTGAACAGATTTTGGCATTGGCGAACGAAGAACTGCGGACGGATTTAATTGTGAAAGGTTCGCGGCGTGAGAAGATGTTTACTTGGGCACAGGCTGCAGAGGAAGCGGTTGCTTTTTATCGCGAACTGCTTTGATTCAGCCCATGCCAACAACGCAATATTTTGAGGTATAGATAGATGCCCGTGGGTAGTTTTAACAAGCCCGATAGCATTCTGATTAAGCGCAGTTTGCTGATTTGGTTGGGGTTCCTCGGAACCGTCCTTCTGGCCGGGTTCACGGTGAAGAGTGGAAATGTGCTTCTGATAGCGGGCTTCCTGGTGTTGCCTTTTGCCCTGATGCTGATGAACCGGCCGGATATTGCTTTTCTTTTCGGCGTCATTGCCGACACTTCGAAAATTCCAATTGGAAATATTCAATATCTTACCTTGGGGGTGTTGACGCAGCTTTTGATCATCGCGGCGGCTTTGTTGGTCTGGGTACTGAGAGGTGATTGGAAGAAAATCTGTTTTTCCGAGGACCGACCCTTAAAATGGTTCGTTGCCATCATTATTATTTTGATGGCTATGCGCGGGGCTGGATTGAGAGCTTTAGGCAGTTCGTCTTGGGGCGGCATGATTTATATTCGGATCCTGGTGAGTATCGCCTTCTATTTTGCGGTACGAAATATTCGTGTTTCCCCCAAGCAGACCAGAATCATAATTGTTGGCGGCATCGTTGCAGGTGTCGTTGGATCGTTGGTGCAACGGACCGGCTTTGTGAGCAGTCTGCAGGAGGTCTCGACGCTTGTAACGTCGGTGGGCTCGCAACGTTTGATGTGGCTGCTCCCGGTGCTTTATGCCGTTTTTCCGGTTATTTTGGCCGTCAAGTGGCGGATTAAAATATTCGGGGTGTTGCTGTGGTTGTCGACGATGGCGTTGATGGGGTTGACGGGGTTTAGAAGCCGTCTCGTCAGTTTCCTGATGGTTACCTTTATTTATGGGTTTATTCGGGCGGGGAACCGCATCCGATATTGCTTAACGGCCGGTGTGGCCGGATTGGCATTATGGATCATGATTGTGGGGGTCAGTCCATTGCTACCTCTGAGTTTGCAACGAGCGGTATCGTTTGTGCCTGGGGCCCAAATTTCATTTGAAGCAGATAAAGCTGCATCGGGTTCTGTTGAATGGCGTGTCGATATCTGGAAATATTGCCTTCAGAAATCCCCGGAATATTTGTTCATCGGCCGGGGCTCCTCATTCAATATTTGGGAAACGGTGGGAAGCATGTCCGGAGCGGATATTCGGGGGCATTCGCCATGGTTTGCTTTTCAAACACGGAGTTATCATAGTGGACCCCTTACGTTGTTGATCGACTATGGCCTGCCGGGCTTGCTGGTCGGCCTATGGTTGGCTTTTACTTTAGGGTCGCGAGTCTGGAAGGTCGCAGGGAAACTGGCAAACATCGATTCGATTGAATCCCGGTATAGTGTAGTTTTAATCAGTTGGTTGGTATGGGAGCTTGTTGCCTTCTTCCTAGTCTATGGCGACATGCCCAAATTTAGTACGCTGATTGCCATGGGTGCGATTGTGACCGTACTTAGTTCGAGTGTTCTGATGAATGGTTTATCTGGGAAAAAAGAACCGCTGAGAACGGGCGATAAAGCCACTGGGCATATTGAGGATGCGTCATGAAATTTTGGATCGTTACCCCGAGTTTTAATCAACTGGGATGGCTGAAGCTGTGCGTAAATTCGGTTGCGGATCAAGCAACGGAAGGTATCGAGGTGCATCATCACATACAGGATGCATGCTCAACAGATGGTACTGCTGAATGGCTCGCGGAATATGTGTCCCAACAATCATCAACCACAAACTATCAACTAACCTTCGCCAGCGAAGCCGACGAAGGCATGTACGATGCAATCAATCGGGGCTGGAAATTGGCACCAGGCGATGTGGATATAATCGCGCATCTGAATTGCGACGAGCAGTATCTGCCGAATGCACTAAAGGCGATTGCTGCATTCATGAATACCCACCCTAAGGCGGATGTGGTGCTGGCCGATATGATTGTGGTCGATAATGTAGGGGCTTATATTTGCCACCGACGTAGCTTGAAACCCTATGCAGTGACCTCCCGGTTTTGTTGTGGTGGTATGACGGCCACTACCTTCCAACGCGCCTCGGTTACAAAAGAAAAAGGGGTGTTCTTTGACACAAAATGGAAAAATATTGGCGATAAGGTTTGGTATAACATGTTGCATGTAGCGGGATGTCATTTTGTGGTCTGCAATCAGATGGTGTCGCTCTTTACCGACACGGGTTCAAATCTGAATTGGACAGAGGGGGGGCGATTGGAAAAAAGGAAGTATGAACAAGAATTTTTACAAGGGTTGGAGCTGGGAGTGAATCTAATATCCCGAATCAATGGTATTCGCCGTTATATAAAAGAATATACTCTCCGTCCGCCATATGAATATTCGTTTTATCAGAATCCGGATGTGCCGCGAGCAAGTATTCTGGTTGAGTCGCCTCGCGGTGTTTGGCATAAAAAATGGACTACATAGTCCAACTCCTTAAATCCATATTTGGTTACACTCCATGAGTATTGAATCTACTAAACTGCAAACGATTTTTTCATATCTGAATGAAAGCGGTATTGAACATGTCTTGGTGGGGGAGGATGTTGCTGGATTGATGGAATCTGTTGAGGGCGACGTCGATATCGTATTGAACCACACCTCGATGAATAGTATTTGCGAAATTATTAAAGTTCTTTGTAATGACCTGGGTCTGAAATGCGTCCAAATTCTTCAACATGAACAACGGGCATTCTCTTTTCTGGTGGCATGGTTTGAAGAACATGGGTGGCATTATTTGCACCTTGATTTTTGCGATGATTATGTACGGGATGCTCGGCTCCTCATAACTGCAGAAGAATTGCTGGAAGGGCGAATTAAGGATGGATTATCTGGGTTCTATATTCCTTCTCCTGAAAAAAACCTCCTCTACTATCTGCTTAAGAAAGTTGATAAAGGTGCGATTGATAAGGTGCAGTTCAGATATCTGAATAAACTTCTATCTGAATGCGCAGAGCCTATGCCTCCCTATCTCGCTCAGTTCTGGACGACTGATCGGTCTACTCAAGTAATAGAGGTATTGGATGGTAATGATTTCGATACGTTTCTTCACATGATTCCCGCCTTGCAGCGACCACTCAAACTGGATTTAAAACCGTCATTCCGCCGCAGAATCGGGGAGCTAAAGCGGATTGTCGGCCGAATCATAAGGCCTGCTGGCCTGTTTTTTACTATATACGGGCCGGACGGATGTGGTAAGTCGTCGGTCATAGAGGCGCTGAAACCTATGCTGCTACCGGTTTCTCGCCGCACATTGGAATTTCATTTTAGACCGTTTGTGGGATACCCCGCAAATGATACGGTGGTGACCGTGCCCGATCCTCATGGGAGAAAACCGCGTCATCCAATCACTTCGGTGCTCAAGCTATTCTATTATGTGTTCGATTATATCGTTGGCTATATACTGAAAATATGGCTACCAAAGGTAAGGGCTACTGCTATTGTATTTGATCGCTACTACGATGATTTGATAGTCGATCCGCGACGCTATTGTTATGGAGGTCCACGATTCCTTTTAAAATGGATTCGGCCACTTATCCCCAAGCCGGATATAGTGTTCTGTTTGGATGCACCAGCAGACATACTGCAATCAAGGAAGCAGGAAGTTCCTTTTGAGGAAACCGTTCGGCAGCGGGAGGTCTACCATGATCTTGTTTCCAACCTTCGAAACGGCCATGTGATTGATGCCTCCCAACCGTTGGAACAAGTCGTTCAGGATGTGCAGGCGATCGTTCTTCAATACCTTGCTGAACGGACGGCAAAGCGGCTGGGAACATCGTAGACTTGCGAAGGCTGGAATAGATGGCGGATACCCCCAGTCAGAAGGCTTTGTTGCAAGGGCTATGTTATGTGATCGGAGCACGCCGTGCCGTTGTACTGCCATCGAAGGCCAATCCAAAACTGGTTGTTCCAATGTGCAACCTGCGGGCTCGTTGGCGGTTGAGTGCCTTCTACCCGGCTTTTAAGTGGCGAGCCAAGCTGTGGCGTGTTTTACAGCGCTTTCGTTCCTGTGTGGGATTTTCTCCAACATTTGATACCTCAAAGAACCAAACGGTTCTGAATTTTATAGTGGACGTTCTTCCTAGTGTAACACATACCTCGGTGTTGCTTGGAACTCCGGGGCCAAACCGCAAGATCATCGTGCAGTTGTGGCAGAAACGTGAGCTGGTGGGTTATCTAAAGGTGGCGACTACGCCATCTGCCGGGCATAAAATCAAATCGGAGGCGATGGTTCTTGAACAGCTGGTCCCGGGGCTTGGCCCCAACTTATTGAAATGCGGCGAGCTGGATGGATTTGCTGCGATGATCCTTTCGCCCGTGAATGGCGAGATGTTGACGGCGAGGCTTCCTGCATCGGTTGATAGTTGTGAGTTTACGGTTGTTAAGGAGTATCTGGCGCAATTAAGGATCTCTGACCAGCTGTTTGCGATCGATGAGCATCCGGCAATGGTCCGTCTCCGCGAGCAGCTGTTGAATTCCCCAGAAGATCCAAGCCTAATTCTTGATGTTGTAAAGTTCGAAGAATGGCTTGTTCCTTTGAGAGAACGCACATGGCCTGTGGTCATTCAGCATGGAGATTTTGCCCCGTGGAATGTCCTGCGAGTCGCAGTCGAGGAGCGGGGGCCGAGACCGGCGATCAGCGGGCCGCGGTCAGAGGAGAAAGGTCAAAATGCAGAAAATAAGAACCAGATAGCGAATCGCGGCGCATCGTCTCTCTGCGCGATTGACTGGGAAGAGGGGGCCGCTGAAGGGTTCCCGTATTTTGATTGGATTCACTATGTCAGCCAGACGGCAGCCTTGATCGAAAAATGGTCTGCGACGGACTGTGTCCGTTATCTGATGGGTGGCTTGAAAGAGTTGCCGGTTCCGGTGCGGCGCTCGGTGATTAAGCTGGGTTTGCTTGCATCATGCTTGATGTTAAAAGAGACATTAAACGGGCCGCATTGGATATTGGATTGGAAAGCAGAAGCGGGGAGGATCGCGGATGAATCTTTTGCAGATACTTAAAGTGGATTGGCGGGCTAACCGCGAGAATCCCAAAGGGCTATTCGTTGTTACGCTGTTTCGCATGGCACACCTATTGAGCGGCTTTCGCGGCGGGGCCTTCTTTCCTCTCTGGATTATTGGGATACCTTACCTTGTTCTATATCGAATCGGGGTAGAGTGGATTCTTGGAATCGAACTGCCTCAGAAAACAAAGATTGGACCGGGATTGGTCGTTTGGCATGGACAAGGGCTGGTGGTCAATGATGAAGCTGTACTCGGTGCGAACGTACAACTAAGGCATAATGTCACCATCGGGAACCGGGAATATTATGGCCCGTGCCCGGTGATTGAAGACGATGTGGATATCGGTGCCGGTGCATTTATTCTGGGTTCCATTCGAATTGGCAAAGGGGCACGAATTGGCGCAGGGGCGGTTGTTCTTCAGGATGTACCTGCGGGCGCCCTTGCAGTGGGGAATCCGGCCAGGATCATTCGAAAGAGCTAACGGCTAAAATACCTAAGCGCTCCTAGTTCATAATTCTTAAAACTTAATACTTACTTTCTTATGCCTGCTAACAACCCCCAACCCCCAACCCCCAACCGCACCCCCAGCCGAAGGCTCAAGGTGCTGATTTCCGCCTATGCCTGCGAGCCAGGCAAAGGTTCAGAACCTGGCGTGGGGTGGAATCTTTCAAAGGAAATGGCCGATCACCATGATGTATGGGTACTGACCCGTTCCAATAATCGGAAGGTTATTGAAGCCGAACTGGAGACTCATCCCGTGGATGGTTTGCATTTCATATTTTATGATTTGCCCATGTGGGCTTGCTGGTGGAAAAAGGGAGGGCGTGGAGTTCAACTCTACTATTATCTATGGCAACTTTGTTCGGCTAAAACAATTCGCATTGCCAATAAAAGTGTAGGGTTTGATTTGGGACATCATCTAACCTTCGGAAAATGTAATTCGCCTAGCGGGTTGGCTCTTGCAAGTATTCCATATTACTTGGGGCCTATTGGTGGAGGGGATGTTTGTCCTTGGGGATTGATAAGTAGCATGGGATTGCTGGGTGGTTCAATTGAGATTATTCGCAAATTATATTTATGGATCTCTCAATTTGATCCTATGGTGTTGAAAACGATACGGCGGTGCAATCTCGCATCAGGATCCACTCCAGCAACAGAACAATTTTTAAACCGATGCGGCTGTTCTAATACAGCTCAATATTTACAGATGGGAATATCCGAAGATCGTCTGCTTCGCCACCCCAAAACAATACCTGCTACAGGAGAGAATAAAAAATTATCTCTACTAAGCATTGGACGGTTAGTCCATTGGAAGGGGTTTCATCTAGCTATACAGGCAATCGCAAAATCTGGCATTGAATGTGAATACGTGATTCTTGGTGAAGGTCCTGAGCGAGCACGGCTAGAACGAATGGTTAAGAAACTAGGACTGCAAAACAAGATAAAGTTGCTTGGGCAAGTTTCGTTCCATCAAATAAATGATTACGTCGTAGCATCCGATCTATTACTCCATCCTGCAATTCATGATCAGGCTCCGACTTGTGTTTTGGAAGCTTTGGCTACAGGAACGCCTGTAGTTGCAGTAGCGTCAGGTGGAGTCCCTTTTCAGGTAGGGGATGCGGGAATTATTGTTCCTCTCGTATCAAATAAAAGTCTAGTTTCCGCTTTGGGAAATGCGATTGTTCAGCTGGATCAAGATCGGGAATTATTAAGAGAACTTGGTGGCAATGCGCTCAAACAGGTTGAGCACTACGTTTGGAGCCGTAAGGCAGATAGGATAGCAGATTTTTACATGAAAGTACTGGAGGATTAAGATGCGAGTTTTTGTAACTGGAGGTGCTGGCTATATTGGGAGTGTGACAGTTCGGTTGCTATGTGATGCAGGACATAATGTAACCGTTTTTGATAATTTGGAGCGGGGCCATCGCAGCGCAGTGGATGGTCGTGCCCATTTTGTTCAAGGGGACATTCGAGATGAAAAAATGATTTTTTCGGCAGTCCATATATCTTCACCAGATGCAATTATTCATTTCGCTGCTTATGCATATGTTGGCGAATCGATGAAAGATGCAGGAATGTATTTTGAGAATAATGTTTGTGGATCTTCCAATCTATTGCGAGCCGCTCTTGGTGTAGGTGTGAAAAAAATT
>Ga0066376_10005633_pt1 | contig 10549 bp, 10 predicted proteins | sample Knorr_S15_td_Bot_FD_77009 | JGI IMG/M metagenome (GOLD analysis project Ga0066376, IMG submission 77009) | Marine microbial communities from Southern Atlantic Ocean transect - Knorr_S15_td_Bottom_ad_5009_LV_A | ecosystem: Environmental > Aquatic > Marine > Oceanic | place: Southern Atlantic... | reverse complement strand
GGATATTCAGGACTGGCGGGAACAAGCCACGCGCTTTACCGACCTGTCGATCTGGACGCCCCAGAGCGGTAATCTGACATAACATGAAGAACCGGTACGTGTACGCGGCGGGTTTGTCTCGACCAGTTTTTTTGATGTCATGAGCGTAAAACCGGATATCGGCCGCGGTTTTTTACCTGATGAAGAGCAAATTGGCAGTGGGTATGTCGTCGTACTCAATTATGGCCTTTGGCAAGGACGATTCGGTGGGGATCCTGATATCATCGGCCAGCAGCTTACGCTGAATAATGAACTGTTCACCGTGATCGGCATCATGCCGGAAGGATTTCAATTCTCCTGGGATAATATCGAGGTCTGGATACCGTTTCAACACTGGCCGTCTTTCAATCTGAAACGAAACAACGGCCATGGAGCCGCTGTGGGCCGGATAAAACCGGGTATCTCTATCGAAGCGGCGCAGACAGAACTGAAAGCTATTGCGGCAAGGTTGGCCCAGCAATATCCTGAATCGAACGCAGATCGTAGTGTCGATCTGGTACCTATGAAAGAAACTGTGGTCGCCGATATTCGCAGTTCGCTCTTTGTCCTGATAGGCGCGGTGGGCTTTGTTCTGCTCATCGCGCGTGCCAATGTAGCCAACCTGTCGCTTGTATATCCGGACCGGTCGATATATGTTACCTCCATGTCCGCCCCCTCCATTTCACCTTTTATTTCGACCATACGCGCCCCACTCATCGGTATGCCGTTTTGCGTGGTCGTCAGTGTCGGCGGTCAGTATATCGCCAATGTGCTGAATGCACCCAACATTGCGTATGCTCACCTGCCGCATTGCCTCCTCATTCCGTTCCTCATACTCGTGCTGACGCCCAATGCCTTACTTAAAATGCGTTTTCGCCAATTGGCGCTGACAAGTCGTGAGCTGGTGCTTATTTTTGCTATGGGCCTGATCGCCTCGATCGCGCCGGACTGGGCAATGAACTGGTACCTTATGGCGGTGATTACAGCGCCGTACTACTATGCCAGTGTAGAGAACCAGTGGGAGACAAAATTTTTCGACTATCTGCCGGATTGGTTGGTCCTCGATTATGACGCAGCACGAGGATTCTTCGAGGGTATTGGTCCTGGTCGACCGATCCCCTGGCACGATTGGGCAACCCCGCTGTTCTGGTGGGGATCGTTCATTGTCGCCATGCTGTTTGTCGGGGCCTGTCTGGTGGTGATGCTCCGGAAGCAGTGGGTCGAACATGAGAAGTTGAGGTTTCCACTCGGAGAAATAGCTATACACCTGATCGGCGCGGAACGGGATGGTAAGGACGACTCGGCATGGCCGCCGTTCTATCGGACAAGCCTGTTTCGAACCGGTTTCATCACCATGCTGATGCTCTCTCTCTATAATTGTACCACCTACTGGACGGGATGGTCCCACTTCCCCATCATGGGCGGTGCTACGGATACATTTATCCTCACCATTGATCCCGCTTACCCGGCTCAAGTCATCCGGCTTAACATCTTCAGCCTGTGTTTCGCGTTTTTTATCAATGTGGAGATTTTATTCAGTCTATGGTTTTTTCAAATATTCAGTACCCTGCAAGCCGGTTATCTGAACCGTATCGGCATGACGTCAACGACGCTGGTGCCGGGGGGACTCGTCTCGATTGAATTCATCGGAGGGATGATATTTTTCGTACTCTGGGGAATCTGGATGGCACGGCGTCATCTGTGGAGCGTGGTCTGCCATGCTTTCGGACGTCCGTCGGAACTGGATGACCGTAACGAATTATTCTCTTACCGTACAGCGGTGTTCGGCCTCATTATCGGTTTTTTATATATCATGTACTGGCTCCATCACGCCGGTGTGGCATTTCTGGTCATTGCGCTCTTTTTGTTTTTTCTGTTTGTATTCTATCTGGCCGTCGCCCGTGTGATGGCAGAAGCCGGCCTGGTCATGATCGACCTGCCCATAAATGCCAATCAATTTACTGTCAGTATGATCGGTTCGGCGAATGTCTCGACACCGACCATAACAGGCATGGCGCTGACCAACGCGTTTGCGCGTAACTGGCGGACGTTTACCATGATTGCCATTTCTCATGCGGCGTGGTTTAAAGATTATTTAGGAAAATCTGACTACGGGAAAAGCATGGAGGGTAAAGAGAAGGCTACAAATACAAAACCTGATAAGGTTGATACCAGGTGGGATCCGGGCTCTTCCTTCTTTCTGTGGATGTGTATGGCGTTTGGGATAGGAAGTATATCCTCTCTGGGATATCTCATCTGGGCAGGATACCGGTATGGAGAGCAGAGTTTACGGGGCGGGGCTATTGGTAGTCTGGGGAATGGATTTTATGCTATGGCCATCGCCTGGATCGATAATGCAACGCGGATCACGGAGTTGGAAGTGGCCTTTCTGGTCGGCGGCGGTATCATGACCTTTATTATGACTGTCGGCCGGTATCTGTTCTACTGGTGGCCGTTGCATCCGATTGGATTTGTCGTGGCGGCCGCCTCACCGATCCGTTCGGCATTTTTTCCTTTTTTCCTGGCCTGGTTGATACAAGTTCTGTTACTACGATTCGGTGGTGTTCGTCTCTATCAAAAGGCTCAGCCTCTGTTTCTGGGCATGCTGGTCGGTTACCTGATCGGAGCGGGCGTATCATATACGATAGATATCTTCTGGTTTCCGGATACGCCGCATCTGTATGAGAACTTTTTTTAACGTGTGAACGCGCGGCAGGCTTTCATGGGTCTATGACATCACAGAGGACCTGGAGATTCTGGTTTTCTTTTCGACAGCTGCGCCGGGGAAATGAAGAGGTGGGAGGATGGAAGTAAGGCTGGCAGCAGATGGCGGAACAGAGAGATTGAACATCCGTTAAGCTCACTCGAACTGCCCATCACGACGAGCCGTTCCGGCTCTTTTACGCCCTGTACCGAGTTACTGAGTACTGCATTCATCAGGGTAAACATAGCCGTATTGGCGCCGATACCCAGCGCCAGGATCAGAACGACAACCGTGGTAAAACCGATACTTTTGGTGATCCTCCGCAGACTATAGCGTATATCTTGAACAAAGGTGGACATGGATGGTCCCTCCGGGACGTGTGATTTACTTCAAGGTATATATTAATCGGTGGAGGTAAATGTAAGGAATATGCCAGGGGGAGGGGATTTTGGATGGGGGATTTTGGATGGGGGATTTTGGATTGACATGTATATTTTCAATGAATTATTGCCTGGGACAGGTGCGTATTTTCTCCTCTGAAATGGTTACTCAGGAGATTATGTTAAATGTAGGAAGACCAGGTTACAATGTTTTGTCTGGAAAGGTGTTCGATTATGAGACGGGGGATATCGATATCGGACAATGATCATCTTATTATTTGACGGAGATTCCCACTATCTCATTTTTATGTTAGGATAAAAGTAGTATATAAAAATGCTTAAAGAGATGATCATGAAAGTGAAAACATCTATTCCGCTATCGATAGACGTTCTCAGAGCGTCACTCCACCCCCTCTTTCACCACAATCAGCCGTACCACCGCACCGGCACCCTGATGCATCCCTTCATCCAGATTGACGACCGTGTCTTCATAATGGAGGATACGATATCCGGAGAAGTGGCTTAAGACCTCGTTCGGCTTGACGAGGTAGGCCGGGTTTTTCGGACCGAACCGGTTGGTCTTCGGCTGATCGATGGAGAAGTTCTGCATGATAAACATGCCGCCGGGTTTGAGGGCGGCCATGATTTTGGGGAACATCTTCTGATCGTGGTAATAGAAGTCGGTGATCAAATCGTATTGTTCTTTGCCCATGTCGTAGTCCGACAGATCCGCCACAATGGTTTTGACTGTCACACCACGTTGTTTTGCCAGGGCCGTGCATTTTTCCAACCCCTTCTTCGAGGCGTCCAGGGCGGTGACGTCAAAACCCTGCTGAGCCAGGTACACAGCGTTTCGCCCCTCACCAGCTGCCAGACATAAGGTCTTGCCCTTCTTGAGTAGCCCTGCTTTTTCTTTCAGAAAAGCGACCGGTTCTTTGCCATACAGATACATGGCCCGATCAAACCGCTGATCCCATTGTTCGCCGGGCGTCCCCGCTCGGCTCGCTGCCGGCTGTGTCGTCTGGGCGAACAGGGCCGGCGGGATAGTCATGCATAGGGTAATTATGAAACTCAGGGCTGTTTTCATGGTATTCCTCCGCCACATTGTTGATTTATGATTTGAACTTCTTTTATTTTCAGTAAGTTATAAAATGAATACCATGATTTATTACATGGCCATTGGTTATTGTTTGAACTGGATACTACCAGTAAACATTGCAGGAGGCAACGACAATCTTATACGCTGAATAAAGAGGGCATAAAAAAAAGGAAGTAATGTGCTTCCATTTGTCTATTTATTATATTACATTAAGCTATACTCCAACACTCAATATCAGTCAGGCACGATACCTGCAGACCGTAAGCTGCATACTTATTCCTTTACCATTCATTATGGAGAAAATAACCATGAATCGTCTTCTGGTTTTTATAACAAGTCTTGCTCTCGCCGGTGGGATCATAGGTCCAAGAGTCGCACTCTCCTCAGCCGACTGGTGGGAGGAGCCTGATCAAAGCGACAGAGCCTTCGTCGCTACACCGATCGCGAGTTTTCAGGAACCCTGGGCCATGACCTTTTTGCCTGATGGACGTCTTCTCGTGACGGAAAAAGCCGGGCGGCTCCTCGTCGTTTCCCCTGACGACGGGAAGACCACCTCGATATCGGGCGTTCCTGACGTTGATTATGGTGGTCAGGGTGGTTTTGCCGATGTCGTACTGCATCCGAATTATTCGACGAACGGACTGATCTACCTGAGCTACGTGGAGGCGGGTGACGGAGATACGCGCGGTGCGGCGGTCGCCCGCACAAAGCTGACCCTGACCCCCGATGGCGGACGGTTAGCCGACCTGGAAGTTATCTGGCGTCAGAATCCGAAGGTAACCGGTCGTGGCCACTTCGGGCATCGCCTTGTTTTCTCACCAGATGGTTATCTATTCATCTCGTCGGGCGATCGCCAGAAGTTCACCCCAGCCCAGGACATGGAGCAGAACCTCGGGAAAATCATCCGGCTGAATGATGATGGTTCGGCGCCTTCGAGCAATCCATTTTCAGATCGCGGCGGGGTCGCGGAACAGATATGGACGCTTGGACATCGTAATCCACTGGGTCTTGCTTTCGACGCGGAAGGCCGTCTATGGGAACAGGAAATGGGACCAAGGGGCGGTGATGAGCTGAACCTGATCGAGCGGGGTGACAATTACGGGTACCCCATTGTATCAAACGGCATCCACTATAACGGCAATCCCATCCCGGATCATGCTACCCGGCCGGAGTTCAATGCCCCCGAAGTTACGTGGACACCTGTTATTTCACCTGCCGGGCTCATCATCTACTCGGGCGATCTTTTTCCGCAATGGAAAGGCAGTGGATTTATCGGCGGCCTGTCGTCCGAAGCTCTGATTCGAGTCGCGTTCGAAGGTGAGACCGCCTATGAGGCGGAGCGTTTCAACATGGGCAAGCGTATCCGAGAAATTGAACAGGGACCGGATGGCGCAATCTGGTTGCTTGAGGATAAAGCCGGGGGCCGGCTTCTGAAGCTGACCCCGAAACCCTGATAAGACCGGCGATATTGTCGGTGAATAGGTCAGCTGCGCCCGACTGATCCATGATGATGTTCCCGGAAGGCCATTTTGAAATGGTGGTATGCTACGGCGTAACGCTTTCGTATACATATACCCGCTATCAAGAGGCGCTGAACGAATTGACCCGGGTACTGCATCCGGAATGGCTGTTGTTTTTAAGCGTCTGCTCACTATACGGCACCTTACGACTTCTGGGGCCGCTGGATGCGCACACCTTCCTGGAGCAGGCCAACGATCATATTGACTGGGAGGCGGTACTTCGGCATGAAGGGGTGGTCTATGCGCGCCCGGACTCACCGGAATTTCATCAGCCGTTGGTGATGTTTTCCTCTGAGGGACTCCGGGCGTGTTTAACTCAGGCGCGATTTGAGATCAATATGATGGCCTCATCAAATCCCATACTTCAAGCTGGCAATAAAATACCTCGCATCACAGATAGTGAGCAGGCCAGTTCCACGTTGACCGATCTGGAGGTGGCCCTCTATACCTGTCCCGGTCTGGTGGATACTGGCGAACATCTGATCGCCGTCGCCCGTAAATTATAGACCGATCACCATGTCATTTACACGATCTGATTCAACTCAGAGAGATGCCGAATAATATAGTCCGGACGCTCGTCATTCACTGTCGGGATCGGAGGATCGGAGGACGTAGCAATCAGCACGCTGACCATGCCGGTTCGATTGGCTCCGGCAATATCTTTTGATAGCGAGTCTCCTACAAATACCGCTTCGTGCGCCTGTAAGCCGATAGGGTTCAGGGCGCATTGAAAAATCTCGGTCTCCGGTTTTCGATAACCGATTTCATCTGATACCCAGAAAGAATCGATATAAGGGAAGAGGTTCAACTGTTTCGCCGTCGCGTACTGGCTGTCCGGGTGCTCATCCGCGGCGCCGTTAGTTATGATCCCGATATGATATCGGGATCGCAACGTGGTCAGCGTGTCGATGACGCCGTCGCATAAGGTCATATAGGACAACCGTTTCGTCGATAACTGTTTGTTCAGTTCATCGGCTAACGTCAGATCTGAGATACCCAATGCATCCAGCGTTTTTTGAAACCGGAGATCACGCACATCCGCCATCTTGAGCAGATGATGGTCCAGTTGTGCAAAGAGGTCCTGATGAATGGATTCCCACACTCGCCGTGCATCCAGCTCCGTTAAGCCGGGATAGCTGTATAACATCAGGCTATCGAACGCCTCCTGCTCTGCCTTCCGCCAGGCCCGGGCAGCGTGACATAGCGTGTCGTCCAGATCAAAGAATACGGCTTTACAATTCATTGGGACCGTTCACCTTCAAGCCACCCGTGCGCGCCCAGCACGCCGTGCGCCCTATGATTCAATATGCCGTACCAGCTCTGCCGCCAGGCCGATATACGCCGAAGGCGTCAGCGATAACAGCCGAATCTTGTCGGCGTCGGGCAGATCCAGATCCCGGATGAACGCTTCCATGGTCTCCTGCGTAATGGCCTGACCGCGCGTGAGCGCCTTCATCTGCTCGTATGGGTTGTTGTGGCCGGCTTTGCGCATGACCATCTGTATGGCCTCGGCCAGCACCTCCCAGGCATCATCCAGGTTACGTTTCAGAGATTCCTCGTCTACCTCTACACGGCCGACCCCTCGGAGCGATGACTGTATCGCCAGCAGCGAATGCCCGATGGCGGCGCCGATATTACGCAGCGCGGACGAGTCGGTGAGATCTCTCTGTTGACGTGATGTCTGTAGCTTGCTCGCCAGATGGTCCAGCAGCGCATTGCCGATACCGACGTTGGCCTCCGAGTTTTCAAAATCTATTGGATTGACCTTGTGTGGCATGATGGACGACCCGACCTCGGTCTTGATCACTTTCTGACGAAAATATCCGAGCGATATGTACGACCACATATCCCGGTCGAAATCGAGTAAGATGGTATTGAACCGCATCAGCACATGGAACAGCTCGGCCATATAATCATGCGGTTCGATCTGGGTGGTGAGCGGATTGAAGGTCAGCCCGAGCCGATCCTCGATGAGATGCCGGGCCACGGCCTCCCAGGGGACATCGGGATACGTAACCACATGGGCGTTGTAGTTACCCACAGCCCCATTAAATTTACCCATATATTCGGCCTGCTCGATCTGGCTGTACTGACGCTGCCAGCGGGCGACGAAGACTGCCATTTCCTTACCGACCGTGGAGGGCGTCGCCGGCTGTCCGTGGGTATGGCTCATCATCGGAAGGTCTGCCGTATTCCCAGCCAGGTCGGCTACCGCGTCAACCAGCGTCTGCGCTTGCGGCAGCCATTCCTGCTGTATACCGTCCCGGAGCATCAGCGCGTAGGCCAGATTGTTGATGTCCTCGGAGGTACAGCAAAAGTGCACCGATTCGCTGATCTCTTCAAGCGAGGTATCCTTAATCCGTTCCTTGATATAGTATTCGACGGCTTTAACATCATGGCGCGTCGTTTTTTCAATATCTTTGACCTGTTGCGCCTGTTCGTCGTCGAAATCGATGACCAGCGACCGTAACTGTTCGGTCTCATCGGCTGTGAAAGATCGGACATGCGTGATCTCAGGCCGTTCGGCCATGGTGATCAGCCATTCGACTTCCACATAGATGCGGTATTTTATAAGCGCCCATTCGGAGAAGTAGGCGGATAATAATTTCACCTGATCGACATAGCGGCCGTCGAGAGGTGAGAGGGAACGTAGGGACATGGGGGCCTCGTAGGTCAGCAAGTAGGCAAGTGGGCAGGGTTCTGAGCCTGCTTCACATTTTATATTGGTCTTGATTATCTTATTCTATATGATTTATGTGACCTGCGCACGGAAAACTTCAGAGGTGTTTAATTTAAAACCGAATGTGAAAATGCGGGCGTGTGCGCATCTGAGTCCACCCCACCTGCCCACTTACCTACCTGCCTACCTGTCTACTTACTTCTCTCCGTCACCCATTCAAAGCGGATGGTAACCTCATCGCCGGTACGGATCATGCCCAGCATGGCTTTGGGTTTTTTGATGTTGTAGTCTGTCATTTTCAATGATGTTTCACCGACCACTTTGAGACGCTTATCGGACATCCGGATTAAGTCGATCGTCAGATCGATATATCGGCTGAAGCCGGCGATGGTCAGGTTACCCGAACCGACAACGCGAACTTTCTCCATAGAGGTGGAGGGCAGTCGGCGTCCGATCGTCAGATGATAGGTAATGGCAGGATGCTCTTTGGATTTGAGCGCTTTGTACATTCTTTCTTCCAATCCGTCATTATCCTCATCGTGTTGTAGGGACAAGACCGGAATTTCAACGTGTACCGTAGCTGGCACCACGGCCGTATCCGACATCGAGGTTTCATTGAACAGGGCGCCATCCCATACATAGGCCGCCATCTCTATATAACCGCCGGCCACCTGGCTGATGACCGTCCAGTCGTGGAGCGTCGAGGTGCCATCGATCTGGATGCGGCTGGAGCTGTCGGTCACGGCTTGGAAACGGATCATATCGGCTGCTTGCAGGGATTGAGGTAAAAGACCTATCAAGAAAACAATCAGATATATCATATCTCGTTTCATGGCAGGCTCCTTGTGTAGGGTCTTGATCTTGCGTTCATGGGTACCATGTATATGACTATATGAAAAACGCTGCTGAGTTACTATGATTTTTTATTTTAATCTTTTAACATACCAATGCCCCAACCCGAATACAAGCGCCAGCCCACCCATAAATATTGCTGCCAGTCCGAATGCCGTACCCAGCGAACCCTCAGAGGTAAGCGGTTGAAGCAGGAAAGGCGAGGAAAACTGACCCAGGAAATAGGAGGTGGCGAGCCCGCCCATCAACCGGCCTCGTAGCCGTGCCGGCGCCACCGCAGCCACCCAGAGCCCGGTGTTCGGAAAAAGGAACCCGCCCCCGATGCCGCTGAGCAACATCCCTCCTATGACCTGTTCATAAGATTCCGACAGGGCCACCACGCCGTACCCGAGTCCCATAAACGCAAACCCCATCGCATAGATCCAGGGGAAACTCCATCGCGCCCTTACCCACCTGTAGGCGAGCGACAGCATACCGGCCGTGGCCGTGTACGATGCGATCGCTATGCCAACCATGGTATTATTGACGGAAGGGTCCTGACGAAGGTAAAAGGGCAGTTGGACGGGAATCATATAGAACAGGCCCATAATGAGAAAGGCACTGGTATAAATCATCAGAATGACCGCGGGTCTGAACGGCTTATCCATGACCGGATTCTCAGCCCCCTGATAGGCGGCACGATCGGGTTCATGTAAAACCCACATAGACACCGGGAGAAGCAGAAAAGCCGTAGCATAGACCAGAAACGGCCCCCGCCAACTGAAGTCCGCCAGCCAGCCTCCGACGATGATAAACACCATGCCGCCCAAAGCCATAAAGGCGCTTTGCTGCCCCATAAACCGATTGCGTTCCTCGCCTGTAAAATAGTCGGCAACCAGCGTGGTGACGGCCGGCATAAGACCAGCGATGGCAACCCCATGAAACGCCCGGGCGATCAGCAGGTGAGTAAGCGAGTCCAAAAATAGGCCGGAGGTGCCGGCGATACCGTAAAGTGTTAATGAGATAATCAACATCGGCTTGCGACCGAACCGGTCAATCATCAAACCAGCCAGCGGGGCCAGAATCGCGATAAAAAGGGCGGGAATGGTAAGAACGAGCCTGACCAGCAAATCAGCCTGGGGCAGGTCTTTAAAAGCATCGTGCATTTGTGGGAGGGCCGGCGAGATCGCCGCACCGGAGATGACAGTCAGGCTGGCGAGAAAAAGCAGGGTAGGTTTTAGGAGGCTGTGGGGCACGGGAAATGGTGATTTGGTGATTGGTGAATGGTGAATGAGAAGGATTTATTAATTCACCGAT